>ERZ1644999.1-NODE-1-length-332476-cov-13.247021_pt1 | contig 332476 bp, 327 predicted proteins | sample MGYA00579299_ERZ1644999 | MGnify/ENA primary metagenome ERZ1644999 (study PRJEB40715, sample SAMN01894147) | human oral metagenome | study: EMG produced TPA metagenomics assembly of PRJNA78025 data set (Human Oral Subgingival Plaque Microbiome).
TTACTACGCGTTCGTATATTTATTCTCGCGAGGAGTATTATTATAAGCTGGCTCAGGAGGCTGGTGAATCGGGGACGGCGGCAGCCAATGCTTGTTTGGATATGAATAACTGGAAACAGACATGGGGTCATGTCCCTGGGGCTGCTGGCTTGTATCTGACGCCAAGCAGCGACTGCAAAGGTCAAGACGGCAAGATTCCGACCAACAAATACGTCATGAGCGAAGGCTCGATCCGTACAATTTTCACCGTTGGCGACCTTAATTTTCATGATGATCATCATTCGGATGTATCGGCTGTTGGCAAGACGCAGCTTGTGGACTCTGGCGGTACGGTTTTGCGAGAATACACTGTTTCGGTCAAAAAACTTATCACTCGTCCCGGTCTGATTGCGACGAAGTCTTCTAGCGGTACATATCGAACGTGCGGTATTTTGTCTAATAGTATTTGGTGCTGGGGCAGAAACCGCTACGGACAGTTGGGTAATGGTAGGTCAGTTGGCGGTAATCCTAGTAAGCCAGCGCAAGCTGCGCTTAGCGTTGACTCCGATATACCCGTTAAAGTAGTCAAGCAAACAGGAGTTCTCTACGGCAAGAGAATCGATAATTTATTTACCGCCCAGTATCATAGCTGCGCTCTAGCTGAAGGTAAAGTTTATTGCTGGGGTTATAACGGTACTGGTCAGCTTGGTAATGGACGATCCGGCCCAGAAGAACATTCAAATGTTCCTATTGAGGTTAAGGGGGCGCTGGCTGGTAAAACGGTAACTAGTATCGGCGGTTCATATAATACTTCGTGTGCTATCGCTGGCGGCAAGATATATTGCTGGGGTGAGGGTTATCACGGCGTGACTGGTACTGGTGACAATACAAAGGTGCGTGCATGGCCGACTTTAGTTAGAACAGGTGTTTCTGGCGGTCTGCCGAGTAATTATACGGCAACTGCGCTAGCGACCAGTGGTACGCGGTCGATGAATATGTGCGCTATCGCCAATGGCTTTGCTTATTGCTGGGGTCAGAATAATGTTGGTCAGATTGGCAATAATACATCTGCTAGCCCTGCCACTCAGCCAGTCTATAGTCCTATGAGAGTTTCTGGTTTGACCAATGTAACGAATATATCACAGGATGGATATTTGGCCCAAAGCGGTGAGCCAGACAGATTTACTCATGTATGTGCTACCGCTAACGGCGAGGCATACTGTTGGGGTAACGGCCGTGCTGGACAGCTAGGTATGGCACACATTGGCTATATTGACAAGAAGAGTACCCCAGTTAAGGTTGATCGTCCGGCGGGCCTGTCTCCATCAGATAAAGTGAAGAAAGTCGAGGTGGGTATTTGGCACTCATGTATGCTAATGAATAGCGGTAGAGTATTCTGTTGGGGAACAAATACGTATGGCCATTTGGGAGCAAACCTTGCTCTTGGTGCACTCCCGAATAATCGATCAGTAAAGCCGATACCGATATTAGTTGGCACTGGTGGAATTCCGGCTGGGGAGAGGATAATTGACTTAGCTGCTGGCGCTAACCGCGGATGCGCAGTGGTGGAAAACGGGCGTTCGTACTGCTGGGGCTTGAATGACGCCGGGCAAATTGGCGACGGTACCCATATTGATGCCCGCGCGCCAACCGAGTCGCTGTTCCTGCGCCCGACACAGAATCGCTACATCTATTAAAAAACCACTTGCGCTTTCGTTATCGGTGTAGTATTATCAAATTACAATTAACTAACATAATAAATAGGGGGCACATTACTGTGACAACAAAACAACTTAAAAACCGAGGTTTCACCCTTGTCGAGCTCTTGATTGTGATCGTCATCATCGCAATTTTGACGGTGATTTCACTGATTGCTTATAATGGTATTCAGAACCAGGCGAAAACTTCAGCGTCTCAGGGTGTCATGAAGAATGTTGCTGATAAAGCACAAATTTATAATACTCAACAGCCTGATGGAGCTAATGGGTATCCAGCGGCGGTAGATGACTTATCTGCAGCAGGCAAAAGCGGTGAAACTTGGTATCTTGAGTCAAGCGCGTATGTAGTTGGTGGTAGTAGTAAGCCAACAAGCGCGCCGACTGGTGCTGATGCATCTAAAACAATTTGGTACAAAGTTTGTAATGATGCTAAAGGTCGTCATGTAGGTATAACGATTTGGGGATGGGATTTCTCAAAGAACGAAGCAATTGAACGTGTAGTTGGTGAGTGCTAAAAATAGCTATTTAACTAGCAAAATACTCCGGTTTTTACCGGAGTATTTTTTGCCTAGATATTGGTTTTTGGTTGATGATGCTCTAGACTTGATTTAGTTCTCTACAAAACTCCCTCACCTCCTCGCGCAAAACTCCTAATCTCTTCTCGTTCTCGCGGGCGTCAATCGCTTGCTTGATCCACTCAGCGATTTGCGCCATGTCGTCGGGCTGGCAGCCGCGGGTGGTGATGGCGGGCGTGCCTAGGCGAATGCCGCTGGGTCGGAACATCGGCAGCGGGTCGTCGGGTACGGCGTTGGCGTTTAGTGTCAGACCGATCTTATCGATAGCGATCTCGGCAGTTTTGCCATCGATACCAAAACTCTTGTTGATGTCGGCTAATATCAAGTGATTGCTAGTGCCGCCAGTTACTAGCTGGAAGCCGCGTTTTTGCAGCTCTTCGGCTAGCTGCGCGGCGTTAGCGACGATATTTTTCGCGTAGTCGCGGAACTCGGGCTGCAGCGCCTCGCCAAAAGCTACTGCCTTGGCAGCGATGGTGTTCATATGCGGGCCGCCTTGCATACCTGGGAAGACTGCCCGATCAATTAGTGTCGGGATGTTCTCGAGCGTTTTGGTGGGTTTTTTGAGCGGACTAGTCACCTTGCCCATACTGAGTATTAAGCCGCCGCGAGGGCCGCGCAGTGTCTTGTGGGTGGTAGTAGTCATAACATGAAAGCCGTAGTCAAGCGGATTCTTGGCTACGCCGCCAGCGATCAGCCCGGCAATATGCGCTACGTCGGCCATCAGCAGACAGCCGTCGATTTCGCGGCCGATTTCGACGAATTTCGCCCAGTCCATTTCGCGCGGGTAAGCGCTAAAACCTGCTAGAATAATGCGCGGCTGATGCTCATGTGCTAAGCGGCGAATCTCTTCGTAATCAATCTCGCCGGTTTCGATATTTTTCATTTTGTACGGGACGAAGTTGTATAAGTTAGCGCTGCGGGTGACAGGCGAGCCGTGCGTCAGGTGCCCGCCATGGCTCAAGTCCATCGCCAAGATAGTATCGCCTGGCTGGCACCAAGCACTATAGACCGCTTCGTTAGCTGGCGCGCCGCTGTGCGGCTGGACATTGGCGTGGTCGGCGCGGAATAATTTTTTGGCGCGGTCAATAGCTAATTGCTCGACGCGGTCGGTGAATTCTTGGCCGCCGTAATAGCGTCGGCCAGGGTATCCTTCGCTGTATTTATTGGTAAAAACGCTGCCAAGCGCTTCGCGAACGTTTTTGCTGACGTAATTTTCGCTTGGTATTAATTCCAAACCGTCGCGCTGACGCTCCTCTTCGCCAGCGATGCAAGCGGCAACTTCGGTGTCTGTCATGATTATCCTCCTTTTTCTTATCTATATTTTAGCACTTATAATCATTTACTGTAACGTTTTGAAATAGAGTTGGTCGCGATTGAATTTCTTGACAATATATCATATCAGGTATATTATGGTGATATGAAAACGGCGAAGTATCTCAAAAATATCGGCGCGCTCATCCAAGAAACGCGCCAAGCACGTAATATGACTCAAAACGAACTGGCAGAGGAGCTTGGCACTAGCCAGTCGGCAATTAATCGAATCGAGAACGGCAAGCAGAATATCAGTCTCGAGATGATCGCGCGTATCGGCGAGGTGCTGTCAAGCGAAATAGTACGGATTAATAGCTCGGGCAAAACTAACTTTCGTATCAACGGCGGCCGGGAGCTGCATGGTGAAATTGAAATCAAAACTAGCAAGAACGCTGCTGTTGGATTGCTGTGTGCTAGCCTACTCAACAAAGGCAAAACGACGCTGCGCCGGGTAGCACGGATCGAGGAAGTCAATCGAATTATTGAGGTTCTGGAAAGTATAGGCGTGCGATGCCGCTGGATTAGCGAGCACGACCTCGAGATTGATCCGCCGAAAGCCTTGCAGCTCGACAGTATGGATGTCGAGGCTGCTAAGCGGACGCGCAGTATCATTATGTTTTTAGGTCCGCTATTACATCAATACGAGACGTTCAAGATACCGTTTGCTGGCGGTTGCAGTCTGGGTACGCGGACGGTTGAGCCGCATATGGCGGGTCTGGCACCGTTTGGTTTGAGTGTCGAGGCGGCCAATGACAACTATATTGCCACAGCTAAGCCGCAGCATGTCGACCGAGCGATTATTTTAACTGAACGTGGCGATACGGTTACCGAGAATGTCGTTATGGCGGCAGCGCTTTATGATGGTACGACTATTATTCGCAATGCTAGCCCGAACTATATGGTGCAAGATGTTTGTTTCTTTCTAGAAAAGCTAGGTGTCAAAATAGAGGGTATCGGTACCACTGTTCTCAAGATTACTGGCAAAAAATCAATTGACTGCGACGTCGAATACTTCCCAAGCGAAGACCCAATTGAAGCGATGAGTTTCGTGGCGGCTGGTGTCGTGACTGGTTCAGAAATTACTATCAGGCGCGTGCCGATTGAATTTATGGAGCTAGAGCTAGCGACTTTGGCGGGTATGGGTCTGCAGTACGATATTTCCGAAGAGTATATGGCGCGCAATGGCTGCACTCGTCTAGTTGATATCGTACTCAAAAAATCCGAATTGCATGCTCCAAAAGATAAAATTCATGCTCTGCCGTTTCCGGGTATCAACATGGATAATCTACCGTTCTTAGGATTATGTGCCACGGTAGCCAAGGGTCGCACGTTGATTCATGATTGGAGCTACGAAAATCGAGCAATCTACTTTACTGAACTGACTAAGATGAATGCTCAAGTAAATATGGTCGATCCGCACCGGGTTTATATCTCTGGCCCGACTCGCTGGAAGCCGGCTGATATCACAGCACCAGCCGCACTGCGTCCGAGCGTGGTGATTTTGCTAGCGATGCTGGCGGCGCCTGGCAAATCGGTACTGCGCGACGTTTACAATATCAATCGCGGCTACGAAGATATTGCTAACCGCCTGAACTCGCTAGGTGCAGATATCGAAACCGTTTGGGAATAGTGACAATCAAGCGCCTGTCTGCTATAGTAATAAATGCCCTGGGAAGGGGTGATATGGCGGAAGTAGCTCAGTTGGACAGCCTTGAGCGTAGAAAATAGCGCTCGCTCTAACCAACTGACAAGTTTTCGCTAGTACATTTCGGATTAGCTATATGGCGGAAGTAGCTCAGTTGGTTAGAGCGCTGGATTGTGGCTCCGGAGGCCGTGGGTTCGAATCCCATCTTTCGCCCCAAATAAAACACCCGGTTTTCTTCATTAGTCTCGGGTGTTTTATTTGACTCTAAATCATAAATACTATCGGTTGAACGGGTCGCGCGACGGCTTGATCGGCTCGGTGAAGGTGCGCGACGGAACGTCTGGCTCGGTTGTAGGCGTGATGAGCGACGATTTATTTGTCTGCGTGGTTCCTGCGCTTCGCGAGTTTGCATCAGAGACCCGCGAGCTTTGCGGCTGGTTACTATTAGTCGCTTGCGTTCCGTTGGCGCTGGCTGCGGCGATTTTCTGGTCTTGCCACGCTTTGCGATAAGCGTTTCTGACTCCAGAATCCTTGTATGCGCCGATATATTGCCGGTTAGTGTTGGTGCTTTGGCGCTGCTGGAAGCTGTTTTTGGCAATCCTGCCGCCAACCTGCGGCTTGTTGTTGGTTAATCCGCTTGAGTGCATAGCATCGCTTTGCGTGCTATTAGTTGAGAAGCGGTCAAATAAACGTCCCATGCTTTTATTATACACTAACGTAATGATATAATGTATAGTGCGCGGGTGTAGTACAGCGGTTAGTATGCGAGTTTTCCAAACTCGAGATCGGAGTTCGATTCTCCGCACCCGCACCAAAATATTTACCCCGATAGCTCAGCTGGTGAGCCCTCAGCGACAAAAATCGCATAGCTCTATCCAGCTTCTGTCTAAGCGAATCGGGCGACTAAATACATTTTCAGAGTGCCCCGATAGCTCAGCTGGATAGAGCAGGAGACTTCTAAGCTCAAGGCCGCAGGTTCGAACCCTGCTCGGGGTACCATTATTCAACTAACCGATAATAAAAACTCATCGCAATGATGAGTTTTTTACATGGAGTTTCGTGGAGGGCCAGGAGGGGCTCGAACCCTCGACACCCTGCTTAAGAGGCAGGTGCTCTAACCAGCTGAGCTACTGGCCCTTATCTTTTCATTATAGCATAGATAGAGGTAAAAGTAAATATGAACGCTAGGAGTTTTCGGTCTGTTGGGTAGTCGAATGATGACGCTTACTCTTGCTAATTCTGTGAAAATCGACGATAATATACGAATAATGCCAGAGTTGAATCAAATTGGCGCCCACTTGCGGGCAGGTGTTATATGTGCACAGCGGCAGTCTGATGAGCGGCAGCAAATACTTAGTCAGGCTGATAAAATTAATGTCGTTGGTGCTGGCGGCATGTTGACGGCGGCTTACGAGCAGCTGCGCAACGCCGCTGAAAATACCGAGGAGCACTTGCTGCTACAAAATGCTATCCGGCGGTTTTTCAAACAATCGTTTATTGTTCGCGATGAGGCGTTGGTCCGCAAAAGCGGCGAAGAATTGGTGGTTGAATTGACTTTTGCGGGATATTTGCCCAACGATAGCGTGTCGCGCAGCCAAATCAAAGAGATTTCAAAACTAGCAACAGCGCACTATAAAGCGTATGAAAAGCTGATTGTTGATCGTTCAATCAATTTAGATCGTTCTTCGGCATGGCTGTTAGAAACTCTGTCGGTACTGGTGGCGAATGTATTGGTTGATCACGCTGTCGATCATGCGTTTATTGATTTTGCCTATGAATATTTCGAGACAGCAATTCCGCGGGATGCGCTGCAATCGACCTCGGCTGATGAATATGGAGCTGCGCTTTATGTGGCTATTCAGCAGGCGCTGATGAAGAGCGACGTAGCCACGGTGCGCGCAGGGCTATTGGTGCGTTATGGAACGAGCGTTGAGTCACTTGAGGCTTTTGTTGAATTTAATCGTAAAATTGATAAGATGCTGCGCAGCACGTCGGTTGAAGAGTTGCGCCGCGTGGTTGATCGGCAGGGGGCGCCGCTGCGTGTTATTCGCCATATGATGGAGATGCAGGACGACTTTCCGGCGTTGTTACAAAAACGCGAGGCATTTCTCGATGAATTTGAGCGGCAAGTGAACCGTGAATATTCTAGCATGATGGCGCGAATTAACCGGGCTATTATGCGCAGCGTGGTCTTCTTGGTAATTACTAAGTTTTTGATTGGCATCGCTATTGAAGTACCGTATGACCTATGGGCGCACGGACAAATTGAGTGGTTGGTTCTGATGATCAATTTGTTCTTCCCGCCGATATACATGGTGTTGCTGCGCTTAACGCTGAATGTGCCGGGATATGCAAATACCGAAGCGCTGATTAAACGAGTCGATCAGATGCTCTACGGCGGCGATAATACTGTACTGATGCGGCGGCAATTAGCGGGACGGACGTATAGCTCGATGTTTTCGATTATGTACGGCGTAATGAGTCTGGCGGTGTTCGCGCTGGCAACTTGGCTGCTGACGTTGATTGGTTTTTCACCAGTGCATATTATTATTTTCTTTGTATTTTTCTCGGCGGCGAGCTTCCTAGGCTTTCGCTTGAGCCGGTTGATTCGCGATCTCGAGATTGTGCGCAGTGCTAGCAACGGCTTTACCTTTGTACGCGATACGCTGTATTTGCCGTTTGTAGTCGCTGGCCGGTGGATGAGTGATAAATACGCGCAGGTTAATATTGTGTCGATGGTGTTGGATATGTTAATCGAATTACCACTCAAAACTATCCTGCGCAAGATTAGGCAATGGGCAGCTTTTATTGATGATAGAAAGGACAGTATATAATGAAAGAGTTAAATGGCAAGGAACTACAAGGTTTTATTAAGCAGCGCCAAGCGCGTCAAGTACGAAACTTGCGCCAAGAATATGGTGTGGTACCAAAACTAGTTATTATAATGAGCAAAAACGCTAGCCAAGCGATTCAAACGTATGTTCGGATGAAAACACGTTACGCAGCAGATATTCTGATTGATGTTGACGTACAAGCAGTCGCGCAAGCTGATATGATGGCGGCGATTGATCAAGCTAACAACGATCCAGTAGTGCAGGGGATAATTTTGCAATTGCCGATTGATGACGTGTCGCAGACCGAAAAGCTGTGCCAGTTAATCGCGCCAGAGAAAGATGTTGATGGTTTAGGGGCTAGTAGTATCTATCCGAGCGCTACTGCGCAGGCAATCGATTGGCTATTGGCTGGGTATAATATCGAGCTATCGGATAAGCAAATTGCTATCGTGGGCCGCGGTAAGCTTGTCGGAGCACCGCTCGAAAAAATGTGGCAGCAGCGCGGTCTAAACGTGCAGGTCTACGACAAGACGAATCCAGCTACCGCAGACAGTTTGCAAAAATGTAACGTAATTGTAACGGCGACCGGCGTGCCGCGCTTGATCACATCCGAAATGATCGCGCCAGAAACAGTAGTGGTGGATGCTGGTACGGCGAGCGAAGGCGGCGTGTTGGTCGGCGATGTTGACGATGCGGTTCGCCAGCGCAGCGATATTACGATTACACCGCAAAAGGGCGGTGTCGGTCCGTTGACATACGCAGTATTATTTGATCATCTGATTGAGGCGTGCTTGCGGCAAGTCGGTAAGTTATAGTAATTCTATCGCTTATCGTTCAGTGCTTCTTTGGCGTGGATGACAACTTGGCTAGGTGTTAGATTAGCCTTGACGATATAACTATGAATACCTAGGTTACGCAGCTCGGCAGGTGCCTCTTCTTCGCCTAGGTTGGTTAGGATGATAACTGGCGTATTAGCATTAGCGGGCTGCTGGCGGATTTTTCGCAGCGCTTCGGTGCCGTTCATATTCGGCATTTGCAGATCAAGCAAAATGATGTCAGGATTAGCATGCTGAACCACTTTAACGCCAGTCTCGCCGTCGCTGGCAGTGACCACATCAAATCCAGCCGCCTCGAACTTCATCCGGTACATTTGGTTGATTACTTGATCGTCCTCGATAATAGCGATAGTTGTCATGTTTTTATAATAGCATATCCCAGTTACTTTTCGAGTAAGCTCTAGCGTTATCGTCGAGAAAAGTGTACTATAAAGACAATGAAGCGGTTTTTTGGTAAAATTCGCCGTCCATCGTATCGTTCGCAGCAAGTTGTGGACGTTCTGACGCGCAAAATGGTTGATGCCAAAGACATTGATACATTGCTAAATAGCTATTTAGAAACTTTTGTTAGTGTACTGCAAGTACGTTTTGCTGGCGTGGCTTTTTGCGATCAATATCACCAGCCGTATATTGCTGGCAAGCGTAATGTGCCGGCATGGTTGGACTCGCAGACGCTTGGTTCTGGCGACATTGGTGATTATGCTCGATATGGTATTGCAGCAATCTTACCGCTATGCGTTGCTGATCAGAAAATTGGTTGCCTGGTAATTGGCGAGCGGCGTGATGGCTGCGAGATTCGCAGTAAGGAATTTGAGCTGTTTGATGTTTTGGCGCGTAATCTATCGGTGGCGCTTTTGAACATGTTTCGCCTAGAGGAGATTCGCCGCTTAGCTGGAAATTTAGAGAAGGAAGTCGATGAGGCGACCAGTCAGCTGCGCCAGTCCAACAAAAGATTGCAGGCCCTGGATGCCACTAAAGATGAGTTTGTCAGTATGGCCAGTCACCAGCTGCGGACGCCGCTGACTAGCGTAAAAGGCTACTTGAGTATGGTTCTCGAGGGCGACGCTGGCGAGATTACACCGCCGCAGCGGCAGCTGCTAGAAGAGGCTTTTCGCAGCAGCGAGCGGATGGTGCGATTGGTTAGTGATTTTTTGAACGTGAGCCGTTTGCAGACTGGTAAGTTTATTATCAATCGTACGGCGGTCAATTTGTCGCAGCTGGTTGCCGAAGAGGTTGCGAACGTAGATCAGGTAGCAAATACGCATAAGGTCAAGGTCACGTATCGCCAGCCAGCGCGCTTTCCACTACTGTATCTAGACGATACCAAGATTCGTCAAGTTATTATGAATTTCATTGATAACGCTATTTATTATTCACCAGACGCTAATACGGTAAAGGTCCGATTGTCAATTGAAGATGGCCAGGCAGTTTTGCGGGTAATTGATAAGGGAATGGGCGTATCGCCATCTGCCAAGAAAAAGCTCGGCACTAAGTTCTTTCGCGGCGACAACGCTCGGCGGCAGCGGCCGGACGGCACGGGGGTTGGCTTGTTCTTGGCGAAGAAAGTAGTCGAAGGGCATGGCGGTACGATGATTTTCGAGTCGGAGCTCGGCAAGGGTAGTACTTTTGGCTTTCGGCTACCGATTGCGGAGTTAAAGTCGCCGCCAGCTCTAGACGGCAGCAAAGCATAAATGGTATACTTTTATTTATGAAGAGGAAGACGGGATTTATTATAGGCGGCGGCCTGGCGGTTATAGCAGCTGTTGTCGCTGCGGCAGCACTGGGATATCTTTACGGCGGTGTAAAAACGCCAGAACAGCGCGCGCTGGTTTACTATAATGTGTGCGGAAATGATATCATTGATAAGTTTAATGGTAGTATATCTTCCCCTGATAATCTGAAGAAGATTGCTGGCGAAATAGAAAAAAAGAATCACTACGCTGATGACGCCACGTGTGTTGTTGCTTTGTATTTTTATCATACGACCGCAGATGCGAACGGTCATAGCCAGAAGACGGACGATTTATATAACAAAATAAAAAACCTGTCAGACAAAGGAATATACGCTAGCGGCAGGCTGAAGGTGCCGGTTAATGTTGAGCAGTTAAATTTGCTGCGCAGCAAGCAATCAGTTCCGGAGAATAAACAATAATGCACAAGGGGCTGCTGCGTGGCTTGAAGTGGTGGCTTAGCTGTTTTGTTATTGTAGCGGCCGCAGGTGTTGTTTGTTTGCTGAGAAGCGATACGTCGTATGCAGTTTATGGTTGGAATTCTGGACGTAACGATATGGAGTGGCAGGCTTGGAATGGTGATCCGTGCGGCGATTACATTAATCACCCGTGTGCTGTCTGGTGGGCGTCTTATCATAATACGAACTATTTCAGTATGGTGGGGTCTTCGCCGACCAACCCGATCGAGATGGACTGGAATGCAACAACACTATACTTCACCATACGAGGCTCGTGGAATACCCAACGATTTCGTAATCCAATTAGAATTTACTCTCTTTTCACTTTCAACGGGCAGGGCAGGTCTGTTTGGGTAACTAATCCAGCAGGTCATATAGACGGCAACGGCAATTATTTCTTTAATAGGGGCTATTATGGCGGCGGCGGTCCTGAATATCAGTGGATAAACGGTGAAAGCGAATGGGATCAGTTAAATCTAGGAGCTGACGTTAACGGTGTCGCTCAACCTGGCGGCCCGTCAGAGCTGGTTACGTTTGGTGCAAAAAGCTGTTTGGCGGTCATGAGAGGTAATAAAGTATACACTTATAGCGGTTCTCATGTTAACTGCGGTACCGATAATATCTCGCTGTGGGTACGCCGTAAGCCGCGACCTAGCGGCTGGAAAGTCCAAGGTGAAAGCTATATCTATAATCGTTCCGACAACAAGACTTATGCGAATTATAATAATTCTAACGCTTTTGGTACTTCTCGCCCGTACGCTGAACGCCATCTAGAAGGTAAGCCTGATGTTTTTCCTGGAAAACAAGCCGAATTTATAGCGACTCTTCGGAATACTCCATATTCAAATTATCAGCATACAACATCTAGTGTACAAGTGGTTATAGAATCAGCGTATTTTAATAATCTGCACGATGTTGCTAGCTGTGCCGGTAAGGATTGGCGCCATTGCGGTGGTAGCAATAATGGACATAGAGTTCTCATTGCACGCGGAGCGGTCAGTAATATTTATAATAATAAATGCCGGTCAGCGCTTAATAACTTAGTGCAAAGTCCTAATAATACAAATACTTGGAGTGGTCGAGACGGCGACGATTGTATGAAGATTCGCGTGCCTAACGACGGTAGTCGAGCGGGGTCTTATATATGTACGCAGATATGGTGGACGTGGCCTGATTCGGTGGTGCGTCGAGATTGGGCTTCAAGTGAGCCCGCTTGCGCGAGGGTGGCATCTGACTTTAATTTGGTACCAGGAGTTGGTTCGGCGGGCGGGTCGACGGCTATTGGCGTACTAGAACAAGGTAATGCGACAACGCTAGATAGCACCATATACAATACGGGCGGGCGTCGCGAAGTTGGCGGTAGTAGTGATGCTGATGTCTTTACGTTTGCCTTCACTGGATCGGCTGCGGAAATGTCGGATGGTCAACTGGGCAGTATACTAAATGGCATATTCAATAAGAATAACGGAGACAGGCATTATGCCGATACGACCTATGGTGCAGGCGTGAACACATGCTCTTGGCTCAACTCTCAGCCTCAGTTGTCTGGTAAAATTAGCGATTGTACGCCAACAAATAACAAGCAGAGTGCTTTTGACAGGACTGAAGTTATTGATACGTCGGCGCTTGATACGGCACGATACAAGATTGGTGATGTAATTTGCCGGGTAGCTACTGTTAATAAGTATAACTGGGATACAACGGGAGATTCTTCAAAACGCCGCGTATCGTATCCGCGTTGCTACCGTATTTCCAAGAGGCCAATGGTACAAATCTGGGGTGGCGATGTGCGTGTCGGGTCGAGCAATATCGCGAATGCTTTAGTCACCCAACAGTATAAGTCGGGTATCTATACTGGCGGCGCGCGTACGCTGACTATGAGTGGCAATGCTCATTCGATCGGCAGCTGGGGTGAGTATGGCATGTTTGCGCCAGAAATTTCCTCGTATAGCCGGTCAAATGTTGTGTCGGCATCAGGAGGTGCTCTTTCTGGCATGGGTACGACATCGCGGTTGGGCATAGCGGCAGATAGCGAGTTAAATGGTCTAACATTTGCCAATAATAAGGCTAGATATGGGCAATGGGGAACTATCGGCGCGCAAAATACTGTCAAATCTAGTTATTTTGGCGCTCAGCGTCCGTTGGCGGGCGAGAATATCTCGCTTAACGGATTAGATGGCTCGTACAAATTGTCATCGTCGCGAGCAATCGTGAATTTGTCGGGCGGCACTGTTGGAATGGGTAGGTCGGTTATCATTGATGCCGGTGACAAGACAGTGGTCGTAGACGGCGACATACGTTATGATGCCGGTAACTTCTCTAGCGCTAGTCAATTGCCGCAGGCTGTGATCTATGCACGCAATATTATTGTTAAGGATAGCGTGACTAATATTGATGCTTGGCTAATTGCTTCGGGTACTAATGCCGGCGTGGGCGGTGTAATCTCTACCTGCGAAGTTGACGAGAGTGGTGTTCGATCATCATTGATCCGATCTGATTATACTAGCGGATTGAAATCGACGGTTTGCGACAAGCCATTACAGATTAATGGGGTAGTGTCGGCACGTGTTTTGCAGCTGCGCCGTACTCACGGAGCTGACGGTTCGGCTGGCAATGAGAATGGCTATACCACGCCAGCGGAGATTATCAACGCGCGGATGGATACGTACTTGTGGGCCTATAATAAAGCTAACGCAAACAGTTCTATTTCAACCGACACCACAACCGAGCTGCCACCGCGGTATTAGCAGTTGTTTATTGCGCAAATAAGGCCAATCTGTTAAGATATCTGTAAGTGCGGCCTTATCGTCTAACGGTTAGGACACCAGGTTTTCATCCTGGCAATCCGGGTTCGATTCCCGGTAAGGTCACCATTATGGAATCAAGAGGCTCTTTGGAGTCTTTTTTGTTTGTCCTTCAATCTGTAAAACATAGTCAAACTGTACGCTCCAAAGTTGAGATTCATTATGACGTAGATATATAATTTAGTTTTTGTCATTACAAACCGAGACCTCTATGGCCTTATTATCAATAATGTTTGGTATAATGATAGGGTCTGGATTAAACAGTTAGATAAAAGCAGGTCTCTCGGAGATTCAGTTGAGCTGTAAAAGCGACAACTGTACGAAAGACTTAAGGAGCTCAACTCTTTCTGTTTGGTCCAGACAACCTAGTACGGTTGTCGTTTTTTATTATTTAACAGAAAGGAAGTAAAATGAATAAAAAGCTTGGACCCGGATCATTGCTTATCTTGAGCCTAGTGCTACTATATACAAGTGGCGCGGTCGAAGGAGCTCTAGGAGTAGGACTTGGCGTAGGTGGTCTAGTATGTCTAGTACTGGGAATTGCAGGTGGAGCAAAGAAGCTTTTCAAGGGTGGTGATAGTATAGAAAAACGAACTAGGTCCACAGCCCGTGCAATACTATCAAGCTTTCTATTGGTGCGATCAGAGTGTAATTACCCTATCGAGTCACCTTCAGATAAAATTCGAATATATACTCACATATTGAAAATACGAGGATATAATGATGATGCAGTCAAAGGACTCATACACGAAGCTAAAAAGATTAGCGAAGTAAGGGACTCCGTAAAAGGTATTAGCTTAAATACATTGGTGCATGTGTTGGTGTCTCATGAATACACAAAGGACACACATAAAGAGCTGACGGAATCACAGTTAGAGAGAGTCAATAAAATACTAAGTCAAATATATAGGGCGTAATATGGACGCGGCAAGTGTAAACTGGTTAACAGTTCTGGCTTTTGCGATCATTGGCGGTGGGTTTATCGGGCTTGTGATGGGCCATAAGATTAAAGACGGTCCAGTAAAAGTCCTTACTACTCCTATGATATTTCAGACTGGTGCAACTAATACTGTTCTGATAGTTATCGGACTAAGTCTTATTGCTTTATGTTTTACAGTAAGCATATGGCACGGTGTGGCAGCTATAGCTTTAGGCTTTATAACCGAGTCCTTCATTGGCGCTAAGGTGATGTATGATGAAAAAGGCGGTATCGGTAAGGCTATTAAAACAACCATAATCCTTCTGCTCGTGGTGTGTCTACCTTTTGGAGGCTACCAATACCACCAATATAACCGCTCACCAAACGAGAAAGACAAGTTGACCTTTATATATGAGTGCGATGAGTATTATACAAACGAGGCATTTAAGAGTGAGCGTTCACGAGATACAGCAAAAGCTATATGTAATTGTTTATGGCCGGATTTAGTCGGTAAATATGGAACTATGGGAAAAATTAATGATGTAGCTAGATGGAGTGGTAGCGTAACTCATGGAGATAAAGAATTCAACCACATGAGCAAAGTGTGCTTGGATGATTACCGCAACAGGAATTAACATAAATAAAAATAGATAGCCAAAACTACTAGAATTCGACGATTCTAACTCTGTTAAATTACTATAATCGGCAATATACACTTATTTGTATGCATATACTAGACCATTCATATCTTTCCATAACACGAGTTTTGTATAAATTATCACTAATTTCCGTAGCTAGCTAATAGCTATGGCTGTTAGGCCGGTAACCCCTCCCGCACCCCACTCGTAACATATCTCATAAGGCTACCCCTTTAGTTTTATAAAGCTAGTATATTAATCCTATAGAACGCAAGAAGTGTATAGTACTCATCATAAAATGCTGCTAGTGGAGAATACGTTGATTAGTTCCAGTACCGTAACGGATGTATTATGCCAGAGATAAACCCCCTCATAAGGTGATGTAGCCGCCTGAGCTCCATGAGGATATCGTTCCAATTCGATTCAACGACATTCACATATAATATAACTTGCACTTGTCAAGTACGTTCTAGTCTAGGCGTACTATTTTTGTGGAATATATTAGAGTATAATAGCTATCTATGAGTAATACATTTAAAAGGACTAAGATACTGGCGACTCTGGGGCCAGCCACAAATTCACCAGAGAAAATCAAACAATTAATTGAAGCTGGCGCAAATGGCTTTCGTTTGAACTTTAGCCATGGATCGTACGAAGAACGGCTAGATCAGATTAAATGGATTCGTGATGCTAGCGCCGAAGTTGGCCGAACGGTAGCAATCTTGCAGGATTTACAAGGACCAAAAATTCGTCTCGGCGTTCTAAAGAACAACCACTTAGATGTTAAAGCTGGCGACGAGATCGTTCTCGATCATGCAATTCAAGAACACGATGGCAGTACGAATTTGCCGATTCAATACAATTTAGCTAACAAAGTCAAGGTTGGCGAGCCAGTTTACTTGTTCGACGGCAAGATTCGCGGCGAGATGATTGAGCGGGTTAGCGATACAGCAATCAAGATTCGTATTCTGAACGATGGATTTTTGATGAGCCGTAAAGGCTTGAATCTGCCAGACACCGACTTTGGCGGCGATATTTTAACGCCAAAAGATTTGGCTGACGTAGAGTTTGGCGCCGACAAAGATATTGATTTTGTAGCCCTCAGTTTTATTCAGAGTGCGGATGATATTAATAACTTGCGGCAGATTATGCTAAGCCACGGTTCGACAGCGCAGATTATTGCGAAAGTTGAGACCAAAGCAGCTATCGAGATGGAATCGCTCAAAGAAATAGTTAAGGCTGCTGACGGCGTGATGATTGCGCGCGGCGACTTAGCGGTCGAGACTAGCCCCGAGATTGTACCGATTGTCGAACGCGAAGCAATTCGCTTGTGCCGCAAATACGGTAAACTATCAATAGTGGCAACGCAAATGTTAGCCAGTATGGTCGATAATCCAGAGCCTACTCGCGCCGAAGTTAGCGATGTAGCAACAGCAGTAATCCTTGGTACTGATGTGGTGATGCTCTCTGATGAGACAGCTAACGGTAGTTATCCTGTCGAGGCAGTCAAAATGATGGCCAAGACGGTGCGCTACACGCAGTCGCGCTGGCCGATGAATGACATGCCGATTGAATATGGCGAGAAGAACCGTCGCCGTAATGCGATTGCTAATGCTGCGGTAGTAGTAGCTAACCAAGTAGACGCCGATGTGATTATCGCCGAAACTAAATCTGGCGCAACAGCTGCGCGGATTGCTGCCTGTCGTCCAGAGCTGCCAATCGCTGCGGTGACGCCGAATAAGCGTGTGGCTCAACAGTTAGCTTTGTCATACGCTACCCGTTCATATGTGCGTAAAGAGGGCGAGCATGTTGGTACAAAATTAGCCAAAGAATTGCTTGATTGGGGTACTTTCGGGCGCGATGACAAATTGACCGCGGTTGTTGTCAGCGGCCGTCAGTCGGGTGTAGCTGGCGGTACCGACACATTGCGTGTGCGTGTTGTTGAGTAAAATACAACAAAAATTTAAGAGACACCTCGCTTGTGGCGAGGTGTTTTCACGCAAAAAACTAGACGAGCGTTAATAACTGTAGTAAACTAGACGCAAGGGTAAACATAAGCAAGTATAAAACGTGGGCAAGAAACTTATTATTGCAAACTGGAAAATGAACCTCACTGTCAATGAGGCGAGTTTGTATGTTCATAAACTCGACAAACTGGTTGGCAAGCTCAAAAATACTGAGGTAGTGTTGGCACCGACCATGTTAGCGCTCCAGCCGCTTAATATGCAGGTGCAACATCATCACTTTAACCTGGCAGTGCAGAACTTTTATTGGCGTGACAGCGGTGCTTACACTGGTGAAGTATCAGCGTCGCAGCTGCGCGGTATCGTACAATATGGCATAATTGGCCACAGCGAGCGCCGGCATATCTTTGCTGAGCGCAGTAAAGATATTCGCAGCAAAGTGCAAGCGGCAGTGCGTAATAATATTACGCCTGTATTGTGTATTGGCGAGACAGCCCAAGAACGAGCCAACAAGGAAACGTCTGATGTAATTCGCGATCAGTTGGTGGGAGGACTAGCTAATATCACGAGCGTTGAGGTTGGCCAGATTGTTATAGCTTATGAGCCAGTGTGGTCAATCGGTACTGGTAAATTCGCTTCACCGCGCGATGTTGAACGCGCCATTAAATATATTCGTCGGCAAATTGAGCATCTTTTCGGTAAAGTTGCCGCCGAGAATGTCCGCGTGCTTTATGGTGGTAGTGTTAACCTTGATAACGCTATGTCGTATTTGCAAACAGCTGGTGTAAATGGTTTGCTTATCGGTGAATCAAGTTTGGATGTCTATGCTTTTGCTGGTATTATCAAAAAATGTGAAGATATGCCATCCTTACCAGTAGAGAGAGGTAAATAGCTATGACAGAATTCGACTTCGACGAGCTAGATCGTTCAATTACCGAGGCTATGTCCAAGAGCGGATTATTAAAAGAGGACGACCAACATGCTGAGACACCAACGCCACCGGCTGTCTCTACGCCTTCAAATCCTTCCTCTAATGCTGCGCCAGTTTCAGTTGAGCCTAATAAATTAGCTCCTGGTCCTGGTCCAGTTGCGAATATGACGGCTTCACCCTCGCCGGCCGCAACGGTTGGCGTCGCTAAGCAGCCAAGTTCATCTGTATCAACAGCTAGTGTACCAGTTTTGACTACAGCTCCAGCACAGCCAGCTGTTGGGGTGTCTACCGCTCAGATTCAGACTTTGCCAACAAATGGTGCTTCAGCTTCGACTGGTGTGTCGGTCGCCTCTCAGACTTCTACTGTTGTTCAAAATTCGGCTCTAAATAGTTCAGTACCGTCGCCAGCTCCCCAGCCGTTGCCGCAAGCCGCAACACCGCCGCAGGTAGCGGCAATTGGCGGAGCTGTGCCAGTCCGATCGGGATTACCAAAAAAAATGAAGACTAAGAGTCGCGGCCGTTTCATGGACATAGTTAGTTCGCAGCCAGGCGTCAACAAACACTCCGCCAGCAAAGTTAAGTATTCTACGATGCCAGCACAGTCGTTAAGTAATGTGTCATATAATATTTCTGGCGGCTCGTCTCAACAATTAGGACCAACTGCCCAGCGAAGCACTCAGCGTCTTGTCACTAGTTCTACTCAGGAAAATATAGCAGCAAATACAAATAACGTTTCTAGCGAACTGCAATCGTCTGAATCGCGAGTTTTTCACGGTAGCAGCGCATTGTCTCAAGCTTCACAGTCTAATCCTGGTTTTGAAGACAAAAATGATTATGATGAAGCAGACGACAGCAAAAACGAAAAAAGATCGTATTCTATCGGCGGTACACACGGTAGGGATATTGCACCGTCTGCCGAGCTTATTGAGTCGCTACAGAAAGACGCGCAAGATGCTAGCAACGAGATTGGCTTTTCGCAAGCAGAATCGCGAGCTAACGACATTCAATCAATTGAGGACGCTTCAGCCGAAAACGATGAAGATGACGCTAGAACACAAGACGCGCCAGCTCCTAAAAAACATCGGTTTATGCCGATTGGCGGTAAGCCAAAGCCTGTTGAAAAAACTCTTAACCCTCCTACTGCCGAAGCCTCTGTTGCTAATGTAGAAGATACGAGCGAGCAACCCGAGCAACTAGCTGAACCTCTGACAAATCAGACGGTAGATTCGCCTGTACAGTCCGTTACTACAGAACCAGATCCGCCCCGCGAGCAAACCATCGACGAAATTGAATCAGGCGCTATTTATGATACTTCTGAATATTATACTGAATTCAAGGATGATAAGAAACATAAGCAGTCGCGTCATTCGGGCTTGAAATGGTTTTTGGTGATCATAGTATTCTTGGCTTTGGGTGCGCTGGCGGGCGCCGGCTATTTCTTCTTGACTCGCTATTAACGCGATATAATGAATAGTGATGGATATATTTGATGGTCTTAATGACGCGCAGAAAGCAGCTGTCGCTTATACGGATGGTCCGTTGTTGGTTTTGGCGGGCGCTGGCAGTGGCAAAACCAAGACTTTAACTCACCGGATAGCTTATCTATTGACACACGAAAGAGTCTGGCCGAACGAAATTCTGGCGGTGACATTTACTAATAAAGCAGCTCGCGAGATGCGCGAGCGCTTGTCGGCTTTGATTAGTCAGCCTAATACGCGGCAATTCATGCCGTGGATGGGTACATTTCACGGGATTTGCGTGCGAATTTTGCGGCGCGATGGGCCGGCGATTGGCGTGCCGTCGAATTTTATTATTTATGATGAAGCCGACCGTCAAGGATTGATCAAGCAAGCGATGAAACAGCTGTCAATTGCTCCTGATAAACTCAAACCACGTTCTGTTAGCGCGGCAATTTCTAACGCTAAAAATGATTTACTCACGCCAGATGATTACGCGGCAGCTGCGCAATATCCGAATCAGCAGCACATCGCTAAGATTTATGATAGATACGAGCAACTACGCAGCGAGGCTGGCGCGCTAGATTTCGATGACTTGTTAATCGAGACGGTGCGGTTGCTGCGCGATGCCAGTGAAATTCGCCAAAAATATCGTCAGTATTTCAAGCATATTCTCATTGACGAGTACCAAGACACTAACGCTGCGCAGTATGCTATCGTTAAGTACTTAGTCAACGATGCGCGTAATATTTGCGTGGTCGGCGACGATTGGCAGTCGATTTACAGCTGGCGCGGGGCGGATTTCAAGAATATTCTTAATTTTGAACGAGACTTTCCTGGCGCAAAGGTGATCAAACTAGAGCAAAATTATCGTTCAACAGGCGCTATCCTAGAGGCGGCGCAAAAGGTTATTGCCAAGAATGTCGAACGGACTGACAAAAAACTCTGGACGGCGGCTGGCAACGGTGCGCCAGTGCAAGTTCAGGCGGTACGCGATGAGTCCGAGGAGGCTTACGTGGTGGCAAGCCGTATTGCGGCTCAAACCTCGATCGGTGCTCGCCGCTACGGTGATTTTGCAATATTGTACCGCACGAATGCGCAGAGCTTTGCTTTTGAACGTGCCTTCATGCAGCAAAGAATTCCATATCAATTGGTTGGCGGCGTGCGTTTTTATGATCGTAAGGAAATCAAGGATATTATCGCCTATTTGCGTTTATTATATCAACCGAACGACCGGATGAGCTTTAGTCGAATTGCGAATGTGCCAGCGCGCGGTATCGGCGCGACTAGTCTAGAGAAATTCTTACGATGGCAAAACGATAACAATATGGATATTATCGCTTCGCTGGTGAATGTCGAGCAAACTAGCGTTTTGACGCCGCGCGCCAAAAAATCATTATTGCGTCTGGGCGAGATTCTACGCGAATTGCAGGCGCTTGTTCTTTCTGATACTAGCCCAAGCGATATTATTGAAAAGCTAATTGAAAAGATTGCTTATCGAGATTATGTCATGGATGGAACGCCGCAGGCTGAAGAGCGTGATGATAATTTGAGCGTGCTCATAGCGGACGCTAAATCTTTCGCGACATTGCCAGACTTTCTCGAAGAGGCAGCGCTAATGAGCAGTGTCGATCAGCAAAGTGATGGTGAAAAGGTTACATTAATGACCTTGCATGCCGCTAAGGGGCTGGAATTTCCGGTGGTTTTCATGGTCGGTATGGAGGATGGTTTGTTTCCGAGTGAGCGAGCGCTTGAAGAGGGTCCGCGCAATCTCGAGGAGGAGCGGCGCTTGTGCTACGTCGGTATGACGCGGGCGCGCGAAGAGTTATATCTGTTGTACGCGCAAAGCCGTGCGCAATTCGGCTTGCGATCGTACAATCAACCGTCGCGTTTTCTCGACGATATGGGTATGGGATTGTTCGCGGTTGAACCTAACACTATTGATTCGAGTCCAGTTTATAATGATTTTGACGAGCCAGTGATGAACTATGACATTGGCGATCGAGTGCGCTCGCTGCAATTTGGCGATGGCGAGATCATTGACATTGACGGCTTAGCAGTTAGCGTGAAGTTCGATAACGGTGCTGTCAAAAAGCTCAACGTTGAATACGCCCGCCTCGAGAAGCTGTAGTAAAATAATCAATCTTTTGCTATAATTATAGCTGCACGCTAGTTTGCGCGCCTACGTATGAAAAGTATTGCGAGAATGAAATTACGTTGGCTGATTACCGGCTCTATGCTGTTAGCTTTGGCTGGATTATCTGTTTATACGGCAATTATGCCAAAAGCGCGGGCTGACGAGCATAGCCTAGCGGTTGGCGAGCATATCATTACCGTTCACGATGACGGTCAAAGTAAAGGATTTATTACCAAAAAACAGACCTTACGCGAAGCTCTCGCTGAGGCAGCTATCAAACTAGATCGTAACGATCGGACCGAGCCAAATATTGATGAGCGCTTGGTAGCAAATTCATATAACGTTAATATTTATCGAGCCCGAACGGTGGTTGTCAAGGATGGCTCTCAGCTCACTAAAATTATTACATCGTACCGTACTGGAAAGCAGATAGTTAAACAAGCTGGCATTGCTGTACGCGATGAAGATATTCTAACCTTGTCGCAGTCTAATAGTCCAATGCGCGATAGCGCAGCAGAAGTGTTGTCTATTAAACGAGCAGTGCCGTTTAACTTTGATTTTTATGGTAAAAAGGCCACTTCTTACACGCAAGCTCAAACCATCGGCGAAATGCTAGCCGAGAAGCATATCAAAATGTCTGCTAATGATATTATTATCCCGAATAAAGATACAAAAATAGCTAGAGGCATGAATGTTCGCTTGTATCGTAACGGCACGCAGACAGTTACCGTTGACGAAGATATACAGTTTGAGACTGAACAGATCAAGGACATTAATCGCGATAAAGGATACAAAGAAATTCAAACCAAAGGTGTTAACGGCAAGCGTACAGTTACGTATGAGATTAACGTCCAAAACGGCGTTGAAGTATCACGCCGCGAGATCAATAGCAACATTATTCAGCAGCCAGTTAAGCAGGTAGAAGTTGTTGGTACTAAAGTTAGTCTGCCAGCGGGCTCGCATGAAGATTGGATGGCGGCGGCTGGTCTTTCGCCAAGCGACTATGGTTACGCTAACTTTATTTTCACTAAGGAGTCTGGTTGGCGAACAACAGCGACTAACGGCACATATTACGGCTTGGGGCAGACTAGCTTGTCGAAATTATCGAGTGCTTGCCCGAACTGGCAGACTGATCCAGTTTGTCAAATTAAAGTATTTAATGGTTACGCCGTAGGGCGCTACGGCAGCTGGGCAGGTGCCTATAACGCATGGCAGGCAAAGGGCTGGTGGTAGGATGCTCTACTTGACATTTAGTATATAATTTGTTATAATATAAGAGATACAGTGGGTGATTTTGAATAAAATGAGCTTAAATCGATATTATCAACGTATTTGCTGTTGTGTTTTTGGTGCGGTCTTGGCAATCTCTAGTACTGGTATGTTATCGTTTTTTGCGAATACTGCGGCGGCAGATAGTCCAGCTGCGGTTAAAGCACAACCATCTAGTCATATAATCACCATTTACGACGGTGGCCGGGAGCAATCGATAATCACTAAGGCATCGACAGTGCAGAAAGCGCTAGAAGAATTCGGCGCAAGATTGGATAAACAGCATGATATTGTCGAACCGGGTCTGGATACACCGATTACCAACAATGGCTTCAAAATAAATATTTATCGGGCGCGGACGATAACGATCGTCGAAGGTGCTCGCCGCATGCGAGTCAATACGGCAGCGCAGACGCCAACACAGATTGCGCAAGCTGCGGGTATTGTTTTGTATCGCGAGGATAAAGTTCGATTTACGCCGCCAGAGGATGTCGCTTTGGATGGGTCGAGCTTGCTGATGAAGATTACGCGAGCAACTCGGCGTACCGTGACTGCCGAGGAAGAAATTGATTTCCCGGTTGAGCAAACACGCGACGACAGCCAGCCTCTTGGTTATCGCCAGGTAAAGCAGGCGGGAGCTAAAGGGTTGCGCAAATTGACTTATAAAGTTGAAGCGCGCGATGGTGCTGAAGTTAGTCGTCAGCAAATTTCTAGCGAAATTATCAAGCAGCCCAAAAAGCAAATTGAAGTGATCGGCACTAAGCCGAAAAATCCACTAACCAAAGGCAAGGGCGCGCAGATATTTACCGATTCCAAAGGCGTGGCGCACCGCGAAACCTATTATGATTTACCGATGAATATTGTTGCTAACGCCTGCGGCGGCGGTGGCTACACGGTGCGGGCAGATGGCGCCAAGGTGGACAAGGACGGCTATATTTTAGTAGCGGCAAATTATGGTAATTATCCGCGCTGCTCGGTGGTAGAAACCAGCATGGGTCCTGGTAAAGTGTACGATACTGGCGGTTTTGCGGCCCGGCATCCGCATGGGTTTGATTTGGCGACTGATTGGACTAACGGAGATGGTCGCTAGATGGCGTCAGCGCTTGGGCCGAAAAAAGAGTTAGGCCAGCATTGGCTGCGCGACCCAGAAATCTTGGCGGAGATTGCCGAGGCGGCGGAGCTGAGCAACGATGATGTGATTTTGGAGATTGGGCCGGGACTTGGTACCTTGACCAGCCGGTTGTTAGCGCGAGCCGGGCGCGTGGTGGCGGTAGAATTTGACAGGGATTTGGCGCGCAAATTGCCGGGGCAGTTTCCTGGCAAAAACCTGGACGTGATCAATGAAGATATTTTGCAATTTGATTTGAATCAGCTGCCAACTGGCTACAAGGTAGTCGCCAACGTGCCGTACTATATCACTAGCAAAATTGTTGAGAAGCTGATGACGGCGGAGAATAAACCAAGTTTGGCGGCGCTGCTGGTACAAAAAGAAGTTGCTGAGCGTATCGCGGCCGAGCCTGGTGAAATGAGCATTTTAGCGGTTAGCGCGCAGCTATTTGCCCAGGCAGAACTAGACATTGAAGTGCCGCGACAGTTTTTCACGCCGCCGCCAAAAGTTGATTCGCAGGTGGTCGTGCTGAGGACCCGCGATGAACCACTCGTTGCTAATGAGGACCAAAAAGATTTCTTCCGCATCGTTAAGGCTGGTTTTTCGGCTAAGCGTAAAAAACTGCGTTCTAGCTTGAGCGGCGGACTGGGCGTCAGTAAAGCTAGCGCTGAACAGTTGCTAAAAAAGGCTGATATTTCACCCGATGTCCGTGCTGAAGATTTGGCGATTGACGATTGGCAGCGGTTGCTCAAAGAATGGCGGGCGCGATGATTGCGGCAGATCAGCCCGTCTGCTTTCCGTCTGATCTGCTCATTGCGGTTTCGTCGAAAGACGACGGTACCATGCTCAATCGTATTCGCGGTCGTCACGTAGCTGAGGTATTGGAGAATCGGCATCGGTTTTGTGATCAAATTGGCGTTAAGTATGACGACGTTGTTTATCACGTGATTTCATACAACCAAGCACAAACTTTTGATAATATTGCCGAAGTCACTGAAGCTGACACGGTTAAACACAACAACGAGGGGATTTTTGCTGACGCGCTATATAACGAAATGGCTGGCGTAGGCTTGTTCTTGCCAGTGGCGGACTGTATCGCCACGGTTATATACGATTCAAAACGCCGCGCCCTCATGCTGGCGCATCTGGGTCGGCATTCGACGGTTGCGCAGTTGATGCCTCAGGCCGTTCAGTATTTTGTCGAGCGCGGTAGCCAGGCAAAAGATTTACAAATTTGGATGTCGCCGAGCATCACCCAGAAAAATTATCGTATGGATTATTTTAATCATACAAATGATACGAATTGGCACAATTTCTGCCGTCAAACGGCTGACGGAATTTATCTGGATATGCAAGGATTTAATCGTTCGTTGGCCGTCCAGGCAGGCGTTCCGGCTGATAATATTGTCATCTCGCCAATTGATACGGCGGATGATCCAAATTATTTCTCACATTCAGCTGGTGATACAGGGGGAAGAGTTGCAGTGCTAGCAGAGATAAAATCTACTAAATAAAGCTCCAAGACGTCATGGCAATGTTGTGTGTTATCTTGATTAGCATTAACATATTGCTAAAAAAATAAAGTATAAGTATAATGGTACCAAATGAATAGATGTTGGAAAACAAAAAGGCTGGAATTTGGATTGGCTATCAAGGCGTTAGCTGTGACAATAGGTGTGCTAGCAGCGTTTTCTGGTCCGATATTTTATCCGCCAAAAGCTGCCGCCGACGCTATCAATGACACAGATTTTGTGTTTACCGTGGACACGCGCAAATCTGGGTCGCCAGATACCCAGTTCGTCATTCCGATAAGAGGAGGCGGATATAATTATACTATCGATTGTAATAATGATGGCACGGTCGAAGCAACCGCTCAGACCGGATCTTATACTTGTAGTTACGCTACACCTGGTGTGTATACGATTCGTATCGGAGGTGTGTTTCCAGAGTTTTATCTCAATAACGGCGGCGATAAACTGAAGATGATTTCTATTGATCAGTGGGGGAAGAATAAATGGAAATCGTTGGTGGCTTCATTTTACGGTGCTGCAAATATGGACGTAAAGGCGATTGACACTCCCGATTTGTCGCAGACTGACTCGATATACTCTGTCTTTAGAGGCAGCACTTCTCTCAAGGGTGAGAATGCTAATTGGAATTGGAACACCTCGACCATTACTAATATGGGTAGTGCGTTTAGCGATACTGAAAATTTCAATCAAAACATCGGATCGTGGGATGTCTCTAACGTTGTTTTTGCTGGCGGTTTATTTAATAACGCGACAGCATTTAATAATGGCGGTAGCGATTCAATTAAAAATTGGAACACTGGCAAGATGACTGCAATGAATGCAATGTTTCAAAACGCAGTTAAGTTTAATCAGCCGATAGGGTCGTGGGATGTTTCGAAAGCCGAGTTGATGAGTGAAATGTTTAACGGTGCTCGCGCTTTTAATCAATCTTTGGCAAATTGGCGGCTAGATTCGCTCGTTTCGACAACTGGTTTACCAAATAGTCCTTGGTCTGGCGCCCCTAGGATGTTGGATAATAGTGGTTTATCTATGAAAAATTATGATGATACTTTAATTTCGTGGAATGCTCGGTCGACTAATTCTCCGCTTATACTAGGAGCCGCTGGGTTAAAGTATTGTGCTGCTGATACGTCTAGGGCAAACCTAATCAAAGCAACTGCTAATGGCGGACATGGTTGGACTATCAATGGTGACGCAAAAGAATGTCCGAAGCATACGGTGGTTTTTGATATGCAGGGCGGAACGGCAATTGCTAACCAAGAAGTTGCTTTTACTGATAAAATTACCGCGCCAGCTGTGCCAAATCGGCAGGGTTACATCTTTGCTGGGTGGTATACAGATACTGCTTTTACGACTGCTTGGGACTTTGCGAACGATACGATGCCAGACAATGACTTGACCTTGTATGCAAAGTGGACGAAGAACCCTGCGTCTGCCTCTACGCTGTCTCCGGAGTTGCCAAAATCGCCTGGTGCCAGACTGGCTGAAACGGGCTCAAATACAGTGCTGTTTGTCTTGGCGGCGTCTATCTTTGTAGCTTCTGGTATTGTTTTGTTCAAAAAGTAAGCGAAACGTCCGTAATATGGGTAGGGAAAGTGAAAAGATGGCTTCTCTACTATTTCCAGAAAACTAGTGTCGAATCAGGAAATATCAAAGACGAAAATTAGTTCAAGATGTAGGTTCGGTTGTTGCTGATCAGGTTTGTATTGCGGGGTGATAATGTGCTAGTAAACTTCTGTCGCCTCTGATATACTTAGAAGCAATGGGAAAGAATCTTTATATCACAACGGCGATTCCATATGTCAATGGTAAGCCGCATATCGGTAATGCGCTAGACTATTTGCTTGCAGATATCTGGTCGCGCTACCAGCAGCAGAAAGGTAAAAAAGTGCGCTTCCAGGTTGGCACTGATGAGCATGGTAATAAAATCGCCGCTAAGGCTGCCGAACAAAACCTGACGCCGCAAGCATATGTCGATCAAACTCATCAAAATTTCAAGATACTGATGGATGCTGAACACGCCGAATATACTGATTTTGTCCGTACGTCTGATTCACATCATATGGGGGCGGTGCGCTATATTTGGAAACAGTTGGACCAAGCGGGGCTGATTTATAAAAGTACTTACAACGGCTGGTACTGTATGGGTCATGAAGCTTTCTTTACTGATAAAGAAGTTCAAGAAACTGGCGGGGTTTGCCCTGACCACCAAACGCCTTATCAACAAGTTAGCGAAGAGAATTATTATTTGAAAGCGAGCGCTTATACCGATAAAGTCCGCCAAGCAATCGAGTCGGGCCGAATGAAAATTGTACCAGAGTTTCGTAAGAAAGAATTTCTGGAATTAATGAAAGACGGTTTGCACGACGTATCAATTAGCCGGCCGCGCAAGAGCCTGACCTGGGGAGTACCGGTACCAGGAGACGACAGCCAGGTGATGTACGTCTGGTTGGATGCCTTAGCTAATTACATCACGGTGCTAGGTTACCCGGATCAGCCGGAGTGGAAAGATTTTTGGCCAGCTGACGTGCAAGTGATTGGCAAGGATATTCTGCGTTTTCATGCCGGTATTTGGCCAGTAATGCTATTAGGGGTTGGTCTACCGCTGCCGAAGACGCTGTTAGTACACGGTTTCGTTAATGTGGGCGGTGCTAAGATGAGCAAAACTGTTGGTAATGTTGTCGATCCGATGGAGATTATCAAGGATTACGGCGTTGACGCTTTTCGCTATTACTTTTCGCGGCATATTCCAACCAAGGATGACGGCGACTTCACCTGGGAGAAGTTTGAGAAGGCTTACAACGGAGAGTTGGGCAATGATCTCGGTAATTTAGTGCAGCGGGTTATTGCTATGATTCAGCGTTATCAGTCGGGTGTAATTGGCGAGATTCCTCGCCCAGGACACGATATGGGGCCATACCGCCAGGCAATGGAAGCGCTTGATTTTGATCGAGCAATAGATGAAGCATGGCAACAGGTGCGAGCACTTAATCAATATATTGATGACGTTAAACCGTGGGAAGTTGCCAAGAAGCGCCAAAAGGACGCTGATGCCGCCGAGCATTTATCGGAAATCTTATCTTATGCTGTTGGTGCGCTTGAGGAAATTGCTGATTTGCTAATTCCGTTTATGCCAGTGACCGCTAGCACTATTCACAAGATGTTTTCGGCAGGAGTTGTGCCCGAGAAAGCAGCGCCACTTTTCCCAAAAATCTATATTCATACGCCCGATCCGCAAACGGCATCTAGTAAAAAGAAATAAGCCAAATGAATTCGTTACTTCGCTTAGTTGATACGCATTGTCATATTCATGATAGCGAGTTCTATAATGCTTCGGCGCGCGAGAAAGCTTACCAGGAATCAGTGAAGAATGGCGTAGCGATGATTTGTGTTGGTACGGATTTGCGCAGCTCGCGTCAGGCTCTAGAGTTTGCTAGGATGCATGATTTTACTTGGCCGGTTGTCGGCATTCACCCGCACGACGCAGCGACAAATAACGTCGAGGAATTGCGCCAATTGGTAGCAGGCAATCGCGATGAAATCGTCGGCATTGGTGAAATTGGTTTGGATTATTTTTATGATAATAGTCCGCGTGACATTCAACAGAGCGTTTTGCGGCGGCAGCTTGAGGTAGCGCGAGATTTTAAATTGCCGATTAGTTTTCATGTACGCGACGAAAAAACCGCTGCTGGTGTAGTCTGGGCGGATTTTTGGCCGATTTTCGATGAATTCAAAGGTTTGCGCGGCATTTTGCATAGCTTTACCGATTCTGAGGAAAATTTGCAGCGTGGGTTGGATCGTGGTTTATACGTTGGTGTTAACGGTATAAGTACTTTTACTAAAAACAAAAAACAACAGAAAATGTTTAACCAAATTCCGCTTGAACGCTTAGTTTTTGAAACTGATGCACCTTTCTTGACGCCAGTGCCATTTCGTGGTAAAGTGAATATACCAGCGTATGTGAGGCAGGTAGCAGAATATCATGCGCGCGCTCGTGACCTTGCTATAGAAGAGGCCGCTAGCGTAACTACTCGCAACGCGCGGCAAATTTTTGGGATTAATTATGAATGAGAGTTTTAATAATAAAGTAAAACCTTATGCACCGGTAGAAAATGCCGGTCATTTTAATTATGAACAAACTGCTAATGGCAATTCTTATCGCAATCCCGAGTTAGAGCGCTTAGGCGAGTTAGCGCGTAGACAAGCTGAGTCGGCCAATCAAACAACCGAATCGCCCCGGGTTGATTATATAAAATTGAATAGCCCGAAACACGAAGAAAACCCGCTTACTCCTGAACAGGAAATTGCTGCTACCAGTCAACGTGTGGTTAATTTACGAAATGAATATGATAAAGACTATGCTGAATATCTAAAGGGATTTGGTCTAGCTGCATAAATTATGGTCAAGCGCGTTCTCACAAAAACTCTCAAACTTTTTGTCGGCGATGATTTGTCGCTTGGTTTGCCGAAGCTTCGCAAAAAACGTCCGCTCAAGAAACTGAGTGAGCGCGAACTGTTGGCGCTAGAAAGTGAAATTGGCTCGGAACTTTTTGGAGAGGTGCCGAAGGGTCATCGCCGTGAATTCTTTTGCTTGGACGAAAAAACATGGATGTGGCATGAGGAATGGATTGATGCTAAGCACAAACTTAAAACTCACACGATCAAATATGAAGTAACCGATCGAGGTATCTTGAAAACTCAACCTGGCCCGCGCTATTCATACCTCGAGGGCGATGAATTGCGTAATTTTAGTATCGCTGCGCAAATGTATTATGAGCAAGTTGCCCGCCAAGTTTACAAGCGAGATCCCGAGACCGGCGAAAAATTGGTATAATAGAAAGCGTGAAATCATCGATAATCTATCTCGACCATGCTGCTGCCACGCCTCTAGACGAGCGCGTTTTGGCGGCGATGCAGCCGTATTTCTCTGAGATGTTTTATAATCCTTCGGCGCCGTATGCTCCAGCGGTGGAAGTCAAGCGCGCTTATAATAAAGCTAAGCATCGTTTGGCTGTTTGTCTTGGCGGACAGGCTAGCGAGCTGGTTGTGACGGCTGGCGCTACCGAGTCTATTAATTTGATGATAAATAGCATTGACGGGCATATCGTATCAAGTGCCATTGAGCATGATGCAGTACTGAAAGCGCTTGCTGATAATGTAACACTGGTGGCTCCATCTAAAAAAGGCAATATCGCGCCGTGCGATATTCAAGCAGCTATTAGGCCAGATACGCAGCTAATAACTATCGCTATCGCTAATCACGAACTCGGTACCATTCAACCGCTACGCGACATTGCTGAAGTTGTCCGTACTGAGCGTCGCCGCCGGTTTGAAGCGGGTGAGCTGACGCCAATTTATCTGCACACTGATGCTTCGCAAGGTGCTGGGCAGATTGACATCAATGTAGCGCGGTTAGGCGTTGATGCGTTGACGCTAAATGCTGGTAAGATCTATGGCCCGAAACAAGTTGGTTTGCTTTGGTGTAATCGGATGATACGCTTGCAGCCGCTAGTTCGCGGCGGCGGGCAAGAGCGGGGCTTGCGCAGCGGGACCGAAAATGTTGCGGGCACTATTGGGTTTGCAGTAGCGCTAGAATTAGCGCAGCAACATCGTAATTCTGAGAATAAGCGCTTGCGCCAGTTGCGCGACCAGCTGCAAAATCAGCTGACAGAAGCTTTTCCGTGGGCGATTGTCTCTGGCGATCAAAAACATCGCCTGGCAAGTCATTTGCATATATCATTCCCCGGAATTGATGCCGAACGTCTAGTTTTTATGCTTGAGCAGAAAGGCGTGCTGGTAGCGACTGGCAGTGCTTGCGCCGCTAATTCTGGAATGCGTTCGCATGTGTTAGAAGCGATTGGCTTAGCGCCAGAGGCGGCGGACGGCAGTTTGCGTCTGACACTGGGTCGCTTATCGGATTCTGAAACGTGCATGGCGGCTGCCCGAGAAATTATCGCTGCGGTTAATACAGAAAAGGCCAGGTTAGCGTGAAAAGATTTTTAATAGCTATCGCTACGCTGGCCATTGTTTCGGCTGCAGTAATCATCGGTATTACTTTGTTTTTATCAAAGAACGATTTGCAAGGCTGTGGCGATATTCCAGATGCGGCACGCCAACAGTGCGCAGCAGCTGATGCGATTGTAGCGGTGAGCGGCGGCGATACCAGTGCTCGTACTGCTGAAGCAGTGCGATTGTACAAGAATAACTGGGCGCACAAATTAGTTTTCTCTGGTGCGGCAGCTGATAAAACTGGCCCGAGTAATGCCCGGGCGATGAAGAGGCAGGCTATCGTTGCAGGCGTACCAGCTAGTGATATTTTGATAGAGGAAACCAGTGAAACGACTGCCGAGAATGCCTCGCAAACCGTCAGGCTGCTCAAGCAAAAGCAGATATCATCGGTAATTTTGGTGACAAGCGCTTACCACTCGCGGCGAGTTTCAATTGAATTTACTAAAGCAGCGCCAAATATACTAACGCGTAGCCATCCAGTAGTTACAGATAATCAATGGTCGAATATGTGGTGGACAACTGTTATAGGCTGGCAGCTGGCGTTGCAAGAGCTGGTAAAGATTATGGGAGTTGCAGCGGAATGACCAGACCGCGTGTCTACGTTGGTATGAGTGGCGGCGTCGATAGCAGTGTCGCGGCAGCATTATTGCTTGACCAAGATTATGATGTTACTGGAGTTTATATGAAAAACTGGAGTCAAGATCTACCCGGTATGCAGTGTCCGTGGGCTGAGGACCTGGCTGATGCCAAGCGGGTGGCAGTGCAATTAGGAATTGATTTTAAAGTATTTGATTTCGAAACACAGTATCGCCAAAAAGTTGTTGATTACATGCTTGACGAATATCGTGCTGGTAGAACGCCGAATCCAGATATCATGTGTAATCAAGAGGTTAAGTTTAAACTATTTTTAGAAACTTCGCTGGCGGCGGGGGCGGATTACATCGCAACTGGTCATTATGCGCGGGTTGAACGTTTAGCAGATACCGCACACTTGCTTCGTGCTCGCGACGACAACAAAGATCAAACTTATTTTTTATATCGCGTGACGTCTGAGGCATTAGCGAAAACCGTGTTCCCATTAGGAAATCTGACCAAACCTGAAGTGCGTCAAATTGCTAAAGATCGCGGCTTATGGACAGCTCGCAAAAAAGAATCTATGGGTGTGTGTTTCGTCGGCAATGTCGGTATGCGCGAATTTCTTAGCCAGTACATTACGACGCGTCCGGGCGATATTATTGACAAAGAATCGGGCCGAGTGCTTGGCCGTCATGACGGTGCAATTTTTTATACACTTGGTCAAAGACATGGTCTGGATGTTGGCGGCGGGTTGCCGTATTATGTGGTTGGCAAAAATATGGATAAGAATGAAGTTTACGTTAGCCGTAATATCAACGACGAACACATATGGCGAACCGAGATTAAGCTGACAGATATTCACTGGATTAATCAACCTTTGACTGAAGGTGCGCGAATACAGGTCCGATTGCGCCACCGCGGGGCGCTCATTAACGCTATATATAGTGCTGACACGCTACATCTAGAGTCTGCCGAACGAGCCGTGGCGCCTGGTCAGTCGGCGGTGGTCTATCGCGGTGAAGAGTGTCTAGGTGGTGGCTTGGTGATTTGAGTCTCAAACTTACGTTACTTCTTCGTATATTCAAGTTGGTTTTCGTGCTATAATTACCTCTATGAACACACAAGAAATCCGCCAGAAATATCTCGAATTTTGCCAAAGGAACGGCCACGCTATTATTGAGCGGGCACCGCTTATACTACACAATGACCCGACGACATTATTTACCGGTTCGGGCATGCAGCCGCTACTGCCGTATTTGCTGGGCCAGGATCATCCGCAGGGTACGAAATTAGCTGATAGCCAGACGTGTTTGCGGGCGCAGGACATCGAGGATGTTGGCGATAATCGCCACACGACGTTCTTTGAGATGCTGGGCAATTGGAGCATGGGCGAATATTTCAAACGCCAGCAGATTGAGTGGTTTTTCGAATTTTTGACAGAAATAGTCGGGCTAGATCCGCACAAAATCTACGTTAGCTGTTTTATTGGCGATGAGAAAAATAACATTCCGCGCGACGATGAAGCAGCGCAAATTTGGCAGGAAGTTTTTGCCAAAAAAGGCGTTGAAGCTAAAATTGTCGAGCTGGATAGCGCTGAAAATGGCGACAGGCTGGGTATGCAGGGCGGTCGGATTTTCTTTTACAACGATAAAGAGAACTGGTGGAGCCGCGGCGGCGGGATTGATAGTACGCCGATTGGTGATCCGTGCGGGCCGGATAGCGAGGTGTTTTATGATTTTGGCGAGCAACATCATGATGCCAGCTTTGGGCAGGCGCATCCAGCTAGTGATAGCGGCCGATTTATGGAAATTGGCAACCAAGTGTTTATGCAGTATCGCCGGCTGGACGACGGCAGTTTTGAACCGCTGAAACGCAAGAATGTTGATTTCGGCGGCGGCTTGGAACGGATTGCCGCGGCAGCAATTGACAGTCCTGACGTTTTTAAGATCAGTCTACTATGGCCAATTATTAAAAAGTTGGAAAGTTTAAGCGGCAAGGAATATGCTACGCATACCGCGTCAATGCGAGTGATCGCCGATCATCTCAGGGCGGCGGTATTTTTGGCGGTTGATGGCTGCGTACCGAGCAACAAGGAGCAGGGCTACGTGATGCGCCGCTTACTGCGTCGGGCGATTCGTTATAGTTTCGATCTGGGGATTGAGCAGAATTTCCTGGAGGAAGTCGTGCCGGTAATCGCTGATTTATATGAAGCGGATTTCCCAGAGGTTAAAGAGAGCCGCGAGCAGATTATTGCTATGTTGGTCAAAGAGGAAAAAGCTTTCCGTCAGACGCTACGTAAAGGCTTAAAGCAGATGCGACATTATATCGATGACGGTTTGACTGGCGAAGAGTTATTTACACTGTATGATACCTTTGGATTTCCGGTGGAACTGAGTACCGAGGAGGCGTATAAACAAGATATCAAGCTTTCTGATAATTGGCGCGCCGAATTTGACGCTAAGATGGAAGAGCAGCGCCAACGCTCCAAGACAGCGCGCAAAGGGCAGTTTAGCGGCGGCCTGGAGGGCCACGATCCAATCCATCTGAAATATCACACGGCGACGCATCTGTTGGGGGCGGCACTGCGCAAGGTTCTAAAGGCGCCGGATTTGCAACAGCACGGCAGTAATATCACTGCCCAGCGCCTGCGTTTCGATTTTAATCACGATAAATTGACGCTAGAGGAAAAACAGGCGGTGGAAGATCAGGTCAATGCGTGGATTGACGCTGATCTGCCAGTTAGCTACCAGGTTTATCCAACCGATGAAGCGCTAAAAATGGGGGCTATCGGCGCCTTTGGCGAGCGTTATGGCAATGAAGTCAAGGTTTATTCCATTGGCAAGGGCGAAAACAGAGTTAGTTTCGAAGTTTGCGGCGGCCCGCACGTTGAACACACGGGTGTCTTGGCTGAAGGCGGTAAGCGCTTCAAAATCACCAAAGAAGAATCTAGCTCGGCTGGGATTCGGCGTATTAAAGCTATTCTTGTGTAGTAAGACGCTCGTTGACTATTGATTCTAGTGTGGATTCTACTTCGCCCTTTAGTAGATCTAAGCTTTTAGGTTGCAAGGTTTTTCTCTGTCCTGTGTATGGATTAAAGAAGTAACAGAAAACTTCTGTATCGCCCGTACCGTTAACGAGTATTTTGTAATGAATTTTTGTATCAATACCATCGTATTCATAGGGGATCTGTAATTCAAGCTTGCCTTTTGCTAGTGCGCTTGACGAAGCCCCCCCTACATTGCTATTCAGATAAGTTCCTACCAAATCTGCCTCAACGCCGCTGATGTTGGTAGAGTCAGCGCGTATTAATGCTTCTTCTGGTACTGAAGAACCTTCGATATCACGGACTAAGGGTTCAATATACGAAAATGTCTTGTCTGTGCGATATTGATTGCTATTTATAGCTACACGGGATAGAGCGTTTACTATGTCGCTTGGCGTAGTTTCTGCGGAATCTGACAATTCACGTATATAGGAATTATCGGCTGATATAGGCCAAATCATGTCTAATCTTGTCGCTACTAGATGGTTAGGTACTTTTATGTTTCTACCGGGTGTTACCCATTCTCCACGAGAAGACAGTCTGAGCCTGAGAGAATCTTTTTCTGAACTATCAGCACCCGCTACAAAAGACAATCTAGTACCGGTAGCGGCCACATCGCCCATTTGGACAAGGCGCATTGTTAGGGCTCCATCTTCGTAGGTACCAAACGGCTGACTGATGACTTCTGTACTCTGGATTGTTGGCTCTGTAGCGTCTAACGAATATAGCGCATCTAATATACGGTCTCCGGTATTTTGTGGTTGAGGCTCTGATACTCTTGGTGATTGGTCCATGTTGCATATTGTAGCATAACTACTGTAATATGTCAAGACTGGTCGCCAATGAATGTAGTGTTGTATAATGAAATATACTTATGCTAGATAAATTGCGTAGTAAGATTGCTGACAAAATAGGAGATCGGTCGAATGACCCTGTAGATAAAGATGATTATATCGTTGCACTTGATATCGGTACCGAAAACGTTAAGGCGCTGTTAGCTCGCGTTAGCGGCGACGATATTGAGATTCTTGGTGTTGGACGTGCTCATCAGGAGTTGTCTGATATGCATTCGGGCGCGATTGCTGATATTGCTGGCGTAGTGCAACACTGCGAGGACGCTCTGACTCAGGCTGAAGACGAAGCTGGCTTGCAGGCCAAGCATGCTGTCATCGGTATAGCTGGCGAACTCGTAAAAGGTACAACTAGCACGATTCGTTATCGTCGTCCGCAGCCCGACCGTCCGCTTGACGAGCAAGAAGTTGAGTTTATTATCGAGAAGGTCCAAGATCGCGCTGCTAAACGGGCGCAAAAACAAATCGCCTTAGAGACGGGCAATGACGAGGTTGAGGTCAAGCTGGTCAACTCAGCGCTGGTTAGTATTCATATTGACGGTTATAAAGTGTCGAATCCGATTGGCTTTCAGGGCAAGGATGTAGCAGTGCAGATTTATACGGCGTTTGCGCCGATGGTGCATATTGGCGCCTTGGAGCGAGTGGCGCAAGAGCTTGATTTGGAACTGTTGGCGGTTGCCGCTGAGCCGTTTGCGGTTAGCCGTAGCGTACTTGGCGCTGATAGTAGCAGCGCTTTTACGGCAATTCTAGCGGATGTAGGTGGCGGCACGACAGATATTGCAGTGGTTAATGACGGCGGCGTTGAAGGTACCAAGATGTTTGGTATCGGTGGCCGTAGTTTTACTAAAACTATCGCTGATGAGTTGTCAATTCCGTACGATCAGGCAGAAAAACTCAAAGTAAATATTGAGGACAGTAAAATTAAAGCTACCGTCAAGAAAGATGTGGCAGTTGCTGTTGATAAAACTCTCGAGGTTTGGCTAGCTGGCGTAGAGCTTGCGTTGAGCGAGTTTGAAGCAGTCGATCAGCTGCCGCCGCGTATTTTGTTGTGCGGTGGCGGTGCTAGCCTGTCTCAATTAGTTGCGGCTCTCGAAAAGCGTGATTGGTACAGCGAGTTGCCATTTACTAAGCGTCCGACAGTACAGCGCATTCGTCCCGATCAAGTTGTTGGTATTACGGATAAAACCGGTGAGGTTAATGATCACACTTTTATTACGGCAATGGGTCTGCTGCGTGTTGGTTATGATACAATAATAGGAGCAGGCGACACTCAGTCGGTTCGCAGTAAAATTAATAGGATTTTGCGAATTTAATAGAGAAATAATATGCAAAAAGATGTCATTTATATAGATGTAGAAGACGACGTTACTTCAATTATTGGCAAGATAAAAGCTGCCAATTCGAACATCGTTGCTCTGGTACCGCCAAAGCGAATTGGGGCGATTCAGAGTGCAGTAAACCTCAAATTGGTGCATCGTGCGGCTGAGCGGGTCGATAAAAAACTGGTAATTATTACTAATAATGATGCTTTGTCGACGCTTGCGGGTAGCGCGGGTATTCCGGTGGCCAAAAATTTGCAGAGTCGTCCAGAATTAGCTGAGATTCCGGCTCTTGAAGTCAACAGTGACGATGACGTGATTGATGGATCGGAAACGTTGAACGGTGGCGCTAAGTCTAACACGCTGGCTCCTGGCGATAAGGAAGGGCAGTCGTCTCTTAATGATGAGCTTAGCAAAATTGAAGATGAAGGAGAGGATGAGCTGCCGTCTTCTAAAGGTAAGGATGGCGGCGATAAGAAGTCTGCTGACCAGGCGGATAGCAAGTCGAAAAAAAGTCCGAAAATCCCCGATTTTAATACTTTTCGTAAAAAGTTCTTCATTATCGGTGCGGCTATTATTTTGTTGATCGCTGGTTTGGTGTGGGCGTTTGTGTTTGCGCCGCGAGCACAGATTGTCATTTCTGCGCAAACTAGTAGCGTAGCTGTTAACACTCATATCAAATCAAGCGCTGCCGTTAACACTAGTTTGCAAGATGGTACTGTCAAACTGACGACCAAAACTAGAGAAAAAGCGATTTCTAAAACATTTACAGCTACCGGCAAGAAGGATGTTGGCGAAAAAGCGACTGGTATAGTAAGCTTTTCGACGCGCGATATTGACAATCTCGGTACGGAAATTCCATCAGGAACAACTTTGACGACAGATTCCGGTGCCGAGTATGTGACCAGCGAGACTGTTAAGATCTCGCTTAGTAATTATCGTAATGCCAAGGTGAAAATTACTGCCGCACGCAGTGGCGCCAGCTATAATGGCGCTAGCGGTACAGTCAAGGGAGCGCCTAGTGGTATTTCAGCAAGTATTAGCGGCTCGACAACAGGGGGGACCGACAAAACTATTACCGTCGTTCAACAAAGCGATATCAATAAAGCAATGCGCGAACTCGTCACCGAGGACGATAAGAACCAAAACAAAGCTGCTTTGCAAACTGAGTTTGGCAAGGATTACACAATTATCAATGAGTCATTTGCGGCGGATATTGCTGGGATTAATAAGCCTGCTGTTGATAGCGAGGCTAACGACGGCCAAGCGGCAATTACTGGTACAATGAAGTTCTCGCTTTCTGGCATTGCTCGCAGCGAGTTTGACACGTTTCTCAAAGCTTACTGCCAGCAGCGCATTGACGGCAAGTCAAACCAGAAAATTTATGATACTGGCAGCAAAACAGTTTCTCTGACTAACATAGCTATTTCGGGCGATACGATTAATGCTACAGTCTCGGCGAACGGTAAAGTTGGTCCGAAAATCGACGAAGATGCCATCAAGGAATACGTCAAAGGCCAATCGGTTGGCGAGGTTCAAGAGCGCGTCAAGACAGTTGAAGGCATAAAATCAGTAGATGTGAACCTTTCGCCATTTTGGGTTTATAGAGTTCCAGATGACACCAAGAAGATAAGCGTAAAGTTTCAGATAGATGGCTAAGCAGTATTTGGCGCTTGACGTCGGCGAGCGGCGAATTGGCGTGGCATCGGCAAGCAGCGATGTTAAGATTGCCGTACCAGGCGACTGGATTGATGTCGACGGCAAGGAACTCGATATTATCCGCGAGATGCTGATTGACGAATCAATAGATGTTTTGGTAGTGGGTTATCCGCGCAATCAACGAGGCGAGCCGACTGCGCAGACTCGGTATGTCGAAGATTTCGTTGATAGTCTTGGCCAAATTGAATCTGACGTTGTATTCCAGGACGAATCGTTGACGAGCGTCAAAGCAGAGAATATCTTAGCATCGCAAAAACGTTCGTATAGTAAGGGTGAGATTGATTCTATGGCAGCTAGTATTATTTTACAAGATTATCTGGAGGCGCAATAATGGATGGTTTTAAACGGCAGAATGGCCAACAATTTAATTCTCGGCCGAATAATAATCGGCAAGTACCGCCGCTTGGTGCAGTTCCGCGTCCTGCACCTCGTGCTATTGACCCAAATCAGCCAATGGGGCAAAAGGCTAATATTTCGCTTAACCCCGACCATGACGCTGCGAGCCAGAAAGTATCAAAGAAGAAACGTTGTCTTCGGCGCTGGATGATTATTTTGATAGCAGTCATGGTGTTTTTGACAGCAGTTTTTGCGGCACTATTTAAGTGGTACGAGATGCAGCTAAAACCAGTCTCAAGCGATAACAATAAAGTATCGGTTACTGTTGAAGACGGTTCCTCGGTTTCAACAGTTGCTAATACGTTGGCCAGCAAAAATCTTATTCGCAACCGATTAGCTTTTGAGGTTTATGTGCGCCTTAATAATAAAAATAGCATCAAAGCTGGCACCTGTATGATTGCCCCGTCTGAGTCGGTCGCTGATATTGTTAACCGTATGAATAATGGCTGTCATGACTTCAAAACGATTACTTTTTATCCTGGCGGTACGTTAGAGAGTTCTAAGTATAAGGCTTCGCAGTCGTCTGATGGTGTTGATAAAACGAGCGTCCGTTACATCTTGCGCCAAGCAGGCTACTCTGATGATGAGATCTCAAATGCTTTCAAAGCGAAATACGATAGTCCTCTGTTTGCTGATCGTCCAAGCGGGTCGTCTTTGGAGGGCTACGTTTTTGGGGAGACATATCAATTTACGGGTGATGCCACAGCCAAAGATGTTTTACAGACAGTGTTTGATCACATGTACAAGGTTGTGCAGAAAAATGACTTAGTTAATAAGTTTAAGGCGCAAGGTCTGACGCTTTATCAAGGGTTGACTATGGCTTCGATTGTTGAGCGGGAATTGGGCTGCGAAGATAAGCCGACCGTCGAGCGCAAAAATCGCTGTTATCAATACCAGCGGGGTATTGCGCAGGTGTTTATAGCTCGCTACAAGAAAAACATGCAGCTTGGTTCTGACGTAACCTTTATCTATGCTGCAGACAAAGCTGGTGTTAAGCCTAAGGTGGATATTGATTCTCCGTATAATACTCGCAAGCATACTGGTTTGCCGCCGACGCCAATTGCGACACCTGGCGAATTATCGCTTAAAGCGGTCGCTGATCCGGCGCCTGGCGATAACTTGTTCTTCATAGCTGGCGATGACGGTTTAATATATTTTGCCAAAACTGATGAGGAACATAAAAACAATATTGACAAATACTGCCAGAAGTTGTGTAGTATCGTATAAAGTATTGACATTAACGCTAGTGATTTGCTATAATATAGAGCATACACGAGGACTTGCAGGAACAATTATGAATTATTGCCAGCTCTATCGTGCTCATAATATGATTTTCTAGGAGAACCATTATTAGTACGCAACCAAATCGAGTTAAAACTAATTCTGTACCGAGCACAAAGGCTCATTCTAGCAAAACTAAAAGGCGCGGTGGTGTTTCTTGGACTTCCGTAGTATCGTATGTCGGCGTTTTTCTATTCATAGCAACGCTAATTGCTATCGGACAACGTCCAGTCGGCGTTCAGGAAGGTAGTAATAATACGCCGCTAGCTAATGCCTCTACCTCAAGCACTAAAAATACTGTAGCAGCTGCAACTTCCGCTAGTACGGTAGACCCGGTTGTCGCTACAAATATAGCTTCGTCGCTAGCAGACACTACCAGCATGCCGGTTAGCGCTAACGTGGCGACACTTTCTCAGACGCTGACTATTGAAACGGTAATGTCGCAGACCTCCAGCAATGCAATTAGCAAGCCGCAGATTGTCCAGCCGACAGCTAATTCGCGGGCGGCTACTACTTATACCACCAAGGCTGGCGATACAGTTGATGCGGTAGCCAGCAAATATGGACTCAAGAAAGAGACTATAGCTTGGGCCAATAATCTATCGTCTGATGCGCTGGAGCCGAATACTACTTTAACAATTCTGCCAGTTGATGGTGTTCAGCATACCGTTAAGGCGGGTGACTCTGTTGATAGTATTATTGCCAAGTATGGCGGTAATAAGGCTGATGTGGTGTCGTATAATGACCTAGAGCTCGCTGGTTCGCTAACTGAAGGTAGGAATATTATTGTTCCTGGCGGTGCTTTGCCAGAAAATGAACGTCCAGGATATGTGGCTCCTCGTGCTGCGGCTAGTAATCGGCGCAGCGCTTATGGGTATGGGTCGGGCCTGGGCGGTTACGGAAGCAATTACAATGGGGTTATCTCTGCCGGTAACAAATATGCATGGGGGAACTGTACTTGGTACGCTTACGAGCGCCGAATGCAGCTAGGACGCCCAGTTGGTAGTTTCTGGGGTAATGCTAGTACTTGGGCTTATGCGGCAGCGGCGGCTGGATTGGCAGTTAATGGTACGCCGGCGCCTGGCGCAATAATGCAAAACGGCGGCGGATATGGCCATGTGGCGATTGTCGAGAGCGTTAATCCGGGCGTATCAATCACAATTAGCGAGATGAACGGTTATCGTTTTGGCGGCGGTTTTAACCGAGTTGGCCATGGCCAGATTTCTTGGGGCGAGGCTACTAGCGGCTATTATAGATACATTCATTAAGTATTCTACAAAACTAATTAACACCCCTGTCAAATAAGGGGTGTTTTTGATATAATACCTGTATGTTTGTTGATACGGCTAAAGTTTTGGTTCAGGCAGGTCGCGGCGGCGATGGTGCAGTTAGTTTTCGGCACGAGATTTACGTCGATAAAGGCGGCCCAGATGGCGGAGACGGTGGCCGTGGCGGTAATGTTGTATTTTTAGCTACAGAACAGCTTAATACGTTGTTAAGCTTTCGCTATAAACCCGAATTAAAAGCTGAAAATGGTACCGCGGGAGCTAAGAAAAAAATGACAGGACGTGCTGGTCAGGATTTAATTATAAAAGTGCCGGTCGGAACTATAGTTAAGCGCGATGGTAGAGTGATCGCTGATTTGTCTGCTCCGAATCAGAAGACTGTTATTGCAAAAGGTGGCGATGGCGGTTTTGGTAATGCTCACTTTAAGTCGAGTGTTCGTCAAACACCGCGCATGGCAGAAGTGGGCGAGCTCGGCGAATCGTTCGAGGCAGAACTAGAATTGAAATTATTGGCTGATGTCGGTTTGGTGGGTTTTCCTAATGCTGGTAAGTCAACCTTTTTGAGCGTGGTGTCAAATGCTCGCCCTGAAATTGCAGATTATGAGTTCACAACGTTGACGCCGAATCTCGGTGTAGCTGATGTCGATGACGGTTCGCTTTTAATTGCTGATATTCCAGGGTTGATTGAAGGGGCTAGTGATGGTAAAGGACTGGGTGATGCCTTTTTGCGGCATATTGAGAGGACTGCCGTACTGCTCCATTTGGTGGACGCTTATAGTAACGACGTAGCTGAACGCTACCTGGCTATTCGCCGCGAACTCAAAAAGTACAGCACTGAACTGGCGTCGCGTCCCGAGATAGTAGCCCTAACTAAATGCGAAGGATTAGATCAGGATATCATTCAAATGCAAATTGACACCTTAAGAGCTGTCGCTAGCGAGGATACGCAGGTTTTCGCTATTTCCTCGGTATCGCATAAAGGCGTAATTGATGTACTGAGAGCTCTGCAGGTGCAAGTTGTAGCAATGCGCGCAGCTGAGAATGAGCAGAAGCAGATTGACGATTTGAATAACGATAAACTTGAGACAATCACGCTCAGTGGCAACGAGACGATCTCGAGCAGTTGGGAAGTTTCATACGATGCTGATAAGCAAATCTACCGCGTGTTTGGCGGCAAGATAGAAAAATTTGCTCGCCGCACCAATTTTGATCAGTTTGAAAGCGTCAATCGTTTACGCGATATCATGCGTCGTTATGGTATCGCGCACGAGCTAATGCGCCAAGGTGCTACTGGTGATAGCTTGGTGCAGATTGGCGAATCGACGCCGTTTACGCTGGTTGAGCAGTAGGTTTGGGTGTCATCTCGTAGCTTTGCTATACTATAGGTATGGCACAGACATTTTTCTTCTATGACCTCGAAACCAGCGGATTAAATCCGCGGCAAGATCGCATCATGCAGTTTGCTGGGCAGCGAACAGATATGAATCTCGAACCGATTGGTGATCCGTATAATTTGCTGGTGACGCTGAATGATGATACTTTGCCGAGTCCTGATGCACTGATGGTGACTGGCATCACGCCGCAAAAAACGGTTGAGGAGGGCTACAGTGAGGCGCAGTTCGCCCGGATGCTCAGTGAGGAGATTTTCACGCCGGACACCATTGCGGTTGGCTTTAATAACGTGCGTTTTGATGACGAATTTATCCGCCATTTGTTGTGGCGCAATTTCCATGATCCTTACGAATGGAGCTGGAAAGACGGTCGCTCGCGTTGGGATTTGCTAGATGTGGTGCGATTGACGCGGGCGCTCAGGCCGGAAGGAATTAATTGGCCGCTTGATGACAAAGGTGAGCCAAGTAACCGCTTGGAATTAATCACCAGCGCCAACGGTATAGCACATGAAAACGCTCACGATGCTTTGGCGGATGTGACGGCGCTGATTGCCGTGACGAAATTGATCAAGCAAAAGCAGCCGCAACTGTATGATTATTTACTGAAAATGCGCGATAAAAAAGTAGTTCAGCAACTGGTCAATGTGGATGACAAGAAACCGTTTGTCTATGCCAGTGGGCGTTACGATAAAGAATTTGCCAAAACTACGGTGGCATTTCCGCTGACGACCAGTCGAAGCGGCGGCGTGGTTGTCTATGATCTGCGCTATGACCCGACGCCGTTTGTTGGGTTGAGTGCGGAGGAATTGGCGAAGAAAATTTTTGCTTCCTGGGAGGAACGCCAAGCTGAGGATTTCATCAAATTGCCCGTCAAGGAACTGCATTACAATCGTTGTCCGGCGGTGGCGCCACTAGGTGTACTGGAGCAGGGCGATGGCTGGCAGAAGATTTCGCTTGATCTAAAGACAGTGCAGAAACATCAAAATATTTTACTGAATCACCCGGACTTTGCCGAAAAATTACGGACTATTTTTGAAAACAAGCCAGCCTTCAAGAAATTGCCTGATCCAGAAGCGCAATTGTATGATGGCTTTTTGAACGACCGTGATCGTATCCGTGTCGAAGCGGTGCGTAATGCTGATGAGCGCGAGCTGGCTGATTTTCATCCAGAATTTCAGGACGAGCGTTTAGCGCCGCTATTGCTACACTACAAAGCGCGTAATTTTCCGCGTTCGCTCAGCGAAGATGATCTGGCGCAGTGGGAAACATGGCGGGCTCAGCGCTTGCAGGCGCAATTGCCAGGGTTTATGACAGCTTTGCATCGTTTAGCGCCGACAGCGACTGACGAGCAGCAGTTTATTTTACAAGAATTGCAATTGTGGGCTGAGTCTACATTACCAGCTAGCGATTAGATCTTTCGCGTGCCAGCTGCTATTCTTTTGGAGGTAAAGGACGTTGAACAGTATTTTCTATGTAGGTGAATATGTTTATGACTATCATTGCGTATAGCAATAACATAACCCAGTATGGTACTGATATGTGAGTGCCAGGTATAGCGCCGACTAGTACGAAATTCATTAGCGAATCGTAAATATCGTGGCGCAGCAAAAATAGAGGTACACCGATAAGGCACGCCAATACAACACGAATCTTGATGCTGAGGACAGCGAATAGTTCAATCAATGCTCTCATTTGACTATACTATAGCAAATATACTATAGTATGTGCAACGATAAGCGCGATACAATTTTAGTTTATTTGGATGATATTTTAAGTGTAATACGTGCACAGATATTTTGCGGTAATGGATTTTTTTACCGGAAAATGCTAAAATAAGTAGTCATGTCAGATAGTATCAAGATCACCGGTGCACGCCAGAATAACTTAAAAAACGTGAGTTTGGAAATTCCACGCGATAAGTTTGTAGTGGTAACAGGACTTAGCGGCAGCGGCAAATCAAGCCTGGTTTTTGATACTATCTATGCCGAAGGACAACGGCGCTATGTTGAAAGCTTGAGCAGTTATGCGCGGCAATTCTTGGGCATCATGGACAAGCCAGATGTTGACTCAATTGATGGATTGAGCCCGGCAATTTCAATAGATCAAAAATCAACCAGTCGTAATCCGCGTTCAACGGTTGCCACGGTAACAGAAATTTACGACTATTTACGCTTGTTGTTCGCGCGTGTTGGTGTACCTCATTGTCCGGCGCTTTTGCCAGATGGTAAGCGCTGCGGCAAGCCGGTACAACGACGAACAGCACAATCAATTATTGATGAAATCATGAAATTACCTGAAGGCGCAAAATTAATGATCCTGGCGCCGATTGTTAACCAGAAAAAAGGCGAGTTTCAGCATATTCCTGAACAGTATATGCGCAGCGGTTTTGCTCGAGCGCGAGTGGACGGCGTAATTTATGCACTAGATGAGTTTCCAGAATTACAAAAGAGTTTTAAACATGATATCGAATTGGTCGTAGACCGCTTGGTGATGCGTCCAGACATGATTTCGCGCGTATCGCAATCAGTCGAACAATCGTTAGAATTGGCTGGCGGCATAGTCCAAGTGTTGAATGCTGATAGCGGCGAAATTTTGACTTATAGCCAGCGCTATGCTTGTGTGGATCACCCGGGCGAGGAGATTCCTGAATTGGAGCCGCGGCTATTCAGTTTTAACGCGCCGCAAGGTGCTTGTCCGGTATGTACGGGGCTGGGCACACGAATGGAGATTGATCCTAGCTTGGTTTTTAACAAAAATTTGACGATTGCCGAAGGTGCAATTCGTCCGTTTAATCGTTTTAGCGTTGATGCTTGGTATATGAAACGGCTTGAAGCGGTAGCGGCTGAACATGGTTTTAGTCTACACGTACCAGTGCGCGAACTAAGCGACGATGTGCGGAAATTATTGATGTATGGTACGGGCGAGCAAAAATATCGCGTTGAGCTAGGTAATGGCCGGCACTATGATTCAACATTTGAAGGGATTATTCCAAATCTTGAGCGTCGTCACCGCGAAACTGATAGCGACTTCATGCGCAAAGATATTGAGCGATTTATGCGTGAACGCAAATGCACAGCCTGTAAGGGCGCTCGCCTTAAACCGGTAGTCTTAGCGGTGACGGTTAGCGGCTTGTCGATTATGGATATTTGTAATTTAGATGTCGAGAACGCCTTAGACGTCTTTAGTCAGCTGAAATTTGATGATAACGAAATGAAGATCGTCAAGCTAGTGGTTAAAGAGATTAACGCTCGTCTGGGATTTATGAATAACGTAGGGTTGAATTATCTAGAACTGGGGCGAGCTGCTAATACTTTGAGCGGAGGCGAGGCACAGCGGATTCGTCTAGCGACACAGATTGGCTCTGGGTTACAAGGTGTGTTATACGTATTAGACGAGCCGTCAATTGGTTTGCATCAGCGCGACAACGATCGATTAATCAAAACACTCAAGTATTTACGTGATCTCGGTAATACTGTATTGGTGGTTGAGCACGACGAAGAGACAATCGCTGCAGCTGATTTTTTGGTGGATGTAGGTCCAGGTGCTGGCGTGCATGGCGGCGAGATTGTAGCTGCCGGCACGCCAGCCGAGGTGGCGCAGAATCCGGCCAGTATTACCGGACGATATTTATCTAGAGCAGAAAAGATATCGGTGCCTAAGAAACGTCGTGCGGTCGAGAAAGATCGCAAACTTGTCGTTCGCGGCGCTAAGGAGAATAACCTCAAAAATATTGATGTCGAGTTTCCGTTGGGCGTAATGACACTAGTGACTGGCGTTAGCGGTAGCGGCAAATCGACACTAGTCAATGACATTGTAGCCAACGAATTGACGGCGCGTCTGCATCGAGCACAGACTGTGCCCGGCGATCATGATAGGATTGACGGTGTCAAGCAATTAGATAAAGCTATCGTCATTGATCAGTCGGCGATAGGCCGCACGCCGCGCTCTAATCCAGCAACTTATACGGGCGTGTTCACGCAGATTCGCGAATTGTTTGCTAATACCCCTGAGGCTAATATTCGCGGCTACAAAGCGGGGCGCTTTAGCTTCAATGTCAAGGGCGGACGCTGCGAGAATTGCCAAGGCGACGGTGTGATAAAGATTGAAATGCATTTCTTGCCGGATGTCTATATACAATGTCCAGAATGTCATGGTAAGCGCTACAATCGTGAAGCGCTAGAGATTAAATATAAAGATAAAACCATTAGCGATATCCTAGAAATGACGGTCGAGCAAGCCTGCGAGTTTTTTACTAATATTCCAGCTATCTCCCGCAAGCTCGAGACTATTAACGAAGTTGGCCTGGGTTATGTGAAGCTTGGGCAGCCAGCGACGACGTTCTCTGGCGGTGAAGCACAGCGCATTAAATTAGCGGCAGAGCTATCGCGTCGTTCAACTGGTAAAACACTTTATATACTCGACGAGCCAACGACTGGCTTGCATACTGCTGATGTGCGCAAATTGCTCGAGATTTTACAAAAATTAGTCGATGGTGGCAACAGTATGATAATCATTGAGCATAATCTGGAAGTCATTAAATGCGCTGATTGGATTATTGATATGGGTCCAGAGGGCGGACAAGGCGGCGGCAGAGTGGTTGCTGCCGGCACGCCAGAAGACGTCGCAAAGAATCCAGAAAGTCAAACTGGGAAATACTTACAGAAGCTGTTATAAACGATAATCTTTGCAAAGATTAAAAGCCCAATCTCAGACGAAAGATTCGCTGCGGATTTGCGTTATTTTTTCCGTTTGGACGTCTTGGTTTTTGAGAATAAAACTTGGAACTGTTTTTTGAGAGCCGCGCGGTTTGATGGTTTCTTGAGCGCGTGAATGATCATCGGCGATACAGAGAGGAATACGATTATAAGCGCAGCAACCTCGATGTTAACGCCTGCTTTGGTAAGTAATTCACCCGCGTAATAACCTAGATAGACGAATAGTGATGACCACAAGAATCCGCCGATAATGTTAAAAACCAAAAATGTTCTGTAATGCATTTTGCTGGCGCCAGCAACGATTGGCGCAAAAGTTCGGACGATTGGCGCAAAACGAGCCAACACGATAGTAATTGAACCGTGCTTGTCGTAGAATTTTTCAGTTTGTTCTAAATATTTTTTCTTGAAAAAACGCGAATTTTCTTTTTCAAATAATTTGCGGCCGACCTTATGTCCAAAACTATAGCCAACACTATCGCCTAACACGGCTGCCAAAAATATCAGGATAGCGAATAGATGAATATCAATTGGCAAAATATGCTGTTGTACCATATAAGCTGCCGTAAATAGCAAGCTGTCGCCTGGAAATATGAAGCCGATTAATAAACCTGACTCAGCGAAAACGACCAATAAGATAATTGGCACGCCGAGATGAATAATCAAATTAATAAAGGCTTCCATGCTAGAGATGATTATAGCACAGATTTCTAGCACCAGCTAATGGAATAGGTTTGGGTCTAAAAATTTATTGTCGAAACGGATCGGGGATATCGTGAATCACTAGCTTGGTTAGAATCATTATCATAAACATGTTATAATAGAGAAGCAATAGTAAACCTCCGGAAAGGTATCTAACGAAAGGAAGAGAGAAATGGGAGAAAAAATTACTCTGAAGATTACTAAGCGCGAAGTGCTTGGCAAAAAAGTTAAGACGCTACGTCGCCAAGGAATTACACCAGGTGTGGTCTACGGTGCTGGTATGGAAGCGGTGCCGATTCAGGCTGAAGCTGGCGAAGTGCTGCGCGTCTATAAGCTAGCTGGCAAGCATACGCCCGTCCAGTTGCTAGGCAGCGAGCGGCGTATAGCGATGATTAAGGATGTTGAATCATATCCGACTAGGTCAAACGCTCTTCGTCATATTTCTTTTCATGCAGTCCGTGCTGATGAGCCGGTGATTGCCGAGGTGCCGATTCGTTTGAGCGGTACAGGAGAATCTGAGGCGGAGCGTGCCGGCTTGGTAGTGCTGCAAGCGCTTGAGAAGATTAAGGTCAAGGCCTTGCCGATGGATCTGCCAGAAGTATTGGAGGCGCCGACGGATGGTCTTGTTAAAGAAGGCGACCGCGTGACCGTGGGTGATATTGTTTTGCCGGATGGCGTTGAGCTGGTCGAGAACGACGACGGCCGCGAAGGCACGGCTGACGACGACATTACGGTCAAAGATTTGGTCGTGGCAAACGTCTATGAGCCGAGCGCTCTAGCAGCTGCCAACGATGCGGCGGCCGGCGAAGCTGAGTCCGCTGACGCCGAACAAGTCGAAGTTACGGGAGAAGCTGAAAAGACTCAAGCGTCGGAATAGTTTGGTCTTAGACTATCAAAAAACACCGTCATGGTTTGGCGGTGTTTTTCTATAGTCGGAAATGCTAGAAATTACTCCTCGATGAATCCGCCTGATTGCCGCGCCCATAACTTAGCGTAAACGCCGCGTTTTTTGGCGAGCAATTGATCGTGCGAACCGTCTTCGACGATGCGTCCGTTCTCCAAAACAATGATACGATCGAGCTTAGCGATGGTAGATAAACGGTGGGCGATGACAATTGACGTTCGGTTTTTCATCAATGTTTCCAGCGACTTTTGGATTAGCGCTTCTGATTCTGAGTCTAATGCTGATGTCGCCTCGTCAAGGACTAGAATTGGCGCATCTTTCAAAATCGCTCTGGCAATGGCAATGCGCTGTCGCTGTCCGCCCGAAAGTTTGACGCCGCGTTCACCAACTAGCGTGTTAAAACCGTCTTGCAGTTTGACGATGAAGTCGTAAGCGCCAGCCTTCTTGGCGGCTTTTTCAATCTCGGCATCAGTCGCGTCAGGCCGGCTGTAGGCGATATTTTCGCGTACTGAACGATGAAACAACAGCGGCTCTTGCGGCACGTAGGCGATTTGCTGGCGCAGGCTTGCCTGGGTAACTTCGGCAATATCTTGCGAGTCGATTGTGATCTTGCCCGAGTCAATATCGGCAAATCGTAGCAATAATTTGGTGAGGGTAGTTTTGCCAGACCCGCTTGATCCGACTAAACCAATTTTTTCGCCTGGCTGAATATTGAGCGAGAAATCATGAAACAAAGTGTCGCCTTGGCCTTCGTCGTGCGTAAAAGTTACGTTGTCCATGACAATGTCGCCGCGTTTAATTTTTAGTTTTTTGTCGCTGCGATCAACTAGCGTTGTTGGTGTTTTAAGGATTTCTACCATTTCGTGAGCATCGCCAATAATACGATTGTAACTACGCATGATGCCATTCATGTTCCACAACTCGTGCGCCACGCTGCCCGTATACGTTATGATTAAGTAAACTGATGCTACTGATACTAGATTGTGCTGAGCGGCGTATACCGCAAAAGCAATTGCGCCAATTTTGATAATCGTGTTGATGGTCGAATAAACAGTGCTAACTTTCAGGAAACCGCGCATAGTGCCCAAGCTAGCGCTGCGCCATGAACTGACCGTTTTTGAAAAGCGCTTTTGCTCTAGCGATTCAGCGCCAGATGATTTAACCGCCAGAATATTTGAAACCATGTCGGCTAATTGGCCGCTAACTTTATTGCTGGCTTTAGCCTCTTTTTCGCTCAATTTGGCCATTGGCCTAGAGCCAAAATAGACGGTAATACTAAAAATAATTGAAAAGACAAACAGGAATAAAGCATATTGCCAAATTAATGTCGATAAGATAATTATTGATCCAATTAAAGATATAGCTAATGGCAAAATCGACCAGAAAATTGTATCCCAAAAACGTTCGATTGCACCGTTTAGTTTATTGGTTTGGCTGACGAGCGAACCGCCAAATTTATTAGCATGGAAAAACATTGTTTGATTAGTTAATTTGCTAAAGCAGCGCGAGTGTAAATCGCGTTGTAGTGCAGTCTCGAACGTCCAGACGAGGTACAATACTAAGCGCCAGCCAATCACCGTTGAACACAGTTCGCTAACGCCATACAGAACAATTAGCGTCCATAAATTGTTAGCAGTTTGCAGCTGGTTGTGCTGGATAATATTAAGCAGCTCTGCGATAACAAGCGGACCGACAAAAATAGAAATAACAATTGTAGTAATTGTAAAAAATATTGCTAGATTCCTGCGACGCCTGTAGGGTGCAGATACTTGCCAGAATAGGCGTAAAATTTCTTTGTCGTTAATTTTATTTTTCAAAAGTATCTCCTTCTCTTGTGCAGTTTATATTGTGAGCAGTTTGATCGTTGGTAAGGTGATTCAAACGCGAGATTTAGAGGAACTCTTTTGGCTCGAGTTCATAGATTAACCAATTATAAGGTATAATCTTGGTATGAGTCAAGAACGAACAGTTTCGTATGTTTTAATAACGGGTACCACGAGCGGCTTGGGTAGAGAATTTGCTCGTCTATTTGCGAAAAATGGTTATAATATCGTTGCTGTTGCGCGTAACGAAGCTCTATTGCAGCAGCAAAAACAGGAGTTAGAGCGCCAGTTTGGCGCTGAAATTGTCTACATAGTTAAAGATTTGAGTGCTGAGAATAGCGCTCAAGAAGTTTATGACGAGATTAAACATAAAGGCATTAATATAGATATCTTAATTAACAATGCCGGGTTTGGTTCGTTTGGTCGCTATGTTGATGTCGATTGGCAGCGTCAGAAAGGTCTCGCTAGCGTTAATATGTTGGCCGTGATGCAGTTGTCATATCTATTTGGTAAAGATATGGATCGTCGCGGTAAGGGCAAGATTGTTAATATTGCATCGATTGCCTCGTTTCAAGCTGGGCCGTACATGGCGATGTATTATGCCTCGAAAGCTTTTGTTCGCTCGTTTTCTGAAGCTTTGCATGAAGAAATGAAGGGCTCTGGCGTGTCAGTGACGGCGATTTGCCCAGGTCCGGTAGCGACTAACTTTGAAAGAAATGCTAATATGATAAACTCGGCAATGTTCACTAGGCTCAGAGTTTATACACCAGAAGTGGTTGCCGCGAAAAGCTATCGTGCTATTATGAATAACAAAGCAGTGTATGTAGTTGGTTGGCCAAATAAACTTTTGGTGTTTTTAACGCGATTTTGTAGCTTGAAGTTTAGTAGAGTTCTCGCTAGTAAAATTAATTTAGGCAGCGGGCGAAAATAGCCTGGTCTGACCAGTAATTTAATTGTTGAAAATCATGGCCAAGAAGTGTAGCGCGGTAAGTTTTGTAAAAAGCATTGTATTTTTATTGTAAATGATTTACAATAAAAATATGACACAAATAGTTAGTCGACGAATCACGAAATATACTGATAGTATACTATCGATTTTATGCCAACTGCAGCATGCTACTAATGCCGAGATTGCTAGCCGGTTGCGAGAGTTGTATTCAAATGTTAGCGATACTACGGTACATCGTATTACGCAACGTCTGCAGAGTGATGGCGTTATTGGACTGGCACCCGCGTCAAGGCAGGGCTGTTTGCGGTACGACTTTTCACCGGAATCACACGATCATTTTATATGCAGCCAGTGCGATAGTTTACAGGATATCAAAGTTCCTGATTCAGTGCGTTGCCAGATCGAGCGCCAGCTCGATGGCTGCTGTTTCGATGGTCCTTTAGTCATTACTGGAGTATGTCAACAATGTAAAAATAGAAGGAGGAATTATGGCATTAATTAGTATTACAACTAAACAAGAGTTTGAAGAAAAAGTACTAAAAAGCAAGCGTCCGGTCTTGGTTGATTTTTGGGCGCCATGGTGTCCGCCGTGTCGAGCGATGGCGCCAATATTGCAGCAGATCGCTGACGAGACAGATTTTGATATTGTTAAAATTGACACTGATGCTAGTAATGACAACAAAGAACTGGCTATGCATTACCGCGTGCAGGGTATACCAAATATGAAGATTTTTACTGCTGGCGAGGAAGTTGCTGAGCTGATCGGTATGAAATCAAAACAGACACTAATTGATGCGTTGGAAAAAGCTAGAGAAACTATTAATTAATATGTCATCACGGAGTAATTATCAAAAGCTTTTCGTGCGAAGATCGCTAAGATATTTACCGCACCATACCCTAATGTTAATTATTTACAAAAGTAAGTTGTTTCGTTTTGAAAAGGCTTTAGATACTATCGCTAAAAGGAAAATAATTAATGTAAAGGATTTACTTTCATTTGACAACTCTGATATAAAAGAATATCAAAAACTAACGAAAGATACTCAACTTTGGCATGGTACTGGTCGTTGGCAGCACGGTAAGGATAGTATAGTTGACGTGATGAAAAGTTTTTGCGATATTGCTGGCCTCAAGCCATCCCGCGATGTGTATGCAGTTTTTGGCGGCAGTGATCGGCATATCGTACATTCGGTTTCATTATGCCGGAGTCGGATGGTGGCGCGATCATATGCTGACATGCATGGTCTTGGTTGGAAAGAGAAAAATCGCTATGGCGACGCTCTGACTTGGACATCGTATTACTACAGTTTGTTTTATGCGCGACTATTTACGGTCAATGGGGTCAAAATGTTGCGCCGTTGGAAAACTTGGCGTGCATTATCGCATGATGAAAATGGCGATAATACTTGGGGAAAGAAAGTAAATAAGCAGGCGCGCGATGTGTGGGATATCTTTTGTCTGGGTAGCGATATTTCGGGTAATTATCCAATTTTAATTGGCATTAAGAGCCTTGATTCGCAATTAAAATTAGAAAAACCGATGCGCTACTACGAAGTGCGCGCTGATAAACGGATAGGCGTTGCAAATATTTCACACATAGAAGTTCCTCGCGATAAGCAGGATGAAATGCGAGAGTTATTGCTTTCATGTGGTATTGACATACCAGTGACGAGCATTGAATTAGGCGAATATGTCAGTACGCAGAAGCGTTTTACTGAATTGCTCGGCTGGTAGAGAAAAGAAATTAGACTAAAGCTGGCGAAGTGGATGTGATAAGATTATTAATAATATATGAAGTCGCATACTAAACCGCTTTTGTATGATCAGATCGCAACCGATCCAATGAATGCTGATTTTGCCAATAGAGGTTGGTCGCCTGTGTATTCTGCTTTGTCAAGTTCGCGAATTGTACTGGTCGGGCAGGCGCCAGGTCGAATTGCTTAGCAAACGCTAAAGCCGTGGAATGATGCGAGCGGTCGCTTGCTTCGGCAATGGCTGAACGTAACGGACGAGCAGTTTTACGATCCCGATCTCTTTGCGTTGATGCCGATAGATTTTTATTATCCAGGCAAGGGAGTACACGGTGATTTGCCGCCTCGTTTGGATTTTGCCAGGAAATGGCATCCGTGTTTGCTAGCGCAGATGCCGAATGTGCGATTGACAATTTTGGTTGGTTCGTATGCGCAAAAAGATTATCTTGATCGCCGCGCCAAGCAGAATTTGACAGCAACTGTGGCGGATTTTAATATATATTTGCCAGATTATTTTCCATTAGTTCATCCATCACCGCTCAATATTGGCTGGCGCAAACGTAATCCCTGGTTTGAATCGGACGTTATTCCAGTTCTACAAACTATAGTTAAGGAGGTGTTGTCATGACAGTTTATAAAATTAAACGAATTTACGAATCGCCAGAATCGAACGATGGCTACCGCGTGCTAGTTGACCGATTATGGCCGCGCGGTATAAGTAAAGAACGAGCGGCGCTAGACGAGTGGGCTAAAGAAATCGCGCCAACCAATGAGCTGCGCCAATGGTTTAATCATGACCCAGAAAAATTTACAGAATTTTCAGAACGTTACAGAAAAGAGTTAGATGAAAATCCTGCCGCTATCAAGGCGAGAAATGACTGGCCTAATCATCCAATCGTTACGCTATTGTATAGCGCTAAGGATGCGGAGTTTAACCAGGCGGTAGTACTTAAGCAATGGTTAGAATAAATAGCGCTCTTCAAAAATACTCATTTTTGACGTAAAATATAATTAATGATACGACTCCACAACACTCTGACGCGTCGGCTTGATGATTTTACTCCGCTATCGTCTGATAAAGTGACTTTATATACTTGCGGACCGACTGTCTACGATGATTTGCATGTCGGTAACTGGGCAGCCTACATCTATTGGGATACGCTAGTTCGGACATTGCAAATTGACGGCTATACGGTTGATCGCGTGATGAATATAACCGATGTTGGACATTTGGTTAGTGATGCAGACGAAGGTGAGGATAAGCTTGAAAAGGGCGCTCGCCGCGATGGAAAAACTGCTTGGGAAATCGCTGAATACTACACGCAACATTTTCTTGACGGCATGAAAGCGCTCAATCTTATTCCACCGACGCATATAGCCAAAGCGACTGACTACATTTCGCAGCAGATTTCTTTGCTGCGGGCTCTTAAACAGCGCGGCTGCACCTATCAAACCAGTGACGGCATTTATTTTGATACTAGTACTTTTCCGCGTTACGCCGACTTTGCGCAGCTTGATTTGAGCGCCCAAAAAGCTGGCGCTCGCGTCGATGCTAACAGTGAGAAGCGTCAACCGTGGGATTTCGCGCTCTGGAAATTTACCGAGAAGGGCAAAGTACGCGATATGGAGTGGGAGACGCCTGCTGATTTGCTAGATACGCCACCAAAAGATAATAAGCCAGTCATGGGCTTTCCTGGTTGGCACTTGGAATGCTCGGCTATCGCCATGAGCTTGCTCGGCAAGACAATCGATATTCATACTGGCGGAATTGATCACATCCCGGTGCATCACACTAACGAAATCGCCCAGAGCGAAGCGGCAACTGGCCAAAGGTTTGCGAACTTTTGGCTGCACTGCAACCACCTGAAGATTAATGGCGGCAAAATCAGCAAATCCCTCGGTAATGGCTACACGCTTGATGATCTAAAGCGGCATGGTTTCTCAGCGATGGATTTGCGAATGTTTATTTTGCAGGGACATTATTCTAATGAAGGTAATTTTTCATTCGAGAATTTGCAGGCAGCGCACAACCGGCTGCAACATTGGCGCGACGTGGCTTGTTTACGACATCAAGTTCACGATCGCTTACATAGCGATACCGAGAACAATGATCTACGACATGATTTCTCGCCAAGCGCGGCTATTGGCGCTGTCAAAGAAGCGTTAAACGATAACTTAGAAACGCCACGGGCGCTAGCTATTGTCGATAAAGCCTTAACTGAACTTGACAAAAAACCACCGCAGAAAGTCTATCGAGCTGGATTAATCGAATTTTTAGAGTTTGTTGATGCGGCATTGGGGCTTGAGCTTTTGGACTCAACTCCCGATATTGATGATGAATGTAAGCGGCTATTGGTAGAACGCCGCCGTGCTCGCGATAACAAGAATTGGGTAAATTCCGATGAATTACGCGATGAGCTGCTCAATGAATACGGTGTAGTTGTCAAAGATACTGCACATGATACTTTATGGGCGTATGCTGACGAAAAACCAGAGTAGACTCAAGTGTTTAAAAGATTCTTTTTGAATGGCGTGAGCTGGCTAGGCCAATCCTTTACTAGGCTTCAGCTTCTGATTTAGCTGCCTCTGGTTTACTTTTTTCGCGGCGAACACGCTTGAGCAGGCGAGCAAGCTTTGTTGGTTTGGCAGTTGGTTCTTCGCGGCGTTCGACCTTGATATATTCAGTTGCAAGCACTTTGGCACAGCCAGCTATCGGTATCGAGATAATACCGCCAACCATACCGAACATGTACAGTCCTATAGTTACCGCCATCAAAACCATTAGCGGCGAAAGTTCAATACGCTTGGATTGAATAGTTGGCGAAATTACATTGTTCTCAATCTGTTGATAAATGATGAAGTAAACACCAAAAGCTATCGCTGCTGGCATACTATTAATTGCCAGTAATGCAAAGACGATAATGCCGCCAATTCCTGCGCCGAACATTGGGATCAGCGACAAGATAAACATGATAGCAATCGTTGGCAAAGCAATGTTTGCTGGTACTGCTGGAAAAACTTGACTCAAGATAAATACTGTTAAGCCGGCAAAAGCACCATCTAAACCCGAAACGATCAATTGTCCGCTTACATATCCAGAGATTACTGCATTCATCCGCCGGAAGATGATTCGATGGTGCTGCATTCGCTTGTCGTTGCTATATAATCCCCAGAAGTATCGTGACCAGCGCGGTCCTTCGACTAGCATTAGGAATGTTAGAACTAGCGCTAGCGAGGCCTCGGTGATTAGCGACATTGTTGTTCCGACGCCGCTGAGAAAGTTCTGTCCAAAGTTTGCCAGCCACGACGTTGCATTTCCTTGTATTGAAACAACCATTTGATCAATCTGCGATTCTAGATGATAACGCGATACTATAGCACCAAAACCCTTCCATTGCGCCGACATTGTTCGTATCGTATCGGGTAGAGTTTGTAAAAAGCTAATTGTTTGCTGAACTATTGGCGGCACTGCCAAAAACAGAATTGCCGCTAGTATTGCTACAATAACGATAAAAGCGATAGCTGTACTGAGGGTTCGGCTGCGGTTGGGTAGCTTATTAGCCAACCAGCTGACTGGCCCATTGAGAGCTAGTGCTAAGAATGCTGCCGCTCCAATAATTACTAACCCTGTACGAGCATTCCAAATTAATAAGCCTGCTAGTCCAAAGCCGATTACTACCAGCCAAAAACGTACGAATGTTATAGTGTCTATCTCGATTTTAACCTTCATATTTTCAGTATAGCGCTTTATTGTTAAAAACTAAAATTTGTTATAATGTGCTTATGGCTTTTTACGATAAAACCATTAAAGAAACACTAGTTGAACTTGAATCAACCACCAAAGGCTTATCTGATATTGAGAGCGATGAACGGTTACGTCACTACGGCTTAAACACGATCAAAGTTAAGTCTGACCCGCTTTGGCGTAAAATTATTGAGCCGTTCAAGTCGGTTTTTATGGCAGTGCTGATAGTGGCGGCAATTGTTAGTTTGTGGCACAAGTCGTATTTTGATGCTGGGTTGATTATTTTTATCATGGCGGTGAACGCGATTATTTATTATGTGCAACGGTTTTCGACTGAGCGGATTTTGCGATCGCTGCAAAAACAGTCTGTGGCTGAAGTCGAGGTACTGCGAAAAGGGCGGCGTGAGATGATTGCTGCGACACTGTTAGTTCCAGGCGACGTGATAATTCTTGATGAAGGCGACAAGATTCCTGCTGACGCTCGCGTCTTTGAAGCGCGTTCTTTTCGTGTTGATGAATCGCAATTAACCGGCGAATCGCTACCCATAGAAAAAACTTGCGCCGTCCTGCCGAGCGACCGCGAAATTTACGAACAATCCAACATGGTTTTTCAAGGCTCATTTGTCGTTGGCGGTACTGCCATGGCTATAGTAACCGCTACTGCTAACGATACCGAGTTTGGTCGTTTGAGCGATTTATCGTCTGGTGACCATAATGTCAATCCTGTACAGCAGAAAATCGATAGGCTTATCACGCGTATAGTGGCTGTTATCTTGGGCATTGCTTTATTTGCTTTTTGGTTGGCGCTAGCTCGCGGTGTTGAGTGGAGCGAAGCTTTGCGCTTTGTGATTGCTCTCAGTGTTAGTGCAGTACCCGAGAACTTACCAATCGCCATCTCAGTTATCTTGGTATTAGCGATGCGTCGGATGGCTCGCCGCAAAGCATTGGTACGGACTATGGGCTCAATCGAGTCAATCGGTGCTATCACGACTATCGCTACTGATAAAACCGGCACGCTAACACGCAACAAATTATCTGTTCAAGAAATTTGGCACCCGCGCCACAACGAAAAACGCGTTTTGCAGACACTCGCTGCTAGCACGCTGCTAGGCCAGAGAAAAACTGCCGATCCACTTGATAAAGCTTTTGCTTCGTTTATTAATTCGTCCGAAACGGCTCCCAAACTTGGCCAGCCTTTGCGGGAATTTACATTTGAGCATTCAATGGCAATGAGCGGCAATTTGCGACATGATGGCGCTAAGTATGCTCTAGCTGTCAAAGGTGCGCCAGAGAAAATCGTTGACCATTGCGATATCACCGAAGGCGAACGCGAGAAAGCTTTAGTTGAATTGCATCATCTGACTGGACTTGGTTTCCGGGTAATTGCGCTAGCGCATGCGTCGCTCAGTAAACCAATTGATTCGCTTGAAAACATTCCGTATAATACGCCGCTGGTTTTTGATGGTTTTGTAGGTGTGGCAGATACACTGCGGCCAGAAGCCAAAGGCGCCATTGCTCGCGCGCAAGCCGCTGGCATCAGCGTACGCATGGTCACCGGCGACCACTTCGAGACGGCTTATCATATCGGTAAGCAGCTTGGCCTAGTCGAGCATCGCAACCAAGTATTTGATAGCCGGCAGATTATTACATTATCTGACGACGAACTAGCTGAAAGGCTGCGTACTATCCGTGTTTGCGCGCGCGTTTTGCCCGAGCATAAGCATCGCATCCTTGAAGTACTCAAGCGCGATAATATCACTGCCATGACTGGCGACGGTGTCAATGACATTCCGGCGCTGACTAATGCTCATGTTGGCGTCGCTATGGGGGCCGGGGCACAAATTGCCAAGGACGCGGGCGATATCATCTTGCTTGATAATAACTTTCGCTCAATTGTTTCGGCTATTCACGAGGGTAGAACTGTTTACGCCAATATCAAGCGCATGGTAACGTATCTGTTAGCGACTAATCTCGGCGAAGTTATCGTATCGCTGGGCGCATTGATTTCTGGTTTACCGCTACCGCTGGCGCCTGTGCAGATTTTATGGGTTAATTTAGTCACAGATAGCGCCATGGTAATTCCGATTGGACTGGAGCCGGGCGAGCCTCGGAACATGCTAGAGAAGCCAAAACGCGCTAACGCGCCGCTACTCAGTAAATTTATGACTTCGCGAATATTGTTGATTGCCATAATTATGTCATCAATGACGCTGGGATTCTATATTTATTTCAATCAACGCTTTGGTGCTGACTATGCTCGGACAATTGCTTTTTGCTCGCTGGTAACCGCGCAGTGGGCTAGCGCCATCGAGGCGCGCAGTGATTACGAATCATTGATCGGCCGTCTGCGCAAGCGGAACGTACCTTTCATTGTTGGACTAATCATTGCTGTCACGCTGCAGATTGCCGCCCTAGCTACACCGCTTGGACGGTTGCTGCATATTACGCTAGTAAGTAACACACATCTTCTCTTGGTGACCATCTCCGCGCTCATCATACCTATTATCTTGATTGAATTGCATAAATGGGTAGGGCGAAAGTTTTTTGGTAAGCGACCGAATCTTCAGCGAATTACCAAGCGTCTTAAACGGCCGCTCAAGAAAAACAAAAAGTTCGCTAATTAATTCCGGCGCTTGATGTGTCCACGCAATAGTTCTAAATCAGCTAAATCTTTACGACGAGCCATCTTTCGTTTGGCAGCAATCAGCCGGTCGGTCGAGACCACGGGTATTCCATCGATGGTTTGCATATCTCGCTGTAATGCTGTCAAGGAATTACCCATCCAACTTTTTAGCAGATTGTATTGTTCATGTACCAAAATTCGCTTGCCGCTAGTTAGTGTCACCTCGCGCCAATGTTTCTTGCGTGCAAAACGGTCATAAACTTCGCGCGATACTACTAAATCAACATTAGGTGTATCGCGCAAATGCATCATATCAAGCACGGCGCCGCCGACCACGATATACGAATCGCTAGCGATTTTAAGGTCTCTGATCATTTCAATTGCCGAAGCCTGTTTCTGATGCGCCAATGCCAGAGACAATGTTGTGTAAATGTTGCGGCTGCCAATTATATCGGTAATGCCATAGATATCAAACTGGCTGTGCAATCCCGGTGATACGTGCGCAAAAGCAATCGCGATACCATCTTCGCCAAGCTCGCGGTACAAACGTTTGAGCGCTTCAACCGCTGTATAGTCGATATCATCAATCGCTCCGGCATCAATCACCACGTATGTTACTGGATGTTTAGCGCGATGAATAGCTCGCCGTAACCGTTCAGCGAAATAATTAATATTCTCGAAAAAAAGCGATTCGCCGAAAGCGTAAACTAATGTATCTTTTGGCAAAGAGCCTATCTTATCTTTTACCCGATCAGCCGCCCATGATGACAGCTCGCCATCGCGCAGCAGCACAGCGTCATCAGGGTGGTACTGCCGACGCAATCGCTCCATCAGCGAGGCTGCTACCGCTACCAAAATACCTAACTGCACACCGAATAGTACCGTACAAGCTAAAGCAACTAGCGCGATCATAAACTCCTCATGATGGACAGCCCACAAATAGTGCAATTCACGAAAACGAATTAAGCGTAAACCTGCCGTACAAACTATCGCTGCTAGTGCTGCTAGCGGTACGTAGTGTAGCAAAGTACCGCCAAAAACGATCAACGCCATCATTGCTAAGCTGGCAACAATACCGCTCAATTGCGAACGCATACCCAGCGAGTCGGCTAACTGGCTGCGCGGCGGCGAGGCACTAACGGTATAGCCGTGGAATAGAGCTGAAGCAATATTAGCTATTCCAAGGGCTGCCGTATCTTGGTTGGTCTGGATTTTATCGTCATGCTCGCTACCAATGGAACGCGCCGTCATGGAACTCTGGACTAGTACTACGAGCACAATTGATAATACGGTTGGCATAATTGTATTTAGCATCTCGAGCGACACTGTGGGCACTATTAAGTTTGGTATGTTGCTTGGCAGCGAACCTAAAAACTCTACGCCGTACGCATCGACATGAAATACTATTGCAAATATTACGGCCATAGCAATACCGATTAGCTCGCTCGGTATTCGCGATGATCGCCAAAACAACACTACACCTAGCACCAAGAGTGCTAGCGTAGCGGTCATCCAATTAATTGAACCAGCTTGCGCGGTAATTGACGCTAAATGACTCCAGAAACCGCCTGATGCTTTTAATCCTAATAAAGCTGGTAACTGTGTAATAATTAGCTGCACTCCCACGCCTGCCATAAAGCCAATCATCACTGGTCGCGATACCAGATCTGCCAAAAAGCCAAATTTGAATAGCCCCAGCAATAGTAGTAGGACGCCTGATAGCAACGTCATCGCTGCGATTGTATTAACATATTCTGGCGTACCTGTTTGCGCCACTAGCACTGCGCCTGACGCCAGTAGAATGGCCGTCGCTGAATCTGCGCCAACCACTAATCGATGTGAATACCCCAATAACCCAAATACTAGCGCGCCAATAATTGTCGTATATAAACCAGTCTCGGGCGGTAGTCCGACAATTACCGAAAAAGCCAACGCATTGGGAACATTCACGACGGCTATCAACAACGCCGTTATGATATCATGCCGCAAGTAAGATTTCTTGTACCGCAATATGCTCGGCAGAGACACTTTTCGCATATTTATTATACTAATGGTATTTGGGGGTGGCGTCAATAAAACAAAGCAAACTATGAATTTGCTAAATGTTGATACGATTCATAAAAATAAACCGCTTAGGTTGTCCAGATTTGAGCGGTTTATGATATTTTCGTTTGCATAATTTGGCTGGGTCGGCAGGATTCGAACCTGCGAATGCTGGGACCAAAACCCAGTGCCTTACCACTTGGCGACGACCCATCACGTGAGCTGCACTTCATTATACCACACGCAAGACTACATAACCAGCACCAGATTGTGTAGAATTAAAGCAACGGAGGGAGTAACAAGGGTAGTGTTTTTTGTTAGTATATTATTTGTTTACAGTCTTTAATATATAAAATACCACTAAAATTGTATATTGCTATTCATATCCCAACCAATCCAATAAGTTAAGATTGCGACAAAAATAAGAACAATAAACACCCAGATAAGTCGTTGCCACCATTTTTTAAGTAGTAGGACATTTACAAGCGAGCACAAAATTACTACTCCTGCTATAATTTTATAGAGCGTAGAGGTTTGGTCGCTTATTAGATTCGCTACCATCCAGCTATATAGCCAGAATACGACTATAAGTCCGGCAAAAGTTTGAGTATACAGACCAGCCACCCGTCCTTTTTTACTGATAGATTTTTTCTTTATTAACTTACCAGATATATTATCATTAACTATTCCTTTATTCTTCACAACCAACCCCCTTCGGTAGTGTATTTAATTTTATTAATCCTCGTAGCTTGTAGCCGTTTGATCCTGGTTTGAGTGCTGGTGATAGGTAGTCTTCTGGTTTTAGGGCATAACATTTCTCGTTCACATCTTTGGCGAGGATAATCGGCGTTCCTTTTTTAATATCACCGTCATCTTCTTTCATAACGACCAATTTATTGAATGCGAGTCCGCGCGTCTCGTAAGCGATAGTAGCTAGCATACTAAAATTGAAACTTATTCATACTCCAACCGATCCAATACACTAGAGCGGCAGTAAGTACTGTGAAAACTAATAGCCATATAATTCGCTGCCACCATCGACGGGCCGCAAATACGGAAATAAAACATAAAGCAACAACAACACCAAGCATAAAGCCGTAAAAATCTACGTTTTCTTTCGTAATACATCTACCCAGTAGATAGCAATATATCCACCACGCAGTAACCGCAGAAGCTATATACTGCACAACTTTTCTAACGGTGCTTATCTTATCCTTGTTTTTATCCCTCACAACCCACCCCCTTCGGCAGCTTATTTAACTTTATTAGTTTACGTGATTTATAATTCTTATCATACGGGCTTAGAGCAGGTGATAAATAATCTTCTGGTTTTAAGGCATAGCATTTATCATTCATGTCTTTGGATAAAATTATAGGTGTATCTTTTGAAATATTATTCTCTTTATCATCTTCTTTCATGATGATAAGTTTACTAAAGAAGAGATTTTTAGTATCTTCTGTTAGGCTGCTAGCAATGAGTGCTTCGGTATTATCTTTGTTACTTGATTTGTCAATATAGTCATTGTTTACACCTGTTAATCTCGCTGCTCTAGTATTGCGAAAGACATAGATTTTACCTTCGTCTTCATTAAACTCTGATTTACCATTGCGAGCGACATAGAGAATTGGATCGGTGATTTCAGGGTCGCAGATGTCGTCGATACCGTCAAGATCCTCATCTTTCCCCGAAGTCTTCAAAAAGGCTCCACAGGGTTGATTAGCATCTTTTACTCCATCATCGTCAAGATCTTCCTTATCTTTGCCCGTTACTATCAGTGTCTGAGTAATCTTTATATCCTCGCCGCTTGCGGATTTTCCATAGATAAATAGAGTGTGATAGCCGGCAGGAATGTTATCTGGGATAGTTATCGTTTCCTTCATAGATCCATCATTCAACACGGTATAGCTGCCTAGGTCCACTGGCTTAGATCGAATCTCGACACGAGCCGAACTGCCAGGTTGCAGCGAGTTCTTTGCCAGTGCAACTTTCTGCTTACTGCCTTTTGAAGGTTTGGAGTTTGCTAGCATTGTAGTATTCACAGACGAAGGTGCACCTTTGTCAAAATAGATTGACGAGGGCGCATTTACTGATTCATCGCCAGCACTAGGGTATTTGCTATAAGTCAACAGACTTTCGTGATTCAGCTGTTTCGCTATCTCAACAAATATCATAGTGTGGCCAAACTTGTTTGGATGGTAACTTTCTTGCTCACCGAAACCTACTATGCCTGTCATGTAAATCTGATATTTCTCGCACATCTTGCCACCGTTCAGTGCTTGTGAAATATCTACATATTTTACACCAGCTTTGCGCGCAGCAGCTTCGATTACTTCGTTCATGTACTGAGTAGCACGAACTATCATGCGTCGCTCATCTAGGTCTATAGCTCCGGCATTCAGTCCACATGCGGCCGGTTCCGAATCAGTTATAAACTGTGGATATCCGATCGCGTATATCTTTGCACCAGGACTTGCCGCTTTTAATTCTTTATATAACTCGACAAGTCGGTCAAATTGACCCTTAATTTGCGACCCTAGAGTGTCCATGTCCTTTTTAGCCCAGTCACATGTATCCCAGCGCTCGCGTGGATCCACACATGAACGAATTTTCCCACCAAAATCCACATCATTCCCGCCCGCCGTCAGCGTAATCACCTTTGGCTGGTATTTCTTCACGAATTCGATTTGCTTGACGCGCCCTGGAATCATCTCGTTGAGTGCCATCTTCTGCAGTGTGTTTTTGTCAGCGTAGTCTCTTAGTCGGTCATTTTGCCCGTCGTATCCGCCAGAATTGCTGCCATTCAAGTCATAGATGGTCGCGCCACCGCACGCTACTGTGTCCCACTGCTTAGTGCCTGTTTGCTTCAACTCCATATATTGCGCTAATTTATACGGATACGAACGTGTGCTGATATGGCACTTTTCTCCTGGTATGCCTTGCTTTTTATCTTCGTTGACGTCGGTTAGCTGGCGATAGTATTTTTGCCCGGTTGCGTTATTTTTTTCAGTGTCGCCCTCACCGCTGGAATACGAATCGCCTAGCGCTAGATAGTCGAGTTTTGCCGGATTGCCTGGAACTTTCATGCCGCGATAACCATCGGGGTATTCGACGTCGAAGGTGGATCTAAAGAGTTTTATCCAATTATTGTATGACTCCGAAAATAAAGAGCTAATATGTCCCTCGTTAGAGTTATTTCCCCAGAGGAATTCTATATCACAATTACCAATCATCTGCGTAATACCAGGGCTAGCTACGACTGCGGCGTATAGTTTACTTTTAGCTCCACGTCTTGTTTTTAAATATAGATTTCTTGTAGGATATTCGCCAGAGAAAACAAATTTATAATCAGACTTATTCTCCGTCCAATAAATAGTGATGAAGCCTGTATAAGAAGTGTCGTTGTGTCTATTTATCTGGTTATAGCCTATAGCGTATGCTCCTCTTGCTATAGCCGTATATAAGCTTTTCATGTAGACACTATGGTATTTTCTTTGATTAAATTGCTGACGTCTCACTAGATTAAGCCATGAATTTGAATAATCGACCCAAGGTGAACCGCACGTTTTTCCTCTAAAGTTGTCAATATAGTTTATTAATTTGTTAGTAGTGATTTTCTCTATCAAGTCATCGTATTGTGATGATGTTGGCTTCCAGGTTAGCGCAGGATCTTTACTTGGAATCTGTCTGCCTGTATATCCGTCGGGGTACGTTGTGTCGAACGTAGATACATAGATCTTCTTAGCGGAATCTGCATGAATCCACACGCTTTGTTCGTCAAAATCAGGATACCCCCAGATGAATGCAGGTGTACAAAGTACACTTTTCTGAATCAATGGACTGGATACTAATGCATAATGGAGGCGTTTGTAATGACCAGGCTTACTTTGAATGGCTATACTGCCATCAGTGCGCCACATGTCTGAGAATATAGTCTCGAAGGACTCTTTATCGTGCTCTGTCCAGTATATGTGTATGCGATACGATTTGCCTGTATCATTGTCAACGCGTTCATACACTACAGCATATGCTCCATCAGCCGAAGAAATAGCTGTCTCTAAACTTTTGACTGCTGCTGGATGATTTTCACGGTCGTTAGATTGCTGTCGTCGAAACGCCCATAGCCATTTATTCGCGTAGTCGTCGGTAGTAGAGCCGCATGTTTTACCATACATAGACGTATAGTTAATCATGGTTGGTGTAGTAAGTTTATCAGTCAAAGCGTCGTACTTTGATGTTGCGTGAGCAGCATTCGGTAGTAAAAATGTAAAAACTATTATAGTTCCTGTGATAATACTTACGAGTCTCGTTTTCATAAAGGATGCTAATTTTAAAGCTTACGCTTTAAGTATATCATAGCTTGTACAGTCGCACCCATTCCTCGGGAGTCAATTCTGACGGTTTGCGTTCAGGGTTGATACTGGCTTTGGTGCGCGGTACGGCAGCGAAGGCTTTTTGCGAGGCGTAGCATTTTGCGACGAAACTTTGGTACTCGTCGCGTTCTAATGTAGGCAAGAGCGGCTCGGGTCGCGGTTTCAGCTCTAGCAGCACGGTATCGACTGCTGGCGGTGGTGTGAAATCTGTGCGGCGTAGCGGTCGGCGGATTCGTGTCTGCCACCATGGAGCTAGTTGTGTGCCTAATTGAGAGGTAAAGTGCCGGTCGCTCGGTACTATTTTTTGTGCGAATTGTTTTTGGACGATCAGGTAAATTGATTGCGGTGCGTGCATTTTGTTGTTGTTAGTCAATTTGCGTACTATGTCGGCGCTCAAGTGAAAGGGAATATTAGCAAAAACTTTGTATGGTTCATCTGGTAATTTCGCTAGCAGAAAATCTTGCGCTATTACTTTGACGTTTTTGTGCCGGCGCATATTTTGCTGTAGTTTGCTGAGAGCGCCCAGTTCATTTTCGTATGCTAAAACTTGTCGGCATCGGCGTGCTAATACTGCCGTAATGGCGCCGCTGCCAGCGCCGATATCTATTACCAAATCGCCGCGGCGTATGTTGCTGTGGCCTATCAGCTCGGCAATCAAGCGTGGATTACGCAAAAAATGCTGCGAATGGGTAGCGACTTGGCGTCTCATAATGTGATTTTACCACGAAAAAGCGGCTAATCAGTTGGCAATATTTACCATAACCTTTATAATATAAAGTTATGAATGCACACGAAAAACACTCGATAAAGCAATATTTGCGTGCGGCAGACTATCTGACGGTGGGGCAAATATTTTTGGCAGAAAATCATCTGCTGAAAAAGGAATTAACTTTTAACGATATCAAATCGCGGATTCTCGGACACTGGGGAAGCGGGCCAGGTATTAACTTTGCTTACGCGCATCTCAGTTATTCGGCCAAGAAGCATAACAAGGACATGATGTTTGTACTGGGGCCAGGTCATGGCTTCCCGGCATTGCAAGCTAATCTGTTTTTGGAAGGTACGCTTGCTAATTTTGATCCGTCGATGGAGACTAACCTGGATGGTATTCGCAAACTATGCCGCGAATTTAGCTGGCCGTACGGTTTTCCGAGCCATTCTAATCCCGAGACGCCAGGCGTGATTCTCGAGGGCGGTGAACTTGGTTACGCGCTCAGTACTAGTTATGGTGCAGCGATGGATAATCCTGATTTGACGGTAGCTTGCTTGATTGGTGACGGCGAAGCCGAAACTGGGCCGACGGCTGGCGCTTGGCATCTCAATAAGTTGCTTAACCCGCGCAAAGATGGTGTAGTATTGCCAATTCTTCACCTCAACGGTTATAAGATTTCGGCGCCGACTGTTTTCGGCCGAATGAGTAATTACGAACTGATGACGCTCTTTAGCGGCTACGGTTATGAGCCGCGCATTGTTGACGCTACAAAAGACGGCGTCGATCCGCACGACGAAATGGCAAACGCGCTTGAGTGGGCGCACAATTTGGTTGCCGAGATTCGTGCTAGTACGAACACAGAAGCGCCGCGCATGCCGATGATTATCATGCGCACGCTAAAGGGCTGGACTGGGCCGAAATTTGTCGAGGGTAACAAAATCGAAGGTAACTGCCTAGCACACCAGACAGTGCTTAGCGAAGCAAAATCTGATCCCGAGCAGCTCAAAATCTTGAACCAGTGGCTCAAGAGTTATAAGTTTGACGAGCTATTCAACGAAGCGACAGGTTTTGGTGATTTTGTCAAGGATATCTTGCCTGAACAGCTAGAGAAGCGCTTGGGTATGTCGCCGCATGCTCGTGGCGGCGCAACTGTTTATCGGCCGCTGGTGCTGCCAGATGTCGAGCAGTTCGCTGAAGACGCCGAAATCCCTGGCACTATTGGCTCTAGCAGTATGCGCCGGGCTGGCGCTTACTTGACCGAGGTCTTTCGTCTCAACGCCGAGAGTAAGAACTTCCGTTTCATGAGTCCAGACGAAACTTATTCCAACAAGCTTGACGAGATATTCCAGGCTACTAGCCGCAGTTGGCAATGGCCGATCATGGAGTGGGATAAGGATTTGTCGCGTGATGGCCGAGTCATGGAAATGTTGTCCGAGCACAACATGCAGGGCTTGATGCAAGGCTACGTACTAACAGGCCGTCACGCTATGTTCGCTAGTTATGAAGCATTTTTGCAAGTCGTCGGCAGCATGGTTGACCAGTATGCTAAGTTTCTCACCCAAAGCCGTAACGTCGAATGGCGCGGTACTATACCTAGTATCAACTATATACTGACCTCGAGCGGTTGGCGCCAAGATCATAATGGTTTCAGTCACCAGAATCCCGGCTTTATCGACGATATTCTACGCCGCCAGAGTAACTTCAGTGATGTTTACTTCCCATCGGACGGTAATGTCACGCTAGTTTGCTTAGAGCATATGTTATCGAGCGTTCGCCAGATTAACGCGCTGGTGGCCGGTAAGACTCTCGAGCCGCGCTGGCTGTCGCCAGAACTCGCTCGCCAACAGGTCGATGCTGGTCTGATGGTTTGGGATTTTGCTAGCGATGAACATCCTGATCTAGTTATGGCCGCTTGCGGCGATTATCCGACCAAAGAAACTATGGCAGCTATTGATATTGTCAAAACGCATTGCCCGAACGCTAAAATTCGCTGTGTTAACGTTTCGAGTCTGACTACTGTTGGCTTTGGTACGTTGCGTCGCGTTGCCGACCAAAAGTTCTTTGACAAGGTGTTTACAGATGATAAGCCAGTTATCTTCAATTTCCATGGCTATCCGCAGACAGTCAAATCGATTCTCTTTAACTATGCTGTTGATTCGACGCGCTTTGATATTCGCGGCTACAAAGAGATCGGGTCGACGACCACGCCGTTTGATATGCATGTTCGCAATGAAACCAGCCGCTATGATTTGGCGATTGCTGCATTCCGCCAGCTGGGCCGCAATGGTATCATTCCTTTTGAGGAGGCCGAGCATTTGGCTTCGATTTACCAAGGTAAGATTGATGAGAATACTGCTTATATCAAGGCTAACGGCGTTGACTTGCCAGAAATTGACGCCTGGGTGTGGCCAGCAGCACGCGGACTAGACGAGGCAAAAGAGGAAGCCTGGCACGGGCAAACAAATTAACGTAAAGAAAAGGGTGGGGGAATGTCATTACTACTAATCGCAAATCCAGGCAGCGCTAGCCGCAAATACGCGCTGGTCGACGACAAGCTCAAAGAAGTTGCCGCGTTACATATTGAGCAGAGTGGCAGCGAATTAATCGCGACGCTGCGTACTGGCGGCGATACGCGGCAAGTACCGCTTGGTTTTGCTGACATTTCCCAGTCGGCTGCACACCTGTATGGCATTTTTAACCGCGAACATTTACTAGAAAGTCCTAGCGACGTTCGCGCGATCGGCCTGCGTATTGTTGCACCGAGCAACTATTTTCTCAAAGACAGGCTTGTTGACGACGACGTCGTCCAGCATGTACGCGATATTTTGCCGCTTGACCCGATTCACGTCTCCGGTACGCTGCAAGAGCTAGAGGCTCTGCGCTCGTCGCTGCCGACTGTACCGGTAGCGCTAATTTCGGATAGTGCTTTTCACGCTCGCAAGCCGAGCTACGCCTGGAATTATGGTATCAATCTGCAAGACGCTGATCGCTTCGAGATTAAGCGTTTTGGCTATCATGGTTTGTCGGTCTCATCTGCCGTTAATGAGCTGTGGAACCGCGGCAAATTACCACCAAAGGTCGTCGTCTGTCATTTGGGTAGCGGCTCGTCGGTGAGTGCAGTTTTTCATGGTCGCAGCATCGACAACACCATGGGCTACTCGGCGCTAGAGGGGGTAATTATGGCAACGCGTACCGGTTCTATCGATTACACTGCTGCTATGGCGCTCAAAACTAAACTTGGTCTCGATGATGATCAGTTTGAGCATTATCTTGATGAGAAGGGCGGCCTACTCGGACTCAGCGGAACTAGCGATATTCGTGAAATTCTTGATCGCGAATCTAATGGCGACCATATTGCTCATCTAGCGCTGATGACTTTGATTCACAGTGTCCATAAGGCTATCGGTGCGATGGTGGTCGCCATGAACGGCGCCGACTTGCTGGTATTTACTGGCACGGTAGGAGAACGTTCGGCGAATTTGCGCCGGCGCATCGTTGCTCACTTGGAATGTCTCGACTTCATACTTGACGGCAATCGTAATAAATCCTGCCTTAACCCGACTGAATTTACTAGTATTTCGCAAGCGGCAGTCAGTAAGCCGATAATTGTCATACCGACAGACGAAGGTGTCGAAATCGCTCGCCACACTGTTAAGTTACTAGCGTCATAATTTTGGTCGTTGGAAAGGTGTGTGTTATTGCTGTGGGGACGCCTTTCGTGATCTTTACCAAACAGTATCTTTCATTTTGTTATAATAAGTATGATGAAAAGACAGTCACTCGAGACTATTCAACTTGACAAAATCGTTGGTGGTGGACAAGCACTAGGGACGCTGGCCGATGGCCGCAAATGCTTCGTATGGGGCGGATTGCCCGGCGAGACGGTTACTGTCCGCATTACCAAAAAGAAGTCGCACTTCGTCGAAGCGATCGTCGAGAAAGTAATCTCGCCGAGTCCCGACCGTATCCGGCCGCACGACCCAGATAGTTATCTTTCGACCAGTCCGTGGCAAATCATGCCGTTCGAGATTGAACAGGCGTACAAAAGGCAATTGATTGACGACGCCTTTACACTGCATGGTGTTGCATTACCAGAGATAATTGACATTTATTGCGACAATGTTGCATACGGTTACCGCAACAAAGTTGAATTTAGCTGGTATAGCGAAATTGGGGAATCTGGTGATACGCTTGATTTAGCATTTTTTCGCCGCGGCAGCAAAGGCAAGATTGTCGTCGATGGCACGAGCTTAGCGCACCCTGCAATCAACAACTTGGCGCGTACGATCCGTGATTTACTGCGCCATAAACGCGTCGCGGCTCGCCAGCTCAAAACCTTGCTCGTCCGCTGCGATCAATCGGGAAGTTGCGTATGGCAGTTGTATGTTAAAGATCGCTTGCCCGAAATAATTACCGCTGATGAAGCCGCCAAATTACCGGCTCAGGGCGGGGAAATTATCTATTCCGATCCGCGCTCGCCAGCCAGCCGTATCACCGAGCGTCTAGCGTATTTCGGCGACACCACCCTGACGGACAACATCCTGGGCATACCATTCCGCTACGCCTGCGAAGGATTTTTCCAAGTCAACATCCCGGTTTACGAGCAAGCGCTGCGCGATATGAAGGAGTGGGTGCAGTACAATAAGGCGCGCCAAGAGCGCCAGCTAGATCAGTTAGCGGCGCGCCGGCCTGAAGAAAAAGATGTTTGCGAGACGGGCGAGCCAACCCTCGACCTCTATGCTGGCGTTGGCACCATCGGCCTGACCATTGGCGACGGCAACGTCACGCTGGTGGAAATCAACGCCGATGCTGTCCGCGAAATGCAGCGCAACATCACCGAACTTGACCGCACCGACGCCCGCGCTGTCCTCGCTCCCAGCGAACAAGCTCTCAATTATATTACAGGCAAGGAAATCGTTATCGTTGATCCACCGCGCGCCGGCTTGCATCCCGACGTTATTGCGACATTGTTACAACAGCTACCGCCGCGTATCATTTATCTCAGCTGCAATCCTGTTACCCAAGCCCGCGACGTCGCCTTACTCCAGCAAAGCTACCAAATCGCCTGGCATCGCGGCTATAATTTTTTCCCGCGTACGCCGCATATTGAACACTTAATCATTCTTGATAAGAAGCCGTAAAGTTACTCTTTCTATGCAGAGTTTATCTGGCTAATTCGAATGCAAGGCCAGCTAATTGCTGCTATACTATTAGGTGATGTTTGATAAAACTATTGACGCTATCAATAACGCGCAGAAAATTGTTGTAGTCCAAGCGGAAAATCCTGACGGTGATAGTATCGGCAGCAGCTTAGCCTTGGAAGAAATTTTGAGTGACCTCGGCAAAAATGTTCAGCTGCACTGTCCAGTTGATACACCGAAATACTTACATTACATTCACGGTTGGGATCGAATAACTAGCGATTTTGACACGAATGCCGACTTAGCAATTATCGTTGATACTAATGCCGAACTATTAATCAGTAAAAGTTTAAGTATGCCAGGTGTGCGTCATTTTCTTGAGACGCATCCCGTTGTGGTGTTGGATCATCACGCAACTGATTCAACGCTGACTTTTGATGCTACTTATGTCAACCAGCCGGTAGTTGCAGCTGGCGAACTGATTTACAATCTAGCGCATACTGCTGGCTGGGTAATTAATCCGCAAGCTGCAGAAAATATGCTGATTGCTATCATGAGCGATAGCCTGGGCTTAACAACGCAAAATACCACAGCCGACTCGTTTCGTGTCGCTGGCGAATTAACTGCGCTCGGTGCTAGCAACTCAGCTATTGAAGAACGACGCCGCGAATTTATGAAAAAGTCGCCAGAGATTTTGGCATATAAAGGCCGCTTGATTGAACGTATCGAATATTTGCTCGATGGTAAATTAGCTATAATTCATATCCCGTGGGAAGAAATCCAGAAATATAGCGATCAGTATAATCCGAGCGTTCTAGTGCTTGACGAAATGCGTTTAGTTGAGGGGGTTGAAGTGGCTTGCGCTATCAAAACTTACCCTGACGGTAAATTAACCGGGAAATTACGCAGTAATATGCCAGTGTCAGAGCAGATAGCTGGATATTTCGGCGGCGGCGGACACGCTTATGCTGCAGGTTTTCGCGTGTATGACGATTATGCAGTGATTGTGCGCGAACTAGTTGAGGCTGCGGATAAGTCTTTACGCGGGTAATTTGTCTGTTCTAAGTTAAAAAACCGCTAGCGTATGTAGCGGTTTTTCTAATTCTACTAGTTATAATTATTTAGTAGATGAATTGTCCGAATGTGCCTGGTCTTACTGTACGTTTGTTGTAATTGCCAGCGCGGTAATTCCAACCCATTTCTGAAACAGTATAGCTGCCATCGCTATTAACCGACTCGACGTAAGCAACATGGCCGTTTGTCACCGCGACAGCTCCAGCGCGCGGGGCGCTACCAGTTGATTTACCGGCAGCTTGAGCGCTGGAAATCCAACCATAACCAGCATTGCCGTATACAGCGACGTCTGGGCGGCGGCTGTGAACGTAATCGGTACACCACATGCCGTTGCCGACGTAGTAGCTTGATGAATTAATCGGCTTTGAGCTATACGATCTCGTAGTAACTGTAGAAGTCCGAGCTGATGGCGCCGCTGCGTTAGAGCTGGCGGCTGCTTGTTGCGCTGCAACGATAGCTGACGATCGGTCTGGCAAGACCTCTTCTGCGCTAGGAATTCGCAGCTTCTGCCCTATGTCAATAGTATTTGGGTTACTAAGCGACTCGTTGGCGTCAAAGATACGCGTCCAGGTTGTATTGTATTTTTCGGCAATTGACGCCAAGCTATCGCCTGCGGCTACTATCGCGTAGGTTGATTGTTCGATTGATTTTGTCTCGTTAGATTTGCCCTTTGGCGTAGACGCTGGTTTTTTGGTTTTATCGTCATCAACTCCGCTGGTTTGCTTTTCGTCCGCTTTTGCTAGCAAAGCTTTCTTGTTTTGGGTAGCTAGCAGCGGTGTCCCCCTTGCGATTGTTAATTTATTTTTATTTTGCTGTGCGAGTAGTAGCGAGCGGCCCGTACTCGTTTCGGCGTAGGCTGGGTGCGTTGCTATTAAGCATATTGCACCAGCGGCGCCGATTGTCGTCAAGACCCCGTATAAACGCATAATTATCTCCTTGGTTAAATACCCCCACGGATAGGCTAAACTTCAAATACTCGTGGATTTATGTCCTGGCTTATTATTGTTTTAATCGTAATTTTCACAGGACATGAGACCAATCATAGCAAAACGTAGTATTTTGGTCAATAATTTTATAGTGGTAATGCTACACTACCTCTGGAAAATTAGGTGGACTTTCTAGTTATTTTTTGGTATAATCTTAGACGTTTTATTAAATCAATGTTGGGAGACGTCAAGTCGCTTGTACCACAGAAAGGATTAAATATCTGATGGCTAAAAAAGCCGAACTATTAGAAAAAGCTGCCGAGCTCAAGCTTGACGTCAGCGAAAAAAATACTATAGCCGAGATTGAAGCGGCCATCGCTGCCGCTGAAAAGCACTCAGTCCGCGAAGCTACAATTGCCAAAGCTGGTAAGCGCAGCGCCAAAGCTATCGAAGAGGCTGAAGCCAAAGCTGAAAAAGAAGCTCGCAAAGAAGCTGGCGACACTACACCGCAGGGCGACGCCGAAGCGGCTATCAAAAAAGGCCCAGCGCCAAAGGTTCGTCCGTTGATTGAACGCCGCGGCAAAGCTTACCGCCAGGCTGCCGAAAAAGTTGAAAAAGACAAAGCTTACACGCTTGCCGATGCTATCAAACTTGCTACCGAAACCAATCCGAGCAAATTTGACGCTAGCGTTGAAGTTCACGTTCGTTTAGGCGTCGATCCGCGTCAAGCCGACCAAAATATTCGTTCGACCGTAGTCCTGCCTCACGGTACCGGCAAGACTGTTCGGGTAGCCGTTTTCGCAGCTGATACTGATGCCGACAAAGCCAAAAAAGCTGGTGCCGATCTGGCTGGTGATGAAGCTATCGTCAAACTTCTTGACAAGGGTACGCTTGATTTTGACGTCTTAATCGCTACGCCGGCCTACATGCCAAAGCTCGGTAAGTACGCTCGTTTGCTCGGCCCGAAAGGCTTGATGCCGAACCCGAAGAGCGGTACTGTCTCGACCGACGTCGCCAAAGCTACCGAAGAAGCCAAAGCTGGCAAGGTAGAATATCGTGTCGACAAGCAGGCTGCTATCCATTTAAGTGTTGGTAAAGTTAGCTTCGGTGCTGAAAAATTGCTTGAAAACGCCAATACCTTCTTTGCTAGCTTGCAGGCGCAGAAGCCATCCTCTATTAAGGGTGTTTACATTAAATCGGTTGCCGTCGCTACTACTATGGGCCCCGGTATCAAAGTTGATTATCAAGCAAAATAAACTCATATAATTTCAGAGCGAGACCTAGCATCTCGCTCTATTTTTAGAAGGAGGGGAGGAATGAGACAATATCTTGATTTACTTGACCGTATTCTAGCAGAAGGCGTCGAAAAGAGCGACCGGACAGGTACTGGTACGCTCAGCATCTTCGGACATATGATGCGTTTTGATTTGCGCGAAGGCTTTCCACTACTTACTACCAAAAAACTCTTTACCAAAGGTATCTTCGGCGAGTTAATTTGGTTTTTACGCGGCGATACCAACGTGCACTGGCTGCAAGAACGCGGAATTCATATCTGGGACGAGTGGGCTAACGAGAATGGTGATCTTGGTCCGGTTTACGGTGCGCAGTGGCGGGCATGGTCAGCGCCTAATGGTGAACATATTGACCAGATTGCTAACGTCATTAACCAGCTGCGCGTCAACCCAGACTCGCGGCGGCTAATCGTTACCGCTTGGAATCCTGCCGAAGTAAACAACATGGCTTTGCCGCCATGCCATATGTTATTTCAATTCTATACCACACCCGCTGATTCCAATGACTCTGATCAGCGGCGCTGGTTATCGTGCCGGCTTGATCAGCGATCGTGCGATACATTTCTGGGCGTCCCATTCAATATTGCTAGCTATGCATTATTGACTATGATAATTGCACAGCAGGTTGATATGCGGCCGCGTGAATTTGTTTGGATGGGCGGCGATGTTCATTTGTATTTGAATCATCTCGAGCAAGCAAAACTTCAGTTGACACGCCAACCGCGTCCGTTACCAACTCTCGATATCACACCAAAACCATCAATCGATGATTATGATCTTGATGATTTCAAGTTAAAAAACTACGATCCATGGCCAGCCATCAAAGCGCCAATTTCAGTCTAAATATTACTGCATGGCAAGACTACTTTTCATATATCGCAAATATATAAGGATAAGTGTTAGTATCATCAGCAGCATGTGATTCTTCTGATGTTTTTCGCCAAGTATCGTCAAGCTCGGGGAAAAATGTATCCGCTGGAAGCTCTGCGTCGACTTCTGTAGCGTATATTCTACTTACCACATTTGATTTGAGTGCTGTCGCGTAAACGGTTGCTCCACCAATGATGTATATTGTATCTTTGCTTGCCATTTGCAAAGCATTTTCTAACGAGCTAGCTGTAGAGATACCGTCCAGCTTGGAATGAGTTAATACGATATTTTGGCGATTTGGTAGCGGACGGCCAATAGATTCATAAGTTTTACAGCCCATAATTACTGTACTGCCAGTGGTTAATTGGCGAAAATGCTGTAAATCTGCTGGCAAACTGCGCCCCCACGGCAGTTTGTTGTCAATGCCAATACCGCGCCGGCGATCGTAGGCGACTACTATGCTGCACTGTTTTTTCTGATCGCGTTCCATCAACTTAATCATATCATATGCTAGTTGTGTAAGCGGTAGCGGTGAATGTATAATGAAAAGACATGAAAACAGATTCGACCGAATTATCATCGCCAACTGGCATTTATAGCGATAGAGAAATTGCAGCCGCACTAGCAGATGGTCATATCGTTTGCGACCCAGCGCCAGCGCGTATCAATGGTAGCAGTGTTGATGTAACGCTTGGCTATTATTTTTATAGAGCTGGCAGTCAGGGGAAGGAAAGGTTATTTAATCCATTCGACGAAACTGACGTTCGGCGCTACTTTGGTGAATACAAAATTGCTAAACCGTGGCGCGAAGTTCGCTGTCGAATTACTGATCAAGGTGTCGCTGGCATTGATAGCATCAAAGGTATTAATGACAATCATCCGGTCATCGTCTTGCGGCCAAACGAGCGAATCCTGGCTCATACTCATGAATTTATTGGCATTCTGCCGCCAGGTACTACCAGTATGCAGGCTCGTAGTACTACTGGCCGTATTGGCATCTCGGCTTGCTACTGCGCTGGTTGGGGTGATCCAGGCTATATTAACCGCTGGACTATGGAGGTTCATAATCTCAACGAAAATGAGTACATTGTGCTGCCAGTTGGCTATCGTATAGCGCAAATTGTCTTTAGTGCTACCGGACCAGTGGCTACCGAATATGCCAAAGCCTCTGGTAATTACCAGGCTGATGTTAGCGCTGACCTTGCTGCTGTTAAAGCTGCCTGGCGGCCGTGGATGTTATTGCCGCGAGCTTATGCTTCGCCGGTAGAATTACCGCAACCTGTCGCTGGTCTTAGCGAAGGATTACTGTAAAGGCCGGAGATTGTGTAATGAGCGGTACTTATATCGTCATCGAAGGTAACGACGGTACAGGCAAATCAACCCAAGCTGAATTGCTAGCTGATTACTGCCGCCAGCAAGGCCGGGAAGTGATAATTGTAGAGGAGCCTGGCAGCGACGACCCAGGCAAAACTACGCCCATTGCTTACTATCTGCGCTCACTAATCAAAAACGGCACTCTAGTCCGTGATCCTGAAATCAACTTAGCACTATTTAGTGCTGCTCGCCGCGAACTATGGCAACAAAAAATTGCGCCAGCCTTAAATCGCGGCGCTGTTGTCATTTCGGCGCGTAACTATATTTCAACTTTAGCTTATCAAGGTTATGGCGAGGGAGTTAATACGGATCATATTATGGCAATTACTAAACTTTTTACAGACGAACGTTACATGAAGCCGGATTTCATTATTATTTTGACCCTTGACAACGAGAGCGAACGTAAAAAACGAATTACTAAGCGTAGCCAAAGTCTAGACACTTCAGATGCTTTCGAATCGCGTAGTAGTAATTTTCAGAAACGCATTGATGCTGCATATCGTACAATTGCTAGCGAATTGCCCTCGTCTTATGTCATAGAATGTTACGACAATGGCCATTGCAAGACAGCCGAGCAAATAAGCGTTGAAATTCAATCAATTGTTAAGCAGTTATAATTCAATTATATACAGCTCTTGCAAAAGGTGTTCAAGTTCATGGAATAACTTCTCGCCGCCTTCGTCTGATTGGCCGTTGGTTTCATAGCTATTAGGATTCAAGCGGCTCATGCGATCATGGATATCGTTGAGGACTCCTACGAATAGTTTGCGCGTTTTACGAGCTTCTTCGTCCAACTCTTGCTTTTTAGGATCGTCATCGGGCAGCTTGTAGTAGCCTTCCTTTTTGAGTTTAGTATCAATATGTTTGTAAGCAATATGTGCAATGTCGCCAGTTCGCGATCGTTGGCGCTCATCTTTGGTTAAAAACTGAAACTCAATAGGAATGTTGATTATTTCGCCAGGTTTATACGGATGTTCTTGTCTTGCGATAAATGTTACCTTTGAAACTTCCATCTTTTTGTATCCTTTTTTTTCGATGTCCGCTTTAGTTTGTTCTTTTATGTGAATTTGCGATTTGTCTATGCCAGCTTCGGCTAAAGTTTGGGTCATAGTCTGGACGTAATTGCTAGCGCCCTGGACGTAGATGGCAGATTGTTTACTAGCTGCCTTTTGCAGTTCGACATTTGGCAGGGCAGAAAGGATTTGCACTATTTCGGTAAAGTTTTTCGCCGATGATTCCAAGTCTGGTGAGATATCCATCATGGCAAATGGATCCATAGGCATATTGCCGTTGTCGCGATCTGATTTATCAGCAAGTGAACCGACAGATTTCACGCGGTAATTGCCAGAGGTTAGGCTGCCGCTGGGTAGTTGGGCTGCGAACTCGCCAACTACGGCAGGACATTCTCCGCTGTAATCGGGGCCGATTACAAGCGAAACATCGTATTTATCGCCAAAAATACTCTCCAATATACGTCTGACGCCGACTGTCTTTATATTAAACAACATGTCTCTTGCTTGCTTTATCGAAGCAAATTTGTTCAACTTCTCGAGGCGGATGCGTTTTGCTAGGCCTAGTAGTTTCGAGCCTAAAGCTTCTAGCCCTAATACTTCGCACAGCGGAGCATAGAACGACTCCGCTTCTAAAACATCTTGCAACAGCGCGGACTCCCGGTTGGATACTGGATGTTCCAAATTATCAATTAATTCGCAAGCTTTAATAATCACAGATTCGATATTTACAGTTTGCAAGAAATCTTTCATGTATTCTGGGTCAATACGAGCCTCTGATACAGCCCAAGCTTCTCTTGGAACGACGCCTTCGTACCTATCGGAAATGACGCTGGCTATATCTTTGCGGCGATTATTCTCATCTGGCAAGCTTGCAGCGGTCTCGTCGGCTAATGTTTTCCGATGTCTGCCAGCTGCCACCTCAATCTCGTCGAAATCTGACAAGATATCCCGCATATAGCGTGATTTATCATGGGGGATTCTGGGGTCGGTAAAGTATTTTAACAGCGCTAGTCCGGCAGCATCGCGCGATTCTTGGCTATATTTTCCGTCTGGGTTGCGGAATCGGGATACGATATCATGCAGCATGATCGCATCGCGCGTATCAGGCATAAGATCGCCGGCAAAAGCCTTAACTAATCCATAAACTCTATGAGCATGCTCAATCAGATCAGGACGCTCCCGCGAGGCTGCTCTTAGGTAATTAATAGCCAGGCTGTCAACTAGATCGTCTGAATTATATTTCTCTGGATATTGTTGACTAGAAAACCCCTGCTTGTCAGCAGGGTCAAGCGTATCATATCCCCTTGTACGAACACCAGGGCTTGTCTTCGTTCTCACGAATCTCTATTGTACCAGAAACGCCTAAATATGTCAAGCATTTACTATTGTGTAATGCAGCAAAATTTGCTATAATAGATATTAGACATTGCCAGAGACAGCGGCCGCAGGAGCAATTCTGCTTAATATGCCGCCGAGGGAATCAACTTTTCCTGTAATATAGTCTTTGGCGAGCGCCAAAGTTTTTTGTTGCTCGCCGAATGTCGCCCCTTAACAATACGATCGCATAAATATCAAATAAACCAAAGGAGTATTATCAATGGCAATTTCCAAAGATAAGAAACAAGCTTTGGTTGCAGAGATGAGCGAGTTGTTTGCTAGCGCAAAAGCTATCGCCGTGGCTAAATACCAGGGCACTAGCGTAGCTGAATTGCAAGAGCTGCGCAAAGCTGCTCGCGAAAATGGCGTGGTCGTCAAAGTTGTCAAGAACCGCTTGGTGCGCGTAGCTTTTGCCGCTAGCGAGACGTTCAAAGAGACTGATACTTCTGCGCTGCAAGGCCAGCTAATTTATGCTGTTTCTAGCGACGACGAGGTGATGGCTGCTAAAGTCCTTAACGACTTTGCAAAGACTCATCCTAGCGTCGAACTAGTCGCTGGATTCAGCGGTGAAGGCCTGGCTCAGAGCGCTGCCGATGTGGTAGCTCTGGCTGGCTTGCCGAGCAAGAATCAGCTCATCGCCGAGGCTGTGGCACAACTGCTCAGTCCGGTACACGACGTTACCAACGCGCTCTCTGGCAATCTGCATGCATTGCTGGACGGCGTGGCAGACAAAGCAACCGCTTAAGCAACCAATCTAATTAAAATTTAACTACAAGGAGAATTACTATGGCAGACCTAAAGAAACTTGCCGAAGAGCTGACTAAATTGACAGTTCTCGAAGTAAATGAATTAAAGAATATCCTCAAAGAAGAATACGGCATCGAGCCAGCTGCTGCCGCAGTTGCCGTTGCTGGTCCAGCTGCCGACGCTGGTGCGGCCGCCGCTGATGAAAAGACTGAATTTACTGTCACCTTGAAAGACGCTGGCAGCCAAAAAGTCGCCGTCATCAAAGCTGTCAAGGAACTAACCGGCCTTGGTCTCGGCGAGGCGAAAGCTTTGGTTGATAACGCGCCAAGCCCAATCAAAGAAAAAGTCAGCAAAGACGAGGCCGAAGCTGCCAAGAAAGCCTTGGAAGAGGCTGGCGCTACCGTCGAAGTCGCTTAATCTCGAATATATTTCCAGATTCGCACGATCGTATTGTTTTAGAAAACGCCTCCAAAATCTGGGGGCGTTTTTGTATGCCTAAAACGGTCGACGATTTTTACAACGACTTTGCGTTCATATCTGTTAAACTTGTGGAAAGATGGCCTAAAGGGTTGACGTGATATCCTGATGCGTTATAATTGGAATGATATTATAAAAACATACAAAGGATTGCGAGACTAGTATGTCAGAATTACCAGAGAAACAAGTCAAGCGGCTCAAGATGCTTATTCAAGACGCCGAGACTAATTTGGCTGCTGCCAAAGAGCTACTAATTAGCATAATGGGCGAAGACGGGCAAGTCGTGATGCCAACTAATAGCCGCGAGGATGTCTCAGGCAAAGTTATCGAGGGTGTTTTCGACGGCCAGACGATGGTCGGTCCAGATGGCAAAAATTACCCGGTACCGGCTAATTATGCTAGCAAGTCTAAGCTAGTTGAGGGCGATATCCTCAAACTAACTATCGCTGATGATGGCGGTTTCATTTATAAGCAAATTGGCCCGGTTGCCCGCAAGCAAGTTATCGGTACGCTTACGCAGCATGACGGCGCCTACTATGTTGAAGCGCAAGGTAAAGAGTATCGGATTTTGCTAGCGAGCGTGACCTATTTCCGTATCAATGTTGGCGATCAGGTTACTATTATTGTGCCAGAAGACAATCCTGATGCCACCTGGGCGGCAGTTGAAGCAGCTCTATAATCTATAAGTTTGGATCATCACAAATAGGGGTATTAATGCATGATTTAGGCGAGGGAACTTTTCGGTTTACACGGGTCAGCTACGATCCTAGTAGTAACTTGCCGTATTTGCGCGTCATGGATGATGGCGGTAAGTTCTGGCGTATGCAGCCGCAAGGCGAATTTACTCTATCATTTGATACTAGCACCAAAAAATGTATTGGTTGGTACGATTTGGCAGCTAAGCAATGCCATCGCTGTCCTGGCGACCGCCAGCTTGATGATAAATACGAGCAATGTCCAGAGTGCCAGCAAAAGACTGGTTTCAATCCAGCGTTCTACAATACTACCAATATCAGCCAACAGCAGGCTGAGCTGAATCAGCAGCCGCATATCTTATACTTAGCTTATTTCTCGCCAGAGGTGATAAAGGTTGGCATTTCTTATGCTGAACGCAAACTAGCGCGATTGTTAGAACAAGGTGCCCGCAATGCTGCTATCCTTGAAGTATTTCCTAGCGCTAACATCGCTCGCCAATACGAAGCGAAGATCGCCCGGCTGCCAGGTCTTTGCGAGAGTGTGCAGCTGCGCAAGAAAGCAACAATTCTAGCAAATGAGCATTACGATCCGACGCTAGCCGAGCAGAAATTACACCAAACAATCCAGCGGATCGCAGAGCAGTTAGGCGTTAAATTTGATAACAGCGAGTTCTTAAATTTATCGCCATACATGCTAACTATCGAACCAAAAAGCGATGATCTAACGGAAATAACCGAGCCAAAAATCGCTGGACGCTTCGCAGGGCTAATTGGTGGTATGCTAATTATGCAGCAAAATAGCCGCTTTATTTTCTTATCAATCAAAAAATATATCGGATACGATATGACCATTAGCCGTACTGTTGAGCAGCTAGATCTAGCGCCAGTTCAAGCTTCGCTATTTTAATCGCTGATTCTGCGCTATAATATAACAAATGGGTAAGGCTTTATATCGGAAATATCGCAGCCGGTCGCTGAGCGAGATTGTCGGTCAGCCGCATATTACGGCGATTTTAGAGCGGGCAATTGCTAACGGAACGACGGCGCACGCTTATTTATTGACAGGGCCGCGCGGCGTTGGTAAAACGTCGATTGCGCGGATTCTGGCACACGAAATTAATCGCTTGCCGTACCGCGATGAGTCAACTCATCTCGACATTATCGAGATTGATGCAGCCAGCAATAATTCAGTTGAAGATATCCGTGATTTGCGTGAGAAGGTTCAGATTGCGCCCGTTAGCGCCCCCAAAAAAATCTATATTATTGACGAGGTTCACATGCTGAGCAAATCAGCGTTCAATGCACTGCTCAAAACGCTTGAAGAACCGCCCGAGCACGCTGTGTTTATCCTAGCAACCACTGACGCTGATAAATTGCCAGCTACAATTCTTAGTCGTGTCCAACGCTTTAATTTCCGGACAATTAGCCAAGACGAAGTTGCCGCACATTTGCGTACCATTGCTGATGCCGAGCAGATTTCTATTGACGACGACGCCCTGCAGCTAATTGCCCGCTATGGGCAGGGAAGTTTCCGCGATAGTATTAGCCTGCTAGATCAAATGCGAAATTTAAGCAGCGAGACAGTCACTGCCGCTATGGTCGAAGATTCGCTAGGCTTAGCAAGTACGGCTGAGGTTCGACAGCTGCTAGAGGCTTATTGCGCGGGTGATTTACAAACTATCGCCGACACCTTGCGCGCGCTTGAGCATAGAGGCGTGCCAGCCAATGCTATCAGCGAGCAATTACTGCACGAAATCCGCAGCGACATCATCAATAAATCTAATTGCTTGCCGCTGGCCGACAAATTATTATCAAATCAGAAAACCGCTTGGCCGTATGTCAAATTGCTGATAGCGCTTGGTTCTAATACAAATGTTTCTAATTCTGATATTCCTGCGGAGTCAACGCCAGCGCAGCCGGAATCAGCGCAACCAATGGCCGTGAACGAACCAGCGCCTGTTTACGCGCCGCAGCCAGCTAGCGATACTCCGCAAAAAAAGAAGAAAAATGTCCAGCCAAATCAAACAGCTAATTTTGACTGGTCAAAATTTCTTGAGGCTGTTCACGCAGAATCCACTGGCGCCTATAGTTATCTCGCGAAGGGCGGCTACGAATTAGACGATCAGCAGTTAACGATTTTTGCTGGTAAGAAATTTGCTAAAAATCAAATCGAAAAGTCGCTGCCAGTGCTTGCTGGCGCTCTACAGGCACAAAATCTTGACCGTGAAATTATCATCAGCGCTAAGCCAAAACCGCCAAAAGATAGTCAAACTGCCGCCGTTCTTGATATCATGGGCGGAGGAGAAGAGGTGAATTTGTAATGGCCAAGCAAAAAGAAGTCGCTGCCAAAATACCGCCGCAGAGTATCGACGCCGAGATGAGCTTGCTCGGAGCAATTTTGATTGACGACGACGTGCTAGCGGATGTCAGCGAGACGGTAAAACCGCAGGATTTTTACGACAAACGGCACCAGCTGATTTTTAAAAGTATGATGCGCCTGTACGAGCAGCACAAGCCGGTCGACCTCTTGACTCTAACCGAGGAGCTCAAGAAAACGGATAATTTCGAGACAGTTGGCGGCTCGACGTACTTAACCGAACTAACCAACTATGTACCTACGGCTGCTCACGCTGCTAGCTATGCTGAAATCGTTGCTCAGAAAGCTGTTCGCCGGCGCCTAATCAAAGCTAGCGGCGAAATCAGCGAGTTAGGATTCGACGAAGAAACACCAACCCAAGAAATCCTCGAAAAAGCCGAAGCTGAGCTATTCAACGTCTCTGACCAAACGATTAAGCAAGACCTAGTCAGTATCGAAACTATCCTCGACGAGAGTTTCTCGCGTATCGAGGAGCTACACCGCAATAAAGGCCAGCTGCGCGGTATCCGCACCGGCTATCAAGATCTCGATAATATGACCGCCGGCTTACAGCGCAGCGACTTGATTATCCTGGCAGCCCGGCCAGCTATGGGCAAGACTGCGTTTGTGACTAACTTGGCATACAATGTGGCGACTATTGCTAAACTGCCAGTGTTATTCTTTAGTCTCGAGATGAGTAAGCAGCAGCTAATCGATCGTATGCTGGCTGATGCTGCCGGTGTTGATAGCTGGAATATTCGTACTGGTAATCTCAGTGATGACGACTTTGCGAAAATCAGCGAAGCCATGGGCGAAATGGCTGAAGCGCCGATTTATATTGATGACACGCCAGCACTTAGCGTTCTCGGTATGCGCACCAAAGCCCGCCGAATCGCGCATAATCAAACGCTCGGGTTAATTGTCGTCGACTATCTGCAGTTGATGCAGGCCAATGGTAATTACAACGGCAATCGCGTCCAAGAAGTTAGCGAAATTAGCCGCGGCTTGAAGATCATTGCTCGCGAACTAAATGTGCCGGTAGTAGCGCTTAGCCAGCTTAGCCGGTCAGTTGAGAACCGTACGCCACCAATTCCGCAGCTGGCTGACCTGCGCGAGTCGGGAAGTATCGAACAAGATGCTGATATTGTTACTTTTATTTATCGCCCTGGCTATTACGAACCAGACAATCCAGATGTCGCCAATATTACTGACCTAATCATTGCCAAGCACCGCAATGGCCCGGTTGGCAAAGTTCAATTATACTTCCATCCAGAGCGCCTGCGGTTCATGTCACTTGATAAGCGCCACGAATAGCCTCTCGCGTGATATAATCATAATTAGTATGCGTAAACCTGCGGACTATACTTTATATAAATATCGCTATGTTTTGAGTTATTTTTGTATCGCTGTAATTTTGGTGGCAGTGCTGTGGGTCGGCGCACTGTATACTCCCGGTGGTTTGCGCGAGCAAGAAATCAAATCTGTCAGCCAGGCTAGCATGTTGTCGCGCCAAACTCTTGAGCCGTCGATGGTGGTAAATCTACCGTATTATCTACTGCAGCGGCTATCAATTTTTGTGTTTGGCGTTAGCGAATTTTCGATTAAACTACCGTCAATTGCGCTCGGCACCTTGACGATGCTGGGCATTTTCATGTTGATTCGCGCTTGGTTCAAGCCTAATGTTGCTGTTATTTCGACGGCTGTATTGGCGACTTCAACGCATTTTCTGTTTCAGGCGCAAGACGGTACGCCCGGTATTGCCTTTAGCGCTGTCGCGGTATGGCTGATGGTTGCGGGTATGTATGTAACGCGCGGCAAACATTTTCATACATTCTGGAAAGTGCTTGGCGGCGTGTTGATGAGCGTCGCGCTTTATTTGCCGATGGGCGTATATCTGGATTTAATTATAATTATCGTAGCCTTAGTTCATCCGCATATCCGAGCGATTATCAAGCGGCTGCCCAAGAAAAAACTACTCATTGCACTGCTGGTCGGCTTGGCTGCGATGGCGCCGCTAGTTTATGCCTTAATATTAGAGCCAAAAGTTATTGGCAAGGTGCTGCTCGGTTTGCCGTCAGACTTCGTGCATCTCAAAACTAATGCGCTACTTTCGAGCCTTAGTCTGTTTGGTTTTGCTGCTACTGATAGTGCTGCTGATGGTCTACTGAGACCGGCCTATGCTATGCCGTTGGCGGCTATTGCCCTGCTAGGTTTTTGCCGCTTATTAGCAACACATTATACAGCGCGCAGTTATGTTACTATCCTGATGAGTTTGGTTATGATGCCGCTTACCTTGCTTAATTATAATAATCAGTATGTAATATTTGTTCTGATGGTAATTGCAGTTGCTACTGGTTTTGATTTCTTGATTCGCTACTGGTATCGGCTATTTCCTTGCAATCCATATGCTCGCGTTGCGGGTTTGCTGCCATTGAGTGTGCTAGTTAGCGGATTGATTTATATTAGCGTTAATCAATATTTTAACGGGTATACGTACAATCCGGCTGTTGTTCGCGCCTACAACAGTGACCTATCGCTAGTTAATGCCCAATTGCAGCACCAAAAAAGTATGACGCTCTTGGCTGATGCGGATGAGGCGCCTATTTATAATCTAGTCGCTCACTATAATAAATCTTTGACGGTTGCTACCGAGCTTAATTCCGAAGCAGCCCAAACGGTGGCGACACGTGCCGCCCGCCGCAAGATTCCGAAAAACTGGCAGCTAGAGAGTATTATAACTAACACCCGTGCCCAAAATGGCGACCGGCTCTATGTCTACAAAAAATTGCCGTAATAAGTTATAATTGGTAGAGTTAATTTCTGAAGAAGGGGAGTCAAAATGGCCTTGAATCAAATGAAAATGTTGAATGATTTGCGCAAAGCGCAGAAAGCTTTAGCCAAAGAAATCGTCGAGGTTGAGGCGGGCGATGGTGCGGTTATCGTTCAAATCACCGGCGAGCTCAAGATCAAATCGATTAAGATTAATCCAGAATACGTTGATCTAGATGATATCCACCAGCTTGAACACTGGATTGAGATTGCTATCCGCGACGGTATGGCTAAAGCACAAGAAATTGCTGCCGAAAAGATGAAACCGCTGATGGGCGGGCTAGGAAGTCTCGGATTATAAACTAATGGCTCTATTGCCAAGCGCGCTTGAGCGTGTTATTGAGGAGTTGGGTCATTTGCCAGGCGTTGGGCCGCGGACGGCTGAGCGCTATGCTTATTTCTTGCTAAAAAACGATTCTCGCACTACTGAAGCGCTAGCGAATGCCTTGCGGCAGTTGCATACTCAGGTCAAAAGTTGCCCGAAAACTTTCGCGCTAATTGACGCTGACCAGGAAATCTCGCCCTTGTATAGCGATCCGAAACGCGATCGCCAGCAAGTTGCCGTTGTTGAAGAGCCGCTAGATATAGTGGCGTTAGAACGCACCGGGCAATTCCAAGGTACTTATCACGTATTGGGCGGAACGATTTCGCCGATTGACGGCGTCGGGCCAGAACAGCTTCATATACCTGAGTTATTGCAGCGATTGCGCGACGATAACGTCGAGGAGGTTATTATCGCCACCAACGCTAGCGTCGAGGGCGAATCAACGGCGCTATTCATCCAGCGCCAAATCAAGGAATCGCACCTAGCTACCAAGGTCTCTCGTTTAGCTCGCGGTATTCCTGTGGGCGTCGATCTAGAGTATGCCGATCAAATTACCCTCGGGCACGCCTTGGAAGGTCGCAGATTTTTGTAGATTTATAATATAGCATAAAAATAGCCCACCGAACGGACTCAAGCCGGAACTGGGAGCCTCAACCCAGCAAGGGCGACTTTCGCCCTAAACTAACTTTGAGCAAAAGTTAATATATGTCATACTTGTTCGAGTATGTCAAAGATTTTTCGAAATTTGCGGTTTTTGTGCTGTGGCGCTCCACTTTTCGCGCCGTACAGTTGGTGCCAAGTGCTATAATGGTTACGTAAGGAGGTGTAATATACTACTAACATTTTTCTCGCGGGCGGGCGAAAATTACGGTGTTGATGACACTGAAGTTGGCAATACGGAGGTAATTGCTGGTTATATCAAGGATTATTTCGGCGATAAAATCGACGTTTTCAAGCTGGAGCCGGTAAATCTGTATCCGGATAATTATCAAGAATGTACTGAAGTTGCCAAGCGCGAAAAAGCTGAAAACGCGCGGCCAGCATTCCAAGGCGAGATAGATTTGGCTGCTCATGATAATATTTTCTTGGGCTATCCGATTTGGTGGGGCGAGCCGCCGATGATCATCAATACTTTTTTAGAGAAGTATGACTTTGCCGGCAAAACAATCATTCCATTCAATACGCACGCCGGTTCTGGCGCAGCTGGCTCGTACAAGGCGATCAAAGAAAAGCTGTCAGACGCCAACGTCAATACTAACGGCTTGGCGATTATGGGTACTGATGTTAGAACTCAGTCCGCGAAGGATGCTGTCGAGGTGTGGCTAAAGGAATTAGGGTTTTAAGATTATGAATAAGGATGAATTCGCTGCTCAGACGCCGTTTCCGATTGGGCAGGCAAATGATGATTATGCGCAGTATTTCACCGGACAAAGCTATCTGCAGCCGTTGTCGCAGCAGCAAGTTAATATTTTTAATGTCACGTTCGAGCCGGGTTGCCGCAATAATTGGCATATCCACCATGCAACGAGCGGCGGCGGACGGATTTTGATTTGTGTGGCTGGTCGCGGTTACTATCAAGAATGGGGCAAGGACGCCATCGAAATGAAACCGGGCGATTGCATTAACGTACCAGCTAATGTAAAGCATTGGCATGGCGCAGCGCCAGACAGCTGGTTCCAGCATCTGGCGGTTGAAGTACCAGGTGAGGATACATCAAACGAATGGTGCGAGCCGGTTTCTGATGAAGAATATAGCAAGCTGAAATAGGGAATGGAGATTAGAATATGAGTCAAAAAGTAACCGCTGGGCGCGATAATTTGGGTGAGTTAGCGCCGCAATTTGCCGCGTTGAACGATGACGTGTTATTTGGCGAGGTCTGGGCGCGCGAAGCAGAATTATCACCGCGTGATCGCAGTTTGGCGACGGTTTCGGCGCTGATTGGCGCTGGCATTTTAGACAGCTCACTCAAAGCGCACTTGCAAAAAGCACTTGATAACGGTGTTGAGCGCAGCGAGCTGGTCGAGGTAATCACTCAGCTTGGCTTTTACACTGGCTGGCCGAAAGCTTGGGCGGCATTCCGGTTGTTGAAAGAAATTTTGGCGGAGGCAGAGTAGCTATTTAGATAAATAGACCAAGCCGTCAGTATTTAGACGGCTTAGTTTTCAGTGTAAATTTGTCAGTTTAATTTTTTATTTCTTTGACTTTTTGTTCTGCTTTGACTTTACAATTGGCGAAGCAACAGCACAGCCAATCGCGCCAAGTATTGACACGACGGCGATTTGGCGCATAATATATTTGCCTCTGCCGAATGGGCCTTCTTCCCACGCCATATGAGCTTTCAAACTTTCTGAAGTTATCGGGCAATTTTTCTTAGTGTCTTTGAATCCGGAACTTGGCTGGCCGTTTTTGGCGCAAACGTATTCTGGTTCTGGTCCGGACGGCGGTATGCAGCTGACAGCAATTAATACTGCCGCAATAGCCGCAAGCGATCCAGCGATGATTAATAGTAATTTTGGTGTTTTCATAAAACCTCCTCAATTTAACAAAGCTTACAGATATTGTAACACGAGGTTTACCTGTTAATAATTTTTAACCTGCTATGTCAAGCAAATCGCAATACGCTAAACCTATATTGACTGAATGAGTTGCTGGTAAATGCCGTGCGTCTGTCTAATTCTTGCTACTGATACCGATTCGTTTACGGTGTGCGCTTGGTCGAAATCGCCAGGACCGTAGATGACAGTCTCTGCGCCAATGGCCTGGAAGAAGGCTTGATCGGTGCCGCCGTAGCTGACTGCTGTCTCAGCTTCTGGTAGCAAGCGCTGCATGGTTTTCAAGATTTTGGCGTTTGTATCGCACAAAGCAGACGGCACAGGTGTAGCGGGATGTCGCCATGTGCAATCGTAGCGGGCAGCTATCTCGTCAACCCACTTCTCAAAGTCTGCGTCCAGGGGCGGTGTGGTACGGATATCGACCATCACAGAGCTAACGCCAGCTGTTTTGTTGTTAGAGTATGACCCTGCAGGTTCAACGCGCGTTGGCGTGAAGCTAGGAGCACCCAAAATATCGTGGCTATAGGCGGCATGAAGCTGCTCGCGAATCTCTGGCAAATCATTCAGGAACGACACCACGGCTGGTAGCGAACTATCGTAATAAGCGCTCTCTTGCGAGGCGTGGCTTGATGTGCGCTCAAAGATAAATTCAACAAACTTGTTGCCGCGATGTCCGATCTCGATGCGATTATCCGTCGGTTCGGCGATGGCGCAGCTAGCCTCCTCGTACTGTGTCTTTTCTGAAAAATACTTCGCAAAATCAGCTGACCCAGCACCATCAATCTCTTCGCTAGCAACGGCGACGCACCACACATCAAGATCATCGCGCCGGTTATTTGCGTATTCGGCGGCGGCTATCATTTGTAGAGCGACGCCAGCTTTCATGTCGGTGGCGCCTAGACCATACAGCCGGCCGTTCATAACGTATGGTTGCCACGGACTCTGCCGCCAAGCCGACTCATCGCCAGGAGAAACCGTATCAACATGTCCGCACAGAATAAGGGCGCGCTGTGCCGGCTGTTTGCTGGCGCGAATAAGTCCAGTAGTAAAACGTTTCTCGGTAATAACCTTATCGAAATTCACCGATTGCATCCATGACGCGACGAAGTGCAAAATCTCGGTCTCGTTGCCTGATATCGACGGGATGGCTATCAGTTGCTCGGTTAATTCAATAATATCTAGCCGTCTGCGTTTTGCGTCTTGTTCCATACCATTACGGTATCACAACAGCCATGCTTTTTGCTACCCTGACCATACAACGGACACTCTTGGCATAATTCCAATGCCTCTGGGGGCACTTCGTCTGCTGATTCTATCTCGCGCCCGCCAAGCCGTTTGGCTATAGGCAGGCTATCTGAATTACAAAATGCATAAGGTGTAATTCCTTCGTCTTGCATTGCCTTAATAATTCTTTCAAATAAAATCGTTCCGACGCCGTGACCGCGTAGGCTATCGTCGACTTTGAGCGAGCCGACTTCAGACATTAGACGGGCGCCGTGCTTGATTGGTTCCATCGCTCCAACGTATCCGACTACATTGTTCGTGATAAAGCTAGCGTCTATAATGTCTTCAGCTTCAGGCAGTCGCAAGGCTACGATACCAGTGTACTTACCAGCGATATCCGCATAAGATACAGGTAGCATCTGCTTATCGCCTGGTTTGCGGCGGTTGACTAACTTAGCAATCGCTTCTATAGCAGTGGACGCCTTATCGTCGCCTAAGTGCAAAGTTAGTTCGCCTAGAGGCATAATCAACAGTTTAACTTCCGCTTCTTTCGACTTTGGGGCGGTGGTGATTACTTCAGCCATATCTTTATATTATAGCATAAATATTATAGAAATACAAGGGCAGCTAATGTGCTAGTGGCGGCAATGAGATATAATAAATGCTATGAATAATAAGCAAACTCCTGAACTTAATAAAGTTAAACTATTGGTTCGTGAATTACTGGGCGGCGACACCTCAGGACACGCTGACGATCATGTCGAGCGGGTGGCGCTGCTGGCGGAGCGTTTTGCTAGCGAATGCAGTGAGCCAGTGGATCTGCAAGAGGTGCTGTTGACGGCTTGGCTGCATGACGTAGATGACTATAAATTAGTCGGCAAGGCGCAGGCAGAGAAATTGACGAACGCAGTAAATATTATGACGCAAGCAGAAGTGGCTGATGATCTAAGTCGGGCGGTGCTAGAAAATGTTGCGGCGATTGGTTATAGCAAACGACTGAACGGCAAACAGCCGCAGCGGCTGGCGGGGCAGCTGGTGTCTGACGCTGATATGTGCGACGCTATCGGTGCAGTTGGGATTGAGCGGGCGCTGGTCTATGCTTGCCATCACGGCGGGCGGATTTTTGATCCCGCGGTTTGGCCGAATGTTAATCTGGCGGCGCACGAATATAATGCTGACGGCAATACGCATGATACCGACGGCTTCATCAATCACTTTTTTGAAAAGCTGCTGAAACTGAAAGACTTGATGCTGACCAAGCCAGGACGAATAGAGGCGGAAAACCGCCAGCAAATTATGGTTGATTTCTTGCGCCATTATTTCCGCGAGAAGAATGCGCTGGAGTGGAGCGAGTTTTTAGAAGAATACTTACGCCGTTGATAGGTAGCTGAAGTACTTCCTTGTTTATTCCGATTCTCTGCCTGGAAAGTTGGTACCCAAAATTTTTAAGCCGGCGTCGACGACCAATTGGCAGGCTTGCCGTTGCGAGAGGGGAGCGAGGTGCTTGTTTTCGCCGCTTGGATGGAGTGAATGGCCAGCTCCTGGTATGACGATAGCTCGTTGTCTGGCTCCGTGTAATCCGCGCAGTTGCCAACTTCGCCTCCAGCTGCTAACAATTAACGGAGTATTAGTATTCCAGTCTCTTTCTGCTGCAATTACTGCTGCGCGGCCAATTTCGACTGATTGGTGTAGTTGCTTTTCTAGATCGCGAGTTTCTTGGATATCATGAAAATACTTCTGAGGAATAGGAAGCCATTCGTGGTGTAGAACGCTGAAATCACCTATCTTGCCGTCTGGAAATGTCGGACATTGCATCTCTGTATCATTATGGCGTCGTCGTTTTCTAGAATTTGGCAGTTTAATTACTTCGTCGGGGTTTGGTAATGGGGGCGAAAAGGTTACAAGCGCTGCGTTTATGTTTTCTTCTGTCATGGACAATAATGCCTGATGGGCAGCGATTGTACCCATACACTGAGCTATTAGTAATACAGGACCTTCTTCGCCTTTCTCTTTGGCTCCGTCAGACATGTTATCCATTATTTCTTCATATTGCTCTGAGGGAGAGCGGACGCGAGAGCCGATTGCGTCATCGGTAACGCCGTGAATATTATGAGGAGTAATGTTATACTCTGACAGGGTATTTTTAATATGATTAAAAGCGACTGAACCTCTTGTCAAATGACTACCGCCCCCGCCTATGCAAAAAGTTGTTATCGGCCGTCTTAAATTATCCATCGTTTCCTTTATTATAATATCACACATTGCATATTTGTCAAATGCATAAGCTAATGTATCATTATGTTAATATTGAAATATGAATCAGGCGATAATTGTTCACGGTAAGCCGTCCAAACGATCGTATTTCAATCCAAATCTACCGAGCGCTAGTAACTCGATTTGGATTCCATGGCTGCAACAGCAGCTGCTAATTCGTGGTATTGACACTCAGACGCCCGAGATGCCTGAATCATGGCGACCAGATTACTCACTGTGGCGACAGACTTTTGAAAAGTATGATGTAAATTCGGAAACAATATTGGTTGGTCATAGTTGTGGCGGGGGTTTTCTAATTCAATGGATGAGTGAGAATCCGCAAATTTGTGCAGGCGACGTTTATCTTGTTGCGCCAGCTTTTGGCGATAAGTTTAATCCCGAAGCTCCATATGACGAGCCGCTTCGTGGCGGTTTTTTTGATTTTGAGATTGACGAGGCGCTACTTGATCGCGTACGTAGTCTAACTATATTCTACTCTGACAATGACTCGGTGCGAGTTGATACTGCAATAAAAATTATAAAAAAATCTTTCCCGTCTGCCTGTTATCGATTATTTCCGGGATATGGGCATTTCTGTGGTAAGCGCGACATGGCCGACGATACTTTTCCTGAGTTGTTTGAGACAATATTGCGTAATAGAAAATAATTATTGAAGAGAGCTTTGACTGACATTATTCGCAGCTTGATTGCTTGATATAAGATATAATAGTACTTGTGAATAAACAGTTACAGCAAAAGCTCAAAACTCTACCGCGCAGCCCCGGTGTTTATTTTCATAAGTCGGCGAGCGGCGAGATCATCTATATAGGCAAAGCAGCGGTGTTAAAAAACCGTGTGCGGCAGTATTTTCAGAGCGGCAAAGATTTTGACGCCAAAACTCGAGCACTGGTAGCCGAAATTTATGATACCGATTGGATCGAAACCGAGAGCGAGATTGACGCGCTATTCCTAGAAAGCGAGATGATCAAGCGTTATATGCCGCGCTACAATATTCTGCTGCGCGATGATAAATCACAAACTTTCGTACGAATTGATATGAAAAGCGAATGGCCGACGGTGACTTTTACGCGCAGTCCTGCTGATGACGGTGCGACCTACATTGGTCCTTTTTATAGTGGTTTGCCAGTCAAGAAGGCGCTGCGTTATTTGCGCAAAATTTTTCCTTATTATATCAAGCCGCCCAAGCGCGAACACGCTAATTTAGAAGAGCAAATCGGTTTGGCGCCCAGCCTTGATATGACTAGTCACGAGTACAAGAAATCTTTGCGCAAGCTGATCAAATATATCGAGGGCGGGCGCGTCAAAATCGCGCAAGAAATTGAACGCGACATGAAGCGAGCGGCGCGCAATCAAGAATTCGAGACAGCGGCGCAACTTCGCAATAAATTGACATATTTACGCGAGCTGCAGCGGCGAATTATGTTCGGCGATCGAGAGTTCATTAATATTTCGAAAGATCGGGCACTATCGCAGTTAGCCGAGCTATTGAGTTTGCCATCGCCGCCAGCGAGGATTGAGGGCTATGATATCTCACATATGAGCGGCACCAACGTTGTAGCCAGCATGGTAGTCTTCACCAATGGCGCGAGCGACCGGACGCATTATCGTAAGTTCAAGATGCACGTGCAGCGTAACGACGACACTGCTAATATGCGCGAGACTATCAGGCGGCGCTTTAGCGAGAAAAATCGTAAAGATTGGGGGATGTCGGATTTGCTGCTGATTGATGGCGGTAAAGGGCAGCTTAGTGCAGTGCTCGACGAATTAGACAGGCTAGACGTTACGGTGCCAGTAATTGGCATAGCGAAGCGTGAAGAAGAAATCGTTGTCGCCAAGAATCGTTCGCATATTAACGACGATGACGCGCTGCTTGGACAGTTGATGAAAGAATCGCGTCCCGGTATTAGCGTGCTGGATTCTGGTGATTTTTACTTAATTAATTTGCATGCTGGGCAGCAAAATGCTGGTTCGCACTCGCGAAATCTGCGCGGCAGCGATACTATGAGTGAATATGATGATGTCGTAAAGTTATTCCAACGTATTCGCGACGAGGCGCACCGTTTTGCCGTCAGTTATCATACAAAGCTCAAGCGCAAAGGCGCCACAAAAAGCGAGCTTGACGACATTCCTGGTGTAGGTCCGGCAACGCGGCGCAAATTACTGCGGCGCTTTGGCAGTATGCGGGCAGTTAGGCGAGCTAGCCAAACGGAAATTTGCGATGCTATCGGGCAAGCGCTAGGAACTCGCGTCTATGAGGCTTTTTGCCACCAGAGCGGCGATATGCCGCAACTATGAAAAATACGGCTGATGCGGTATACTGTAGCAGTATGAGTAAACAATTTATAGCTTTTATTCTCCGGTGGATACTGAACTCGCTGGGAATTTGGGTAGCGGTGCGGATTTTTGGCACGGGTTATAGCAATGCTCAAATCGATTCTAGTTTGATGGCCTTTTTCGGCGCCGGGCTGATTTTTTCAATTATCAACGCGACACTTAAGCCGATTGTGATGATTTTGTCGTTGCCGATGATTTTGGTAACGCTTGGCTTTTTCACGATAGTTGTTAACGGTTTTTTGGTTTGGCTATCATTGATGCTGGCGCCAGGCTTGCAAATGACGTTCTTGAATTCGATTTTTGCAGGCTTGATATTAAGTTTGGTAAACTATGTAGTAAGTAGTGTTCTGGAGCTTAGTTATCACGACGAACGAGAGGAGAAATCATAAAATGGACGTAACGCTAACTTTGCAAATTGTTATGGTAGTATCGGCAGTGCTGATGATAATTTCGGTTCTGCTGCAGCAGCGCGGGGCTAGCCTGGGCGCTGGATTTGGTGGTTCTGGCGAATTGTATACGACGCGGCGCGGTATCGATAAAAACTTGTTTGAAGTGACGATTTTCTTGGCTGTAGCTTTCGTGATGTCGATTGTAGCGCTATTAGTTTTGCCGAATTTATAAAATAGCCAAGGGTGGACACGGATGAGCAAGGCAGGTAAAGGTAAACTGAAGCTAGGCTATAAGCGATTAGCGCTGAGAGTCAAGCATGCCGAAGGCGCCACGCAGCGTCACGCTAGCCGCTTTATTCTGCGGCGTATTGAAAATGTCCGCTTAGTGATGACCGAGATTATGATTTGGCTGGCTGCTATAGCCTTGTTGATAGCTGGCTTGGGTATTCAGTATTCCTGGAATTCGCAAGGTAGCAAGAAGGATGGCGCTAAATCTGGCGGCGTGTATGTCGAGGGAGTGATTGGCAATATTAGCACGCTTAATCCTTTGCTAGCGGCTAGCGAGCCTGAACAGGCGGTATCACGGCTGTTATTTTCGTCTCTGTATAATTACGATGTTACCGGAGCGTTGCATACTGACTTGGCCGAATCAATGACGGTAAAAGATGACAAAGTCTATACAATCAAGCTGCGCAATGCCGTCTGGCACGATGGTAAAAAGTTGACTGCCGAGGACGTTGTATATACAATTAATCTGATCAAAAACCCGCAAGTGCGTTCGCCTTTGCGAGTTAATTGGCTAGATATTTCGGCGCGGGCGATTGACGATTCAACGGTAGAGTTTATGCTACCAGCGGTGTATGCCGGGTTTTCGCACGCCTTGACTTTTCCGGTAATACCTAAGCATATTTTGCAAAGTGTTAGTCCGTCGTCAATGCGCGAAGCTGATTTTAGCAGCAACCCGGTCGGCAGCGGACCATTTGCGGTTAAACGAGTTCAAACTAGCGAGTCAACTAGCTCTACCGACGTGGTGCGGATGGAACCGAATACTAAATATTACGGAGCAGTTTCGACTTTGTTGCGCCTGGAGCTGCGAGCTTACGGCAATGAGTCGCTGTTAGTTAAAGCTGTAAATAGCGGTGAGGTTTCGGCGGCTTCGGGCTTATCTTTGTCGGCTGCTGATAACATTAAATCTAAACAGTACTCGACTAAACATTGGCTTCTCAACAAAGGCGTCTATCTTTTGATGAATAATCGCAGTCAAACACTTCAAGATGCTAGAGTTCGCCAGGCCTTACGCTACGCTACTGATACTTCATCAATTCGCGCAACTGTCGGCGACAATGTGGCGCGGCTAGATACGCCGATTTTGCAAAGTCAGATTGCGCAAAAACTGCCGGCAGCGCCAGATTATAGTTTAGATAAGGCCAAAGCGTTGCTCAAAGAAGCGGGCTGGACTTATAACCAAGGCCAATGGAAAGGCAAGGACGGCCGGCCGTTGGCGGTTGCTGTGACAACTTCGTCTGGGCGCGATGAATACAAGAAAATAGTCGATGCGCTTAAGCAGCAGTGGTCAAAGCTTGGCGTTGATGTCCAGCTGCGCGAAATCGATACCAGCTCGACAACTACTAGTTTCGTACAAAGCGTGTTGCAGCCGCGCGACTACGATGCTTTGTTGTATGAATTGGAGCTTGGCGCCGATCCAGACGTTTTTGCCTACTGGCATTCGTCGCAGGCTAGCGCTTCTGGTTACAATTTTGCTAATTATTCTAATCGAACAGTTGATAACGATCTGGTTGGCGGGCGTTCGCGCACTAATTCAGCTCTGCGGGCAGCTAAGTATATTCAGTTTGTTAACCAGTGGTTGAATGATGCGCCAGCGATTGGTTTGTATCAATCTGTCGGCAGCTACGTTTTGAACAATGGCGCGTCGATTGTTGAGCCGCGCGGTTCTCTAAATACCATGAACGATCGCTACGCTGACGTAACGACGTGGTCTACGGGTAGGGCTTCTGTTTACAAAACGCCGTGAGGTTAGTATAATTATAATCACGCCAATTAAAGCACTATGCACTGGTGGCGGAATTGGTAGACGCGCTAGCTTGAGGGGCTAGTGGCCATTGCGGCCGTGGAAGTTCAAGTCTTCTTCAGTGCACCAAATATACATCATGAAATCGTTGCTCTGCCAGCGATTTTTTCATAGTTAATGTTCAAAGAGCAACTGTAGTTTGGTATAATAAAGCAGACGGCGCGTTGGCGGAGCGGTTACGCAGAGGTCTGCAAAACCTTTTAGACGAGTTCGACTCTCGTACGTGCCTCCATAGTATACTTACTTTGTGAGTATATTAACATGGCGCTTGGCGATTAAATGCTGGCGCGTAAATTATGTCTGCGCGAGTGGCGGAACTGGTAGACGCGAGGGACTTAAAATCCCTTGACCAAAAGTCGTGCGGGTTCGATTCCCGCCTTGCGCACCATTAGCTTATTTATGAAACAGCAAAAGAAACATAATACTCCGAAGCATTACGGTAGCGCATTTCTTGATTGGCTTACCGAGAAGTGGTATTTGGCGCGCTATCGCAATGTGCGTTTCCTGCAGCAGCGGCCGCATCGCAGCTTTCGGCGGACGCGGCGGCGCGATTATCGCCGCAGTTTGCGTTTGCCTGGATATATTGCTTTTACTCACTATGTCAATCGCGTGTTATGGAAGAATAAAGGCTTGTTCTTATCCATGATAATCTTGTATGCGCTGATAATAATTTTTCTAGGAATTATTACTAGCCAGTCAACTTATGATTCAATTGGCAAGCTAGTGTCCGAGTCGCTAGGCAAGATTTTCGATGGCGGCATAGGACAGTTGCTAAATGCTGGTATGCTGACATTTTCGTCGCTGGCGATTGACACGACGTCGCTACGGGCTGAACAGGGAGTTATGTTGGCGCTGCTTGTGTTGATGACTTGGCTAACGGCAGTGTGGTTACTGCGCGAAATTCTACTTGGGCTTAAGCCAAAATTACGCGACGGCTTGTACAACGCAACCGCACCGTTGATATCGACGTCGGTGGTATTGTTGATATTACTAATTCAGCTATCACCAGTTGGTATTATGGCGCTGGCGTATTCGGCGCTGGTATCGGTGCATATATTGACAGAGGGTTTCGGTATGATGTTATTTGGTCTGCTGGCGGCAAGTGTATTAACACTTGTACTCTATTGGGTGACCAGTACGATTATTGCGCTAGTCGTGGTGGCTTTGCCTGGTATGTATCCGCTGCGGGCAATCCAGGCTGCTAGCGACTTGGTGGTTGGCCGGCGACTAAGGATTATGCTCAGGATAGTTTGGGCGTTTGTCTATAGCTCGGTGATATGGTGCGTTGTGATGGTGTCGTTGGTATTGCTAGAACGCGGATTATCGTCAAAGCTGAAGTGGCTCGAATCGGTACCAATCGTGCCATTCGCTGGCGCGTTTATGATGGCGCTGTTGTTTGTCTGGCTGGCAGCGTATATCTATCTGCTGTATAGAAAGGTGGTAGCAGATGACGCGAAGCCGGCTTGAAGAAATTAAAAAACTGCTCAATCAATACAGCTACGAATATTACGTGCTTGATCAGCCAAGCGTCAGCGATGCGGTGTACGACAGCTTGATGATAGAACTAAAGAGCATTGAAGCAGCGCACCCAGAGTGGATTACGCCAGATAGCCCAACGCAGCGGGTTGGTAACAAGCTGCTTGAAGGTTTTCAAAAAGTTCGTCACGAGCGGCGGATGGTTAGCCTGAATGACGTGTTTGATAAGAGTGAAATCGAAGCGTGGATTGAGCGTACTGATAAGCTGATGCCGGGACATAAGCATGAATTTTTTACCGATATCAAAATGGACGGCTTGGCATGTGCGTTGATTTATATTGATGGCGTGTTGACGCAGGCGGTGACGCGCGGCGATAGTTTTATCGGCGAGGATGTGACGAACAATGTGCGGACTATAAAAAATGTACCGTTGCGGCTGCATGAGACACCAGGCTTTGAACAATTTTTGCGCGGGCGGACAGAAATTCGCGGCGAGATTGTGATGCTGAAGCGCGACTTTGAAGAGCTTAACGAAAAGCAAAAGGCCTTGGGACAGCCAGAATTTGCTAATCCGCGTAATCTGGCGGCAGGGACAATCCGCCAGCTCGATCCGTCCTTGGTGGCGGCGCGGCCGCTGCATTTTCGCGGCTATGATGTTCTGCGCGATAACGACGCTGAAGTGCCAACCAACAGCTTTGCTTACGAGGCGCTGACCGCCCTAGGAATTACTCGTAATCAGCAGGCGAGCGTTTTTACCACTTTAGCGGATGTGATGAATTTCGTTAACGAATGGGATGATAAGCGCCATGATTTGCCGTTTAACACTGATGGTTTGGTAATTAAGATCAATGATCGAGCGTTGTATGAAAGTCTCGGGTTAGTTGGTAAAAATCCGCGCGGCGCTGTGGCCTACAAGTACGCCGCTGAGCAAGCCACGACCATCGTCCGCGATATCGTTATTTCCATCGGTCGAACCGGTGCGGCCACGCCAGTAGCGGTGTTTGACCCGGTAGTGGTGGCAGGTACGACGGTGCAGCACGCCAGTCTGCATAATGCTGACGAAATTGCTAGGCTGGATGTGCGCCGCGGTGACACGGTGGTTATTTTCAAGGCCGGCGACATCATCCCGCAGGTACAAACCGTGCTAAAAGAATTGCGGCCGGCAGATGCCAAGCCAATTGACTATCCAGCAGAACTGGCGCGCCAATATCCGGAGCTAGAGTTTGTGCGGCCAGAGGGTGAGGCAGTCTACCGCGTTAAAGGTTTGAGCGGCCCGCTGATTTTGAAGCGAGCCCTAGCACATTTTGCCTCCAAAGGCGCGCTGGACATCGATACGCTGGGCGAGAAAAATGTCGAGGCGCTGGTCGAGGCTGGGCTGGTCAATGATCTGGCGGATATTTATCGGTTGACGAAAGATGATTTGCTGCAGCTGGAGCGTTTCGCTGAGATTTCCGCGCAAAAGCTCATTGATGCCATTGCTGCTAAGAAACAGCCAGCCCTGGAGCGATTCTTGTTTGGACTCGGTATTCGCCATGTCGGCGCGCAGACGGCGATTGATCTCGCAAATAAGTTTGAGAGTATCGAAAAGATAATGACGGCGACGATTGATGAGCTGCGCGAAGTGGATGGCGTGGGCGAAATTGTTGCCGAATCAATAGTGGCGTGGTTTGCTGATGAAGATAATGTGAAGCTGCTCGAAAAATTTGCTGATTTGGGTGTGACACCGCAGTTTAGCCAAAAATCCGACCGACTAGCTGGCCAAAGTTTTGTCATCACTGGCACTTTGCAATCGATGGGGCGCGACGCTGCTGCTGAAAAAATCCGCGAACTCGGCGGCACCTTCCAAACTGCTGTTGCAAAAGATACAACATATCTGGTAGCCGGCGGCAAGGTCGGCGCCAGTAAATTGAAAAAAGCCGAACAATACGGCACCAAAATTATTGACGAGCAAACATTATTAGAACTCATACAGTAACGGAGGCATAACCATGATACAGCAATCACATCGCGCCCTTGCTATCAAACCCGCCGACGCGGTTGTGTTTACTGCTATGTCCAAGAAATATTTTTACATGAGATTTTTCGTAACGAAATTTGCACTCGAACAAGGTGTTGTACCAATCAACCCATTTACCAGTTTTGACTATTTTTTGCTCGACGCGGTAGAGCGTGACACGGTGCGACGCGCCAATAATACGCTGGTGGCGCGCGCTGATGAGCTGTGGGTGTTTGGCGACATCGCTGATGGCGTGCGGTCGGAAATAATGCAGGCTTGGCAGCAGCATAAAACCGTTCGATTTTTTGCATTTCGCGACGATAAACGTATTTACGAAGTCACGATTAATGATGTAGTGTATGAAGATGGCGTCGAGTTCCTAATTCATATAGGAGAATAAGATGAAGAATGATGCCGCCAACCTAAAAACTATCAGAGTCATTCGCCAGAATCATAGGTTTGCGGTTAGCGAAGTAGATTGGTTTGGTGAGCGTGTGTTTTGCAAGCAGTCGCAGCCCGGGGTGACTGGCAAAGATGAAATATTGCGCGAAGCGAATGGTTTGCGAACTTTTGATAAATTGATTCGTAATTTTAACGATATACCATTTACTGTGCCAAAATTGCTGCATTATGACGATATGAAAATCTTAACGCAATTTATTGATGGATGGACGCCAGAGCTAGCCGATGTGTCTGATGACTTTTTTATACAAAGTTTCGTGCAAATGGATCACTATTTTCGCAATCAGAAACGTAGTTGCTCGCGCTGGTCGCGACAAAATAAAGACGGAGAATATATTTGGTATAAGCTAGAGCGAATTATATCTGGGTTTAATTTAGAAGTGATACCGCCGGAAATATTTCGGGCTAGCTTGGATTTCTTGCGTGATAATCATAGCTTGTGCGAAGCTCGACCAATGCATGCGGATTTTACCGAAAATAATCTATTGTATGACGGCGATAAATATTGGCTAGTTGACTTCGAGAGTTTCCGTGATGATTGGCCGCGCTGGTACGATGTAGTTAATTTTACGTACAACCGCGAGATGGAACGTCCCGAAACCGCCAAACGTATGTGCAATATTCGGCGTTTGGTCATTGAGCAGTTGGGCGAGGAGCCGACGACTCAGCGAGAAATCGCTTGTATCAAGATCGTACGCGGTTTATCGTTAATTATTGAACACATGACTCTCGGCGGGCGTAATCACGCAGCGATAGTTCCACTCGACAACGCGTTGCGCCAGAGGATTATAACTTCTTTTACGAAGTTTTTGCCGGCTAGGTGATAAAATAGGGTTATGAAAAAGCATAAAATATTCTGTTCATATGCTTTTACTGGCGAGGACAAACTGAAAGTTGAAGCGCGTATGCGCCGAGTGGTTGATTTGCTTGAGGGCTGCGGGCATGAGGTTTATTGTAATTTGTTTGATAGCGCGACCGAAAGTTACGGCAATCCGCGTCAGTTTTTGCGGCGAGCAATTGATCAAATGAATGAGTGCGACAAAATATTAGCGATTCAAACTTCGCCGCGTCGCAGTGAAGGTATGTTGATAGAAATCGGCGTCGCTATGGCTCGCGATAAGTCAATTCTATTGGCGCAACATCAGAGCGCTGCGGGCAAATCGTATTTACCAGATCTCGCTAGGCGGACGCAAACCTGGCATAGTGAAAGCGAGCTGGATACTGCTATTATTACTCTGATAAAATCTGAATGCGGTTAATCATGACAGAACTAAAGAAGCTATCTTTCAATGAAACTTTAAAAGCTTTTGGCACGGTGGCGATAACGACTTACAAAGCTTCTCCGCTGGCGGCGATTACCAAAATAATCGGTACGATTATCGGTTCGGCTATTCCGTTAGTTACTACGTTTGTGGCCGCGCAAGCGACTACTTATCTGGCGGCTGGCTTCGCTGGTGACGAGCAAGCAGGTGCAAGGGCAATTTGGTGTGTTGCAGCGACTGTGCTGTTGGGGGTGCTCATGATGGCGTGGCATAGTTTGCAAAATTACATAGATCAATTCACTTCGTATAAAATTAGCTCGGCTATTAGCGACCGGCTGCACGAACATTTTGTTAGTATTGATTTTTGGCGTTATGACGACAAGGATACTGCCGATATGTTTGATAAGGCACAAAGTTTTGTCTCGTTTTTTTCGCAGTTTTTCGATGCTATGGCTAGAATGATAGCGTCAATTGTTAGTGTAATAGTAGCGTTAGTTTCTCTATTTTCTGTTAGCTGGTGGATTGGCTTGATATTATTTTTAGCAATTATTCCTAGCGCGATAGTTCAGCTAAAGTTGTCGCGTTTGCAGACAGAGCATTGGCGTAAATATACCGAAGCTCGGCGCCGCAGTAATTCGATTTCTTGGAGTGTGATGCAGCCGCAAAATCTGGCGGAACTGCGTATTTATAACGCAGCGCGCTATATGTTAGATATGCGAGCGAAGTGGCGAGACAAAGACCAACTCGAGCGTATTCAATTTGAGCGCGCTTATATTATCAAACGGTTGGCAGCCGACGTTGTCGAAGCAATAGCTCAGCTAGTTGGGCTATTGTCGATTGTTCTGCAAATTATCCATCGTGCTCAGCCAATCGGCCAGTTTGTTTTGGTCGAGCAAATGATGTCGCGAGCACTTGGCGATATGGGCAGTTTAATCACGCAGTTCAATAGCATTGATCAGGATATTGCAGCGATGGTCGATTTCCAAAGGTTTATGCGGTTGCCGAGAAACTTGAATGAAGGTCGGAAATTGCTCGAACCGCCGCAGACGATTGAACTGCGGAATGTTTCGTTTCGTTATCCCAAAAACGACAAGCTAGTGTTAAGCGATATTAACATGAAAATTTACGCTGGCCAACGGATTGCTATTGTCGGCGAAAATGGCGCTGGCAAATCGACGCTTATTAAATTGTTGCTGGGGTTGTATCGGCCGACGCGCGGCCAGGTCTTGCTTGATAACGTGTCGCTGGCGGATATTAATAAGAGCTCGTGGCACGGCTATCTCGGAGTGCTACAACAAGATTTCATAAAATATCGATTTGCAACAGCTTATGAGAACGTTGTGTATGGAGACGTTCAGCGCAGCTATGACGAGCAGCATTATCAAAGATCAATCAAGCAGGCTGAAGCTAGCGCTTTCATTGATAAATTGCCCAAGAAGCGCGATACAATTCTCGGGCAATGGTTTGAGCACGATGATGGTACTAACGGCGTTGATTTGTCGGGCGGACAGTGGCAGCGTCTGGCGCTAGCGCGTAATTTTTATCGCCAGGCGCCAATTGTTATTCTAGACGAACCAACTAGCGCTATTGATGCCTTGGCAGAATCAAGGATTTTTGCTCGGCTATTTGGCAAGCATGGCAATACCATCATCGCTATCAGCCATCGCTATACAACTATCAAAAAAGCCGATGTTGTCTATATGATGCAAAACGGCAAGATTGTCGAGCAGGGCAGTGTTGACGAATTAGTAGCTCGCCGGGGTGAATTTTATAAGATGTTCGCTAGTCAAATTGAATAAGCGCTTGCAATTTACTAAACGTTGCGCGATAATATGCTTATGCTGGTACGCAATGGGGCCGCCCTGTTGCGAAAACAAACATTATACCAACGCCGTGCCCCGGGTGGGCGCGTAGCAGCACAAACCGCTACTAGAAATTGTAGCGGTTTTTTGATATTGTAGATAGAGGGGAGATTGTTTGGGGCATTAGCTCATTTGGGGAGCCTTCAGCAGAAATATTGCGCAAGCGCTCTAGCCAAATTGGCAACTGTCCTGTAGTAGTTTGGGGCATTAGCTCATTTGGCTAGAGCGCTTCGCTGGCAGCGAAGAGGTGACCGGTTCGAATCCGGTATGCTCCACCACGGACCTTTAGCTCAGTTGGCTAGAGCGCACGATTCACATTCGTGAGGTCGCAGGTTCAAGCCCTGCAAGGTCCACCAATTTAGGCGTAAACGGTTTTTGGGAATAGTTATCCTTGTAACAACTTAGCCACAAGCATGGGGATATAGCTCAGCTGATAGAGCGCAGCATTCGCATTGCTGAGGTCGAGGGTTTGAGTCCCTCTATCTCCACCAGAATAGTATGAAAGCGGTAGCGTAATCATGAACGCTACCGTTATTTTATTTTTCAAGACATTATTTACTTATTATTACCAATTCAACTTACTGGAAAATCTCGTCCGACTACTGATGATATGCGTCCGTCTTTTGAAAGATTACTTGCGAAGCGAAAACCAACTTCAAACCAGATTATCAATTGGACAGGTTTGCATATGTTGCCAAAATTGACCGATTATATTGAAGAAGGAAAAACAATAGATGCTGTAATATTTGAGCCGGCAGTTTTCTTGATTAATGAGCTGTTCGAATCTTGACAAAGCTCCGCCGTCCTGCTAAGATTTTCAGAGGTCAATACGTTGCTTTTGTCCTGGCAAAGCGTAATGTTGTAAAAATAACACACCCTAGTTGCACCGATAAAGCGCAACTTTTTTGTTGCCAAAAAATCATTAATCAAAGGAGTAAATATGCCCCGCACTAAGCGAGAAGGAATATTTTATGGCGTCGTGATGGCGTTTACAATGTCGATGTTTATGAATTTGCTGAACACGTTTTTGCATGCTGGCGCGTCAATGCAATCGCTAGGAAGAGCGCTGATACTACAGCCGGTGATCTTTGCGATTGTTATGATTGTTGAGGGTTTGCTCGTGTCGAATCTGGCGCAAAAAGCCATGAAGCGGTTTGTTCGGGCGAAGGACAGCGCGGAGGCTCATGCACTGGCGCGAACAGTGTGTATGGTAACGGGTATGCCGCTGGCGATGAGCTTGATCGGGCTTGTCTTGGCTGGTATACCGCTAGCCGAGCTGCCGCTGCGCTTTGCCTCGGCATGGCCGATTAATTTCTGCGCGGCTTTTTGGTGGCAGATATTGGTCGCTGGACCGGCGGCGCGCATGGCTTTGCGAGCATTAAGGACTTATCGGTCGGGAAGAGTGCTGGCGGCGGAGGAGCCGTAAAGTCCTTCCAAAAAACCGCCTGCCACCTATTGATCTATTGTTCATAGTGTGTTATAAATAATTTTATATGATTAGACTGAGGTCTCCTGAAATATATGTCGGTTTATTTGATATAGAAAGAGTGGGCTCTAGCACGATTACCGAACCTATAGGTGTATCGTATCGTTATCCAAATAGTAATATAGTTAATATTGCCGTAGCAGAAAGGGGGTTTCATCACCAATTACATAATGCTTATATGTATGATGTTTATGGCCCCGACTCTAGACCGCTTGTTCAATCTGATAAAGTCAGTGCTTTCGCCTATCAGGATATACCTACGGAAGGATGTCCAATTGAAGATATAAAGACTTACGTTTACTATTTTGCAGCAGATAAACAACCAGATCTCTCATCAAGATTACGTAAAAAACTTAACGCGCAGAGAAAACTAGCAGCGCGCGTTTTAGCGGCAGTACTAAGCAATGAAGTCTATAAAGGACTGCCAGGTGACGGCACTATGCACAGAAAGCGTATTCCTAGGCGGATTTTGAACAGTAATCCAGATAACATAATGTATTGCCGTGTCTCTTGATATACGAAACTTTGCCTTTGCTGAATAAATCGGAGCGATATGTAAAAAGCAGGAAGAACGTGCGGCCGACTAATCTCGCGCGTACAATTCTCGAATCCTACATGTAAGATTTTGAAATCTTCCGCGTATGATTTGTAAATCTCATGCCTAAGATTTTCTCATCTCGCGCGGATGATTGGAACGGGCCGCGGACGAGCTGGCAAAATGTCTCGCTAAAGAGTGGTGCGCTACCGGCAGCGTTGATAATTTGCATTAGCCGCGTGTTGCTAGTTGCGGTAGTAATTCGACCAAGTTATCAATGGTGGTGATCGTGTTACGCTAGTTGCGGTAATTAAAGCCGTCTTAGTCGCCTGCGTTCTTAATTGGCGTATAATATAACTATGGGGCGAATTCCGCTGGCCGAACAGATGCGGCCACAAACGCTGGATGAGGTGATTGGACAGAGTCATTTGCTGGGCGAGGGCGAGCTGCTCCGCCAAATTGTTAAGCGTGGCGAGCCGGTTAGCTTGATTTTGTGGGGGCCGCCAGGGACAGGCAAGACCACCTTGGCGCGGATCATTGCCAGCGAAGTCAATGCCGAATTTGTTGAGCTGTCGGCGGTGACTAGCGGCAAAAAAGATGTCGAGCGGGTAATTGAACACGCCAGGCAAAACTGGAATTTAGGATTGAGGACAATCTTGTTTGTCGATGAAATCCATCGCTTTAACAAGGCGCAGCAAGATGCGTTTTTGCCGCACGTCGAGAGCGGGCTGATCACCTTGATTGGCGCGACCACCGAGAACCCGAGCTTTGAGGTGATCACGCCGCTGCTCAGCCGGACGCGGGTGTTGGTGCTCCAACAGCTGACCAAAGATGAAATTATATTGGTGCTGAAGCGGGCGCTCAAAGTTTTGAAACAAACCAATCGGGTGTCGCCCAAAGCTCTGGACTATCTGGCGGAATTAGCGGACGGCGACGCGCGGGTGGCCTTGGGTAATTTGGAATTGGCATTGAGTTTTGGCGGGAAGGTCACGCCCGAGGTGGTCAAGGCCGCGGCTCAACGGCGATTGCCGGGCTATGACAAAAAGGGCGATGTGCATTATGATGTCATTTCGGCGTTCATCAAGTCGCTGCGCGGTAGCGACGCGGTGGCTGCGGCGTATTATTTGGCACGCATGATTGACGCCGGCGAAGACCCGAAGTTCATTGCTCGGCGGATGGTGATTTTCGCGTCAGAAGACATTGGGCTGGCGGGTAACGGCGCGCTGAGCTTGGCAGTTGCTGCCTTTGAAGCAGTGGAGCGCGTTGGGCTACCCGAAGCCAAATATAATTTATTCCACTGCGCTATCGCCCTGGCTCGCAGCCAGAAATCGCGCGAGATTACTGATCTGATGAATGACGCCTTTTCTCTGGCGCACAAATATCCGAATTCACCAGTGCCGCTCCATCTTCGAAACGCTGCTACCAGGCTAATGAAAGATCTAGGTTACGCTAAAGATTACCAATGGCAAGCTGGCTTCCAGCATGAAAAGGGATTTTTGCCGGAAGAGGTTAGGAAAGAGACCTCGAACCGCTAACGGGTTTTACTGAATTTTTTGCTGTACAATCTATGCAAATATCGCTAACATGCGTCATAAACATAAATAGTATGATACATTAAATGTATGAGTAGCAAGAATGCAAAGAAATCCGAGCAGCGCAAATCTAATCAGCAGCAAGATGGCGCTCAGGCAAGCCAAGGCGAGCAGATTCAGTCGCCGCAAAGTGTTACTCAACCAGTCTCAGGCGGACAAATTCAACCGCTGCAGGTAAAGCAAGTCCAGCAGCCAATGCCGCAAATTGAACAGGCGCAAGCGCAACCCGAACAGCAGAATCAGCCGACAGCAGTCATCTCGCCACAAGCTTACCAGAACCAGACTCAATATCAATACGTTTATGTTAACTATTCAAGAAAAAGCAACGTTATCGGATTATCGATTGTTTACGCGATCAGTTTATTCTTGACGATAGGCCTTCCGATTGGTTTATTCAGCATGAATGGTTCGATGAAAGACTTTTCGAGCGAAGCAAACTATTATTTGATTCAAGTTGTGAAAATAGTCATGCCGATTGTTCTGGCACTGTCGGTGATATCGTCTATAATTTTGTGGATAGCTTACTTGTCGAGTAAAAACAGATTAGTAGCCAAAATTGCAGCTGCCTGTACGCTTTCTATATCGGTCATATCTTTTGTTGTTTTTTGGATTTATTTAAACTTCTATTCTGTGGTAGGCTTTGGCGATGCGGCGTTCTTTTTGCCTATACCTTTCGGCGTGATGATATTGGGAATTGCTTGGTGTATTAACGTTTTTAAATACCAGAATGAAAAGCCAGCGTATTATGCGAATACTTCTCTAAACGGCCAATATGTAGTTTCGCCGCAATATCCTAATCATCCGCCACAGCAGCCGCAACCGAGCATTCAGCAGCCAGGCGCTGCCGATCCGCAGTACGGGCCAGCGCCAGCTGAGCAGAATGCCTCTTATGAACAGCAGACGGTCAACCAGCAGTATTTCGCGCAGCCGCAAGCGGCGCCAGTCCAGTATGTTGTTATGGCGCAGTTGCTCAAAGGCGTTAAGGGTTGGCTCGCATTTTTCATGGTGTGTCTAGCGATTGATGGCGTTTGTTCGGTTGGTTTGTTTTTTACCTCGTTGTTAAACCTAGGCGATCCGTCGGCTGTCGTTTCAGTGACATTCATGCCGATCATTGCTGTACTGACTACTGTCGCGGTGGTGCTCATTAATCTGCAAAAGAAGCTTGGCAAGTGGCTGGCGGTTGCGGCGCTCGTAGTTTCGTTCTTCTATTCAGCAAGTTCTGCGGTAGTTGATAGCGTGGTCAAAAGACCTCCGAACACTGACTCAATTATTAGTATGACTAGCACTATCATTGCTAGCGGGATTTCTATGGGATTGCTTTGTTTGTACTTCTTTGTTTCTAGGCGCGTGAAAGAGACTCTGGTTAACTAAAGTACCAAAAGTCAAAAGTTTCTCTATACGAATAGGCCGCTCCTTTTCTAGAGCGGCCAGTTTTTTTATTCAATTGATAGCCGGTGTTCGCTACATCCGATTAATACACCTTCGTACGGGCGTAGTTCTACCGAGCCGTCATCGGCAACCTCGGGGTAGTCATTTGGGTGTGTGGCGCATAAGATACTGCCGGTATGTGGTAGCGTAACACGGTGTTTGGTGTTGCCAAAATTTAATGCGACAAAGACATGCTGTTCTCGGCCAATCCATCGCGCGTAAGCAAATACGTCATTATCTGTATCGCTGAGCGGCTCGTATTCGCCAGTGCGCAAGATTTCGTAGCGGCTGCGCAAGGTCAATAAGCGGCGGTATAGCGCCAAAAATGAGTCTGGTTCGTTCTGCTCTGATTCTACATTGACATTTTGGCAAGCGGGATTTACTGGTAGCCATGGTTTAGCGGTACTAAATCCGGCATTTTGGCCAGCCGTCCACTGCATCGGCGTACGCTCTGGATCGCGTCCGACAGATTCGTCGTTGCCGTGGCTGAAGACCGACTTATCTTGAATCTCTTCAAAGCGAACTGGCCCATTGCTCATGCCAATCTCGTCGCCGTAATACACTACCGGCAGCCCTGGCAGCGTCAGTTGCATCAACGCAATTAAGCGAGCTTGTTTCTCTCCGCCGAAGCGCGTAACGATGCGTGATTGGTCGTGATTACTAAAGCAGTAGACTGGCGTATGCACGTCGGGGTTTATCATACCTTGGAATTCGTTGACGATTGTGCTCATCGACTCGGCATTAAATTTGGCGTGTAATCCTTCAAAATTGAATGGCATTGATACTTTTGGATTGACACCATAAAAACCCAAATATTGTTCGCTAGTGCTATAATTACCATCCGGATAATCTTCGAAAATCATGATACGATCCGGATACGAGGCAACTATATCCGTTAGCTCCCGTAAATATGGGAAAAGATTATCCCAGAAGCGGCTATATTTGTGCTGCAAATCGTCGAATTTCGTGGGCGGTTTTTTACCACGATAGCGCTCGGCAACTGGGTCGTCGCGCAGTTCCGGATCTTTACTGATCCAGCGTACCGCGTCCGCTCGAAAACCATCGACGCCCAGGTCTAGCCAAAAATGTAGTACGTCGTGCATTTCGCGGCGCACCTCAGGATTATCCCAGTTGAGGTCTGGCTGTTCTTTCAAGAACGTGTGCAAGTAATACTGCTGGCGCCCCTCGTGCCATTGCCAAGCGCTGCCGCCAAAAATGCTTAGCCAATTGTTCGGTTCTGAGCCGTCAGGTTTAGCATCGCGCCAAACATAAAAATCATTCTTATCGTTGTCCTTGGAGCTTTGCGATTCTAAAAACCACGGATGCTGATTACTGGTATGGTTGGGTACGAAATCGACCATTACTTTAATATCGCGAGCGTGCGCTTTCTCAACCAACTCTTTGAAGTCATCAAGCGAGCCGAAAATCGGATCAATATCACAATAGTCCGCCACATCGTAGCCCATGTCAGCTTGCGGCGACGGATAAAACGGCGAAAACCAAATCGCATCGATGCCGAGCGACTTATCGCCGCCCTTAATATAATCAAGCTTGTCAATCACGCCGCGCAAGTCGCCGACGCCATCGCCATTAGAATCCATGAACGATCGCGGATAGATTTGATAAAATCCGTTAACGTCGCGCCATTTTTTTGCCATAATTACCCCCTCTTATTTATTATATTAAAAATTAAAATTTACTTTTTGTTGGCGCGCTTTCGCTCATTGGCATCTAGGTAGCGTTTACGTAGGCGCAAAGACTTCGGCGTTACTTCCAGCAGCTCGTCGTCCTCGATGAAGTCGATGCATTGCTCCAGGCTAAACTGCGTAAATGGCGTCAATTGTACTGTACCGTCGGATGATTTGGAACGCATGTTAGTCAGGTGCTTAGCCTTACAGACGTTAATTTCAATGTCTTCTTGGCGGTTATAAATACCGACAATCATCCCGGCGTACACTTCCGTACCCGGCCCGACCAAAAGTTCGCCGCGCGCCTCGGCCGCCTGCAGCGCATACGGCGTTGTCGTGCCAGCCTCAAAGGCGATGAGTACGCCGCCGCGGGTCTTTGGCAATTTGCCGCCCAGCGGTTGATAGCCGCACGGCAGGGAATTCATAATCACCGTGCCTTTGGTGGCGGTCAGTAGTACGTTGCGTAGACCGATCAAAGCCCTGGTCGGCAGCACGTAGGTGATACGGGTAGCGCCGCTGGCGGTGGTTTCTTGCGACTTCATTTCAGCGTGGCGAGCACCCAACTCCTGGCTGATCGCGCCGATGAATTCGCTGCTAATTTCGATTTGCAGTTCTTCAATTGGCTCTTTTTCGATGCCGTCCTCGGTGATGGTCACCACTTGCGGGCGGCCAACTTCAAATTCAAAGCCCTCGCGCCGCATGGTCTCGATCAAGACACTCAGGTGCAGTTCGCCGCGGCCAGACACCGTAAAGCCGATGCCGTTTTCTTCAACGCGCAGCGCCACGTTGGTTTCCAATTCTCGCCGCAAGCGGTCGCCAATTTGCCGTGAGGTGGTAAACTTGCCCTCGCGTCCTTTCATCGGGCTGGTGTTTGGGCCGAGGTACATGCTCAGCGTCGGCGCTTCGATGGCGATCGTCGGCAGGGCTTCGGGGTGTTCTTTGTCAGCAATCGTATCGCCAATGTGCGCCTCACCCACGCCGACCAGCGCCACGATATCGCCAGCAAACGCCTCGTCAAGCTCCTCGCGGTTCAGCCCGCGGTAACCAAAAACTTTCTCGATTCGCGCTGAACTCGACACTTCGCCCTGTTTCAGCAAGCTAACCGCTAGGCCACGCTTGACCGACCCGCGAGCGATCCGCCCAATGGCATATTTGCCCTGAAAGGTGTCGTACTGCAAACTAGTCACCAGCATCTGAAACCCGCCGTCAGCCGTGACGCTCGGTGCAGGAATATCATTGATAATCGCCTCAAAAATCGGTGTGAGATCAGCGTTGTCGCTCGGGTCGGTAGGAATCTCTCGCCAGGCCTTGCCATCGCGCCCGATAGCATAATAAATCGGATATTGCAGCTGACTATCATCAGTCGCTAACTCCAAAAATAGATCGCTCAGTTCATCTTCAACCTCGGCAATTCGCCTGGCTGGCTTGTCAATTTTATTAATCACCACCACCGGCTTCAAGCCCAGTTCCAGCGCCTTTGAAAGCACAAACTTGGTCTGCGGCATCGGCCCTTCCTGTGCATCGACGATCAGCAAGACGCCGTCCGCCATCTGCAGCGTTCGCTCGACTTCGCCCGAAAAATCAGCGTGCCCCGGCGTGTCGATGATGTTGATTTTATAATCGCCGTAAAAAATCGAGGTCTGTTTGGCGGTGATGGTGATACCGCGTTCGTGCTCCTGATCGCCCGAATCCATGATCAGCTCCTGGTTCATCTCGGCCTGGTTGTCGCGGAATGTGCGCGACTGTTTGAGCAGCCCGTCAACCATGGTTGTCTTGCCGTGATCGACGTGGGCAATAATGGCAATATTTCGAATCTTGCTAGCGTCCTTCATAAAAATATGGTCTGATGTTAACGCAGACCTTCCTTTGGTGATTAATTGTAGCACAGATGAGCGGGGATGGGAAGTGCGCTACTACGGTGAAGCTTGCTCATCAAGCTTTAGCTGCACGAAAATAGCTAGCCCTGACAAAACCACCAGCATCCAACCAGCGATGAAAACGCTTTGGTTTGACAAAACTCCAAATACAAACGTTAGCGGCATGAGGACAATTCGTCCCACGGCGTTTATCACCGAGCCGGAACCTGTGCGGTACCGCGACGGCAACTGGTGTTGTATCTGCGCAGTAAAATGAAATAGCAGCGCCCCCGAGACTACCGCTATTAAAACCTGCGCGGCGATAGTTATCCATAAATTACTGCCCACTGAAAGCGCGAGCGATGCCAAGCCTAGCGAAACTGATAAAACTATATTTATTTGCTTTGAGCTGAGATATTTAACCAACGAGCCGCCCAGTCCGCCCAAGCCTTCTATGAACGACCCGGCGATGCCAAATACTATCGCCGGAGCCGACAGCGCAATATACCACAGCTGATAAGCCTCGCGATTCATCTTTTGGATACAAAAGACTATCATAATCGCGGTCATCAGCCAGAGTAGGCTTTTACTTTTGAAAACGCATTTGAATGTATTTTTAGTATGTTTGATAAGTTTTTCATCAGCCACCTCGCGGCTAATCTTTGCATCCTTATAAATTAGATGGCAAACCATAGACATCGCAATTGGAATAATCGTTAAATTAAATGCCAGCAGCAGCGAGTGTTCGCCAATCCAGCCGCCCAAAAAGTTACTGATAATCAATGCTACTCCGCCTAACGTCTCATACAACCCTAGCGCTCGATTAAAATTCCTGGCGTGCCCTTGCTCCTCGAGCAGCGTATCGTAGATCATAGCTGCGCCAGTTCCGCTCGAAAAAGCATCATGAAGACCCCAAATCGTCACAGCGGCGGCATACATAAAGATATTATCGCTAGCGCCGGCCATCAAGCTGCTAATTCCTAAGAACAGCCCAGCGAGCACCATTGAACCCTTGCGGCTCCAGCGATCCGCGATAATTCCTGATGGAATTTCGGTCAGAATAGACGATATCAGCAGAACAATCGCGATCAAACTAATTCCAAAATTGTCAATGCCTATACTTCTTATGAATAATTTCTCAATTGAATACCAAAGTACAAAGCTTAAGAAGAACTTGCCAACATACAGCGGAAGCAGCCTCTTCATGACAGCTTTCTTCATATTCTAATTATAATGCGTGACAGCGTTATTTTGAAGGTCTATGACAATAATTTGAATTGGTGCGGGTAGAGGGAGTCGAACCCTCGTCTCATGCTTGGGAAGCATACATAATAGCCGTTATACGATACCCGCGCTGACTATATTATACACTATACTTTGGTTATTTTCGCAGGCCGCTACCTCCGGATTGACATAACCGGTTTCCTTGTTACAATCAAGATATGAAAAAACAAAAACTTGTAGTTATATTAGTTATTCTAACACTGATCGGGGCGGGGATAGGCGTATACATTGCTGTATGTATTGCGCCGAAAAATAAGGGTAATGCCAGCCAGCAGCAGGAGCAAAAAGCAACTTCCAGTCCTAACTTCACCAAGTCTGGTTCTGACAATAGCTCCAGCAGTAGCAAGTCTAATACAGATTCCAAGTCTAAGCAGTCTACGCCGAACCAGCAAGAGAAGAAGCCTGAAAAACCGCAGCCAAACCAAAAAGATCAGAGAATTGACCCTGTACGTCCGAAGCATAATCCAGCCCCGCAACCACCGGCGAGTCCAGCCTCGCCGCCGAAAAACAACCAACGGCCAGCTCCGCAGCCTCAGCAGCTCGGTAATTCGCAGCAGCCTGCGCCGAATCCGCAACCAAATCCAACTCCAAATCCGCAGCCGCAACCAGCAGACCAAGATAAAAAGTATGACATAGGCCCGCCAGATGCTTTGGAGATTCTTGAACTGATTAACTATGCTCGTAGTAAAGAAAATCTGAAGCCGTTAAAAATGTACGAGCCGCTTAATCGAACGGCGCAGTGGATGGCGAATGATATGAAAGAGAATAATTATTTTAGCCATTATAAACCGGGCACAACTATTCCGCACGGATTGCTTAAAGCGAGGACTGTCTGCAACGCGCCAGCCGAGAATCTGGTGCAAACTGCGCTGCCAGATTTGCACACTAGCCGCGTAGCCTTTAACGCCTGGATGCAATCGCCGCCGCACAGGCAATCCATCATGTCGAGCACCTACACGCTAACCGGGTTTGGCATCGCCGGCAATAAGATTGTGGAGCATTTTTGTTGAGGTGTACGTTTAGGCTGTCTGCCTTATAGCCATTCTCGCCGCTATTGGTATCCTATGAAAACTGCGCGGATGAATCTGATGTAGAGGAGCGGCATTGCGCCAAGTTTTCATGTAAGATGAGTGAGAATTGCTAGTGTGTGTCCTTATTCTATGCTAGAATGCAGCCTAATCACTATCCTTATCATTAATAGGATAATAAAATGCGGATCGTTTGCCCTTAGGTTTATATCTAAAGGTGTGTTTGATAAACATTCTGACTTGCGTTTTGAGGAAAAATTCCTGAGCGGCCCTATCACCTTTTTCTATTAGCCAATCAGGTTGTCTCTCGAGGGTACCTTCAAGTAGTCTATCATTGTCGGAATATGCGTCAATTGAGATTTCTATAGGTTCATCCTTATTATCCACTATCTCCAGCCTGCCCAGATCGTCTATCGATACTGCATACAACCCCTTTAGTAAATAATTATCATATACGTGATATATTGGAACTACTTGGTTCAGACCCTTAAAAGACATATCACCGGTGCTAAAGTCATTCTTGATCTGTTTACCAATATCATCCTTTCTATCGCTTATCATATACCAATCGGCCGTCCGCACACTAACGACGAACCAGGACTTTCTACTTCGTTTCAATCTCTTCAACCATTCTTCAAAGTTGTCAATTCTACTTGGTTTTGAAAATAAACTTTCAAGTATATGTTTATTTTCAGATTCGGCTATCTCACTGCCATAACTATGAGGTTGATGTATAGTTCCTATGTGCCAGTCTTTTACAAAGCCATACTTATCTTGGATTTGGTTCCATCCATAGCTCAAGAAGCCTTTTGTCGCTTTTGTAGTTTGAGTAGTTTTCAAATATCCATTTGGCTTAAATATGGAGATTGCTAGGGCATATTCCTTGTAGCCTGCTAATACACCTTCTTTAAATTCTATAATTTTATCTTGATCAAGCGGTGCAGCGATTAGTTTCTCATCTTCATATTTCATTCGCTCGTCGATAAATGTTTTAACCAGCTCAGTTAGCACGGATACGTCTTCACCTTGCTCTTCCATCTCAGCTAAACGACGAATGATGAAAGGTTTTTCCTCCCTTGTCGTGAAATCAGAGAAAGTGCCTGTCTTTGCTATATCATCACGTCCATAATATTCAATATCTTCAGGGATGCTGTCCAATGCAAGCATCCGTTCGATCCAAAGTGACTTCAGTATAAGATTAAAATCGGGCACAAGATGCATTTTCCTATCAGCGGGTAAATCATAGATGTCAAAATGCCACTCACTAGCATAGTTATTATCTATACATTTCACGAGTACCTTTGTTAAATCTTGTGCGGAAAAACCACTCAAGTAATCATCTATTATCTTTTTAATATCTTCCTGCTCGCGTGTAAGGTCTGTTCCATCGTGAATATAGGCAGCGACCATAAAAAGTCTACACCGAGCAGTCCATACAAGCTCTTCCATCTCTTGGCGATATAGTCTATATCCACTCTCTACCTCATTAAATATTGATTTAACTTCTTTAAACGCTGATGTTTGAGATTTTTTGTAAGTGTCAAGTAAAAAACTAGTCATATTACTCAAACGATCGTTAAGCCACTGTTCTAACTGTTCCCGACTAAACGATGACGACTCATCGCACTCTCTGTAATTGTATAGGAGGAGTCCAGTATGCTCTTTGAGTCTGAATGCCAATAACTCCAAAACATATTCTTTGTAGTGAGTGTTTTCCAATGTTGTGTCGTATATAGTTCTTGACATTGCATGGGTAAAGATCTTCTCTAAGCGTGCCGCAACTACTATATTGAATGAATCAAATACGTTCAATAGGCTTCTGTATACGCTTGATATTATGCTTTTTGTAGCATCCCGACGCTCTGTACGTAAGGCATAAAAGAAAGCCTCATCAATGATGTCTACCGTACTCTGCAAATAACGAGAGACGCTATCACTAAATATCTGCTCAAACTCACTCTTTGTCGTCGCATAATCAAAGCCCTTGCTCTCATTTGAATATTCCTCTACTGTTGCATTAGTCAGTAATTCATATATTACTAATGCGTCATCAACAGCGATTTCATCATCTTTTTCAATAGCGCCTCTAAGCTGCTGCCTGAAGCCCTTAACTAAAACTTCTAGCTGTCTATTTGGAGAATCTGCATAGTCTGGGTCTATCTTTATGCAATCTAGTAGACCACGTTCCAGCCTCTTGTGTGGAGCTGGTAAGCTATCAGACAAAACTAGCTCCATAATTACACTCTGGTCTTCAATGTCAGAACCTGGTCTTGTGCTTAGTATAAGTTGTGCTATCTTTTTATCTGAAGGTCGGCTCACCGATTGCTTTTTGGCCGTTTGCGGAGCTCTATTATAATATTCTCTCGTGATTATTTCATCGAGTCTTTTTACGTTGATAGATTTGATAACACCTGCCTTAGACACTCGTATTAGATAGTGTTTTTTTAATTCTCTCTTGTCGCGTTTACTGGTAAATAGTCTATGTGTAACGTATAGAGAATTTTCCAGATCAGTAAAGAAATTGCTCCCATTAGCACGTATCATCTTGCTCGCCCTTAAAGACCTTTTAACAAGATCCTTGATGTATTTCTTCTCTTGTTGCTTTAATTGGCCAATCCCAAACAGTAACTGCATAGATTGGACCATTGCATACGAACTTACTACCGCAATTATTATAGTTGGAAAATAATAGTAAGATGCTCGAGGAGAGACTAATAATAAGGAGCTGAGAACAATATAGGTGGCTAATATTTCACGAAAATAAATAACATTAGGAAGGGGTAATCGTCGGATATCCTCTGAGTCACGTATTTTTTCCAAGAGTAAAATGAAAACAGGGATCTGTACCGCAAATAGCAATCCTATATACTCAATGATTGTGCTTAATTCCTTCATAACGGCAAGTCTAGAGAAATGCTTATCGAAAAAGTCATCACTTAACATTAAGCCAAAGATAATATATGACAAAATCAATACTAGCACATAAATGAAAGTAACGCGCCAACGGCTCATCCAAAAACGCTGTATATTATAACCGAGATTTTGAAAAAATCGGTAAATAGCTAACCAACTATTCAGTAAAAAACGTTGCATGATCTAACTATAATACTAAATGCAGTCTAAGTGAACTAAAAAATCGCCCAACGAGGCGATCATTTCTTTCCGAAATGGTGCGGGTTAGGAGACTCTAACTCCTGGCCTCTTCCATGGCAAGGAAGCGCTCTAACAACTGAGCTAAACCCGCATAATGTTTGCTGTGTATCTCACCGGCAAAGCTTCATAATTTTGCGAACTCGCCTACGATATGCGATGCAACAGCCAATCTTTCGATTACATAGTAAGTATAGCAAACAAAACCGCTCATTTCAATAATCTTCTCACCAATTTCTCTTCGTATGATCCGGCGTGGCGTCTTTGTAATCTTCCAGGTGCTGGTTTCTTTCCTGGGATTTGCGCTGTTCGTTGTAGGCGTCGATGAATCGCTTGTCTAGTTCTTTGAGCTTGCCGTCGGTGTTGCCTGCGTCAACTTTTTCTTTATCGCCAGGGTTGGTGACTGAAATATCTTGGTCGCCGTTTCTAAGTTGTTTTATTTGCGCCAACTTTTGCCGGATTCGCTGCTCGATGACAATCGCAGTTTTGCCGTCGTCATTATTCGCGTCAACTGTCCGGCTGGCAAATTGCACGCCGCAACTATCCTCGCCGTCGTGCAGTATGGCGTTTGCTTCGTCGTAGCGGATGATTGCTTGGTCGTAGCGTTTTTCGCTGGCGAGGGCGTCTGCTTGCGCCTCGATTGATAACGCCAGGTTGATGCGGACAGGACATTCGCGCGTTTTCGGCGCTTTTTGCAGGGCTTGGCGGAATTGTTTTTCTGCCGAGTCGTAGCGGGCTTGCTTAAATAAAGCGTTCCCATCGTTAAAAAATACTTTATAAGATTCAAACAAATTCATGGCATAAATCGGCGATAAGCGGAAGGAAGCCTGGCTGCTGTCGCCGTTTTTATAGGCGGTATGCGCTGCTAGCGACAGCAGAGGAAAACTCGTCAATTTAATAGCAATTAGCAGAATCACCGCGCAAGCAGGGAACGAATAGCGGAGCAGTTTCCGGCGTTTTTCTCGGCGGATTTTTTCAAAATCTAGTTTTTTCAGGTCAAATGGACGATTCTTACTCACGATTTTCTCCCTCCGACGGCGTTATATTCTGAAGTTTGCATAGAGGCAAATATACGCTTCTGATTTCAAAGGCCAGCAAAATAGCAGCCGCAAATATTGCTATCCAATATATATCGTTGTAGCCGTCAAACGAGCGGCTGCTGCTAACGGCTTTATCGATGGAACCGTTCTTGACGACGGCGTCGATGGAATCTGGGGTTTGCCGGTGCGTGTACGGCAGGTCTGTTTGGCTGGCGATGTTTTTAAGATTTGTCTCGTCGATTTTTGATACGGCATATTTCAAATCTGGCCCGCGCAAATAAAAACCGTCAAAGCCGCCGCTGTAGCTTGGCGTTTTCATTTTTCCGCCGTTGGCAGTGCCGTATCCTATAATCGCGCCGCCGCCTAGTAGCGGTTTCAATCTAGCGAATGATTTTGGCGAGGCGTCGCTGGTTTGTTCACCGTCGCCCAGGTAAAATAGCAGTGAGGTGCGCTCGGGATTTTTATGCTTGGTGCGAGTGATTTCCGAGGCGATGGTGTCAATCGGCGCGTCAATTGAGCTGCCCATGGCGTAGCTTTCGCTAATGACATTTACCGTGTCAACTGCCGATTCAAACATTCTGACGTCCGTCGATAACGGCGAATTGACGAAAGTTTTATTATTGAAAGTTATTAGGCTAAATCGCGCGCCGACCAGCTTTTTGGCAATTTCTTTGGCGTCGCGGCGCATGCCGTTGATTCGCGGCTGACCGTTGTCATAATCCTCGGCAGCAGAACTCATCGTTGTATCTATAACAACATAAACATCGACTAGCGGTGCGCCCCATTCTTTTACTTCGCCAGGAACAGCTGGGCGAAAACAAGCGGTAATGATGAGCAAGACAATACAGAACCGCCGCAGCCACGCTCGCCGGTTGGATATTGGTTTGGAGAAAATCCTCCAGCCGGTAAAAATTGCAGCAACTACCAGAATTATCAGCAGTAGATACCACGGTAAAATCGGTTGCATTATCATATGCGAAGCCTCCAATCAATAATAATGAGGGAAATTATGATGATAAGCATGCCGTACAGTAATAATTGTGGCTGATCAGTGCGAGTAACGTGCGGCGTGCCTTTGAAGCGGGAGGCGTCTTGGGTGGCGATTTTTTGGACAATGTTTGGAATTGTGTTTTTGTCGTGCAGTGCGTAGTAATCGCCGCTGGTTGCCAACATGGTTCGCTTCAATTCTGCCGCTTCGGCCTCGCGATTTTTATTACTATTCGGGTAAATGCCGTATACGCGGATATCCTTTTGCTTGGCGAGTTCTGCTGCTTCGGGCAGGGAAAGTATCGGCGTGCCAGCCAGCTGGTTGTCGGTTCCTAGAATGATGCTCTGGGAGCGTTTGCTGTCTAACTTGTCGAAGCGGCCGATACAACTCGCTAGCCCGTCGCCGATTAGTGACGAGCCTTGCCCGTTCGAAACTACCGTACCAGATAAAATATCGAAATATTCCAGCGTTCCAGGCGGCGTCAATGCTTTTTCAATTAGCGTTAATTTACTATCGATGAGGCTGGCGTCGTCCGTCAAAGGAAATATCACTGCCGGCGAGCGGTCAAACAGTACCAAACCCAGCCGTTCGCCGTCAAATTTTCGCGCCAATGTGCGGTAAGTTTTAATAATCTCTACGTCATATTCATACATTGACCGCGATACGTCAAGGCACAGCACAATGTCGCGATTTTTCACCTCGGGAGAAGCGACGGCTACCGACGACGGGCGTCCAGTGAGAATAATCATCATAACCAGCAGGAGCGCGTGCAGTCCCAGTACAACCGCCAATAGTTTTTTGTACCGCTTAACCTGCTGAATATAGAGCGGGAAAGCGCGCAGCCGCGAGGTATTAGCGATAGGGAGTTTTTGCCTAGGCGCGTCATGGCGTTTCAATCGGCTGTATCGGCGGAGTATAATCGGCGCGGCAAACCACAGCAGGGCGATAATTATAATTAACGCCAGCGACAATTGCCAAAAAACTAATTCCATGTCGCTACCGTCTTTCTGGCTAGTGCCGCTGCCTCGGCGACGCTGCCTTGTTCGACCGCGGTAAATTCAGGAATATAGAATTGTTTGATGGCAGACGCCAATGTTTTATAGCGAGTCTTTTCTAAATCTCGCAGCGTCAACGTGTCAACGCGGTGGCCGTTTATCTCGACGACGAACATGCGAAGAACATGGCTTAATTTCTGGTGGGCTTTACGCGAGGATAACTTTCCGGCAGTATGACTTTGTTCGATTTCGTCGATTAACTGTTGGTATTTCTGCTTCAAATCAGTCAAATCTGGCGGCGTGTACGGTTTTGGTTTGAGCGTAGCCAGGCTGCGGTGAGAACGGCGGCGAGTAGAATAAAACACAAATCCGTACCATAAAATAATCGCGCCTAAAAGCAAGCAGCCGATAACCAGCCACAGCGGGTCATAATCTACCCATTCGCGAAGCTCAGTGCCAGCGTGCATGTTTTTGCCTTTCTAGCAGTGAAAAGAAGCTGCCGACGACGTCCTCTTCTCCGGAAATTCGCTCGCTGACGACACCCAAGCGCTCCAGGGTAGTGGAATATTCACGGTAGTACGACTGCTGCTCACGGTCGAAATCAGCCTGCAACTTCGTTTGTTTGCGAATAAAATAAGGCAGCTCAGCCAGATCGTCGATATCATAAAAACTGCGGTTTCCGTCAAGTCCTGAAGCGTCATTGACAGTTATCCATAATATCTCGTGCTGGGCGCGCAGCCGCCGGATAATATGCTGGTGCTCGCTGGTCAGTTCATCGTCGTTGGCGACCACTACCAGCATCATCTTGCGCCGTAAATTGCGTGCGATATATTCAAGCTGATTTACAATATTGCTCGGCGCTGCTGCTAGCTGAGTATTCTTTTCAATGTGCCGCAGTAGCTGCTCGATATGCCGATCGTCGCCTTTGAAAGGAATATAGGTGTTATTTTTGGCGTCGCCGGACACCAGTCCGATCAAATCGCCGTGCCGCAATACGATGTAGCCTAAAACTCCGGCAGCCATGATGCTGATGTCGCGCTTATTGCTGCCGCTTTTACCGGTCGCTGCCATGTGGCGGCCAGTGTCGACTACTAATAAAATATTATGTTTGCGGATTGCTTGGTAGCGCCGGATTCGAATACCGCTACTGCGAGCAGTCGCTTTCCAGTCGATATCTTTTACATCGTCGCCAGGAATGTATTCGCGCAAGTCATCAAAATCAAGACTGCGCCCCTTAAATACCGATCCGTATTGACCGTCCAGCAAACTCCACACCTTTTCGTGGGTGTAGAGATCCATCTTGGCTTTGACTTTGGCGAAGAGACTTGGCATATTACGGCACAGGAACAGCGTTAAATATCGAATCAATGATAACTTCTGGATGAACTTGGTCGGCGATGGCTTCAAAGTTGAGGATAATGCGGTGGCGCAATACGCTGTGGCGTAATTGTTTGACGTCCTCTGGAATAACGTAATTTCGGCCGTTAATCAGCGCGAGGGCTTTGGCGACTTGCTGGAAAGCGATACTGGCGCGCGGGCTGGCGCCGTATTGAACGTAGCGCGCCGTTTCGCTTGGTATGATTGAGACTGGATTGCGCGTTGCCGAGACAATTTTCACAATATAATTCTTAATAGCGTCGTCAATGTATACTTTTTGCGCCAAGTTTTGTAGCGTCTCGACCGCCGCCAGCTCAATATTCGGTGTATTGCTATTATTTGGCGCCTCGCTTAATTTGCCCGATTCTATGCGTTTCAAGATCTCTAATTCCTCGTCCGGAGCAGGGTAGGATAAAACTTCTTTCAATAAAAAGCGGTCTAGCTGTGCCTCTGGCAGCTCGTAAGTTCCTTCCTGTTCAATCGGGTTCTGGGTAGCTAGCACAATGAAAGGTTTCGGTAGATCGTAGCGTTGTCCGCCGATGCTGGTCTGCTTTTCTTGCATCGCTTCCAGCATGGCGCTTTGAGTTTTGGCGCTGGAGCGGTTAATTTCGTCCAGTAGTACGAAATTGGCGTGCACTGGACCCAGTTCGGTGCGGAACTCGCCTTTGTTATAATCGTAAATCTGCGTACCGATGATGTCGCTTGGTAGCAAGTCTGGCGTGCATTGAATGCGCTTGAACGAGCCGTGGACGCTGGCGGCTAGCGTCTGCACGGCTGTCGTTTTGGCAAGACCCGGCACGCTTTCTAGCAGAATGTGTCCGCCAGTCATCAAGCTAACCATCAATGCCGTTCGCAAGTTTTCTTGTCCAACCACTCGCGACGAGAAAGCGTCGAAAACAGTCTGGATATTTTGGTTAGCTGCGGCCAGCTCGTCGTCGCTGATCGGCGCAGACGCAGGTTGAAATTGCGTCGCTGGCTGTGCGGCAGACTGGGATTGTGCTGCTGGCGTGGTTGCCAGTTGAGATTGCGCTGCCAGCTCGGTTGCCGGTTGAGATTGCGCTTCTGGCATAGCTGCGGACGCACCATTGTCTGCCGGAGAATCCGACTGAGCTGGCGCTGGTTCTTGGTCTGCTGATGTAAACAGATTTGGATTCATAATAATTATTCCTTTCTATGTCCAATATTGCGAAATATTCGTTACTAATAAGCGGCACTCTTCCGGCGTGTAGCTGTCTTTTTGCTCGAAATAATGCTCCGCCGGAAACATATGCGTCATGACGTCCAGGGCGACATCTTTGTCGGTTTGCAGATGAAAATAATCTGCTGCCGTACTATCTACATTGCCGCCCAGCCCGTATAAGGCTCTGTAGCGCACACTCTTCAAATATTCCAAAGCCATCGCAATCTCTATCCGGTCTTCGACGATGTCGCCGGTCAGCAGCAACACTCTTCCATTGAGCCCTTCCTTAGAAAATGTCCCGTATTGATCGAGAATGCGATTCAGCTCAGAAAAGGCCTGGCGCTTCATGTCTTCTAGTACCGAGCGGGATTCTAGCTCAATGCCGTCGCGCTGCGGTTTTTCCAGATCAGGGTTCCACGTAAACATGCCTGCCGGATTAATCAGCCCGACCACCCGCGGATCGCCAGGGATAATGATTCGCTTGCTGAGCAAAGGAAACACCCAAGCGTTAATCTCGCTCGCCAAACCAATGCAAGCTGTCAGCGCATCTTCTTTCAGCGCGATAACGACCGCTTCCTGGCCCTTCAAATCGCTCACGCGCCCCGCCAAAGTCCGCCCCAGCTCAATCCTATTGATATAGTACATACTGGTTATGATTATGCCTGAAAGCGCGGGAGAATGCAATTGCGGCGGATACTTGTCTGTTTCAGATTGCAGTAAACTAGCCTATATTCATTAAGTGTATGATTTTAATCTCGCCGCTCTACCTGTACCATACATTGCGCCAAGCGTCAATGAGATGTTACAGTAGCCTAGTGGCTTGACTGGAAATCATGTATAATAATGTCTGAAGGGAATTATCATGCAAAAAAACGAAAAAATCCTCAAACGGCAATCGACTAAAATCTTCTTTGATAATGACGATGCCGATTTCTTTTTCAACTGGATGCTCGGTGTGGCGGAGCTGTTCGGGATGTCGCATGGTGAGTTGTTCTATCTGGCACATAAGATCGGGCGCGACGGAAAACCGAGTAAGTGGCGATCCTGTTTTACGGACCATGCTGATTATCTTGTTCGCTCGGCAAAAGCAGCCACCGGTGAACAAATGGCTGTCGACTGCTATTTTGGCGCAACCTATGCCTATCGGGCAGTACTGCAGTTCGCTGATCCGTTTTCTCCGGAATATCCGAAGCTTGTCGGCGCTATGGAAGACGCTTTCGCTGGTGCCGCTAAGGCGATAGATATACCGATCAAATCCGTGCGCGTTCCGTATCAAACCGGCTATTTACCCGGCTACTATCTTCACTGCGACAGCAAGCGTCCGACCGTGGTCATGGTCGGCGGCGGTGATACGTACCGGGAGGATTTGTTTTATTTTGCTGGTTGGCCGGGGTGGCGGCGGAACTATAATGTGCTGATGGTTGATTTACCCGGTCAAGGCTCTAATCCCACCAGAGGTCTCACTTTCACTGTTGACGCCGGCGAACCGATTGCTGCGTGCCTCGACTGGCTGCAAACCGAAAATTCCGACGCGCGTCACATTGCGCTATACGGTGTTAGCGGTGGCGGGTATTTTACTGCTCAAGCGGCGGCAAAAGACATAAGGATTAGCGCGTGGATTGCCAGTACGCCTATTTTTGACGTGGCAGAACTGTTCCGTCGTGAGTTCGGCGCAGCGCTCAAAGCGCCCGGCTGGCTGATGAATCTTGCTTTAAAATTAGCAGGGAACATCAATGAAGTCGCCGATATCAATTTGAAAAAATACGCTTGGCAGTTCGGCACGAGCGACTTCCGTTCGGCGATCAATGAAGTTTTCGAACAGGCAAAGGTTGTCGATCACCAAGCTATCACCTGTCCGTCGCTGTTTCTCATGGGGGAGAGCGAAGGTGCTGAACTCCGGCGGCAAACGCGATATCTCCACGACGAATTTATCCGGCGCGGACTTGATACGACGCTGCATGAGTTCGATTCGCAAAGCGGCGCCGACGCTCATTGTCAGCTGAATAATTTACGTTTGGCGCATAGCGTAGTCTTTGATTGGCTGGACAGTCGGCTGGTTGATTGACAAGGTTTTCGGACTGAAGGGTTGCGCTGCGGAGCCCAGTAGGTTATTTATAAAGATTGGCGCTAATCCCATCGCTCCACCGCGATCGTGCACTGCGCCATCAACGCCACTGCTGCGCCGAGAGCTGCGAGTGTTGGTAGTAATAATGCGCCTACCACACCAGCAGTGACTGGGAATTCCATGATATTTTCGCCTTTTTCGTTCTTGATGATAACGCGGCGGACGTTGCCTTCTTTGATAAGTTGCTTGACCTTCTCGACAACTTGATCGCCGTTAACACTAAATTCTTCGGTACGGTTTTGTTCGCTCATGGTTATTCCTTACTTTTTATTCCCGCGAATCGCGTCAATCAGTTCAATTGGGAAGAGCATCATCGTCTTTTGTGATGGTTCGGTGGAGATACGCTCCAGTGTATTTAGCGTACGCAGGTTAATCGCGCCTTGGGTTTTTGCCAGGATCTCCGCCGCCTGCGCCAACGTTTCGGCGGCAGCTTTTTCGCCGTCGGCGTTGATGATGTTAGCGCGGTGTTCGCGCTCGGCTTCGGCTTGCTTGGCCATGGCACGCTTCATGTCGCCAGGCAGTTCAATGTTCTGAATCTTGACATTCTCAACATCGATACCCCATTTGTCGGTCTCGGCATCAACAATTTCCTTGATCTGCTGTGAAATCTCCTCGCGCTTGGCCAAGAGATCATCCATGTCAACGTTGCCAGTGACATCGCGTAGAGCAGCTTGGGCGAATTGGCTGGTGGCGTAAATATAATTGGTCGTCTCCAGTACTGCCTTTGGTGCGTTAATCACTCGGAAATAGACCACCGCGTCAACGCCGACAGTTACGTTGTCCTTGGTGATGACTTCTTGTTTCGGCACGTCAATCGGTGTCGAACGCACATCCACCATCATCATTGTCTGAAAAATCGGCACTACCACCCTTAGGCCCGGCTCGCGTACGCCAGTAAATTTACCCAGCGTCAGCACCACGCCGCGCTGATATTGATTGACTACCTTGATACCGCTCAGCACATAAATAGCCACGATGACTAAAATTACTATCATTATTTCCATAAATCCCTCCTGTTTATATAATGATATTCTAGCACCAAAGCGGTATAATAACCATATGAACAATGACCAGCAAAACGCGAATCTGCAGCCGCCAGTTTCGCAAACAATGCCAACGATGCAGCCAATGCCCGATCAACCGCTGCAAGTGACGCCAGCGGCACAGCCACTACCTAGTCAATCACCGCAAATAGCAAACCAGCAGTCGGCAGTAGAACCTAAGGCGGTTACAAATCCCAACGACGCCCCTAAAGGAATTATTCAGCAGCATCGAGAGTTTATTAATAGTAGTAATAATATTGTTTTTCACCCAGCGCGTAGTACAATAATCACCTTGATTGTTTTCTTCGTCGGGGCTTTTTTGATGTTTATTGCTCGCATGCAAGACGAGCCGTTTTTTGGACCTGTAATAGTTAATCTTTTCTTGGTACCGTTTTGCTTGACTCTCGGGACGGCTCATTCACCGTTAGCGAGGCTGCGGCTATGGCGAATTGTAAGTTCAATCATGCTGATGCTGAATGTAGGTATGCTATTCATGCATGGTTTATTTGGTATCGCAAAGGACAACGACCCCAGCCCTGCAGTTGGTAGCATGCCGCTGTGGATGCTGCCTGCCGAAAAATCCTTGATCACAGTACTAGCGTATATGGTATTTATCATTCCGCCAGCCATTATTTTCTTGGTTACTACGCTGAAGTATTCTAAGGCTACTCAGCTAAAATAGGCTGTTCACGTTAGTAAATACTTATAATCAGTCAAGCTTTGAATATGTGCTAAGTAGGTTGACATAATACCCCCAGGGGGTATATGATAAAATCATGGATACAGCAGATATCAAGCGGCGAGCTCTGCACCGCACAAAAATTATTTTAGGGCAAATGCGCGGACTCGAGAAGCAGATTGCTAACGACGTGTACTGCATGGATATTTTAACGCAAAGCCTGGCGCTGCAGAAGTCGCTGGCATCACTCAATAAGCTCATTCTGGAGCGGCACTTGCGCACGCACATTGCTGACAAAATAGCCTCGGGCGATGAAATCCAGCAAAATGAAGCCGTAGAAGAGCTACTTAATCTATACGAGTTAAATAATATAAGGACGAAATGATGCACCACGAATCTTATTCTCACTGCAACACAAAAACTTCAACCAAACGCATGGCATTAGCAGCGACTTTGCACTGTTTGGCGGGTTGCATGATCGGCGAAATGCTCGGCGTCACCATCGGCACGCACGCTGGATTTACACCGCACGCCACGGTAATTTTGGCATCGGTTTTGGCATTTACGTCTGGCTATACTGTATCAACTATCCCGCTGATAAGCGCTAAGCTATCGTTCATCAAAGCCTTCAAATTGGTTTTCGCTGCCGATACGTTATCAATTCTGTCGATGACCATCGTTGACAATGTCATCATGCTCGTTGTGCCAGGCGCCATGAACAAAGACCTCACTCATCCGATGTATTGGACAAGCCGGCTGCTATGCATGACTGCCGCGTTCCTAGTGTCGTACCCTGTTAATTTATATTTATTGCGCCGCGGCAAGGGTCACGCGCTGACTCATCAGTATCACCACCATAATAAATAATAACGGCGCGCGGATAAATTCCAAGGAGTCTTGGCTTTTTCCTTGCCAGCTCGCCAGATTTTTAGTACAATCATAAGGTAGTTTTGTGGCTCTTTAGCTCAGTTGGTAGAGCAGAGGCCTGAAGAGCCTTGTGTCACTAGTTCGAGTCTAGTAGGAGCCACCAGCAAAATACTCTCCCCGCCGGAGAGTGTTTTTCTTTAGGCTAGAAAGCAGGTATAATAATTTTAATGAGAAGTATTCAGCGAAAGCAAGCATCTTGGCGCGGGCCGATAATTTTCGGTGTAGTCTTGGTAGCGGTAATTGTCTTGGTGTGCGCAGCGATCTACTTTGCATCTCGTTCATCGGATGGCTACACTGCTGTCAAATTGCAACCAGCTCGTGAAAAATTCCCTGATATTCAGGTAGATAAGCTGTCGCCGCTACGTGCTCGCGCCGTGAATATACTTCGCCAACAATACGATAATCCGCAGCCTGGCCCGTTTTATAGCCAGGGCGAGCGGCAAGACTGGTGCGCAAATTTTGTTAGTTGGGTCAGCCGCCAAGCTGGCGCGCCGCTAACTAATCCGCACAACGGCGGTTGGCGTATTCCAGGTGTGCGCAGTCTCGAGACGTATTATCGTAACGCTGGTAAGTTCCGCGCCGCAAATAGCGGCTACCAGTTGCAGCCTGGCGACGCTATTATGTACGATAACGCCAGTCGTCATGGCGAGCATGTAAACTTTGTGCTCAAATACGACAACGGCAAGGTGACGACTATTGGTGGTAACGAGGGCGGCGTGATTAACATTCAACAGTCGGACCTCAGCCGCGACGGACCGATTCGCGGTTTTGGGCTGCTAGAATGATGGCTCACATTTCAATTTCTTAACCGTATACGGTATGATAGAATTATGTTCAAAAAGTATATCAAGAAGAAGCTTCAAAAGTATGTCGTTAAGTACTTTGAGCTGCATCCGCACGTCAGATTGATAGTTGTGGCTGGCAGTGTTGGCAAAACTAGCACCAAGCGTGCTCTCGGCAGATTATTATCGCAGCGTTTTCGTGTCCGCATGCACGAGGGCAATCATAATTCAGAAGTGTCGGCGCCATTAGCGATTCTAGGCATTAACTTACCAGAGAGACTGCATAGCCCGTTGGCGTGGCTAGGTGTTTTTAGGGCAGCGCATCGCCGCGTCTATAGTCCGGCGGATGTCGATGTCATCATCCAAGAATTGGGCGTTGACCATCCAGGCGAGATGATGGATTTCGGCACTTACTTGCGACCGAATATTGCGCTAGTTACGGCGATAACACCTGAACATATGGAATTTTTTGGTTCAATTGAACATGTGGCTCAAGAAGAGCTATTTGTCGCTAAATTTTCCGAGTATACGCTGATTAATCGCGATGATATCGACGGGCGATTCGCAGATTTCTTGGAGTCGGCAAACTTTAGTACTTACGGCACGACTGGGCTAGCAGAGTTTCGTTTTGAGCAGCAACAGCTTGATGAAAACGGTTACAGCGGTACGGTTATTGCCCCTAACGATATTCGTTTCCCCGCTACTATTAAAGTAGTGGGCGAGCATAGCTTGCGCCCGATCATGGGGGCAGTTGGCGCGGCGATGATGCTCGGGCTGCCAGTGGAAGACATTATACGCGGCCTGTCGCTCCTCAAGCCAGTGCCGGGGCGGATGAATCTGCTGCGCGGCATTGGCGGCGTGACTATTATAGACGACACTTATAATTCTAGCCCGGCAGCGGCTCAGGCGGCGCTGCGAACTCTATACGAGTTCACGGATGTACCGAGTCGAGTGGCTGTTTTTGGCGATATGCTAGAGCTTGGCGGCAGCAGCCAGGCCGAGCACGAGAAGCTCGGTCGCATGTGCGATCCGAATCTTTTGTCGTGGGTGGTAGTCGTCGGCGTGGCGGCGACGCAATACTTAGCACCAGCGGCCCGTTCGACAGGTTGCCAAGTTCATGTGGCGCGCAACGCTATTGAAGCTGGCGAGTTCGTCCGTTCAATAACCGAGCCGGGGACGGTAGTGCTAGTCAAAGGCTCGCAGAACGAAATATTCCTCGAAGAATGCGTTAAGGTGCTCTGCGACATGACCGAGGACGCTGAATTAGTCCGCCAAAGCGATAAATGGCTAGCTATCAAAGATAAATATTTCCAGCAATTTTAATCGTGTGTATAATAGGTTTAAGTTAAGGAGTAAAGGAGCGAGCTAGCAATGAAACAAGACGGTGTGCCAAAGAAGCCGAAAACCACTAAAAAGAGGGTTTCTGACAAGCCTAAAACCAAGGTCAAAACTGAGACCAGTAAAAAAGCTAAAGTTTCAACAAGCACAACAGCGCCAGCGCTAGCAGCCGCCGAACAATCCGCTGCAAAATCCAATACTGTGGCAGAACAGCCAGCCGCCGCTCCGGTTGCCGCCAACCAGACTGCGGCTCAACCTATAGCTCAGCCAGCGTTGCCGCCGCAGATGGCGATGGGCCAGCGAAAGTCTAAAGCAGGCTTGATCATTGCTATTTGCGCCGCAGTATTAGTTGTGCTGCTGGCGATTGCTGGCGCTACTGCTTATGCGTTTTATCAGAAGCCAGAAAATGTCTTGCTTGATGCGGTTAGTAAATTGCCGCTGGCTACCAAAGTCTCGACTAAAACTACCGTGAACTCAAACTTTTCCTATGAAGCCGACGGCGTGAAAATTAAGTTCAAGAGATTTACATTTGATACAGGCGCTGAAAATACGCCGAAATTTGACGCAAATGCCGAGTTAGTTCTAGAGGTGAATGGCAAGGAAATGTCTCTCAAGGCTAGCGGTTTGGTAACTGACAACGGCACGGTCTATTTCAAGGATAATATCGTATCAAGTATCAAGGAGACGTTGTCTATATTACATCAAAAGCTGCCAGCTCAGGCTGAAAAACATCTGAAAAAGATTGACGGCAAATGGGTAAAGTATTCGCTAGCCGATGCTCGCAAGCAGGACAAAAAATCAGCCAATCAACTGCAGTGTGTGATTGATGCCTACAAAAAATACTCCAAAGACGACAAAGCTAAGCATCAAATATCCAGCGTTTACAAAAAACATCCATTTATAATTATCGACAAAGAAGTTAAGTCGCAAAATGGTAATTTTGGCTACGACGTATCAGTTGATGACGACAAGGCAGAAGCTTTCTGGAAGGACTTTCGAGAAACCTCTTTCGCTAAAAGCGTTGAATCTTGCGCGCCGAACGTTTCGTCTTCGTCGTCTGATACTTACAAGTCTGCCAAAAAAGCCAAATCAAAAGCTGACGCTACCATGACCGTTTGGGTGTCGCAATGGTCGCATGAACTGCGCGGTGTTGACGTTAAGGCCACTAACCTTAAGACCGATAGCCGTTCCGACAAAAACTACAATGTTAGCGCCAAAACAGTTATTGATTTTAGCAAAGGTTCGCAGGTCGCTGTTCCAGGCGACGCCATAAGCGCTGAAGAGTGGGCAAGGGCAATCAGCCAATCTTTTCAGTCGGTAGCTGGCGGCAGTTATCTATCTGCGCCAACCGTTGATACCGATAATGATTTAGAATATGGCGATTACGACAATTAATTACTAGAACCAGCTGTGTTTTATCTGTTATACTGATAGTTGATGAGACACTATAACCCTTCTGAAATTGAGCCGAAATGGCAGCAAATCTGGGCGGATGACCAGCGTTATCATACGAACGAGTCAAGCGCCAAGCCAAAATACTATGTGACGGGCATGTTCCCGTATCCAAGCGGTGCAGGTATGCATACTGGCCACTTTATGGAGCATTCCATTGTCGATGCGGTGGCGCGTTTTCGCCGAGCGCTCGGTTATAACGTAATGTATCCGATTGGCTGGGATAGCTTTGGCTTGCCAGCCGAGAATTACGCCATCAAAACTGGCCGCAAACCTCGAGAAACTACCGCTGACAATATTGCGAATTTCAAAAAACAATTGCGCAGTGTCGGTGCTAGTATTGACTGGTCGCGCGAGATCAATACCAGCGACCCAGAATACTACAAATGGACGCAGTGGATATTTACTAAGCTGTTTGAAAAGGATTTAGCCTATCAAAAAGAATCGCTGCAATGGTGGTGTCCAAAGGATAAGACGGTTCTCGCCAACGAGCAAGTGATTGACGGCAAATGTTGGCGCTGCGACTCGGTTGTTGTTAAGAAGTCAATGAAACAGTGGTTCTTCCGGATTACTGCTTATGCCGAGCAGCTGCTTGCCGAACTACCAGAGATGGATTGGCCCGACAAAATCAAAATTGCGCAGACTAACTGGATCGGTAAAAGTGAAGGCGCTGAGATTACTTTTCAAGTTGACGGTAGCGACGATACGATAACTGTTTTCTCGACGCGTCCTGATACGATTTTTGGCGCAACCTTTCTGGTGTTAGCGCCCGAGCATCCATTAGCGCGCACGCTGTTGACCGATGAAACGCGCGAATTAGTCGAGAACTATATTAATGATGCCGTCAAGAAATCAGAGATTGAACGCAGCAACGACACCAAAGAGAAAACAGGTGTTTTTAGCGGCAGCTATACTATCAACCCGGCGACTGGCCAAAAGATTCCAATTTGGATTGCCGATTATGTTCTGGGAGGCTATGGCACTGGTGCGGTGATGGGTGTGCCAGCGCATGATGACCGCGACTTTGCTTTTGCTGAAAAATTCGAGCTGCCGGTCGTTGAGGTCATCGAGAGGCCCGAGGATGACATTGACACTGACGCTTGCTATCACGGTGAAGGCGTTTTGGTGAATTCTGGTGCTTTTGATGGTACGCGCAGCGAGGATGCTCGCGAGCAAATTGTCGCTTGGCTCGAGCAAGAGGGTAAAGGCAAGTCGCAAATTACTTACAAAATGCGCGATTGGCTGATCAGCCGCCAGCGCTATTGGGGCGCGCCGATTCCGATTATTTATTGTCCAGAGCACGGTGCAGTGCCAGTCCCAGAAAGCGATTTGCCAGTGCTATTGCCGGATGTCGATGATTTCCAGCCGCGCGGTGATGGCAAATCAGTCTTGGCGGCGCAAGAAGACTGGGTGCAGACGACTTGTCCAGTTTGTGGCTCTCCAGCTCGGCGCGAAACCGATACGATGGACGGTTACGCTTGCAGTAGCTGGTATTTGCTGCGGTATACTGATCCGCACAATGCGCGGCAGGCCTGGGCGCCAGACAAGGCAAATTACTGGGCGCCGCTTGATATGTATGTCGGCGGCGATCACGCGACGGCCCATTTGCTGTATGTGCGCTTTTGGACGCATGTCTTTCGCGAGCTTGGGTTGACGGATTTTGCCGAACCAGTAAAAAAGCTGGTTTACCATGGTTTGATTCAAGCCGAGGACGGCCGCAAAATGAGCAAAAGCCTCGGTAATGTCGTTGATCCGCTCGAAGTCATCAACGCTGGCTACGGTGCTGACGCCCTGCGTACGTTTGAGCTTTTCTTGGGGCCGATCAACGAGAACTCTAGCTGGAACAGCCGCGGCATTGCTGGTGTTTATCGTTTTCTTAATCGCTTGTGGACGCTAGTGCAAGAATTTGACGACAGCGACAAAACTGGCACGTCTGATGCTCAGAAGCTTGATACCATTATTAATTCTACTACCAAAAAAGTCACCGATGACATTCATCGTCTCAGCTTTAATACGGCGATTGCGGCGCTGATGGAGTGCGTGAATGATTTGTACAAATTGAAAGTGGCGGGCTACAGCGAAGATTGGCGCCCGCATCTCAAGACGCTAGTGCAATTGGTACAGCCGTTTGCGCCGCACATGGCTGCCGAATTGTGGCAGCAGCTTGGCGAAACTTCGCAGCTCGATTTTGCCGCTTGGCCTGCCTGGGATAATGCTAAGATTGTTAGCGGCAGCTTGCTCATTATCGTGCAAGTCAATGGTAAACTGCGCGCTAAACTCGAGGTCGCTGCTGATGCTAGCGAAGAGCAGATCAAGGATCTAGCGCTAGCCGACGCCAACGTCCAGAAGTTCGTGCCAGCTGAGCCGAAGAAGATTATTTACGTCAAGGGCAAGCTCGTCAACATCGTGGCGTGATTCCGTGATTCCGTCCTTGCAAACTTACAAATGGTAAGTAGCGTTTCTGAACCTATACGCTATTACTTTGTTCATGACTCATAGTCTCATTATAACATAACCGATATAAAAAGTCAATAATTAAAATACGATAACACTACAATGTCAAATACTTGAGAAAAGCCTCGCTTTAGCGTATAATACTACTAAGTTTATACAAACCGAGAAGGAGAACATTTCATGGCACAGCCAAAGAAACAATCAAGTCCTCGCAAGACTGGCATGCGTCGCAGCCATCTTGTCGAGAAGTTAGCCAAGCGCGTTAACGGCCATTCGCCAGTCAAAGTGTTGATTGGCAAGAAAAAATCATCAACCAAGCAGAAATAACCGTTTCAAATAAAAACGGTGAGATAATAAAAGGAAACAAACGCGAATGGCATCGAATAGGCATCTTGGTCGGATTGTTGCGCTGCAAGCGCTATACGAATTGGAATTGCGCCGGCAGTCTGGCGACAACAGTGCCGCGTTAGATGATATCTTGAAGCGCGATGTCGAGCGTTACCGTTCGGCGATTGACGACATCGCTTTCGTAGAAGGACTGGCTAGCGGTGTTGTTAGCCAGCAGGAGGAGCTTGACCGGCAGCTGCAGCCAATTGCGCCCGAGTGGCCGATTACGCAGATAGCACGGATCGACAGGGCAATCTTGCGGATTGGCCTGTACGAATTACTGCATCATCAAGATACTGTGCCGCCGCGCGTCGCCATCAACGAAGCGATTGAGCTAGCTAAAGCGTTTGGTTCTGATAATTCGAGCAAGTTTGTTAATGGCGTACTGGGTACCGCTTATCGCAAATTTGTCGAGGAAGGGTCAGATAATGCCAAAGCCGAAGGCCAACAAAAGCAAGTTTGATCATATACGCAAATATTTAACAAAGTCGCGTTCGGCGTCTATCCAAGAAATCGTCCGCGAGCCGACTAGCGGCGGCGTGATTTTCCGCCACGGCGAGTCGGGTATCGAGATTTTACTGATTCAGGATGCCAAAGACCGCTGGACAATTCCCAAAGGCCACATCGAGGAAGGCGAGACAGCCGTGCAGACTGCTCGCCGCGAAATTGGCGAGGAAGCTGGCTTGCACGACGTTGATATGCTAGGCTGGCTGGGCAAGATTCATTTTCGCTATCGACGCCTCGATAAGCTCGTTTTGATGACGACGCAAATTTATTTGGTGCGCGTTCGTACCAGCGGCGATGAAATCCAGAAAGAGGATTGGATGAAGGGTATCAAATGGTTCCCGTTCAACGAGGCGCTCGAGCTGATCGAATACGAAGACATCGCCAAGCTAATGCTGAAAGCTAAAACGCGGATCCGCCAAGAAAACTTATAAACTTACAAAATACGAAAAGGAGGAAAGATGAGTGGTATGCCAACCGGGCCGTACCAAGATTGGGCGAAGCAGAAATTAGGTTTTGAATATAATGACATTCAGCTTCTGATTACTGCTTTGACGCATCGCAGTTATGTCAATGAGCACAAAAAATCGGTGAGCGAGCACAATGAGCGTTTAGAATTTCTGGGTGACGCCGTGCTAGAGCTGGTGGTGACAGATTATTTATATAAACATTATAGCGAGCCGGAAGGAATCCTGACTAGCTGGCGGGCTGCGCTAGTTAACACCACTAGTAACGCTAAATCTGGCGAAGAGCTTGGTTATGAGCCATTGGTGCGGATGAGCCGCGGCGAGAAGCATGGTTCCGAGCGGGCGCGCCATCAAATTCTAGCCAATGCTTACGAAGCAGTGATCGGTTCGATTTATTTGGAGCGCGGCTATGATGCCGCGGCAGCCTTTATCGAGAAGCATACAATCAGTAAGCTTAACGGGATTTTAGAGAGCGGCTCTTGGCGCGACCCTAAAAGCCATCTGCAAGAAATCAGCCAGCGCGTTGACGGCGCTACGCCAGTCTACAAAGTCATCGCCGAAGACGGCCCAGACCACGACAAGGTCTTCACGCTCGGCGCTTATGTCGGCGACAAACTGATGGGTAAAGGCATCGGCCCTAGCAAGCAAGCTGCTCAGCAGCAGGCCGCCCGCGCCGCGCTGGAAGAGTATAAGAAACGACAATAAAAAAGCCTGTTTCCAGGCATAAAACTATTAACTAATTTGAAGTTGTGATTGCCCGCAGCCGGACTGCGCAGGAGCTAGGCTCGACTGCGGGCAATCTGGCTACGGGCTAGTTGGTCGTGTTCTCTCTGTGATGCTTATCTTTGTTCTCTAAAAGGAGAACAAAGATAGCGGGAGTGACTATTACTTCATAAACGACAAGGAGAAACTTAAATGACACAACTATGAACGTTAGGTTATAGTTGCTGATCAGTCTCCACGTCTCGACGTGGCTACCGGTAGCCACGATAAATGCCGTCCAAACAGCCCACTCAATGTGGTGATTGCGGCTGATCGCCAGCCGCAAAACAGCGATAGGAGCGACAAGGGCAGTGGTGACGACGAGGACGAAAAACATCTTTCCTCCTTCAGAGGAACGAGCTTGCTTAGGCAGGGGCTACTTCTCGCCCCTTACAAACCTGGGCAAAAAGCTTGATACTTATATATCACGCATGAATCCCCATGTCAACGATTTTCGCAATTATTTCGCAAAAATTGCAAATTTTAAGTGTTTTTGAGCCGTTTTGGCCGTTTTTGCGCCCTCTAGCGGTGTTTTCTGCCTGAATTGGCCTATGAGGCTAGACTTGAATGAAAAGGCGTCTAGGTAGCGCTTAGGCGCTTTGTTGACATTTTACCCGTAACACGCTAGAATATGACAGAAGTAACAATAGTACTAACGTGAAGTAAAGGAAGTTTTAATTTTATGCTCGCAATTCGTTTGCAACGTTTGGGCCGCAAGGCTTATCCGGTATACCGCGTCGCCGTCCAGGAAGCACAGCGCCATCCATCGAGCGGCCGCGTGGTTGCTTATGTCGGTAGCTACAACCCGCATACCAAAGACGCTAATATCAATGTCGAGGCTGCTCAAAAATACCTTGATAACGGCGCTCAACCGACGCCGCGCGTTGCGAAGTTGCTAAAAGAGGCTGGCGTCAAGCTGCCGAAATGGGTTAAAGAGTTCCAGGGCGGCAAGACCAAAGCGGTCAAGAATGCTGAAAAGTTGCGCAAGAATCAGCCAAAAGAAGAGCCAGTTGCCGAAGAGACGGAAGCTCCAGCTGAAGCCTAACACTTTTAATCACGAACTAGCGCGCTCTAACTGCATGGTTGGGGCGCGTTTTTCGATTTCATAGCAAAAGCATGTTACAATGAAAGTACGATAGTAACCGTGTGACCGCAAAGGAGGAGATACCGTGGGCATGTCGACCATTGACCAGGAATTTGTCGAATATATCGTAAAATCACTAGTAGGACATCCAGATGATGTGGTTGTTGACCGGATTGTCGACGAGAAGGGTGTTTTGCTGACGCTAACTGTCAATCCAGAAGACTTGGGCCGGGTGATTGGCCGCCGCGGCTCGACCGCGCAAGGACTGCGCACGCTGCTGCGAGCACTAGGCGCTAAAAATACTGCTCATTACAACCTGAAAATCGTCAATAATGACGACCGCGAGGACGCTGATTCGGCTGTAGTGGATAATGATGTGGAAAACGCCACTAGTGATTCTGTGGAAAATGACGCAGAAAACGCAGAAACCGAAAGCGATTTCGCAAAAAAGTCGCGCCAAGAGCTTGCAGAATTAGACGATCTTGATATATAATCATAAGTAAGTTCATGCGAGAACCTTGAACTATCGAAGAAAACAAAGTACAAAAGCTCTACTGCGAGCAAACCTACAAATGGTTTGAGAGACTTATTTGTGCAAGAAAGCCGTCTTTTGAGGCGGCTTTTTTGTTGGGGTGAAACTTCGAGAAGGCGAGCGTAATCTATTACACGAAAAGCCAAACGTGTCAATTGAGACTATACAACTATTTTGTAAAAGCACAAATATATAGATAAAACATAATGTATAATAGGTCAAATACTATTATACAATAAAATCTAGATTGCAGCAAATTATTGCAAGACATGAAAATAGCCCGCCGAAAACGTGCTCAAGCTGGAAACTGGGTGTTTCAACCCAGGAGATGCAAAATCTGCGTCTCGAACCAGGTTGAACCAATTTTCAGCGGGCTATTTTCGTGCGGGCTCAGTTGCTTCTCAGGCCACCCAGACCTGAGAAGATTCCAGCCCAGAGGGCCGCACGGCGCGGTTGGCCGCGCATAGCGTGTCCGACAGAGTTCTTGAGCGCGCGCATCTGTGCGCGCTCAAGGATGGTGGGCTTGGACTTGGGGGCGACGGCGGTCTTCATGATCGCCTTCCTCTCTTTGCTCAAAGCAAGGGCGACTTTCGCCCTAGACTACCTTGAGCAAAAGTTGATATATATATATCACAGATAGACATCCGTGTCAAGACTTGTTACACTATAACAGATGAGAAAAATTCAAGTGATTACCTTATTCCCAGAAATGTTCGCTGGCGTGTTCGGCAGTTCGATGATGTGGAAGGCGCAAAAAGACTGCCATGTCGAGCTCTCGACGATTGATCTGCGTCAGTTTGGATTAGGCCCGCGCCGGACAGTTGACGATACTCCATATGGCGGCGGCGATGGTATGCTGCTGATGGTCGAGCCGCTATGGCATGCGGTGCAGCAGGCCAAGCAGATTGACTCTGGCGCTAAAGTATTAATCATGACACCGCGCGGCCAGCGCTGGCGGCAGGCGTTGGCGCAGCAATACAGCGAAAGCGAAGATGGTTATATTGTGATCTGCGGACGCTACGAGGGTTACGATGAGCGAATTATGGCGCTGGTCGATCAAGAGCTTAGCGTCGGCGATTATGTACTAACTGGCGGCGAATTGCCAGCGATGACGATTATTGATTCGATTGTGCGGTTAATTCCTGGTGTACTTGGCGGCGAAAACAGCGCAGCGATTGAGAGCTTTAGCGACGGCGAAACGCTAGAATACCCGCAATACACCCGGCCCGAGGAATGGCAAGGTTTGCGCGTGCCAGAGGTACTATTGAGCGGACATCATGGCAAAATCGCCGAATGGCGGGCAGCACACAGCAAAAAGGCTGGGGAATAAAGCGGTTTTGCTAGTGCTGGGCAGGCCCAGCTAGCATCAACTAAACTAGGAAACGAAATACTCCTCGCCAAGGCAGAGGAGTATTTCATTGTTGTGGTGGATTTATCGGAGAGCGATCGATACATTTTTGTGTTTGTTTTTGTAACTTCGCTGTCTATACAATATACGTTTTTGTGCTTAATAGCAAGCATTTTTTGGACAAAAAATAAAAAATCGTGTGGAAAAATGCTATGCTAATAATATGAAACAGTTTATAGCTAATATTTTTCCGCCAACAATTTTCAAGAAGCGCGCACAGTATGCGGCGCTGGCAGCAGGTTTCTGGACGATTATTATAATGTTGGTGCAATTGTTTAGGTTCGAGAAATTTCCAAAAACTCTAGAATCGCTGGGGATTGGCGACGGCACTATCGCCGCGATTGCTATAGTTTTGCTAGAATTTATTTCCTTGCCATTTTTGTTGTCTATGCCGCGGCTGGGTAGGATAGAGCGGCAAATATCAGGCGCGTGCGTGCTGCTAACGCCTAGCGTTTGGCTGGCGATCAGCGCGGTCGTACTGATGAGCGGCGGGCAGGGAAAAGTTAGTTTGTTTGGCGCGGTAGCGGCGCTGCCTGGGGTGATTAGTCTACTACTGTCCGGCGCGTGGCTAGCAGCTGCGGTGTATTTGACTGCTAAACTGCGGCGGCTAAATTTGAAATAACGGCGCTATAGTGATATATTAAGGTAGGCGCAATGGGGTGTCGCCAAGTGGTAAGGCACTGGGTTCTGGTCCCAGCATGCGGGGGTTCGAATCCCTCCACCCCAGCCAAGAAATAATGATATGAAGACAACTACTCCCCGCATTCCGAGCGGTTTCAGCGAATACCTGCCAGGCGACCAAATAGAGTTTAATCGTTTGCGCGACATTATTCGCGAAACTTATGAGCGCTATGGCTACGCGCCGCTGGACACGCCAGATATTGAGCTGAGCGAGGTGTTGTTGGCGAAAGGCGGCGGCGAAACCGAGAAACAGATCTATCGGTTCGAGCGCGGCAAGAATGATTTGAGCTTGCGTTTTGATCTAACGGTGCCGCTGGCGCGCTACGTCGCCGAGCACGAAGGCCAGCTGGTTTTCCCGTTCCGGCGTTACCAGATTGGCAAAGTGCACCGTGCCGAGCGAGCTCAAGCCGGGCGTTTCCGCGAATTCTATCAGTGCGACATTGATGTGATTGGTTCGGAAAGCGTGGCAGCCGATGCGGAGTTTCCAGCGGTAATCAACGATATTTTTGAGCAGTTTGCTTTCGGCGAGTTCACGATTCACATCAATAATCGTTTGGTGTTGAACGGCTTTTTCGCTGGAATTGGTTTGGCCGATGTATCGGCGGATGTACTACGAGTAGTCGATAAAATCGAGAAAATATCGCGTCAAGATTTTATGGCGGAATTACGCGAGTTGGGTCTTAGTGAAAAGCAAGTCTTGCAAGTAGTTGCTTTCACAGAAATTAGCGGTAGCAACGACGATATTTTATCGCAGCTAGAGTCAATGAAAAACGAGATCAATTCTGATGATTTCGCGCTTGGCACGGCAAAATTACGTGAGTTGCTGGCGATGCTGCGAAACATGGGCTTGCCAGAGCAGCGTATTCAGCTAGACTTACGGATTGCGCGCGGACTGGATTATTATACTGGCGTAGTCTACGAAACGACGCTTGATGATTATCCAGAAGTCGGTAGTGTTTGCTCGGGCGGACGCTACGATAACTTGGCCGAGAATTATACGCGGACACGTTTGCCAGGCGTTGGTGTGTCGATTGGTCTGTCGCGCTTATTCTATAAACTACGCGAGGCAGGCGTCGTGTCTAGTAGTCGCCAGACATTGGCGCGCTGTATGGTGGCGGCCTTTGATGATGCGCAATTCGGTGAGGCGCTGCAAATAGCTGCCGAGCTGCGGCGAGCTGGCGTGGCGACAATCCTCAATACCGAATCGGTGCCGTTAAAAAAGAAGCTGCGCTATGCTGATCGTCTTGGTATACCGTTGGTAGTCTTGATTGGCGAAGAAGAAGTGCGCGGCCGTTTCGCGACAGTGAAGGATATGGCAACCGGTGAGAATAAGCCTATCCCCCGCCAGCAACTAGTCGAGGAGCTGCAACGATAAGGTGGCTTGGCTGGTTAAGATAATCGCCGACTGGCTGCTGATTCCGTTAGTACTGCTGGCTTTGTATGAACTATTTTTTAAGGTTGAAAGTAAGCGCCGCTATGAAATTTATTCTCGCGTGCTGATGGCCGGACTGACGTCTTATGTGATTGCTAAAATCCTTGGGCTAATATATCAGCCTGAACAGTTGCGTCCGTTTGAGCTGCTTGGCGTTAATCCGGGGGCGGCTTATCTGAATAATCCGGGATTTCCGTCGGATCACGCGCTTTTTGCGATGTTTTTGGTGCTGGCGGTCTGGTATGCGCTGCGTCGCCGCTCGATTACTATAATTATGCTAACTATGGCGCTGCTAGTTGGAGTTGGCAGGATATTAGCGCTGGTGCATACGCCGCTTGATGTTGTCGGCGGCATGGCGGTGGCTTGCTTGGGGGCGTTGTGGTACGTGGATTGGCCTAATGTTAAGCTTGCATCTAGCAAAAAACGCAAGAATGTAGTAAAATAACTTAGTAAGATGACTAATGTGGAGAAACCTATGAACAACGCAAACGAGACTGCAGCGGTGAAGCTGGAGCCGTTTATTCCGATGGACAAAAAGGATATCATTCGAGCTGCTATCTATGGAGCATTCGCTGGTGCAATACTAACGGTGTTGTATATTTTGGTTGGCCGGGTCGCGTCGGCGGTGATGTGCCGCGGCGATAGTGATTTATGCCAGAATGCGCCGCTGTATGTAGCAATTTTTTCGGTAACTTTGGTGTCAATCGGCGGATTGATACTGCTGTCGCAGGCGCGAATTTACCGGCCGTTATTTATCGTTATTGCTTCGATAGCGGCTCTATGGGGTCTGCAATCGTATTTAGCGCTCTTGCCGTGGTATTGGGCGATGGCGGCGATGACGGTAATTGGCGCGTTGACGTATGCGATGTTTACTTGGTTGGCGCGATTGCGGTCGTTTATACTTTACTTAGTAGTATCGATTGTGCTGATTGTAGCGGCTCGGTTGATTATCGCTGGGTAGCTGGCACAGAACCGTTATTTGCGGTATGCTAGCTATATGGAAATAATGGTTTTGCTTATAATTTTAGTGATAGTCGTCGCAGCGGCTAGCGTGGTTATTTTTGTGTTGATGCAGCAGCTGAAGCGAGTGCAAAATAACTCGGCGGTAGAGCTGATTAAGGGCGATGTCGTTGAATTGTCGCGCTCGATCACTAATTTGCAGCAAACAATGAGCGACAAGCTTGAACGCTCGCAGCTGTCAACTCAGCAATCGGTGCAAAAGCAGCTCAGTGAAAGTTCAAAATTGGTGGCCGATGTCACGCAGCGCTTGACCAAGCTCGACGAGACCAACAAGCGTGTCGTTGATGTGGCGACTGACCTCAAAACCTTGCAAAATGTTCTACAAAACCCCAAGCAGCGCGGTGTTTTTGGCGAATACTATTTGTCGAGTGTTCTCGAAAATATTTTGGCGCCAGGGCAGTATCAAACTCAGTATAAGTTTCGCGACGGCGAAATGGTTGATGCGGTGATTTTTCTTGATAAGGGTCAGATTCTGCCAGTTGATAGCAAATTTAGCCTCGAAAATTATAACCGGATGATTGAAGCTAGCGGCAAAGAGCGCGAGCAGCTAATGCAAAAAGTCAAAGCTGATCTGAAAGGGCGCATCGACGAAACCAGCAAATATATTCGTCCGAGCGAGCATACTATGGATTTCGCATTTATGTTTATTCCCAGCGAATCGTTGTATTATGATTTACTGATCAATAATGTTGGCCAGGGCGGCAGTTCGCGCGATCTGATAGAGTATGCCTTCCGCGAAAAGCACGTGATTATCACCAGTCCGACGAGTTTTATGGCGTATTTGCAAACGGTATTGCAAGGTTTGCGCAGCTTGCAAATCGAGGAGCAGGCTAAGGATATTCAGGTCCGCGTCGGCAAGCTCGGACAACACATCGCCAAATTTGAAGAGTATATGCAAAAACTAGGCAATAGTCTCGGTACGACAGTCAATCATTATAACAACGCTCATAAAGAGCTCAGTAAAGTTGATAAAGACGTAGTGAAGATCGCTGGTAGCGATTCTTCCGTCGAAGTATTGACGCTTGATCGTCCGTCGTCTATTGATAAGAAGTAAAGATTTTTGACTATCAAAATATCCCGCCGATAGACGGGATATTTTTGTTAAGAAAGTTAGGTTTAGTCTTTCTTTTGCCGGCCAGCAACCAACACGTAGAGGTTGGCACCGACAGCGGCGCCCGCTAAAGCGCCAACTAGCGACTCGAGCGAGAAGCGCGAATTGACAACTTCGTTAGAGCCAGCTGAACCAGTAGTGAGCTCCTTTTCGGTCGAATCGGTCATCGCTAGCGCAACAGCCGGGTTAAGGCTAGCACCCTTGACGTATGCGACGTGAGGAATCTCAACTTTATTAGAAGCCGAAGATGTTGCTTTGCTTTGGTAGTCGGCGATTGCTTGCGTTTTGGCGGTTGATAGCAAGTAGCCAGATGTCAAAATGCCGACTGCCAGTGCCAAGCCAACGCCGAGCGCCTTGCCGGTATTGCAAGTTTCTTCGCGCGATAGAACTGCTGCTAGTCCGAATAGGAAGATAGCGGTGCCGACCAGCTCAATGCCGAATATCGACCAGTTCATGCTGCTGAATCCGCTAAAGCCGAAGTTGATCGAGCCGCCAGTAACCCAGTTGGTGACGATTACAGCCAGCATAGCGCCGATGAACTGGGCGCCCCAGTAGAATGGCAACAGGATTGTCTTGAGCTTGCGCATAGTCCACAAACCAAATGTTACGGCTGGGTTGACGTGCGAGCCCGAGACAGCGCCGATGCTCATCACTAGCATTACTAGCGTGAAGCCGACAGCTAGCGCGCCAACGCCGCCGTCTTTGAATGTGGTCAAAGCAACCAGCGTCAATACGAACGTACCGATTAGCTCGGCAAAGATTATATTTATGATATTTGATGGAAGCTTGACGCTGCTGCGTTTAGTTGTCGTAGGTTTGGCAGCGGCAGTTTCCTTCTTTGGTGCTTCTACTTTTTCGGCAGATACTGTACGAACAGTCGTCTTGCTGGCGGCCGTTTTCTTGGCGGTCGTCTTCTTCTTGGTAGAAGCGGCTTTTTTAGTAGCCATGAATATTCCCTCCTTTACTGAAATATAGACATAGTATAACACAAAAATATTTTGGGTTGTATACATCTGTTATAATGATGATATGGGACGTTATTTTGAACAGACAGAAAGCCGCAGCGAACTGCAACAGCGCATCGCTGCCGACTTGCGTGAAAAAGCAGCGCAGAAGGCAAAGCAAGAAGGCGAGCCAGTTCCGGGTGTTAGCGGCGAGCTAATCGAAAACTCAGAATATTTGAAAGGCACCAAGGCTACGACAACTCTAGCACCAGCTTGGGTGTTTATTGTGCTGATGGCAGTTGGCGTATTTGTGTTATTCGTATATCAGGTGAATAAGTAGGTTAGCGATGGATTTCGAGAAAGTTTTACAAGTTTTATCAGCGCGGGCGGCTCAGTCTAACCACCCGCAAGAAGTATTGCGCGCTCCAGAAATCAAAACGCTGTATGATCACATCAAGACATTGCCAAATGATGAGCGCGGCGCTTTCGGTAAGCGAGTCAACGAGCTGAAAAAATCGCTGGAAGTGGTCATAGAAGTTCGCCGCCAGGAGCTCGATAAAGTTGACTTACCGCCAATTGACGTGACAGCGCCGATGGACATCAATGCACCGCAGCCTGATCTATTGCCCAGCGAACGCGGTACGATTCACCCGCTGAGCGCCGAGATTGAGCGTATTTCTGACATTTTCAACCGCATGGGCTTTGTGACGGAAGAGTCGCGTGAAATTGACGATCAATTCCATATGTTCGAGAGCTTGAACTTTCCGAAGGGTCACCCAGCACGTGATGATTATGACACGTTCATGACCGAAGAGACTGACGCTAACGGCGACCGCTTGATCGCGCCAGCGCACACCTCGACCATGCAAAACCGCGTGCTGAAAAAATATCATGGCAATTTGGAAAAAGGCGAGGCAATTGCCGCCATTGTACCCGACCGGGTGTTCCGCAACGAAGACCTGGACGCGCGGCACGAGCACACGTTCTATCAAGTTGAGGGCGTGTATGTCGCCAAGGGAGTCAATGTCGGCAACCTCATCGCCACCTTGCAGGAGTTTTTGCAGGAATATTATGGCAAGAAGTTGGATGTGCGCGTCAACCCGTTTTATTTCCCGTTCACTGAACCGAGCTTTGAATTCGCGCTGAGCTGCCCATTCTGCGAAGGTAAAAATCCGGATTGTAAAGTTTGCTCGGGCGAAGGCTGGATTGAGTTGCTGGGATGCGGTATGATCCACCCGAATGTGCTGAAAGCTGCTGACATCGATCCGAATGAATACACCGGCTTTGCCTTTGGCTGCGGCATCGACCGCTTGGTGATGATGAAATACGGCATCGAGGACGTGCGGCATTTCGAGAGCGGCAAGTTGGACTTTTTGGAGCAGTTTTAATTTACGTTAGATTGACTGGAGATATGTGATGATTAAACGTAACGTATTTCTATACAACATTACCAATCGCGACGACGAGGGATATGGCAGCTACTTGTTTGAGGACGCTCTGCGTGATTTGATGAACCTCGAAGAAGACGACAGAAACTGGCAACATAATCCAAATGACGATGAGTCGTTTATGCGGCTCTTGCAGTTTGACAAGTTACATAGAACCAGCGAACTATCCAAATGCTATGCTGGCATCATCGCCGTGTATGGATCAAATGTGATTACAACAGGCAGGGACGATGATGATCTAGTTAGGCGCTATCCTCTTCCGGGTGGGCGTCTACCTGTACAGGTAGTACACTTTTTATATTATGCAGATAAAAGAATTATGGCATTAGAGTACAACCGAAATGTTGTCACAAATGTAAAGATCCTAGCGTATATAAATAATCGCATAACAAAGCTCTCGCTCTCTGAAAAGCTAGCATTTATCGGGACGGTGATCTGCCATCCAGATGCTATCGAGTTAATCAGGCAGGCTCATCGTATAAAATCCGCGAAAATATTCGTTCCTCGTGAAGCGATAGAACAAAACAATAAAATCTATCAAATTGCTAGGGATGTATTTTCCGCTCCTTCAGTCGATAACCATACTGATACGCTGGGTACTTTTGTTATTGAATTTCGTCCCAATAGAGGAGAATTCTTGTCTCCCGGGTCTTATATCGATAAGTATGTAAACGAGTTTCCGGGTGTTGATAAACAAGTCTACGAAGTTGAAATCGAGGAAGGTATGGAAGTGACATCGGTTAATATCATGCAGCCTCAGTTTAAGAATACTATTGAACTGCCAGACAGCAGTATTGAAGACCGAGAAGAGTATGACAGGCAGGTTTTTGGTAAAATCCACGAGGTATATCAAGCGGCTAATGGCGTCATAGCGGGAGCGAACAATGTGGACTAGGCGATGGAGCTCTGTTGGGCTGATGCTGATCATCCTGGGGTTATTCTTTGGGGTATCCTTCGGTATGCAAGAGATCGTGAAGGCGGTGAAGCCTGATATCATGAAGGTTAATCCGTGGGACGTATTTGAGGGTATAATAACCATCCCATCATATATCGTTATAGTGTTACTAGTGTTGCTGCCATCAGACGCTCGATATAACCTGAGGCTATCAATGTTTCAAAAATCCAGTTACGTGCGTGAAATTGTCATCTCCGGCCTCCTAATCATTCTCGTGATGGCTGTAGTGGGATTTGTGGCGTATGACCCGACGGATAGCCCGACTCGTAATCCTTGGAATGATTTTAATTGGGGTAATTATCTGAGCGTGATTATTTGGGGAGTTATCATATTTTTGTATAGTGTGCTGCTGCGGTTGGATAGTAGGGCCAGACGTGGATTTGATAAAAACGTAGCTTAATTATCCCATACAAATATCCCGATAAGGCCGCGTGACAACTTCTGCCGAGTCAAGGCCGAGTTTGGTTTCAATGTCGCTAATCATCGCCAATGCGCTATTTTCATCGTCCGACAAAACCTCAACTTCCACGAACGTGCCAGCGTCTTTGATTTCGTCTATAGCCACTGTTGCCTGCGGAAAATCAGAGGACTGAAACGATCGCCGGTATTTGTTGACCTCGACCAGCTGCACCATGCCGAGATTTGCCAGTAGCTGCTTGGCGGTCGCCGCGTCCTCGGGCTGAATTGGCAGGTTGGTCTCGGGCTTAATGATCACATTGTTTTTCGTATGTGTAGCAGTCGTCGTCGCCGGCTTATAAGTCACCTCAGCAAAACCATCGCGCTGGCGAATCCGCAAGCATTCAACCGTCTGCATAAAATCGACATCAGGACGAGAATAATACGTATCAATCTCGCGGAGATTACTCTGCAGTTCAAAACCGAGGTCTTGCAGCTGCTTGATTAATTCTTTTGCGTCACAGGTTAGCTGGCGTTTGCATTCGATTTCTAGTAGTTTTTTGGTCATTTGGTGGCCTTTCGGGTTCTTACCTAGCACTGTGTTTACCTAAATAATTAATTTATTAGCGCGAATAGCAGCGGCGATTCGACGGGTAATAGTGCTCATAAATTAAGGATAGAGCAGTTTGCTGCATCATGCAATAACTATTTAGGAACGTCTCGTAAGGTTTATGCTATAATTAAGTTATAAAGGTTATCAATACTGCAATCCTTGCTGGATATCAACGGCCAGTAAAAAGCAAAGTTCGCTTATGAAAGGTGTAAAAATGTCTGTAGCGCTCAGTAGCAAAAAGATAATACTAATCGTAATATGCGTGATACTTGCGCTGATAGCAGGATTCGCGTCTTGGGCATTTCTGTGGCCTAGCCGTAGTGCCGACCTGCAGAAAGCTGATATCCAGCGGCGCGATTATGGCCAATCGGTGGCAGATATCCAAAAAATCATTGCCGATGATACCGCCAATAATGAGGTGCGGCCAGATTGCCGGCCGATTTTGAAGACTCACGGCAAAAAAACTGCTCGAGCAGTGATGATTCTTCACGGCGTTAGCGCTGAACCTTCAGGAATGGTTGAGCTGGCAGACTGGTTTTACCAGGCGGGCTACAATGTTTACGTACCGCGAGTGCCGCATCACGGCATGAAAGACAATAAGCTCCACGGGAAAGTCCGCGCCAGCGAATTGGTGAAGTTCATGGGTGACAGCGCTGGGCTAGTCAGCGGCCTGGGCGACGAGCTAGGTGTGATCGGCCATTCTGGCGGCGGCACGCTGGCAACGTGGCTGGCGCAGTATGGCGACGGACTATTCTCGCGGGTATTACTGCTCTCGCCGTACTATGAACCAGACGCTTCTAAAGCACCGAAGTGGCAAATGGCGCTGCTGCGCAATGTTTATGGTAACCATTTGCTGCCAGATCAATTCTTTGACGGTAATTTGTCGTACCGGGCGCTGGCAAATTATGTCATAATTAAGCAGAATTATCGCAATGATTTGAAGGCTGAAGGTTTGAAGCATCTCGGCTTGATAATTGGTAGCGAGGACGATTTGATTGATAAAACCATGGCACTGAATATCGCCGAAGGCATGGCTAAGGCTAGCGGCGCCGAATTTACTTACGAAACAACGCCGGCTTATATCGGCGCTGGCCACGAATTAATATCTCCAGAAGACAAAGTCGTTAAGAAGTACAAGAAAGAATTGTATGGCATGTACCTGCGGGTGTATGAGAAATAGTATTTAGTAGTTGCGTACTGTCAGACGTTTTCCATTTTCGGCTTAGTTAGGTGGAGGTCTGTTATAATAGTCTATTGTGACTGCACGTAAAGTAAATATATCCACGAGACCGTTTAGGAGTGCCGTTTCTGGCGGCAAAACCGCCAAACCGCGACTGCGTAAGGGGTGTCGCCGAAAAACACAGTCTAGCGGCCAAGCCATGCTTGCTCGTAATATTAAGCATCATCATGCTGCGCCCGTCCGAAAAATGAGGATTAAAAAGCCATATTACGACGCCATCATGTCGGGTCGTAAAACCCTGGAGGTTCGCGTTGGCTATGGCAGTATCAAGCGCTTGCAGGCTAGCGAGCTATTGCAGCTAGAAACTAGTCATGAGTCTGGCGCGGTACGGATTAAGTCGATTCGTATCTACGATAATTTTGCTAAGATGCTGGCAGCTGAGGACTGGCAGCAAATTGTACCGCAAGCCAAAGATAGAGCGGAAGCGCTTCGGCTTCTTCAGAAAATCTACCCGCCGCGTAAAGAAAAACTTGGTGTGTATGCTATTGAAATTGCGAAATTAGAGAAAGGCAAATCGGCTAAAGGCAAAAAAGCAAATAATACTTTTTAGGCGCCTCGATGGCGTATTTTTGCAATTAATACAATTTTGTGGCATCATAAAAGATAAATGATTCAATATAAAAGGAAATTAGAATAATATGAGTGAACTTCCATACCTGTTAACAGCGACCCCATCTGAACATCCTCGTGGTGCGGCATCGCTGCTAGGAGCTGATTTTATGCCGACACCACTGACTGCTAAGCTAGCTGGGGTGCCAGGGTTGGATATAGCAGGAATAGTGAATCGTGCTTTGGAGAAAAATGAAAATGGTAATCCTTCGGTAAAAGCCGCACGAGGCATTGGCGGGACGGCAAGCTGTGTTATGCTCAGAAATCTAGCAGATCAAGCAAATTCCATAGACCCAAATGCTGTCGTAGGAGCTCAGGGTGAGAATAACCCAACGGCCGCGAGGCTGCTAGACGATCTAGAAAAACGCGCAGAAGCTGGAGAGGCCGGCGCGCTTGCTGCTCCTATTCCTCCAAAATCCTTAGAAATGATCAATAATTTAAATGGAAGGGTCGAAGAAAGAGGCGGTCAGGCTGGAGAATAGTCTCTGAATAATAGGATGAAAAAAGGTAAAAATATGGGCGCAGATAGTTCTTCACAGTGGGACGAATAGGAGGCGTATACTATGAATTGGCTTGCGGTTGTTGGCACCCGCGAAATGAATGACGCGATTTGCCGCGATATTGAGCGATTTGTTGGTCAGAAGATTGCTGAGGGCAGTGGTATTGTATCGGGCGGTGCTACTGGTGTTGATCACGAGGCGGCTCGGCTGGCGTATGAAAATGGCTTGGATGCGTCGCGGTTTAGTATATTTCTACCGGTGAAATTAGAGTTGTATTGCCAGGCACTGTACGATCGAGCGGCAGCTGGTAAATGCCGCTACGACGATGCGGTTGATACGGCAAATCTTTTACAAAAGATTTGCCAGAGTAGGCCTGGTGTTGTGCACGATGTCACTGAGTTCACTGAAGTCAATGCCGAATCATTTCATGCGCGCAACTGTCAGATTGTTGACTTGGCGGACGAACTAGTAGCTTTTCGAGTGAATAATAGCCGAGGTACGACATTTACTATTGATCAAGCCCGAGATAAAAACATTCTAGTAAAAATTTTTGATTACTCAATCACTTCGCTCTGATTGCCATACTTAGCGATGATTTGTGTTGCTTGCGCCACGTCGTTTACGTTGTCTGGCGTAGCAATTGCGTGCCAGCCATCACTACCGAGCAAAATGCCCAAATCAAGTAGCATTCGGTCGATGTCGGGCGCTATCGAAGGCTCATCGGTATAAGATATACTATGCAAATAATCGGCAAAGCGTTGATTCAGATCGGGCGAGCGCAAATCCCGGGCGACGGCCTGGACGCAGCGGATAATGTCAGCAAATTGGATTGGCCCCGATTGTACACTGAGATGCAGCGTATTAGTGACAGACATGTCTTCGGCGTGATATTTGATATGATTGTCGTCGGTGTAGGCGCCAAATTGCAGGCTAAGCTTTTGGCTGATTGATAAGTTCAAAAAGTGCATGTATTCATAAAATAGCGGCAATGTTTCGGGCCGTTGCTGGCGGAATTGCTGCGTTAACTGAAAGGATATATAGAGTTTGCGCGGAATTGCTGATGGCTGGTTAGTCGAGTAAATTATACCGCTGATTTGGCTAGTGCTGCTATTCAGCCGCTTGATATTATCGATGTTTTGCCATGGCCTAGAGTCAAGCTGTCTTAATTCGTGCATCATTCGGCCGCTGTCGGCAACGTATAGCTGGTTTGGCTCTTCGGCCAGCAAACGGTACAGAGCTAGTGAAACCGGCTCGTTGTCCATTTCGCCGAAATCAGTCGGCAAGGATAATATCTTGTTAGCTAACCGCGTGGCATCGACCGAGTGCCAAATACTCTTAATAATGATAATGCCGCCAGGGTAAGTGTGTCCGTCTAGCGTGTAATCGATCAGCTGATACTGGCCTTGCTGGTACATAAATTCGGCCGCTGTCGCCAGAAACATATGCTCATATAAATGAGCTAACTGCATGCATGGATGGTGTTTAACCATAGTGATGCGCTTCATTATATTAATTATAGCAGAGAGTTAGAGCTGATGCTCTTTGATGCGGTAGCGAACGGTTTTCACGAGCAATTTTAGCTCGCGTACGATAGTGTTATACTATATGTAATATGAAAGTCAGCCTAAACATTATCAAACAATTGATTAATTTTGAATTACCGCCGGTGGATGAGTTGGTGGCGCGGGTCAATCAGCAACTTGGTGGCGTCGAAGCAGTGATTGACCTGAACGCCAAATATGGTGGCGCGCGAATTGTCCGGGTGGTTGAATGCGCCAAGCACCCTAATGCTGATCGACTGAGCGTGACCAAGATTGATGATGGCGGTGCGGTGGCGGATGTGCCGCGCGATGAGGGTGGTCTGGTGCAAGTAGTTTGCGGCGCGCCAAATGTACACGCTGATATGTGGGCGATTTGGCTGCCACCGAAAAGTACGGTGCCGGCGAGTTTTGATGAAGACGAGCCATTCGTGCTGGATGCGCGGCCACTGCGCGGCGTGCTCAGTCAAGGTATGTTGGCGGCGGCTGACGAGCTGGATATTGGTACAGATCATGAAGGAATAATCGAAATCACTGAGCGCGACGTGCCGGCGGGCGTTGAGCTTACGGCGGGTGCGAGTTTCGCGGAAACGTTTGGGCTGGATGATTACGTGCTGGACATTGAAAATAAGATGTTTACTCACCGGCCGGATTGTTTTGGGCAACTCGGCGTGGCACGCGAGATTGCTGGGATTTTTCATCAGCGATTTACTAGCCCCGATTGGTATAAATCAGAGCAGAAGTTTGCTGAGGCCGAAGGTCTAGAATTGACAGTAACGAACGATGCGCCAGAATTAGTGTCGCGCTTTATGGCGGTGGCAATCCGTGATGTTACTGTGGGCCCGAGTCCGTTGTGGTTGCAGTGTCAATTGGTGGCGATGGGCGGCAAGCCGATTAATAACATTGTTGACGCCACGAATTACATAATGCTCATGACGGCGCAGCCAACGCACGCCTATGATTATGACAAATTGCGCGGGCACACGCTCGGCGCGCGGCTGGCGCGTGATGGCGAGAAAGTTAGCCTGCTCAATGGCAAAGAGTATGAGCTGACAAATGACGACATTGTTATTGCTGACGGCGAGGGCGTGATTGGTCTGGCGGGAATTATGGGCGGTGCTGACACTGAGGTTTCGGATGGCACGAAAAACATCGTTTTGGAGTGCGCTAACTTTGACATGTATGCGCTGCGCCGCACGGCTATGCGCCACGGTATTTTTACCGACGCGCTGACGCGGTTTAACAAGGGCCAGTCGCCGCTTCAAAATGCTGCCGTATTGAAGCAGCTGATGAGTATGGTTGGCGGGTTACAGGCGAGTGAAGTGTTTGACAAGCGCAACGATCGCCTGATGGTCATGCAGCACGATTCGCGAGTTACATTTGGCTCTGCCGGCAAGGAAACCATTTCGATTTTCGATTGGGGCGCAGTGACTGGCGTTTTAGTGTTGGAAAGTACCTTTGTGAATGAACGTTTGGGCACAGAATTTTCGCCGCAAGAAATCTGCCGTATATTAAAGAATGTTGAAATTAAGGCGCATGAGGAACCCGAGCCAAATACGCCTTATCAATTTGAAGTAATCGCGCCATTCTGGCGCACCGACCTTGAACTGCCGGAGGACATTGTCGAAGAAGTCGGCCGGCTGTATGGCTTTGATAAACTACCGCGCCAATTACCAATGCGCAGCATCAAGCCAGCGCCGAGGAGTCTGCGCCGCCAGCTCAAGCAAGCGATTCGCCAAAGTCTGTCGCGCGCCGGTGCCAACGAAGTCTTGACTTATAGTTTCGTCCACGAGCGCGTCCTGAAAAACGCCGAGCAAGACCCGAGCCGCGCCTATCGGCTAAGCAACGCTTTAAGCCCTGATTTGCAGTATTATCGCACCAGCGTGCTACCGAGTTTGCTGGATAAAGTTCACGCCAACATCAAAGCCGGCCACGACGAATTCATGTTGTTTGAAATCGGCAAAATTCACGATAAAGAATTGCCGCTTACTGACGAGAATCTGCCGAGCGAGCAGACGTTTGTCGACGGTATTTATGCTAGCAAAAAGCCGCGAGCCGGCGCGCCATTCTATAAAGCGAGGAAATTGGTAGACAGGCTGTTGACAGATATTAACGTTGAGGCTGATTTTGTGAAAATAGTAGAGTCGGACGCGGACGTGCCAGCGCCGTTTGACGACCAGCGCAGCGCTTGGATTGTCGCAAAAAACGGCGACAAGCTAGGCGTTGTCGGTGAATTATCTCAGACAGTACGGCGTAATTTCAAACTGCCAGATTACACGGCAGCGTTCTCGCTTGACATTGAAAAATTACAAGTCTGTCTGACTAAAAGTCGCGAACATAATTACCGGCCGCTGAGTCGTTTCCCATCAATCAGTCAAGACATCTCGCTGCGCTCAAGCGTGGAAATTTCGCATGATGAGTTGCTGCGAGCGGTTCAGCAATGCTTGGACGGGCCAGAAAATCTACATTGCCAGATACAGACGCTTGGTATATATCAGCCAAAAGACGACGCGGCTATCAAGACTACCACTTTCCGGCTAACGTTTACCAGTTATCAGCAAACCCTGACTGATACTGAGGTCAAACCGATTATGGATAATATTGCAACGGCAGCGCTTACTAAACTTGACGCCGAGCGAGTGTAGTTTATTTTAGTTGTTTTTGATTAGAACGCAGCGGGCGTTCTGGCAGGTTGTTGCGCAACGTTACTAGGCTGCGTCGTGTTGGGCGGCCGATAAGTACGCCGAACGAGGCGCCAGCAGCAATGGCTACCGCAATCAGTATAGCTCGCATCAATAACAGAGTACCGTCTACAGCGGCCGGATTAGCGACTAGCGCCATTAGCCCGTTATACAAGGTTAGGCCGGGAACCAGCGGCACGATACCAGCATCGATGATCGCTTGGCTAGGAATTCTGGTTAAGCGTGAAACAACAGTAGCTGTAAAGCCGACGGTAAATCCAGCGACAGCGTTAGCAGGGATAATTATCAAGCCTAATTCTGATACAGCTAACAGCACATAATAACCCAATAGTCCGCTGGCGCCAGTGATTAATAATCCAACTGGCCGCGAATTATTACTTAATGCAAATGATGCCGAGATGATGACGGCGCCAATATACTGATAGGTCGTGCTTGAAAAGGATAAGCTGTCGGGAGTTGCGACGAACGCTAAGCCAAACTGCCTGGCGGCATATAAGCCCATACTTACGCCCAGTACAATGCCAAGCGTCAACATCACCACTTTCAATAGCCGAGCGCTAGCCGTGACGTAATATTCGTCAATTGCGTCCTGAAAGGCGCCGACAATCATCATGCCAGCTACTAGCAAGACGATACCGCCAACGGTTAATATCGTCGGATCAATCAAAGCAAAAAATTCCCAATATTTATGATTAACTAGCCACAATATACCAGTAGAGACTAACGTGACTGATAACGCGGCAATAATCTGAATGAAAAATGGCGGCAGCGCAGCGCGCCCTAGTAGCTTTATCAGAAGAGTAATTAAAAAACCTATGATAAAGGCAGCCAGGATAATCGGTATAGACGTCGTGTAGAGCGCAACCGAGCCGGCACTCAGGCCGCCGCCAGCAATATAACTGATAATGCCAGGATAGCGCTTATTGTTGGCAATGATGGCATCGAGTTCATTTTCGGCATCATCTAGAGTGACTTTATGGTTGGCAATTTGGCTGGCTAGGTTTTGTAATTTGCGCATTAGCCGGTAATCGGTAGCGCGCGGCGAGATAGTGCGGATCAGTGTCAACGGTTCGCGATCGATGCCGCGGTCTTGCGAGAGCGTAATTTGATTAAAGCTGACATCGATATGTACTTTTCGCTTGCAATATGTGTCGGTTACCCCGAGCGCCATATGCACGACGCTATTCGCTGGCGTGCCCATTGATAGCAAATGGTCTGACATGTTCATAACCAGCCGCAAGGCTCGCATATTAGGCGTCAGTGTCTCATCGATTTTCTCGATATCAACTTGATCAGCGTCGTCGGTTGCTGTCAAGATGCTTGTTAGCGGGTGGCGCATAAAGCGAATAAGCGGATTCATATCTTGATTATGGCAAAAAATCTATTAGTATTCTAGAGGCATATGATGTCATTTTCACAACTCCTTCAGCGGGTCATGGTTGCGGTTGCTGATATGTTGAATGCTATCGAAATTAACCCGCTTTTGCTATACTGATTTAATATGGGTAGACAGGGGTTATCGCGCGATCAAGTAGTTATTCAACGCCAGAAATATGGTGAGAATCGGTTGCCTGACCGCGAAAATAAAAGCATTGTTAGGCTGATCTTGACAATTATTAGCGAGCCGATGATTTTCTTGTTGCTGGCAGTGGTAGTGGTCTACTTTTTCTTGGGTGATTGGCACGAAACGGTGGTTCTGGCGCTGTCGGTAGTTGGCGTGGTGACTCTAGAATTGTATCAAGATTCTAAAACTGAGCGGGCGTTAGAAGCACTGCGATCGTTATCTGCGCCGCAATGCCAGGTGGTGCGCGCTGGCGAATATGTTACCATTCCTAGCGTAGAAGTGGTAGTTGGCGACATTTTGATTATCGGCGAAGGTAGCCGAGTGGCTGCTGACGGTAAGCTCATTGAATCATCAAACGTTGCTGCTAACGAAAGTATTTTGACTGGCGAATCGCTGCCAGTCGAAAAGACTACTGGGGGTCAAGTATTCTCTGGCACGGTAATAACATCTGGACACGGACTCGTCGAAGTAACCACTGTCGGGGAGCAGACCGAAATGGGGCGCATTGGCGTGTCGCTGCACGAAATTAAGCCAGAAAAGACATTATTGCAAAAGGAAGTTGGCCGAGTTGTGCGCTATATAGCGGTGGCGGCAGTGTTCTTGGCCATGTTGTTGACGTTGCTGTTTTGGCTGCTGCGCGGCGACTTTTTGCATGGTTTTTTGGCGGGACTGACGTTGTCGATTGCGATTTTGCCCGAGGAATTCCCGGTGGTTCTGTCGGTATTTATGGCGCTGGGAGCTTGGCGCTTGGCCAAGAGCAACGTGCTAGCGCGCAAGAATCAGACTATCGAGACACTTGGCGGCGCAACGGTGCTTTGCACGGACAAAACTGGGACATTGACCGAGAACCGCATGGCCATAACTCAAGTTATCGGCCTTGACGGTAGAGATGTCGATGGCGCTGGGCGCAGCGAAATTGTCGCATATGGTATCTTGGCGTCGCAAAAAAATCCGTCCGATCCGATGGAAGAGGCATTCTTGGCGGCAGCCGATGATCTGGCAGCGATTTATAACGGCATGGATATCATCAAAGAGTATACGCTAGATAGCCATTCGTTTTCGGTAGTGCAAATTTGGGGGCGGGACGGCAAGCCTGAGCTTGTAGCGCTGAAAGGGGCTCCAGAGGAGGTTTTTCGACTTTGCCGCTTACCCAACGACAAACAGAAACGGTTGCAGGAGATTGCCGACGATGCCGCCGATGACGGCCTGCGTGTACTAGCAATTGCTAAAGCAGCAGCGAAAAGTATCGCGCCTTCTCGCGATGGCTATCAATACGAGCTGCTAGGTTTGGTGGGGTTGTCTGATCCGATTCGTACCGAGGCTAAGGATGCTGTCGCCTTGGCACACCGAGCTGGCATCAAAGTGATTATGCTAACTGGCGACCATACCGAAACAGCGCGGCGTATCGGCCGCGAGATTGGTTTGAATACTGAGCGGGTGATAACTGGTCAAGAATTTTTGTCGATGAACGAAAAGCAGCAGCGCGAGATTGTCAAAACTACAGAAATCTACAGCCGCGTCGCGCCAAATGTCAAGCTGGCGATTATTTCCGCTCTTAAGCAAAACGGCGAAGTGGTAGCGATGACTGGCGACGGCGTTAATGACGGCCCGGCCCTCAAGAGCGCGCATATCGGTATCGCCATGGGCCAGCGCGGCACCGACGTTGCTCGCGAGGCGTCGTCTATCGTGCTGCTGGATGATAACTTCGCCTCAATTGTTCAAGGCGTGCGTATCGGCCGAAGGATTTTTGCTAATTTGCAAAAAGCGGTGATGTATATCATGATTGTGCATATACCGATTGCTGCGTTGTCAATTGCGCCGGTATTGCTTGGTTGGGAATTGATTTTACTGCCAATTCACATCGTATTTTTTGAATTTATTATTGATCCTGCTTGTACGTTAGTGTTCGAGGGCGAGCCAGAGGATGAAGACACGATGCGCCGGCCGCCGCGGCGAATTTCGCAGCCATTATTTAGTCGAGCGTTAGTGCTAGAAAGTTTAGCAATTGGCGGATTGCTGGCGCTGATGGCCATTCTAATTCATGGCGGGATGCTGGGCAGCGGTGCTTCTAGCGATCAAGCGCGAGCGGTAACTTACTTAACGATAATTCTAGCTAATATTGGTATGATTTTGGCGCTATCCGGCCGCAAAATCATTCGCTTGGCTGTTAAACAGCGTGGCAAGAATGCCTTGGCTATTGTGGTGGTCACGGCTTCTGTCGCCTTGGCGGCGGTCTATAGTCTGCCATTTCTGCGCAATTTATTCAAAATCGCACCGTTATCGCCAGCTGAATTCGGCTTAGCGGCAACCGCGGCGATTATTGCGTCGCTGCTGGCGGCAATTGTGCGTAAACTATGGCAATAATCGAGATTTTATGCTATAATGAAAGGATAAACTAGAGAGGGGAAATAATGGCAACGTCAAAGAAGCAACGTGCTGGCATTTTGATTATTGTGGTCGCGACCGTTCTAGGTACGCTAGGATCATTCGCAGTGATGATTTTATCAATGCAGTCAAACAAGCAAGCTCAGGCGGACTACCAAAAAGTTCTAAGCGAATATAAAAAAGAACAAGCTGCTTACGAGCAAAAAAAACAAGCGCAAGCCGACAAGCTGTCAGCTAAATATTACGAGACGTTCAAGCAGTATTCTAGCCAAGTTGCAAAGTTCGAAATCGATAGCGTCAAATCACTAGCAACCGAAGATCTAACAGAGGGCGATGGCGCATTGATAGACGATAAAACTAATTTTGCGGCTTATTATATTGGCTGGGATGCAAATGGTGATATCTTTGATCAGAGCATTGATAACAATAAGCTGAAAACGCCATTGCCAGTAAGCGGGTTGAGTACGGCTGGTATAATCAAAGGCTGGAAAGAAGGTCTGAAAGGAATGAAAGTCGGCGGCGTGCGTCTATTGTCTATCCCGGCGGACAAAGCTTACGGCGAGGCCGGCAGCAAAGACTCTAAAGGCAAGCAAATTATCGCGCCGAACATGCCATTGAAATTCGTCGTTATGGCGATTCCAGCGCCAGAAACGATTAGCCAACCAGATATGACGAAATTAATGAATGCATATCAGCAAGCTCAGCAAGCGCAGTAAGACGAGGAGGAAATCTGCATGGAAGATATAAAACCTGTGGTGATGATTGGCGCTGGCCCGAGTGCACTAGCGGCAGCGATTTATACTACGCGCGAGGGTATTGACACTACTCTCTACGAGAAGGGTGTTGTTGGCGGTCTAGCGGCAATTACCGATAAAATCGACAACTATCCTGGTTTTCCCGACGGTGTCCCAGGTATGGAATTAGCGGATAATCTGCGCAAGCAAGCTGAGCGCTTTGGTGCCAAGATTGATTACGGCGACGTTTCAGCGCTGCGTCATCAGGATGGCGTTAATATTTTGACAGTTGACGGTCAAGAGGTTAAAGCTCGCGCTGTACTGATTGCTACAGGCAGCGGTTATAAGAAACTTGGCATTCCTGGCGAGGCAGAATTTTATGGCCGCGGTGTGCATTATTGTGCGACCTGCGATGGTGCTTTTTATAAAGGTAAAAGGTTAGTCGTTGTTGGTGGCGGCAACTCGGGTGTGCAGGAAGCGATGTTTTTGACGCGTTTTGCCGAGCATATCGATTTGCTGGTGCGAAGTTCCGTAAAGGCCAGCAAGGCTCTACAGGACGATTTGCAGAAATACATTGATAATGGCAAAATTACCGTACATTTGCAAACAGTAGCGCAAGAAATCGTCGGCGAGGACGGCGCGGTGGCGGCGGTGCGGGTGCTCGAAAACGGCGCAGAAACGACTTTCGAGGCTGACGGCGTGTTCGTTTTCATCGGCTTGAAGCCGAATACGCAGTTTTTGGCGGATAGCGGCGTTGAGTTTGATGAGTACGGCTTCATCAAAACCGACGATCGTTTGGCGACGGCTTTGCCGGGCGTATTTGCCAGCGGCGATGTCCGTAGCGGCGCTACCATGCAGGTGGCTAGTGCTGTCGGCGAGGGAGCAACGGCGGCGCTGAGTATCCGCGAATATTTAGAAAGCGTCAAATAACTGCTGCTATTCGACGTATTTCTTGCGGAAAGCTTCGAGTTGTTTAATGATGGCCGGGTCGCTAGTCTCGAGAGCGATTTCGCGCGTGCCCATGATGCCAGAGCCGCGCATGAAATTATGCGACCCTGATAGTGCTATTTTCGAGCCGTCAGGCATCGTGAAAACAATGAATTTGGCGTGCAGATATTGCGGATGCTGATATAGGGTTTGTTGCCGGCTGGTTAAAGTGCCGAGTTTGATGAGAAGTTTATTGATCGGCGAGGCGGTACGCCAATTATTGAAATACAATTTGGTATTTTTGCGCTTGAGAATGCGGTTGAGTCTACCAGTCGGGCAGTACTGCGATACTAGTACGATGTTTTCAGCTTGTTCGGCTAGGTCGCAGGCGCGCTTGTAAATGAGAGAATTAGTTGGCAAGCCCTGATCAACCAGGACAGTCGAGTGTTCGTCGAGGCCAAACATTGAATTGCGAATCGAACCGCCGCGCTTGTCGGCGCGAGCGATAAGGTATTGCTCGTTAGATAGCTTATCAGCTAACACTTTATTATCAAATCGGAACATGTAATCGACATTAGCTAGGCTCTCGTGGTCCATATTGACACCGCCGCAAGCGTAGACTATGTCGTCAACAATCGACCATTTGCTGTGAGTGCGGCCAGTCATTAGCATATTAGCCTTTTGGCCGAGCCAGCGAAAAGCCACGCCCGCCTTTTTTAGCCGCCGTTCTAATTTCATGGCGTGAACGGCGCGCGATGGCTGGCGGCGCGGTGAACGCAGAATGAATTCCTTCGGTTCGAGATAAGTGAATGAATCGGCGCAAACCGAGGCTGGCACGCCGCGCTCAGCCGCTGCGCGCTCGACGGCGGCGATTACTGCTTCGGTGTGCTTGTCATCGGCGCGAAAGGTGGTCGCTACCATATTGACGCGCTGCTTGGCGTTATCAATTTTAACTGCTAAATCCGACATATAGTCTTCTGCTGTCAATAGCGTCGGACTCTTTTTCTTACTCATATCTCTATTAGTATACTCTATAGCGTAAAAAACTGATACTATATAGGTAGTAACTGTAAGCAAAGGAGCAATATGGCAGATTTTAATAAAGTTCTTGACCCGGGAGATGTCGATGGTGGACTGGTCAATACGGTAGTAGAAATCCCCGAAGGGTCGCGCCTGAAAGTCGAATGGGATCGGCAGCGGGCGGTCTTTATGCTGGACCGCGTCGAGCCGAAGATTTTTGCTAAGCCGTGTAATTACGGCTTTATTCCGCAGACGCTTGATGAGGACGGCGATGAGCTAGATACGCTGATTATTTGCCCAGAGCCGCTAACGACTGGCGTGTGGTTGGAGGCGCGTATTATTGGTGTGCTGCGCTTCGAAGATGACGGTGAAGTTGACGATAAAGTAGTCGTGGTGCCGGCTGACAATCGCGACGATGATCGTATTAACTCGCTCGACGACATTCCGCAGCTGGTTAAGCAGCTTGAGCATCACTTCACTCATTACAAAGATCTCAAGAAGCCAGGCAGTACTATCGTCAAGGGCTGGGGCGATGTCGAGGAAGCCAAGACGATTGTCAAACAATGCATTGACCGCTATAATAATCAGTAATAAACTTAAACGGAGCAAATTATGGATTATTATGATTATTCAACTTCGACTTATGCGGCTAGCAGCGATGTCGGTGCGGTTGCAGTTGTAATTTGGCTGTTTGTCATCTTAATTGTAATGGCAGTTTCCATACTAATGATTATCGCCATGTGGCGAATCTTTACCAAGGCTGGCAAGCCAGGCTGGGCGTCATTAGTGCCAATATACAACATGGTAGTAATGATGCAGATTGTCGGCCGGCCAGAGTGGCAAGTCGTACTGATGTTCTTGCCGTTTGCCCATATATACATTTCGATCGTGTTACCGCTAGATTTAGCAAAATCGTTCGGCAAAACGACTGGTTTTGGCGTTTTGATGATCTTCTTCCCGGCGATTATGAACCCGATTTTGGCGTTTGGCTCAAGCCGCTATGTTGGCCCGGTTATGCGGCAGCAACCAGTCTACGGCCAGCCGCCGCAGCCTGGGTATTACGCACCGCAGCCAGCTTACGGACAACCGCAACAACCGGTAGCTTATACTCAACAACCGCAGCCATACGCTCAACCGCAACAACCAGCTGCAACGGTTGCCCAGCCGCAACCGCCGGTAGTTGAAGGCGGACAGCCGCAACCGCCCCAGCAGCCACCGCAGGCATAAATAGAATAAACTTTTAGTTTGCAAAACCTAGCGAAATAGCCAGAATTTGTCTGGCTATTTTCGTTTTGGCCGCTATTTTTTGTTGCGGCGAAACGGTGCTGTGCGCTGCAATAGGCTGCCAGCGCGGCCTAGTAGCGAGGTTTTTTTGAGCTGGGCCTTGAGCTTCATGCGGGCGTGTCCAGTGATGACATATTCGTTCCAGCCAGGCTTTGGGCGAGCGCGCTTGTTGGTTAGAATCTCGACGGTATCACCGTGCTGCAATTTGTAGCTGAATGGTTCCATCTTGCCGTTTATTAGAAATCCGCTTGATTTAGCGGCTAGATCAGAGTGCACGCGGTAGGCAAAATCTAACGGGAAAGCGCCGTCTGGCAGGTCGTAAATATCACCCTTTGGCGAATAAATAAAAATCCGATCGCCGAACAAATCGACCTTCAAATTATCAACGTCGAAATCTTTACCTTCGCGAATCATCGATGCTGCCGACTGCAAATGCTTAATCCAGTGTAAATCTGTCGGCAGGCTGGTCATTTTGCCCTTGATGTAAGCATCAGTTAGCTTTTGTTCATTATAATGAAAACTGGCTGCCAGTCCGCGTTCGGCGTAATCGTGCATCTCGCGGGTGCGGATCTGGAACTCGACCGCTTGGCCGTTTTTAGTAACCACCGTAGTGTGCAGCGATTGGTAGCCGTTGGGCTTCGGTTTCGAGATATAATCTTTGATTCGCCCAACCATCGGCTCGTACATATTGTGCAGTTCGTTGAGTACCAGATAGCAAGTGTCGATGTCGTCAACGATAATTCTCAGCGCGATCAAATCATAAATATCGTCGATATTGGGGACGCGCTTCATCTTCTTGTACAGGCTGTAGGTACTCTTGACGCGGCCGTCGATTTGGTGCTGGATTTTCTCGTCGCTGAGGCGCGAATCGACAGCGCGGCGGACGGCATCTAGCTTACGTTGAGATTTCTTTAAGCGGCTATCCTTGAGGGCGACAGTTTGGTTATATTCCTCGGGCATTAAATATTTGAAGCTCAACTCCTCGAGCTGTACGCGCAGCCGACCCATATTTAACCGATCGGCTAACGGTGCGAAAACGTCTAGTGTCTCGCGAGCGATTTTCTTCTGCTTTTCCGGACTTTTGAATTGCAAAGTTTGCATATTATGCAGGCGGTCGGCCAGCTTGATGATAATCACTCGCACGTCTTGGCCGACAGCGATGAGTAATTTCGTCAAATTATCGGTAGTGCTTGGCAAATATGATTCGAGGTTTTTCATACCGGCGCGGGCTTGGCTAACCTTAGTGACACCGTCAACCAGAAAAGCGATATCCCGGCCGAATAGCTCGGTGATTTCCTCTAGTGTAGCATCAGTGTCCTCGACTGTATCGTGCAGTACGCCGGCAATCACCGAATCAATATCCATGCCCCAGTCGATTAGCATAGCAGCGACTTGCAGCGGGTGAGTGATGTACGGCTCGCCGCTTTTACGCAGTTGCCCGTCGTGTTTATCGGTAGCATAATGGATTGCTTTTTCTAACAATGCGACCTGCTCTTCACTGTAATGGCTTCTAGCCAGATTAACCAGCTCGACCTCGTTCATAGCCTTATTATAGCAAATTTGCCAAAGCTATTGCGCTTTTGCTAGAATATTAGCAAAGATGGCTTAATCAAGGAGTGGGCATGGTGAAAATAAAAGTAGCGATTAACGGTTTTTGCCGGGTTGGCCGCAGTGTTTTCAAAATCGCGCAGAGCCGTTCGGATATCGAAATAGCGGCTATTCGGACGCATCTGAGCGCCGAGCAGTGCGCTTATCTGCTGAAGCACGACTCGATTTATGGCCATTATGCCAAGGTGATTGGCACTGGCGACGCGTCGCTATATGTAGGCGACCGGATTATTCCTATCATAAGCGATAAGCGGACAACCAAATTGCCGTGGGACGACCTGGGCATTGATGTTTTGATTGATGCTGGATGCCAGACTGATGCTGCTGAGCTGCGCCGCCATCGGACGGCTGGTGCTCGGCGCGTGGCGTCGTTGTCGCAGTGCGCTGATTTTGCGACGATCGTCATGGGCGTTAATGACGGATTGGTCAATGTCTCGACGGATATTGTCTGCAGCGGCGATGCGGCGATTAGCTCGGTAGCGCCGGTTATCGCGGTGCTTGATCAAGCGGTTGGTGTCGAGGCGGCGACGATTACAGCGACTGGCAGTTATCATTTTGCTAGTTTGCTGTTAAAGACTGAGCGTCTGGACGACAGCGACTTGGTGGCGATGGCGGCTGATTACGGCCAGCGATTGCAGGCAGTTTTGCCAAATGTTGCGAGCGCGGTAAGCGGGCTTGCAGTTAGCAGCCGCCAGTACGGTAACGTTGGTCTATCAACGATTTCGCTGCTGCTGCGCGAATCAATCGCGGCCAAGAAAATAAACGAGATTTTAACGCATGCTGCCCGTGAGCCGCTATACAACGGTATTTTGGCAGTTACCGACAAAGAGCTGGTAGCCGAGGATTTTCGCGGCAATAGCTACAGCTCGACAGTTGATGCTGGCTTGACGTCGGTGGTTGCCGGGCGATTGGCGCAAGTGTCGTCCTGGTACGATGGTGAGTGGGCTAGCGCCAACCGCTTGGTCGAGTTGGCGGCTGAAACTGGACGGTATGCGCGGAATGTGCAGTAAGCTTACTCTTATGATAGGATTAACAAAATCCTACTCTAACGGGGCTTGCCAGGGGCGCATATTATGCTTATACTTGTAGTATGAAGATTTTTCTAGGAGCGGATCACGGTGGGTTTTATCTGAAGGAGAAGATTGAAGCTTATCTGACCAAGCGCGGCATCGAGTGGGAGGATGTCGGCGATAAAATACTCGATCCGCAAGACGACTTCCCGCAGTTTGCTCAGATGGCCGTGACCAAGGTATTGGGCGAGGACGATTCTACTGATCCGCGGGCAATTTTGGTTTGCACTGGCGGCCAAGGTATGGCGATGGCAGCCAACCGTTTTCGCGGCATCCGGGCGGCGGTGATTTGGGATAAGTTCGAAGCACATGAGTGCCGTAACGATAACGACTGCAATGTCCTATGCTTGCCAGCGCGGGTACTGGACGCTCCGGGCGACGACTTAGAACTCTGGAAAGAAATTATTGACGAGTGGATCGCTACGCCATTTGCTGGTGCGGCGCGGTTTGTTCGCCGCAACGCAGAATTGGATGCTTTCTGATGGCCGAGATTGTTCCGACAGTGCTCTGCGAAAATGCAGAAGATTACAAGCTAACGATTGAGCGTTTATCACCGTTTGCTAAGCGTGTTCATCTAGATTTGGCTGATGGTGAATTTGCACCGACTAAAACCGTCGAGCTGAGCGATATGTGGTGGCCGCAGGATTGGCAGGTTGATATCCATGCTATGGTGGCGCGGCCGAGTTTGTATGTTGATGCTTTGGTGCAGATGCGTCCGTCGCTGGTGATTTTTCATGCCGAAGTTGACGAGGATTTGCAGCCTTCTATCCAGCAGCTCAAAGCTTCGGGTATTCAGACTGGCGTGGGATTGTTGCGCCCGACGGTGCCAAATACTGTCAAAGATGTCATCAGCGTAGTTGATCACGTGCTGGTGTTTAGCGGTGATTTGGGCCACTACGGCGGCAAGGCTAGCTTGATGCAGCTCGAGAAAGTCCGTCTGATTCGCAGCATCCATCCTAGCGTTGAAGTCGGCTGGGATGGCGGCGCGACGCTCGAAAATGTTTTTAGCCTGGCGCAAGGCGGCGTTAATATCGTCAACTGCGGCAGCGCTATCCATTCGGCGCCAGATCCGGCAGAAGCTTATCAGAAATTAGTAGCAGAAGTTAATAAGCAAGGAGTAATCTAGGTGGCTCGCGAAAAATTATCTATTCCACAGCTCAAAATAAAAGCCAACGATGTGCGGCGCGACGTAGTTCATATGCTAGAGCTGGCCAAGAGCGGGCACCCAGGCGGCGCGCTGGGGCTGGCGGATATCGTCACGGCACTATATTTCAATATTATGAATATCGATCCGCAGAACCCTGAATGGCCAGAGCGCGATATCTTCATGTTAAGCAATGGCCACACAGTGCCGGTACAATACGCGGCCATGGCCGAGGCAGGATACTTCCCGGTTGAGGAGCTGTCGACTTTGCGCAAACTCGGTTCGCGCCTGCAGGGCCACCCGGAGCGCACTAAATTGCCAGGGCTCGAAAACACGTCGGGGCCGCTCGGCAGCGGTATTGGCCAGGCGGCAGGTTATGCTTATGCGCTGCAATATTTAGACAAGCAACGCCACCGCTGGGTTTACGCGATTGCCGGCGACGGCGAGCTTGATGAAGGTAATATCTGGGAGTCGGCGATGTTTGCTGGTAAGTATAAACTACGCCAGCTAATCCTCTTCATTGACCGCAATAATATCCAGATTGACGGTCCGACCGAAGATGTCATGCCGCTGGAAAATTTGCGCGGCAAGTGGGAAAGTTTTGGCTGGCACGTCCAAGAAATCGACGGCAACAATATTGAAGGCATCATCGACGCAGTAAACTTAGCCAAGGCGATCGAGAATCGGCCGTGTTGTATCATCGCGCATACGATTCCGGGCCGCGGCGTTGGCTTCATGGAATACGATTACAAGTGGCACGGCGTAGCGCCATCAAGCGATCAGGCGGCTACGGCGCTGGCTGATTTGGCGCATTCAGAATCACAACAAGATGCAGGGGGATATTATGAGTAATCAATCGTCTAAAAATTCGATGCCGTCCAAGGCGCCGAAACCGCCAACTCCACCAAAGCCGCCGAAACCGCCGAAGTCTTCGGCCGCATCTGCTCCGTCAGGGCCGCCAGTTCAGCCAGCTGCCTCAGTGCCGCCTGTTTCGCCGCCGCCGCAATATGCTGCTCCGCAGTATATTGCGCCGCCGGCAAACAATACTTATCCGCCGGCTAGCCCTTACGCTTATCCGTATCCGCAGCCTGCGCCAACACAGTCGCCGGGCAACTGGATGGGTGCTGTTAGTATCATACTTGGCTTGCTTTGGATGAGTATGATTGGCTTGCCGCTCGGTATTGCTAGCGTTGTCAAGGCGAACCGCTACGGTACTTCGAAAGCAGCAGGCATTATCGGTATTATTATTAATTCGGTTACGCTTGTTGTTTCTATTATCGTTACGATACTTCTAGTGTCTGGGGCGATGCAGCCGCTTTTCTCGCAGTTTGATCACGCTGGCGACAACAAAGGCAAGGAAAAGGACAGCACCAGAACTGTTAGAAGTGTCTCGCTTGATGATAATTACCAGCCGCAGGGTTCACCGGTTTGGCGCATCGAAAACGGCAAATTGCCAGAAGGTTGGACTGAAAAGGAAAACGATAATGGCGTTCATTGGTATTCTGATGGCAGTGGACTCTTAATGACTATATCTGTGGTTGGTAGCGAAAATTTTATCAGTAGTTCTGATAGAGTTAATTCGCGAAAAGTTATCGAAGACAAGATCGGAAATGCGAAGAGTAACGGTGACTTGGTGACTGGTATAGAGTGGTATCAGTCATTTGCTGATTTCGCGAATGACCGCGGCGCTGTGCAACTTTTGTGTGCTCGCGTTTTGGCTAATGACAGCAGCGGTAAGCCGCATTTATCAGTGATTTGCTCGCGAGCATACGGTAAAGGAAGCTACTTATTGTACTTATACAACAATAAAGAATCGCTCGCTGTTTCAGAAAGCGCCAAGGCGATGTTCCGATCGCTAGTGATTCTCGAGAAAAAAGATGCAAAACGATATTCAGGAGAAGGCCGTGTATAATTATCCTCTAAATGACAACATTTATAATGAAAAACCAGAAGCAGAAGCCACGCGTGCTGGTTTCGGGCGCGGTTTGAAAGCGGCCGGCGAAGCTGATGAGCGAGTAGTCGGTCTGTGCGCTGATTTGGTCGAGAGCGTCAAAATGGATGCCTTTGCCAAGGCTTTTCCTGAGCGTTATATCGAGGTCGGTATCGCCGAGCAGAATTTAGCGACGGTGGCAAGCGGCCTAGCGCGCGCTGGTAAAATTCCGTTTGCAGCCAGTTATGCGGCGTTTCACCCGGGGCGCAGCTGGGAGCAGATCAAAGCGACGATTGCGCTTAACGACATGCCGGTTAAGATTGTCGGCGGACATAGCGGTACAACGGTTGGGCCGGATGGTGCTACCCACCAAATGTTCGAGGATATCGCGTTGATGCGGGTGTTGCCGAACATGATTGTCATTTGCCCGGGTGATGCTATTGAGGCTGAGAAAGCCACCAAAGTACTTGCCAGGACCGATAAGCCGGCTTACTTGCGGTTAACGCGCGCTGCTACGCCGACATTCAGTACACTGGATTCGCCATTCGAGATTGGCCAGGCGTATGTGTTGCGCCAGGGCAGCGATGCGACGATTGTCAGCACTGGCATCATGACGGCGTACGCGCTGCGAGCAGCTAACGAATTGCAAAGTAGCAGCGTCTCGGTCGAAGTGGTACATGTGCCGACGGTCAAGCCGCTCGATAACGAGACGATTCTGGCTAGTGTTCGCAAAACTGGCCGGGTAGTTACGGTCGAGGACGCGCAAATTGCCGGCGGTTTGGGCGGCGCTGTTGCCGAACTGCTAGGCGAACAGCTGCCGTCGCCGTTATTGCGCATCGGTATGAACGATCGTTTCGGCGAGAGCGGCGAGGCTGGCGAGTTACTACAAGCCTTCGGGCTTGATGAAGCGAGTATCGCTCAGAAGACGCGCGAATTTGTTGATCGCGTGCCGCAATACCATGCAGGATTTTAAGGAAAGGAGACAACGATGAGTTTATCAATTGATGAAATTCGCCAGCGTACCAGCCGGGCGCGCGACCTAATGCGGCGCAGCCGGCAAGAAGGTTTCGCGGTGGGCGCTTTTAATATTGACAATCAAGAAACATTGCGTGCGATTTGCCAGGCAGCACAAAAAACCAGCGCGCCAGTGATGGTCGAAGTCAGCGCTAACGAAGCAGCTTCGCTGGGCGGCTACGAAAATATTCGCGATTTGGTCGATAATTATAGCCAAAACTACGGTGTCGAGATGTATATCAACCTCGATCACGCGCCGACAGTCGAGGGCTGCAAACAGGCTATTGATGCTGGCTTTGAGTTTATTCATATCGATATTTCGCAGGCTAACCACGATGCTTCGCTCGAGGAAATTATCGAGAAAACTCGCGAAGTTGTCGAATATGCTAAGTTCACGGGCGCGCTGGTCGAGGCCGAGGAGCGCTATTTCTTTGGCGACTCTAACTTGCATAAAGAAGAAATCGACTACGAAGAAGTCAAAAAATGGAATACCAAGCCCGAGGAAGCTAAAAGTTTTGTCGATGCCACGGGTATCGATACTATGGCGGTGCAGGTTGGTAACTTGCACGGGCTGTATCCGGTGCCGAAGATTCTCGACCTAGATTTGCTGCGCCAGATCCGTGCGGCGATTGATTGTCAGATTAGCTTGCATGGCGGTAGCGGCACACCGCTGCATTACTTCGAGGATGCGTCCAAAATTGGCGTTAGCAAGATCAATATTAACAGCGACTTACGATATGCTTTCCGCACTACGCTCGAAAAGGTCCTGCGCGAAAATCCCGACGAATACGCTGTCTTCAAACTGATGCCCGAAGTTTACGATGCCGTCCAAAAAGTCGTTGAAGAGAAAATTGGCGCCTTTGGCAGTGCTGGAAAGGCGACGCTCTAGTGGCGGTCAAGATTTTAGCAATTGGCAAAGGTACGCAAGACGTATTCCTTCGCAGTAATGAGTTTGACCCACATACTCGCGGCAAGAAAGTTTTCACTGAGCTGCCGCTAGGTATCAAAATGGAAGTCGAAGACGTAATCTTCAGCACTGGCGGTAATGCTACGAATGTCGCGACAACGTTTGCCCGCCAGGGCTTAGACAGTCGCTATATGTGGGCGCTGGGTAATGACTCGGCCAGCCAGGCAGTAATCGCGGCGCTTGATACCGAGGGTGTCGATACGCGCGACGTCTTGATTGATGATCGAATGCAAGCTGGCTATTCAGTAATTTTGATCGCGACCAATGGCGAACGAACGATTCTGAACCACCGCGGGCGGACGTTTGGCAAAGATGCCAGCCGTTTGAATCTGCAAGCTATCAGCCAAGCCGATTGGATTTATCCGACGTCGTTGGCCGACAACAGCCTGACGGTGTTACGGGTGATTTTGGACGAAGCTGAGCGCGTTGGTGTCAAAGTCATGCTTAATCCGGCTGGCCCGGAGCTAGCTGATCCAGAAAAGCTAAAAGGTTTGCTGGACACAGTTGACGTGCTTTGCACCAACAAAGAAGAGATGCAAAAATTAGTAGCTGGCGAGACTATCGAGGAGTTGGCTCTGCGGGCGCTGCACTATTGTCCGACAGTGATTGTTAGCGACGGTCCAAATGGCGTGGTAGCGACTGACGGCAAGACATTGGTACGCGCTGGTATGTATGAAGACGTGCCAGTGGTCGATCGCACGGGTGCCGGCGATGCTTTTGCTAGCGGCTTTTTGAGCCAGTGGGCGCAAGGTAAAAACTTAAAAGATTCGATTATTTTTGCTAGCGCCAATTCGACTAGCGTCGTTACTAAGATTGGCGCCAAGGACGGTATCTTGTATAAAGGTGTCAAACTGCACGCTATGCCAATCACCGAGAAACAATTACCAAAACGAGGAGAATAATGAAATACCAGATTTGTGTATCGGGCGCGGCGTCGGGCGAGACGGTTGATAGCGCTCACGAAAAAGCTTTTGCGATTGGCGCTGAAATCGCCCGTTCGGGCAAGACATTGCTGACAGGCGCTACCGTCGGCTTGCCGCACTTTGCTGCGCGCGGCTTCAAAAGTGTTGGTCAGACCAAAGGCGTGTCGGTCGGATTCTCGCCAGCTAGTTCGTTTCGCGAACATATTTCGACTTACCGTTTGCCGACTGCCGAATTCGACTATATCAACTTCACAGGCATGGAATATGTCGGCCGCGATGTTCATCTGGTGCGCAGCGCCGATGCGGTGATTACTGTCGGCGGGCGGATGGGCAGCTTGCATGAGCTGTCGACGGCGCTCGAGAGTCGTAAGGTCTGCGGTATCTTGCTGGGCAGTGGCGGCCTGGCGGACTACACGATTACTCTGCTCAAGAACGTCTGGGCGCCGGGCGCTAAAGATGTCATTTACGACGCTAATCCCGAGCGGTTAGTGGCGCGAGTCATTGAGGCGCTTGACAAGAAATACGCCGATGTCGAGCACGATAGCAGCGACCCGCAGGTTAGTGTCAAACGTTACGGCCAAGGTTAGCTAGAAATAGTCCAAAAATGTTAAAATATTCTAGATGGATAGTCAGCGATTTCGACTAAAATCTGCGTATCAGCCGACTGGCGATCAGCCGCAAGCAATCGCCCAGTTGCTGAATGGTTTGCACGACGGCCAGCGCGAGCAAACGCTACTCGGTGTAACAGGTAGCGGTAAAACTTTTACAATGGCGAATATTATCGCTCAAAGGAACGTGCCGACATTGATTTTGGCGCATAACAAAACCCTCGCTGCCCAGCTGTTCAGCGAATTCAAGCAGTTTTTTCCCGACAACGAAGTTCATTATTTCGTCAGCTATTTTGATTATTACCAGCCAGAAGCTTACATCGCGTCGAGCGATACCTATATCGAGAAAGATTCGGCGATCAACGAAGAAATCGACCGCTTGCGCCATGCTGCTACCGACGCTTTGCTGACACGGCGCGACGTGGTTATCGTGTCGAGCGTCAGCTGTATTTATGGTTTGGGCTCGCCGGCGGATTATTATGATTTGTCGATTACCGTTAAGCGCGGCGAGCGGCGTTTGCAAGATAAGTTTTTGCGCCAATTGATGGATATCCAATATCATCGCAACGATATCGACTTTGCGCGCGGTGCGTTTCGCGTCAAAGGCGACGTGGTTGATGTATTTCCGGCGGGCGGTGAAACGGCTTATCGCGTTGAATTTTTCGGTGACGATGTCGATCGAATTACGCGGATTGACCCGCTGACTGGCGAGATTCTAGAAGAGCCGGAACTCTTCACTATTTTTCCGAGCAGCCACTACGCTACGCCGAAAGAAAAAATTAAGCGCGCCATCGAGAATATTCGCGCCGAGTACGAGCAGCGCGTCGAATGGTTCGAAAAGAATAATAAACTGCTCGAGGCGCAGCGTCTGTCCCAGCGTACCAAGTACGACCTCGAGATGCTCGAGCAGACTGGTTTCGTCAAAGGTATCGAAAACTATAGCCGTTATCTGACCAACCGCGAACCGGGCGAGCAGCCAGCGACTTTGTTAGATTACTTTCCGGATGATTTTTTGATGATTATCGACGAAAGCCACGTTACCGTGCCGCAAGTGCGCGGCATGTATAATGGCGACCGCGCCCGCAAAGAAGTCTTGGTCGAGTATGGTTTCCGCTTGCCGAGCGCTCTAGACAACCGTCCGCTGCGCTTTGACGAATTTAATAAACACATCAACCAAGTCATTTACGTTTCGGCGACGCCTGGTGATTACGAACTCCAGCGCAGCCCGGCGCCAGCGCAGCAGGTAATTCGCCCGACTGGTTTGCTTGATCCAGAGATTATCGTCCGCCCGACCGACGGGCAAGTCGACGACTTGATTGCCGAGATTCGCGACCGCGTCGACAAAAAGCAGCGCGTACTAGTCACTACTTTGACCAAGCGGATGGCAGAGGATTTATCGGCTTACTTGACGGAGATCGGTATCAAGACGGCTTATATTCACAGCGAAATCGACACGCTGGAGCGCGGCGATATTTTGCGCGATTTGCGGATGGGCGTTTATGACGTGCTGGTCGGCATCAATTTACTGCGCGAGGGGATTGACTTGCCAGAAGTTAGTTTGGTGGCGATTATGGATGCCGACAAGGAAGGTTTCTTGCGCAGCGAACGCAGCCTAATTCAGACGATTGGCCGGGCAGCGCGCCACGTCGACGGCAAGGTGATTATGTACGGCGACAATATGACCGATAGCATGCGCTTGGCGATCGACGAAACGCGCCGTCGCCGCCAGATTCAAGAGAAATACAACCGTGAGCATAACATCACGCCGCGCGGTATCAGCAAAGCAATCGACGAAGGCCTGCGCGCCATCATCCCGCAAAAAGAAGATGACAAGCCAAAGCTCGACCTGCGCAAAATCCCGCGCGACGAGTACAAAAATCTCGTCAAAGACCTGACGGCGCAAATGAACCTAGCTAGCGCTAACTTAGAATTCGAACGCGCCGCCGACCTGCGCGATCTGATCGCCGAGATTCGCGAGAAGATGTAGGGCTAGTAACAACTTTAGTAGAAAGGATAAAAATGAAACCAAACAAACTGCAGCCTGGCGATGAAGTTCGAATCGTTGCGCTGGCGCGCTCGGCTAGCGATATTGACGAGGCTGTTTTGCGGCGGGCAACGATGGCGCTGGAATCGCTTGGTTTGATGGTGACGTTTAGTGAAAATGCCTTTTCTCAATCTCAGCGCGGCTGTCCGAGCGACCAGGAGAAGGTTAACGATTTGCACACTGCATTTACCGATTCGAAAGTTAAAGCGATTTTGGCGGCCATTGGCGGTTTTAATTCAAATCAGCTGCTCGACAAAATAGACTGGAAACTAATTGGCGCTAACCCGAAGATTTTCGCCGGATTTTCGGATATCACGGTGTTGAACCATGCTATTTTGGCTAAAACTGGCTTAATCACATATGCTGCGCCGAACTTTTATTGCTTTGGTATGCTGCCGCAAAATAGCTATTCGCTGGAATATTTTAAGCGCTGTTTGTTTGCGGATCAGCCGGATGAGTACGAAGTTGCACCGTCGGCGAACTTTTACGATTATCCTTGGGATTACGACGAAAAATCCTCGCGCGCCACTTTGCCAAACGCTGGTCCAGTAATCATCCAAAAAGGTAGAGCCGAAGGAGTCTTGCTGGGCGGAAATATGTGCAGTCTAAATTTGTTGAACGGCACCGAGTATTTTCCGCGCATTGCTGGCGATATCATCTTATGTATTGAGGATGATAGTTACGATTCGATTTTAGAGACATTCGAGCGCAATTTCCAGTCGGTAGTGCAGCAGCCGTATTTTCGCCAGGTCAAAGCTATTCTGATCGGGCGTTTCCAACAGGAATCGCAGCCAACAGAGCAGGCTCTTAGGGATATTATTCTCAGCAAAAACATTGAACAGACTATGCCAGTCATTGCTAATCTAGATTTTGGCCATACCGACCCGAAATTCACTTATCCAGTTGGCGGCAGGGCTGCGGTTGAGGCTAATGATATAGCTACGATCCGCTTTTTCTCTAGCTAAATCAAGATTTTTTGACATGATACCATCAAATATGTTATAATATATAAGATAAGGTAGTTACTCTTGCGACAAAATATACACCCCATAAGGCGGCAGCGTGATGGTGGCTGTACTGTTCTTGTGCGTGGTTACCGACGATAAATGCACGCCGCGAAAATCCTTGCTATAGCCGTGCCAGCTGCTGTTGAAGCGGACATGCCAGTGTCCTGGCAGCGGCAAATTGATATCGTAATGGTCGAAATGCTGGTCGCTGAAATTGACGATTACTAGCACGTCGTCGCCAGCGCCGCCCTTATCCCAGCGGTGGTAACCGATAACGCAGTTGTCGTCGTTGGCGTGGAAAAGGGCGGTCGAATTGCCTTGCAGGCCGCGCGTTGTATCGTAAGCGTTATGCCGTAGTGCTAGTAAGTGCTTGTGAGCTAGCAGGATGCCGGCATACTTTTCAGTTTTGTGCCATTCTAGGGCTGCCCAATCGTTGAAGGAGCCGTCCTGCAAGAACTCACTGCCTTGTAAAATCATTGGTATGCCAGCGGATGTCAAAGTGACGGCGTCGGCCAGCAGAGCTTTCTCGCGGGCATATAGCGTCGTGCCGCCGGTGGGGTCGGCTGCTTCGTTCAAACGTACAGAACCGTTGGCGGCGGTATCGTGCGAGTCGCTGAAAATCACTCGTTCGAAATCATTGCCGTTATACGAGTGTGTAAACTCGTAGCGAATGCCTTGCAAAGTTGGTGCCGTATCAGCAGTTAGCCCTAGCGCATCGCGCAGCGCATGCGGCCAGCCCAGTTCCCACTGTGCGTCGAAGCCACAGCCATTGTTGGCACGCGGCGCGGTAATCATTGCATTGCAAGCAGCGTCCTCGGCGATCATTAGCGCATCGGGTTTAATCTTATGAGCTAGTTCGACTATGTCTTGCAGCAGACTCCAAGTGTCGCTGATATCGTGCGCTGGGTCGTTGTCGTGGCCCTCGGTATTGCGCATGTAAATAGTGCTATCGACGCGCAGGCCGTCCATATGGTATTCATTCAACCACATTGTAATATTGTCAAGGACGAATTGCCGAACTTCTGGCCGGCCGAAGTCAGGCCGTCCGCCCCAAGGCGTATCGCCGCGCTCATCATTATAAAAATAAATACCGCCGCGGTCGTTCTCGCTCCAACCATCAAACTGCCATAGATCAGTATCGCCGTAAAAATGATTGTAAACGACGTCTAGCACTACGCCGATACCGCGGGTGTGGCACTCGCGCACGAACTTCATCAAGCCGTGGCGCCCGCCCAGCATGCTTTCGACGCTGAAAATGTGGTTTGGCGCGTAGCCCCAGCCATTACTGAAAGCCATGCTAGTGATTGGCATCAGCTCGATAATGTTAATACCGAGGTCTCGTAAGTAGTCCAACTTTTCGATCGCACTATCAAAGGTACCAGATGTAGCAGCATCGGGGCGGTTGAAAGTGCCGACATGCAGTTCATAGATGACTTGATCCTGGCGCGGCGGCATGGCAAAATTAGCATAGTTCTGCCAATCGAAGTTATTATCGACTACCACCGAAAATCCCTTGTCGCTGCTAGTGATAGCTCGAGCGCGCGGGTCGTTCTTCTCGAGCAGCCGGCCGTCGGGCGTCTCGATGATGTATTTGTATTGGTGGCCCGGCTCGACATTGCGGATCAGCGCAAACCAATAGCCGTCGCCTTCGCTAGTCAGCGGCTGATTCTGACCCGCGGTGAACGTCCCGCTGATGAATACTTGCTTGGCAAACGGCGCCCACACACGGAACTCCGCCCCGCCTCTATATAATGTCACTCCTAGTTTTTTTTTGATTTGATGCGGCATAACTTATCTTATTGTAGCATAAGTGGGATGACCGAGCTTCTGTAACTTATGCAAAATCCTTTGGCACTTCTCTAGCTTCTGCGTTATAATTAGTGAATAATGAGTACAATTACCAACGACGATGTGCGTCATTTGGCACAATTAAGCGGTTTGCAGATGCCTGATGCGGAAATTAAATCGCTTTGCGTCGATATCAAGGAAATTATCAATTATATCAATAAGCTGGATGAGTTGGATACCGACGGCGTGGAGCCGACGTATCAGGTGACGGGTCTGCAAAACGTCTGGCGCGACGACGAAATCATTGACAGCAACGTATCGCGGCGACAGCTGCTGGCCTTAGCAGCCGAGCAAAGCGACAATTGCGTGAAAGTGCCAAAGGTGTTGTAATTATGAAAATTATTGAATTAGTAGATAGGATTAAAAAAGGCGAGACCACTGCGCGGGCGCAAGTCGAGCGGTCGCTCGCCAGAGCCCAAGAAACCGAGGAATATCATGCGTTGCTCAGCCTGACGGCAGAGCGCGCTCTGCAGCGAGCTGACGAGATCGACGAGCAGATCAAAAAAGGTGAGAATCCGGGCGTCCTGGCGGGCGTACCGTTCGTCGTCAAGGATAATTACTTGGCGTTCGGTGCGCCAACTACTGCGGCGGCGAAAATGCTTGAAAACTTCGAAGCGCCAGTCCAGGCGACCGTCGTCGAGAAGCTTGAAGCGGCCGGCGCGATTTGTATTGGTAAGTCAAATCTCGATGCTTTTGCGCACGGCGGTTCGACCGAGAACTCATATTTTGGCGCGACGCATAATGCCGTTGATCAGACCAAGGTAGCCGGCGGTTCTAGCGGCGGTTCGGCGGTTGTAACGGCGCTAGATGTGGTACCGTTTGCACTTGGTACCGATACTGGCGGCTCAATTCGCCAGCCAGCCAGTTTTAACGGTGTTTACGGCTTCAAGCCGACTTATGGTTTGAGTAGCCGCTACGGTGCGGTGGCGATGGCTTCTAGTACCGACACGATGGGTTGCTTCGCACGGTATGCTGACGACGTGGCATTAGTCACTAGCGTAATGGCTGGTCGCGACGACAAGGATATGACGACGCTGCCAGATTACTTTGAAATACAAAAGTCAGCAGGCGAGCATCTGAAGATTGGTCTAATCAGCGAGGCGATGAGCGATGGCGTCGACGCAGAAGTTCGCGCTAACGTTAATGATTTTGCCGATAAATTACGCGCAGCTGGCCACGTGGTCGAAGATGTCGATATGCCAAGCCTCAAATATGCTTTAGCAATTTATTACATTGTTGTGCCAGCAGAAGTCTCTAGCAATCTGGCGCGCTACGACGGCGTGCGCTACGGCTATCGCGCCGAAGGTGTCAAAACGCTAGCCGAGCTCTACGGCCGCAGCCGCAACGAAGGCTTCATGACCGAGAACAAACGCCGCATCATGATCGGCAGCTATGTGCTATCCAGCGGCTTTTTCGATGCTTATTATCTGAAAGCTCAAAAGGCGCGCACTGTTTTGATTAACGAATTCAACAAGCTGTTTGAGAAGTACGATTTCTTGCTGCTGCCAACCGCGCCGACACCGGCGTTTGGCCTGGGCGAAAACACTAGCGATCCAGTCAATATGTACTTGGCGGATGTCATGACGGTGCCGCCGAGCTTGGCAGGTTTGCCAGCGATCAGTATACCGGCAGGTAGTAGTTCTAGCGGCTTGCCAATCGGCGCGCAGTTAGTTGGCCCGATGAAGTCCGACGCTAAGTTGATCGCGCTAGCAGGCGATATGGAGGGCGAAAATGAACAATAATTTCGCAACGTGGTTTATTTTGATCGCGGTACTGATTTTGGCGATTGTCGGCGCAGTTTTCATCGCTTTTGCTAGCAAGCGTTCGCCGAAGCTCAAAGTCGAAAAATTCCGCGCCCGCTGGCTGGCGATCGAAAATAGCCTCGACAAAGAAAGTGCTCCCAGCTGGCAGCTAGCTATACTCAACGCTGATAAGCTTGTTGACAAAGCCTTGCGTGATAGTCACTACAAGGGCGAGACTATGGGCGAGCGCATGAAGGCCGCTGGTAAGGTTTGGTCGAACGCTAATCATATCTGGGGCGCGCACAAAATTCGCAACCATATCGCGCACGAAGCTGATGTCAAGATAAATTATGATATTGCGCGCCGCGCTCTGGCCGCTTACAAACAAGCATTGAAAGATTTAGGAGCAATCTAATGGCAGTATCTGACGAAATTTTACAACAATATGAAATGACTATTGGTATCGAGTGCCATGTCCAGCTGGCGACCAAAACCAAACTGTTTAGTCCGGCTGATAACGACGCGCGTAATGCTGAGCCAAACGAAAAAACGCACGAGATTGACTTTGGCCTGCCTGGCATGCTGCCGGTGCTGAACAAGCACGCCGTCGAGCTGGCGGTGCGCGCCGGTAAAGCGTTGAACGCGCCGATTGCTCGCGTTAGCCGGTTTGATCGCAAGCATTATTTCTATCCTGACCTGCCAAAGGGTTATCAGACCTCCCAGATGTACCAGCCGATTATTTTGGCTGGCTATGTTGACGCGCCGCTAGAAGACGGTTCGCTCAAGCGGGTGCGGATTCACCATGCACACATGGAAGAGGATGCTGGTAAGTTGACGCACCACGACGGTTATTCGCTGGTTGACCTCAACCGCGCTGGTACACCGCTGATCGAAATCGTTTCTGAGCCAGACATGCATTCTGCCGAGGAAGCCAAGGCATACGCTTCGGAGCTGCACAAATTGATGGTCTACGCTGGCGTTACGCACGGTGATTTGTACCACGGCAATATGCGCTTTGACGTCAATATTTCGGTGGCTAAGAAGGGCGCGACCGAGCTTGGCAAACGCGCGGAAGTAAAGAATCTCAATTCGTTCCGCAGCGTCGAGCGAGCAGCCGAGTACGAATTCAAACGCCAAGTCGACCTGCTGGAGAGCGGCGAAAAGGTGGTGCAGGAAACTCGCGGCTGGAGCGATGACAAGCAAATTACTACTTCGCAGCGTTCGAAAGAGGATGCCCAGGATTATCGCTACATGCCCGATCCGGACATTCCGCCAGTGGTGCTGAGTGATGAGGAAATTGCTCGGATTCAAGCTGAAGTGCCGGCGTTGCCGAACGAATACCGAGAGCGCTGGGTAGATTTGAAACTGGACCATTCGGTAATTGATACGGTGCTAGCTCATCAGGAAGCTGCAAAAACTCTGGACGCCATTTACTCCCTGACTGATAGCAACGAGCAGTCAGTACTGGAGGATTTGAATGTTGATCGCCAGACTTACGACCGGCTAGCTAAACGAAGTTTTAACTTATTTGCCTCCACGCCAGACGAACAATTAGACTATCAAAAAGTCGAGTCTGGATTAGTCGGTCCGCGCCGCTTGACGCACTTGGCTCTGCTGGCTGAGAAAGGGACGATTAGTTCGAATAGTGCCAAGGAAATCTTTCTCGATTTATTCAATGAAAAGTACGCTGGCGTCATGCCAGAGGATATTGCCAAGGAAAAAAACTTGCTGCAGGTGTCTGACGAAGGCGCCATCGCCGCCATCGTTGACGAAGTATTGAACGACCCGGCCTCGGCAGCTTCCATTGCCGACATTAAAGTCGGTAAGGACAAAGCCATCGGCTACTTAGTTGGTCAAGTAATGAAGCGTTCCAAAGGCCAAGCCAACCCGAGCCTGGCGCAGAAATTAATCCGCGAAAAATTATAAGGTTCGACACTTCAGAAATAGGAGAGAATAGGAGTTAAATTATGAAAAAACCAACCAAAGCTATCATTGCCGCCGCTGGTTTCGGTACACGTTTCCTGCCGCAGACCAAAGCTATGCCTAAAGAAATGTTGCCGCTAATTGACAAGCCGATTATTCAATATGTCGTCGAGGAATTGGTCGAGGCTGGCATTAAGGATATAATTATCATCGGTAGCGCTAACAAGCGGGCGATCGAAGACCATTTTGATACGCCAAACGAAGAGCTGCTGGCTAACCTGCGCGCTGGCGGCGCCAAAAAGCAGCCGCTCATTGACATCGTCCAGCGCTTGTCCGAAATGGCTAATTTTGTCTACATCCGCCAGAAAGGCCCGTACGGCAATGCGACGCCGCTGACTTGCGCTTCACATTTGATTATGCCAGGCGAGTCGGTGATTTACACGTTTGCTGACGACTTCATCGAGGCTAGCCCGAGTCGTTTCCGCCAAATGATTGAGGCGTCGCAGCAACTCGACGGGGCAATCTTGTCATGTAAGAAAATTGTCGAAGACGCCGAATTCGATCGTTACGGCGTAGTTAACGGCCAGCAAGTCAAAGACGGCGTCATTAAAATGACTAATATCGTTGAAAAACCTGGTAAAGCTAACGCACCGTCCGACTTGGCGAGCGTCAGCAGCTATTTGCTACCGGGCGAGTTTTTCGGCTATCTCGAGCGGGCTCGCGACGACTTTGATGGCCGCGGCGAATTCACTGTCCAGCCAATTATGCAAGAGATGATCGACGACGGGTTTGACTTTTACGGCGTAGAAATCACCAACGGTACTTATTATGATACCGGCGATAAATTGGAATACATCAAAACCGTGGTTGATTTCGGATTGAAACATCAAAAACTCGGCCCAGCGCTGCGGCAGTTCTTGCAATCGCGAATTAACGGCGAAAATCGCTAAAAGCACTAGCTTTTTCTGACAGAACGTGGTATAATGAGAGTATAGCTGCAAAAAGCAGTATTAAAATAAACAAAAAGGAGCGCAAATATTGATGGAATGGGCTCAAATACTTGTCATCATTTTGGCGGCAGCTTTGGCGTTGTTCTTGCTGCTAGCAATTATCTTGACGATCAAGCTAATCCAGATTTCCCGCCAAATCAAACGGGTGGCTTGTGTCGCCGAGCGCACTGCCCTCAAGGTAGAGTCGGTTGCCAATAGCGCGGCTGCTATGGTGGCACCGGCAGCAATCGCCAAGATCATCAAATCGATGATGTACAAAACTAAAAAACATAAAAATAAGGAGGACTAATTATGTCAAAACGTAAATTTGTTTTGGGGGCGCTCTTTGGCGCAGTTGCCGGAGTAGTCGCTGGCGTCCTAACAGCGCCGAAGTCAGGCAAAGAAACCCGTGCCGACCTCAAGAAAAAGGCTAACGAACTAAAGAACGAAGCTGGCGAAAAAGCCGAAGAGGTCAAGGCCAAGGGCGAGAAAGTTTATAGCGATGTCCGCAACAAAGCCAATGCTGCCGTCGAAGAAGGCCGCAAAACTGTTGACGACTATAGCGACCGCGCTGTGCGTGCTGCTAACGCCGCCAAGGACGAATTCAACCGCCCAAGTAAGCGCAAATAATTGTAGCCAATCAAATACTCAAGGCGCTCTGTTTTGCTGTAAATCAGGGCGCTTTTTATTGTGAAAACTGGCGAGTTGTGGCAAACTAAATCTATGGTCAAAAAGCACAATAATATCTTCGCCCGCATATCTCAGCGTTTGCGTGACGACAACGAAAAAGGCTCGCGCCAGGCGCTGCTCGAGGAGCTGTTCAACGACTTCAACCGCAATCGCTACGAGATTTACAAGATTAACTTTTTTCGCGGTATATTTTTCGGTTTCGGGTCGCTTTTAGGCGGTACTATGCTGATTGTGTTGTTGGTTTGGGTGCTTAATCTCACCGGCCAACTCGTCCCGAGCGTGGCTGGCTTTATCGATCAAATACTTAATGTTATGCAGAATAGCCGGCGCTAGCGTTGCTAAACGGCTTCTTTACTCCTTAAAATTACTGCGCCAAGAGTGCAGGCAGATTGGCGCGGCGCGTCTTCAAAAACAACTTAGTCTGCGCTATAATAAGCATAAGATATGGGTAGTAATTCAGTACAAGGCCAGCCGGCGCTGCAACCGAGCGATTTCGTGCACCTGCATAATCATACCTTTCATTCGGTGCTAGACGGCTTGACTAAAATCAATGATTTGGTTGATAAAGTCAAGGAGTTCGGTATGGAGGCGGCGGCAGTAACCGACCACGGCACGATGAGCGGTATCCTTGACTATTATAAAACTGCCAAAAAGGCTGGCATCAAGCCGATCCTTGGTATCGAGACATACGTAGCGGCGCGTTCGCGCTTTGACCGCGATCCGGCCAAGGATAAGCAGCGCTTTCACTTGACGGTGCTAGCGATGAACAACACCGGCTTTCATAATCTGATGAAGCTATCAACGCAGGCTAATCTGGAGGGTATGTATTATAAACCGCGGATTGACCATGACTTGCTAGAGGAGTTGAACGAAGGTTTAATTGTGATGAGCGGTTGTGCTAGCGGTGAAATTGGCGTAGCTCTCAAAGAAGACGATTACGATCGTGCCCGCGATATCGCCAAATGGTATAAATCGATTCTGGGCGACCGCTACTATCTGGAATTACAAGACCACGGCCATCCAAAATCAAACACGCACTGGGACGTCCAGGCAAAAATCAACGAGGGCTTGATTAAGCTATCGAAAGAGCTAGACATCGAGATGGTGGTGACCTGCGACGGCCACTACTTGACGCACGATCACCAAGACGCGCACGAAATTTTGCTATGTGTTGGTACCGGTTCGTACTTGAGCGATGAAAAGCGGATGAGCTTGAAGGATTTTGAGCTGCACTTGACCGACCCGCGCGATATCATCGCTCATTGGGGAGAGGAATATCCCGAGGTAATTCGTAACACTAAAAAGGTGGCTGACCGCTGTAACGTTGAAATTGAGCTGGGCCGCATTCTTATTCCTAAATATCCGCTGCCTGAGGGCGAGAACGAGCATTCGTATCTGCTGAGATTGACTTATCAAGGTCTATTGCAGCGTTATAATGGCACTTCGAAAGAGGAAGCTGAGAAGCTAGATCCTGACGATATCATCCCGCAATTATCCGACGAAGTTCGCCAGCGCGCCGAGATGGAGCTGGGTGTGATGGGCAACATGGGTTATGAGGGCTACTTCTTGATTGTTCAGGACTTTATCAACTGGGGTAAATCTCAAGGGATTGTTTTTGGTCCGGGCCGGGGTAGCGCCGCCGGATCAATTATCGCCTACGCACTGAATATTACTGACCTTGATCCGCTGAAGTACGGCCTGCTGTTTGAACGTTTCCTCAATCCAGATCGTATTTCCATGCCGGATATTGACGTTGATATCCAAGATACTCGCCGCGACGAAGTGATTGAATATTGCGCTAAAAAATACGGCGAAGACCATGTCAGCAATATCGCTACCTTTGGTAAGATGTTCGGCCGCATGGCGGTACGCGATGTCGCCAGGGTGCTGGAAGTTCCTTATGCCGAGAGCGACCGCTTGGCTAAGTTGGTGCCGCCGCCAAACCAGGGCCGGCATATTCCGCTGTCGGTTAGTGTCAAAGAAGACGCCGATTTGCGTAAGGAGTACGAGAACAACCCTACCGCCAAAGAAGTGCTGGATTACGCCATCCAGCTCGAGGGCACGATTCGCAGCCACGGCGTTCATGCCTGCGGCGTGGTGATTGCACCGGATACACTGGTTAATTATATTCCGCTAGAAATGGCGCAAAAGGGCGTGGTGGCCACACAGTTCCCGATGGGCGAAGTCGAGGAATTGGGACTGCTGAAGATGGACTTTTTAGGACTCAGTAACTTGACGATTATTAACAACGCCATGCGTATTATCAAAAAAGTTTATAAAGAAGAAATAAACCTGGCACACTTGCCGCTAGATGACAAACCGACGTACGAGCTATTCCAGCGCGGCGACACCACCGGCGTGTTTCAGCTAGAATCGGCGGGCATGAAACGCTACCTGCGGGCGCTCAAGCCGACGCATTTCGAGGATATCATCGCTATGGTGGCTTTGTACCGCCCGGGGCCGATGCAGTTTATCGATAGCTTTATTCGCCGCAAGCACGGCGAAGAGCCGATTACCTACTTGCACGAGGGTATGCGCAACTCGCTAGAAAACACCTACGGAATTTTGGTCTACCAAGAGCAATTTATGCAAATTTCTAAGGAATGGTGCGGCTTTACCGGCGGCCAGGCTGATACGCTGCGCAAAGCCGTCGGTAAGAAAAAAATCGACCTGATGAAAAAGGTTAAGCCGGAGTTCGTCGAGGGCGCGGTTAAAGTCGGCGGCGCCACGCGCGAAATGGCAGAAACTTTCTGGACGCAGCTGGAGGAATTCGCTAATTACTGTTTCAACAAGTCGCACGCCGCTTGTTACGGCTTAATTGCTTATTGGACGGCTTATCTGAAAGCGCATTATCCGGACGCTTTCATGGCGGCGCTAATGACCAGTGATCACGACGATATCGACCGCCTGGCGATTGAAATCACTGAATGCAAGCATATGGGCTTGGAGGTTCTGGCGCCAGATGTTAATCAATCTTACGTTGAGTTCGGCGTGGTGCCGGCTGCCAAACAAGTCCGCTTCGGCATGGCAGCGGTCAAAGGCGTCGGTGTCGGCGCAGTCGAAGAGATCATTCGCGCCCGCGAGGCCGATGGCCCGTTCAAGTCGGTCGAGGATTTTGCCAAACGTGTCAGTACCAGCAAAGTTAATCGCAAAGCTTGGGAATCGCTGGTCAAAGCCGGTGCTTTCGACGCGCTAGGCGACCGCAGCGATTTACTATTCAATCTCGATACGATTCTGGCTTTTGCCAGCAAGCTGCAAAAGGAAGCGCTCAGCGGGCAAGTTGATATGTTCGCGGCGCTCGGCGGCGACAAATTGATGCCGTCGGTCGAGCTGAAGACTTCGCCAGTCAAATACACCAGCAAAGAACAACTGATGTGGGAGCGCGAATTGCTGGGCCTTTACATTAGCGCGCATCCATTAGATAATTATGATGCCTTTTTCGAGGAGCAGACCATTCCGCTGCATGCCTGCACACCGCAAATTGACGGGCAGAAAGTGTCGGTCGGTGGCTTGGTATCGACGATTCGCACTATCGTCACCAAGGCTGGCACTAAAATGGCGTTTGTTGGTATCGAGGACAAAACTAGCGAGGCAGAATTAATCGTTTTCCCGAGGCTGTACGAGCAGCTTGGCGACAGCTTGCAACAAGATGCTATCGTCAAAGTAGCCGGCACAATCAACGCCCGCGACCGCGACGGCAACATGACCGACGAAGCCAAAATCATCGCTGACGAAATTAGTATCGTTACCGACAAAGAACTCAACGAATACCAAAGCCACGGCCGTAAAATGACGGCGCCGAAAGGCCGCGCGGCCGTCAAAAATAAACGCTATCCGCGCAAAAACGCTAACGGTGCGCCAGCTGTGACGGCTGCAGCCAGCGCCAAAGCGGCACCGGCAATCACCGCCAAGCCGCTGGAAAAGCTGGAGACTGTCTATGTCAAGGTCAAGAATCCGAGCGACCGCGACTTGCTGGTCTCGCTCAAGAAACTGTGCAGCCAAAACCCTGGCCAAAACGACATCATTATGATTTTGGGCGAAGATAAGTCCAATGCCATCCGTCTGCCGTTTCGGGTTGACGCTCAGCGCAACCTGCGCGCTGGCCTGGCCGAACTGCTGGGCGACGAATGCGTCAAAGTGAAATAGATTAGGGTAAGATAATTTTGGCCAAAGAAAATAGCCCGCCAGAAAGGCCTTGCGCCGAGGCTGGTGGCCTCTAGGCGGGCTATTTTCTAGCGGGCGTTAGCCCTTTCGGACGTTGCGGGGTACGTCCTCGGTCTTGGTGGCGTCGTCGGCTGGAGTCATGATGACGAAACACCCGTGATTAGGTGTTTCGATCACATAGACGGTCTCGTCGTCTTCAGTAACACTCGAGACCCAGAGGGCCTCGGAGGCGGCCTCCACGAGGGCGAGCTCGAGACGGCGCATCTGCGCCGTCACGGTGGTCAAACGCCCCTTGAGGAGCTCTTGCTGCGTCTTGTTAATGCCATCTCTGTATTGGGTATCGATCTTGCTGATAGCCAATCTACAGAGATTGAACATAGCGTAGACAGAGAGGATACTCACCCCGAGGGCGAGATACCCGCTCTTGACAAGCTGGGTGGCCACGATGGTCGTGGTCGCGATGACGATGAACTCAAGAACGAGACGGATGACAAAGCGCTTCATGATTCCTCCTCAGGAAATCACGCTCAAGTAAAAGGGCAACTTCACGCCCTTTTTTGTGGAAAACTTGAGCGAAAAGCTAATATATATATCACATATGGACTGCAAAGTCAATACTTTTCGCAATTATTTCGCAAAAAAAGCAAATTTTGAACCCTTTTCGGGCTATTTTGTCGCTTTTACTAGTTCGTACAGCGCGATTCCGGCCGCTACCGACACATTGAACGACTCTTTTTGCCCGAACATCGGAATCTCAATGATATCGTCAGCCAAATCCAGCCATTCGGGCGCGATACCGTTGACTTCTTCGCCTAACAGCAGCGCGGCGCGGTCTGGCGTCGAATAATCGCGCAGATTGGTGCTATTGGCGGCTTGTTCCAGGGCGGCGATGCGGTAGCCCAGTTGCCGCAGTTCATCTAGCGGCGGTGCTTCGTGATATTCAAACGGCACCAAACTCTCGGCGCCGAGTGCCGTTTTGTGGATTTGCTGGGTGATTTTTTCACGAATGTGCGGCAGGCGCTGGTCGTCCCGCGTGATTTCACCGTCGATTAGCGCGCAATTTGGCGCTTCGCGGCACAAACTCAAATCTGGGTAGGGCGTATAGCCACTCAAAATTAGCTTTTCGACGCCGAACCCCTCGCTGGTACGAAAAATCGACCCGACATTGAAAGTCGAGCGGATGTTGTGGGCGATGACGACGATTTTTGGCATAATTCTATTGTAGCATTGTTTTTAGCGCAAGCTTTTTGCTAAAATAAAGGTGATGGATGAAGAAGAAGTCCAGCGCCGTCGGCGCGAACAAGACGAAAAAGCTACCCGCCAGCGGGCGACTATTTTGGGTTTGCCGTATGTTGATATGCGCAATCTAGAGGATACGCTACCGCTAGTCCCTGGCATGATTCCGATCGAGAAAATGCACCAATACCGCATCGTGCCGCTAGCCAAGGGCGGCAACGAAGTGATGTACCAAATCGGCGTGACCTCGCAAACGCCGCAATCTATTTTGCAGAAGATCAAGCGCGAGTATCAAGATCGCGGCGACAAATTACAGTTTTTGCTGATCAGTGCCAGCGGCTACCGGGCGATGATGCTGCGTTACGATCCGCCGCAGCGCACTGCTTACGATGATATCGAGATTGCTAAAGAGGGCGATAGCAACACCATCGCTCAAGTTAGCCAGACGTTGAATCTGGTATCGAGCGAGGAATTGTTTGATTTCCTGATCAAGCAGGCGGACAGGCTTGGCGCTAGCGACATTCACATTGAAAACGAGCGCGACTCTATCCGCGTACGCATGCGTGTCGACGGCGCGCTGCACCCGGTGGCGCAGCTAGAACGTTCGCGCTACCGGATTATTATGGGCGAGCTAGCTAGCCGTGCTGGTGTTAGCAGTGCAGCTATGGAGTCGCAGTCCGGCCATATGCAGATGGAAATCACTACCGATCAAGGCACGCATCTATTGAATCTGCGCGTCGAGACTGTGCCAACGTTGTACGGGCAAGATGCGGTGCTGCGTTTGTTTAATTTTGATGAATCATTGTTGAACTTGGATTTGCTGGGCATTCCGCCGCGCCAGCGCAAGGAAATCGACGAAGTTGTCAGCCACCCGCGCGGCCTGGTGTTGATGGTCGGGCCGACTGGCTCGGGTAAATCGACGACGCTTTATAGTATGCTCAACGCGTTGAATACCACCGACCGCAAGCTGATTACACTCGAGGATCCAATCGAGTATGGCCTGAGCGGTATGTCGCAAATTCCGATCGACACGACGCACGGGCAGAGTTTTGCTGATGGTTTGCGCAGTGTTTTGCGCCTTGACCCAGACGTGGTGATGGTTGGCGAGATCCGTGATGTCGATACGGCGCGCACGGCTATTCAGGCGTCAATCACCGGCCACTTGGTGCTATCGAGCTTTCACGCCAATACTACCAGTACAGCCTTTAGCCGTATGATTGATATGATTGGAGTTAACCCGATCTTTTCAAGCGCTATCCGCTTGTTGATTGCTCAACGTTTGGTGCGGCGTTTAGTCGATCACACCAAGGAAGCGTACGAACCCGATGAAGCAACACGTAAATATGTTCAGCGCGTACTCGAAAAGCTGCCGCCTGATGTCGAGAAGCCTGATCTGGATAATTTCAAGCTGTGGCGCCCCGTGCCTAGCGAAGATGCGCCGTTTGGCTACAAAGGCCGGGTGGTTATCATGGAACAGCTGGTTGTTACCGATGAAATCCAGAAGTTTATCCGCGGCGATGTCCAAGATGTTCACCCCGAGACGATAGAAGAAACCGCTCGAAATGAAGGTATGCTAACGCTCGAGCAGGTCGGCGTGCTGGCGGCCTTGCGCGGCGAAACCACGCTCGAGGAAGTCGCTCGGGTGATTTAAGCTGGTTTTTTGCTTTTTTCGCGGAAATGTGTAGTAGTAGCTGCGGAGTTTGACAAAAATCGCAAAAACACCTCTAAACCCTTGACAAACAGCGTGATGTGTGATAGCATAATAGCATACCACTCCCTTTAGCAGGTTGAGCCGGTATGCATACTTAAAAAATGAAATCTGATAAGCGCCGACTAGCGTCGTCGGATTTCAGACTCTCTATCAAGATATAAAAAGTTTTCGCGAATAGCTATTGACTGTTTGCGTTTTTATGTGTGAGTAGAGAGTCTGAAAAGGTCGGACTCCATACCGCCCCGAGTGGGGCAGAAAGGAGCCGATCATGGCTCTAGAGACCCTCAACGACATCGTGATTACAAAGGGCGGCTGGCCCGCCCTTTGGGAGCGCGGTGGCGCATTGTCGCGCCGCGGCTCCGCCACTATCGTCGCCGAGGCGGACGGGTCGAAGCCCCGTCCGATCTTGGTGAAGACCCGCGGGCACCTCGCCTGCGGACAGCATGCCCTTGTCGGCCTGCGGGCCGGCATGTATGTCATACGCGCCGGGCGCTCCGGTGCGATCGATGTCAAGCGCATCAAGCGTATCGGCGTCAAGGGCGAGGTAGCCCTGGCTGAAGTCGAGAAGGTCGACATCTCCTCGATCCCGTCTGAGCTGCAGCCCGCCGTGCAGGCTGCACTTAAAAAGGCGGACACGTATCACTGCCGCTACGCTGTCTGGGTAGACAGCAAGGCGCCACAGCGCTACGGTCCGGGTCGCCGCCAGTTGGCGGCGATCTACGACGAGATCCGTGCAGCCAAAACGGCCGCGATTAAGGACGAGATGGAGGACTGGGAGCTGAAGCTCCTAACCCTCGCGGAAGCTCCGCCCGAGGAGGCGTGACACCCTTGCTCCGCGCACTCGGGGCATCGATTTCATCTTTCCATGAGACCTTGAGAGTGCGCTCAAGGTCTCCACACCCGCGCCTTCCTGGCGGGGATGGTCGAGTTCTTGGCTTAATCACTAATAGAGCTCCCATCTCCGCCGGAAGGGCGGGTTTTTCACTTTTTGACACTATTTAATTACTGCAGAGACCGCCGGCACGACGCGCTCATCAAACGGCGACGGGATAACTTCGTCTGCGGTTGGATTCTCGACCAGTGCTGCTAGAGCTTCGGCGGCGGCTAACTTGTGCTGGTCAGTGATTTTCTGGACGCCATTATCTAGCGCGCCGCGGAAAATACCAGGGAAAGCCAAGGAATTATTAACTTGATTCTGGAAGTCGCTGCGGCCAGTCGCTACGACGGCTGCACCAGCGCTAATTGCGGCATCGGGCATGATTTCGGGTACTGGATTGGCTAGAGCGAAAATAATCGGCTGGCTGGCCATTGCCGCGACCGTCTCTGGCGCTAGCGAGTTAGCGGCCGATACGCCGATGAAGATGTCGGCGCCAGCTAATACTTCTGCTAGAGTACCGCTTTCTGAAGTGTTCAAATATTGCTGCAAGGCGGTTTTTTCTGGCGACAGGTCAGTGCGGTCGCCGCTCAGCGCGCCGTAGCGATCGAGCGCAATCAAGTTTTTGACGCCGTACAGATTGAGCAGCTTAATAATCGCTGTGCCAGCCGCGCCTGGTCCTGCCAGGACGACTTTGCAGTCGCGTAAGCTTTTGCTGACAGCCTTGGCGGCGTTGATCAGCCCAGCTAGCACTACTATTGCCGTACCGTGCTGGTCGTCGTGAAATACTGGAATGTCTAGTTCGGCTTTCAAACGCTCCTCAATTTCGAAGCATTTTGGCGAAGCGATATCCTCTAAATTGATCGCCCCGAAGCTCGGCGCTATCGCTTTGATCGCACCGATGATTTCTTCTGGCTGATGGACGTCCAAGACAATTGGCACGGCATCGACATTAGCGAAATGTTTGAACAACAGCGCCTTACCCTCCATCACCGGCATGGCGGCTTTCGGTCCCAAATCGCCCAAGCCCAAAATCGCCGAGCCGTCAGAAATCACGCCGACCAAATTGTTCGTCCAAGTGTATTTCGGCAAATCCGCCGGGTTCTCGGCGATGGCTTGGCTGACCGCGCCAACCCCTGGGCTGTAATAAGCGCTAAGCTTATCGCGGTCGATTTCACCGTTATCGCGCAGCGCGGTGGTGATTTTACCTTTATATTTTTGGTGTAGTTCGAGTGCTAGTTTGTTGTAATCCATGAGTATATTATAGCGCGTTTTGGCATTTTGGGCGCGCATGTTGAACTAAATGGCAGTTTGTAGCATAATATATTTATGAGAAAAAATGGAGAGTTTTTAGGCACAATAAGAAACCGGTTGACAACATTTTTGGCAGTTGGAAGTTTAGCGTTAAGCTCGTTTGTCGGGTCGTGCTCGGCTGAGCGTCAGACGCCGGATCCTACGCCAGCCGGGAGTACTGCCTCCGAGAGCGCTACTGCCGGGACACTAACTTATGAGGAGTTAGCCAAAAAAATTGGCGAGGGTGATTCAGTTTGGATCGCGCCAGTTGCTTACATACAGAGTACAGACGGTGAAAACAGCGGCAAGATTGTTGTACGCCCAGTTGCTGAAGTCAACGGTGACCCGACATGTCAGCAACCTGGGAATCGCGGCAGGTGGGCGACGAACAGGTAAGATACTACGCCGTTGAAGATGGCAAATTGGTGGAAGTAGACCCTCCGTCATCCAAGGCGGCCAGACGGTCGGATAGCGTCGATGAAAATACAGTTATCTGTGTGAAATTTGACGGGGCAGTCGACGGATTCCAACCAGGAGCGGAGCTTCCGACGACTATGGTTATTGACGGCGAGCCCTACCGTGTCGTATACGTAGAGGGTTCAACAGAAAACTCGTCGACCCCGCGTCAAGCTCTTGACCCAACCGATGAATAGCTATTTTGATTGCATTTTAGTATAGTTTGTGGTATAATAAAAAGACATACCAATTTTAATTTCGAGGTGAAAATATAACGAAATGGATATATTAAAATCTGGCAGGCCAGCTATGAGGCATGCAGCGTCTGAGGGGTCTACTGGCTTAGATTGGGATTGGCTGCCCGATAAAAAGTTGGGAAAGACGATAGCTGGTCTCTTTGCAATTGCCGCAGCGGCGACTTGTTCTACTGCGTATATATCTACAAACTTAGCTGAGCAAGGGAAAAAAGATCCTACTCCTGTGATAGACGGGACTGATAATTTGCCTCAGCCAGCAGTACCAGGCGACTCTATTGGCACTGGCACTAATTCGTCTGCAGACGTAATAGAGGTAGACGGAGCTTCTAGAGTAGGTGTTTGCAATATATGGCAGGAGCAAGGACTTATTGGTCGCGGTTTCGTGTGTCCTGATACTAGCACTCAAATTAATCCAGATGTTCAACCGTTAGCTGACTCAGATTTCCAGACGGCGGGCGGTTCTAATCCCGATACTCAAGTTCTTGTCGATATCGATAGCATTAATCAATCGACCACAGCGTAAATTATTTCTTTTGTTTTATTTTATAAAGATCAAGAGCTAGCTGGCAACTAGCGGGCTTTGCTGGCTGCTTTCTCTTTGCAGCTATTGCTCGCCGCTTGATATTGTGTTAGAATACTTGCATTGTACGAGAGTTAATGATTCGGGCTTTGTTCGGTGTGGAGCCGCAGAGGTACAACTGCGTGGCCAGCCAGAGCGGGCTTGAAAGATAGGAAAAATTATGAGTTTTGCATTAATCCAAAAAGTCAACGACGAGCAAAAGAAAGCGCAAGTTGTCGATGTTCGCAGCGGCGACACCGTACGCGTCTACCAGAAAATCAAAGAGGGCAACAAAGAGCGCATTCAGATGTTCGAGGGCGTGGTCATCCGCACCGACAACAAAGGCCAGCACACTAGCCGCATCACCGTTCGCAAAGTTGCTTCGGGCGTCGGCGTCGAAAAATCGTTCTTGCTGCATAGCCCGCTGGTAGAAAAAGTCGAGATTGTGCGCCGGGCCAAGGTTCGCCGCAACTTCTTGAGCTTCTTGCGCAAACGCAGCGGCAAGTCGGCCCGCTTGACGGCCGTCAAGTTTGATCGCGAAGCTGTCAACGCCGTCCGCGACAAACATGCTGAAGAGGAAGCTGCCCGGCTGAAAGAAGAGAAAGCCAAAGAAGCCGCCGAGAAAAAGGCCGTCGAAGAAGCTAAGCAGGCCGAGTTGGACGCCAAGGCTGCCGAGGTCGCTGCCCGCCACGCCGAGAGTTGACAGTAGTCTGTATTCTAGTACTAACAATAAATCCCGCCGATGAGCGGGATTTTGTTTTGTCTGCGAAATAACCGTGAAAAGGAAAGTGCCCGCTGAGGCGGCTCAAGCAGAACGTGTGTGTTCCGCGAGCCGCCCCAGCGGGCGTCGGAGAGGAAACGGCCCACCGAGTAGGCCGCGGTAAGGCAGGATTTCTGCCTGCGGGCCGTTTCCTCGGGGGTTGGGGTCAACGGCCGCCGTGGCGGCGGGCCGGTCACGTGTTGTCGGTCGCCATGGATGCGGCAAATACAACTATGGCAAAAACCATAATTGTAATAAGCAAACTGACCCAGAAACTTAGGGCCGGGATTGCGCTACACAGCGAGTGTAGCACCCCCAGCACAATCATAACTGCCCAGGCCAAGATGGCCCAGGTGATGGTCGGAATTCCGACCATCACGAACAGGATAAACAATTTACCCTTCACACTAAACACCCCCTCTCTTGATAGTCAACGCGCTTAGCTTACCAATATTATAACACAAAACTCGCCATTTGCTCCTACGATTGAGCCTATCGCCACCATTTGTTATCATGAACTTATGATTCTGGGGATCGACGAGGTTGGGCGCGGGCCGTGGGCGGGGCCGCTGGTGGTTGGCGCGGTGATTTTGGGCGGCGCCGAGATTGACGGCTTGGATGATAGTAAAAAGCTGACCAAAAAGCGCCGCGAAGCGCTGGACGTGGAAATTCGCGAAAAGGCGGCTGCCTGGGCGCTGGGCTGGGTGAGCGCCCAGGAGTTAGACGAGGCTGGCATGAGCGAGGCGCTGCGCCTGGCGACGCGACGGGCGGTCGAGCAGATTCAAGCGCAATGCCGCCAGCAAAATCTAGCTTTTAGCGAAATCATCATCGATGGCAAGGTGAATTTCTTGCGCGGCACGGCGCTAGAGAAGTTCGTTGCGACCATGCCTAAGGCCGACGGTTTGATTCCGAGCGTGTCGGCGGCGTCGATCGTCTCCAAGGTGGCACGCGACCAGTTCATGGCCGAGCAGGCAGCGGTCTATCCGGGGTACGGTTTCGCGTCGAACGCTGGCTATGGCGTGGCCAAGCATCGGGCGGCGATTGAGCGCCTGGGTGTGACGCCGCTGCACCGGCTGAGTTTCGCGCCGCTGGCGAAGTATGCTGTGACGCCGCGAGCAGTGGCTCAGAAAAAATCAGGGCAACTTTACGTGGGCCCCAGATATTTTTCTGATGGCGCTCGAGCGGTGGAACTGCATCAAGACGCTATCAACGATTCTGCAGAGGCTGCCCTGATTTTTTCTGGGGATACCGTTCCAGGCAGCTCTATATGTATTAATGAAAAACCAATGACGACCCGGCAAATTGGCGATAAGGGCGAGCGGGCAGCGGCGGATTGGCTGGCGGCTAACGGCCACGAAATCATCGCGCGGAATTGGCGGACGCGGTACTGCGAAATCGATATCGTCAGCGTGAAAGGCGAGGTGTTGTATTTCACCGAGGTGAAGTATCGTAAGAACGATGATTTCGGCGATGGACTGGCGGCGATTACCGCCAAAAAGCAGCGGCAGATGCGTTTTGCGGCAGAGTTGTTTTTGGCGGGTAAGCCAGAATGCAGCGGCATGGCGGCCAAACTTCTAGCCGCCAGCGTGAGTGGCGACCCGCCAGCCGTCCAAGCGGTGGTAGAAGTAAATTAAACCAAAGAAAATAGCCCGCCGAAATTGGCTCAAACCGGAATTGGGTTTTATATCAACCCGGGAAACACTTAATACTTAAGTGTCTCAACCAGTATTGAAACCAATTCGGCAGGCTATTTTCAAGCGGGCGTTTCAGCCCTTGTTGGCTGCTGACGAGGCGGCAGCCTTCTCGTCCTCAACCTCCATCACCCCGAGCGGGGCAAAGGAGAGAGCAACAAATTCGTATGCCGCCCATGCTGGCCCGAGACAGAAAAGAATCTCGGAGTTGAGAGATAGGGCGTACCACACATATGCGTGACTGACAAAACTGACCAGTACCATCTGCCAGCCGGCCAAGCGGCCGGTGGCGAACGCCTCGATCGTCGCCCAGGGGGCGACGATAGCAAAGGACACGAGGACGATGGTGACGAGGATGAAAACGGCGCTCATGATTCCTCCTAAAGAAATCATTCACTCAGATAAAAGGGCAACCTTCCGCCCTTTTAGACAATCTGAGCGAAAAGCTATTATGAATATAGCACATTATCGCATAAATGTCAAGCGTTTTAGCGAAAATTATGTCATAATAATTCTGCGACCTCTGTAAAAGCCGCAGAATTACTTATCCCAAAAAACTGAAATTACTTTGCTAGAGCCGCTATGACTGCCGCTTTGTCGCGGTCGATTAGGTCTAGTTTGCCCTCTAAATCTAATATTCCCATGTCGATGGCGCGGACGAGCGACTGGTCGCGGCGCAACGGCGTGAAAAATTCGCGGTATTCGGCTAGCTGCTGGCGCGTCATCAGCAGCATGGCGGCGTAGCGCGGGAAGTAATCGTGGCTTTTGTCGCTGGCGAAAGTTTGCTCAATCCAATACCACTGGCTGCGCATCCAGCGCCAGGCGGCTTCGCGGCCGTAGCGATTGCGCAGCAGGTCGACGAACCAGTGAACGGTATCTTGGCTGCGGATGATATCGGTGTCGGTCAGCAGTTCAATCAAGCGTGCTAGCTGTTCGGCGTCGCGCGTCGCTGTAATTCCCGCAGCGATGTCGCTGCGCAGGTCGGCCGATTGCGTGGCTTGGTAGGCTTCGAGTAGCTGGCTGACTATATCTGCCGGCTGATCACTGTAGCGGACGGCGGCACCGATGATTGATGGACGCAGGTCAGCGCTGAGTTCGGCCAGAGGCGTGTTTTGGTAGAGCTGGCGCGCAGTACTGATTGCCGCCGTGTCTTCGCTATATAGCATGCAATCGATGATGGCGGCGCGCAGTTTGCTGTCGGATTCTGGCTCGCCGGGGTGTTTGTTCCAACCTAGGCGTTCGAATTGCGGACGAGCTAGCTTGCCTGATAGGCGGCGCAGCAGCTTCTCGGCGGCTTCGTCTTGGTCAACGAATTTTTTGAGATCGCTGATGGCCAGCGCAATGATTTCCCAGACGGTCTGATCGCTTTCGTTTTGGAAAGCAGCTATCGCTTCGACTAGTGTGCTGCTAGCAATTAGACCGCCGCGAGCTAGCAAGATTTGCTCATTGAGGTACTGGGCTCGTTGTGCTGGCGTTAATATGCCATCGGTGATGGCCTGCAAAATGCGCGCCTGTAGGGCGTCGTCATAGCAAGTGATAAAGTGCGAGGCGTTTTGATAATTGAGCAGTAATAGTCCGTCTGGCGCGGGCGAAAGGCGCTGTTCGCGCTCTTTTAGAATTTCGGGTAGGCGCTGGTCGTTGGCGTCGAGCGGAATCGGCCACAAACGATCAGACGGCTGGTGTGGCCCAGTGAAGAATTGTTCCTGGCGGAGCGTCAACTCGCTATTATCAAGCGACGCGTAGACCACTGGGTAGCCTGGTTGTGAAATCCAGGTGTTCATTAGCGCCCCGACATCTTTGCCACTAGCTTGGCTTAGGCATTCCCAGAGGTCGTCGCCAGTGGTGTTGCTATACTTGAAGCGGGTGAAATACTGCTTGAGGCCAGCGCGGAACGCTTCATCACCGATCCATAGTTGCATCATTCGCAGCAGCCGGCCGCCTTTGGCGTAGACAATCGCCCCATCAAACAGTGCGCTAATTTCGGCTGGGCTCGATACGTCGGTTTGAACTGGCTGTACGCCGTCGATACTATCTCGGCGCAAGGCAGCAACGCCCTCGTTGTTGGCGAACTCGTCCCATTGCCGCCAATCCGGATGCAGCGCGTCAGTTGCTAGGTATTCCATCAGCGTAGCGAAACTCTCGTTCAGCCACAAGTTATTCCACCACTTCATAGTCACTAGATTACCGAACCACTGGTGGCTTAATTCGTGGGCGATAACCGTTGCAATATATTGGCGGGTCGAAACGCTAGCGGTTGCCGGATCGGCCAGCAGGGCGGTTTCGCGGTAGGTCACCAAGCCCCAATTCTCCATAGCGCCGCTAGAAAAATCAGGTAGTGCTACATGGTCAGATTTCGGCAGCGGGTAAGGCACGCCAAAATACTCGTTGAAAAAGTCAATTGTTTGCGCTGCGTGCTGGAGCGCCCAGTTCAAGCTGTCGGCTGGCTGCGCTGGCGTGGCGTAGACGTTAACCTCGACACCGCTCTTGGCGGCAGTAGTCGCGCGCTGTAAATCGCCAGCGACAAAGGCCGCCAGGTAAGTGCTCATGCGCGGTGTTTGCTCAAAGGTAGTCAGCGTTTCCTCGCTGCTCTCCCGCTGCGAAATGACTGGCATATTGCTGAGTACTACCGGTTCATTTGATAATATTGAAATCGCAAATGTCGCTTTGGCTTCTGGTTCATCAACGCATGGGAAGGCTTCGCGAGCATGGTGGCTTTCGAATTGGGTGGCGTATAGCTCGCATTTCTGGCCTTGGTGTTGGTAATAGCAAGGATAAATACCGTGCATCGCATCGGTCAATGTCAACGAGAATTTGATAGTGATTTGCACTGGACCGTCATCGGTATTATCAAGTGTCAAAATGTCGTTGTCGGTTGATGTCTTAACTGCTTGGCCGTTGACAGTAGCCTCTTCGATCTGCAAATCTTTGGCGTGCAAGCGAATTGGTTCGGCTGCTAGATGTTGGCCGCGGATAGTTGCTGTGCCGCGGATTAAGCGATTGCTCTTCGCTTGACGCAAATCCCATTGGATATCGTAGTGTTCTGGTTGAAATTGAGAAAATAATCTGTCCATACGTCCATTATAGCAGGGTGGTATAATATGCTTATGCAGCGGCGTCGTAGAATGGTACTGGTAGCGGTAATTTTGATAGGTACTCTCGGTTGGGTTGTTATTAAGGAATGGCCGAATTTGCCGCTGATGCTGCCAGATTCGCAGCCTCAGCAGTCGGGGTCGAACTCTGATTCTGGCGAAGTAGCGCGCGATGCTTTGGCGACACTGCCTACTAAGGGCCGCGCTCCCAAGACCGGTTACAAGCGCTCACAGTTCGGTGATGGCTGGGCTAAGGCGGGCGGCTGCGATACGCGCAATGTTATCTTGCGGCGCGACTTGGCAAACGCTGTCCTGGGCGATGACAACTGCAAAGTACAGGCTGGTGCTCTTAGCGACCCGTACACTGGGCAGCGGATCGCTTTCAAGCGCGGTGCTAATTCTAGCGGCGCTGTGCAGATTGACCACGTAGTGGCGCTGAGCAATGCTTGGCAGACTGGTGCTCAGCAGTTGTCTAGCGAACAGCGAATCAGTCTGGCTAACGACCCGCTCGAGCTGCTAGCTGTCGACGGACCGGCCAACCAGCAGAAAGGCGATGGCGATGCGGCGACTTGGCTGCCGTCAAATAAACCGTTTCGCTGCCAGTACATTGCCCGTCAAATTGCCGTCAAGAAAAAATACTCGTTGTGGGTGACACCGCCGGAACGCACGGCTATGGAGCGGATCTTGGCGAGCTGTCCAGAACAGCGCTTGCCGGCGTGATATAATCTAAAATATGATAAGGCAACATCAGTATTCTCTATATGATATATTTGCGGTACTTTTTGTAACGACACTATTGGTTAGTAATATTGTCAGCGTCAAAATTGTATCTGTTGGCTGGCTGACTTTTGATGCTGGCACGGTTTTGTTTCCGCTAGCGTATATCGTGGGTGATATAATCACTGAGGTTTATGGTTATCGCCGGATGCGCCGGCTGATTTATAATGGCGTGGCAGCCTTGACGCTGATGACGTTGACTTTTTGGGTGGTGCAATTATTGCCGGCAGATAGTAGTTGGACGGGGCAAACGGCGTTTGAATCGACGTTAGGCGTGGTTTGGCGGTTGGCTATCGGTTCGGTAACGGCGCTGTTTGTCGGTGAAATAATGAATGCTTACGTAATGGGACGGATGAAAGTTGCTAGCCGCGGCCGCGGTTTGTGGCGGCGAATGATCGGCAGCTCGGCGGCGGGCAGCGCGCTAGATACGGTGATCTTCTCGACGATTGCTTTTGCCGGTACTATGCCGATGACCAGCTTTTGGCAGCTTATCGTCACGGTGTTTTTGATCAAGATGGCGGTAGAGATTATGGTCTCGCCGCTGACAATGCGCTTGATTGCCCGCGTGAAAAAGCATGAAAAGATGGATACGTTCGAGCAGCCAGCGAAATACCTGGTGAATTAGTTGCTTGGTTTATCCTGGCGTTAGATTTTGACGCGGTTTTATTTTATAATGTGACGCCGATTGGTAAATTATCGCCGTAGTAGCGAGCTAGAAACGACTGCTTGAAATCAAAAAATGTGCCGTCTAGCAGCGAGGCGCGGATCTGGTCGACAGTGCGCACTACGAAGCGTTCATTATGAGTGCTGGCGAGCGTAGCACCGAGAATCTCATCGGCGCGAAACAGATGATTGATGTAAGCGCGCGTATGATGCTGACAAGTATAACAGTCGCACTCAGGGTCAATCGGCGCGAAGTCCTCGCGAAAGCGAGCATTGCTGATGTTGATGCGGCCGTCAAATGTATACAGAGCGCCGTTGCGGGCTTGGCGGGTCGGCGCGACACAATCGAAAGTATCGATACCGTATTCGACGCCGAGAAACAAATCGGCCGGCTGCGAACCTAAGCCTAATAGGTGGCGCGGCTTATCCTCGGGCAAAGTCTCGCAGACCCAGCGGACGACATCGGCGATTTCGCCAGGTTGAAAAACGCCGCCGATGCCGTAGCCATCGAAGTTGCGCTCGCCCAGGAAATTAGCTGACTGGCGGCGCAGTGTTTCGTCGCGGGCGCCTTGGACGACACCGTAGAGCGCTTGCAGGTTTTCGCCGCGCGCTAGATGTTCGGCGTTTAGCTCATCGTGGCGAACTAAGCAGCGCTCCGCCCAAGCATGCGTTCGCTGCATTGCCTTTACAATCGTGCCGCGGGCCGCTAGCGGTGCAGTCAGCTCGTCGAAGGCCATATGAATATCAGCGCCGATGGCGTGCTGTAGTTCCATTGACGATTCTGGCGTCATCATTATATATCTGCCATCCAGATGCGACCGAAATTGCGCGCCTTGGTCGGTAACTTTGGCTAGCTGATTAGCAGACTTGACCGCTTGCGCAGCATTGCCTTTTTGGGTGTGAGCGACGGCGTCGATGCCTTTTTTGTAAGCAATTCCCAGACTGAAAATCTGAAAGCCGCCGCTATCAGTGAAAGTCGGCCCATCGTAATCCATAAATTTGCCTAGGCCGCCAGCTTTATGAATGATTTCGGCGCCTGGCCGCTGCATCAAATGATAAGTATTGGCCAAAATTGATTGCCCGCCGCAGGCTTTGACTTGTTCGATAGTCAGCGCCTTGACGGTAGCTTTAGTGCCGCCAACGATGAAAGCTGGCGTTTGAATCGTGCCATGCGGCGTTTCAATCGTACCAGCACGCGCTAAGGTGCCGGGGAGGCGATGGGTAATCCTAAAAGTGATAGCTTTTTGCATCTTTTCTAGTATAGCATGAGCGCACTCGTCCTACTGCGTGATAATTAGCATACTGTCGCCATAACTAAAGAATTTATATTTTTCGCAAACGGCGTGCTGATAAGCAGGCTTTAGCTTATCCCAGCCAGCAAAAGCTGACGTCAACATAAGTACCGTACTTTCAGGCATATGGAAGTTAGTTAATAGCGCATCGATCGTTTTAAACTTATAGCCGGGATAGATAAAAATATCAGCTTCGCCCGAGATAGCATGTGGCGGCTGGCTCAAAATATGTTGGTGGGCATATTCTAGGGTACGCGTGATTGTCGTACCGAGAGCGATAACGCGATGGCCGGATTGTTTGGCGGATTGGATAGCCGCGGCAGTGGCGGTTGGAATCGAGAAATATTCTTGATGCATTTTGTGCTGCGCGACATCATCGACGCGAATAGGCAAAAAGGTACCCAGGCCGACATGTAATGTAGCGTACACGATGTTGACGCCTTTAAAGTTAGGGGACAAGTACTTGACACTCGCAATCTATTCCATTAAAATTATTACTGTACTCATCCGGCCGGCAGGTCGGTTGTTTTCGTATTGGAACTAAAAGAAAGGAATTATATGGAAGATTTGAATATCAAGCAGTTGACGCTAGCTGTGCGGGCGATTGCTGATGAAAAGGCGTTGCCCGAAGAAACTGTACTAAACGTAATCGAGCAGGCGATTGCTGCTGCCTGGCGCCGCGATAACGGCGAGCGCGAGCAAAATGTGCGCGCTGAACTCAATATCAACGATGGTACCGCCAGGGTGTTTGTCCAGCGCGAAGTCGTCGAGGATGTCGTCAATCCGGCCACCGAAATCAGCTTGGCGGGCGCTCAAGCCGAGAAGCCAGATGCTCAGTTAGGGGATACTATCGAGGAAGCCCATGAAGTTAAGTCCTTTGGCCGGGTGGCCGCCCAGACTGCCAAGCAGGTCGTCATGCAGCGCCTGCGCGAAGCCGAGCGCGAAGTCGTTCTGGCAGAATTCGAAGACAAAATCGGCACGGTCGTTACCGGTATGGTGCAGCGCGTCGAGCCGCGCGTGGTACGTGTCGAGTTAGGCAAGGCCACTGGTATTATCCCGCAGAGCGAGCAGATTCAAGGCGAGTTTTACAAAATTGGCTCGCGGATCAAAGTATTAATCAAAGACATTGAACGCGAAGGCCGCGGCCCGCAGCTGATTCTCAGCCGCGGCAGCGAGGACTTTATCGAATATCTCTTCCGTCAAGAAGTGCCCGAGATGGAAACTGGCGCTGTTGAAATCAAAGGTATCGCTCGCGAAGCTGGCCGCCGCACCAAACTTGCGGTTGCTAGCACGGTGCCAGGCGTTGATCCGGTCGGAACGTTCGTTGGCGGTCACGGTGCGCGCGTTAACGCCGTGATGAGCGAGATCGGCGACCAAGAGAAAATCGACATCGTGACCTATGACGACAACATGGACACTTATATTCGTAACGCTCTTAGCCCGGCTGAGATCGTTAAAGTCGAGATTGATAAGGACAAAAAAACCGCCAATGTTTACGTTACTGAAGACCAGCAATCAATCGCTATCGGCCGCGGCGGGCAAAATGTGCGTTTGGCGAGCCGCCTGACTGGCTACGAATTAAATATCGAGACCACAGCGCCGAAATCAGCCGAGAAAAAACCGCGCAAGAACGTCGAGGAAGATTTGTTTAGCGCTATCGAAAATCAAGACTAAAACCCGCAGCCGCTTTTTGCAAATTAGCACTCTGCCTTGACGAGTGCTAATTTGTTATGTATAATTGGCTGCAATGGGCAATACGCTCAGAACGGAGAACTCATGATGCCAGAAGATTTTGCAGATTTTATTTCGCGATTGACCGATAACGCGCGCGCTAGCGTCCAGCATGCTGACGCGATTGCTCGCGGTAATGGCAGTAATTACATTGGAACAGAGCACTTGTTGCTCGGCGTCTTGGCGCAAGGGTCGAGTTCGGCGGCGCAAGTATTGACTGACGCCGGCGTGACCCTGCAGCAAGCTGAAATGATCCTAGATATCAAACCGTCGCGAGTGGTTACCAGTACTGGTATGGTGGGCCTTAGCGAGACGGCTTTGTTGACATTACGCATGGCGTGGGAAGCAGCGCGCGAGTATGGCCATGATTATCTCGGTACAGAGCACATTCTGTACAGTGTTTTGCGCCAAGGAAATGCCCGAGCGACAGCGCTGTTGCGCGAGATGGGCATCAATGTCGATATGATAATCAGCGAACTCGAGAAGTCGTTTGAAGAGAATCGCGGCGAACATGGCGATATTGCTACCGAGCCGCGGCGCCGCGGTAATACGCGCGGCGGGGCGCTTAGCGCCTTTGGCGTGGATTTGACGGCGCGGGCAGCCAACGGCGAGCTTGACCCGATGATTGGCCGCGACAAAGAGCTGGAGCGAATGATTACTATCCTTAGCCGCCGCACCAAGAACAATCCAGTATTGATTGGTGATCCAGGCGTTGGCAAAACCGCCATCGTCGAGGGGCTGGCGCAGCGGATCGTCCGCGAGGACGTACCGGGCCATTTGTTGGATCGCCGCGTGGTTATGTTAGACATGGCGGCGATGATTGCCGGTACCAAATATCGCGGCGAATTCGAGGATCGACTGAAAAAGGTCATCGCTGAAGTCAAAAAACAAGGTAATATCATTCTTTTTATTGATGAATTGCACCTGCTGGTTGGCGCTGGCGCCTCGGAAGGTTCGATGGATGCGGCTAATATCCTCAAGCCGGCGTTGGCGCGCGGCGAGCTGCATATGATTGGCGCGACAACTCTCGATGAATATCGCAAGCATATCGAGAAAGACACGGCGCTAGAACGGCGTTTCCAGACGATCGTCGTCAAAGAGCCAACTATGGCGCAGACAATCGCTATTTTGAAAGGCCTTAAAAATTATTATGAAAAGCATCATGGCGTCAAAATCACCGACGAAGTGATTGAGTCATCAGTATATATGAGCGACCGCTACGTCAGCGACCGTTTCATGCCTGATAAAGCAATTGACGTGCTCGACGAGGCGGCTGCCCGAGTTCGCGTCAAGCGGGGCCACCGCCCGAGCCGCGAGCGCGAATATCTCAAAGAGCTCAAGCACCTCAATGAGCGCATGGAGGACGCTGTCTTGCACGAAGATTATCAGCGGGCTGCTATGTACAAACAGCGCATTAGCCAGATTAGTAAAAAACTCGAGACAGAAGTTGCTGCCCAAAAAGGCCGCCGTGCTATTCAACTGACCGATGACGATGTGGCGCATGCTATCGCTGTGATGACCAACATTCCGGTCGAAAAAGTCCAGACTAGCGAAGCGAAGTTGCTGCGCCAGCTCGAAAAGCATCTGGGTAAGTACGTCATTGGCCAGCGCGAGGCTATCGGTAAAGTGGCGCGGGCAATCCGCCGCAGCCGCAGCGGCGTAGCTAGCAGCCGGCGGCCGATTGGCAGTTTCGTCTTCATGGGACCGACTGGTGTCGGCAAAACGCAATTAGCTAAAGTGCTGGCACGAGAAGTTTTCGGTAGCGAAGAAGCGCTTATCAAAATCGACATGAGCGAATTCGGCGAGAAGCATAATACGTCGCGCCTGCTCGGAGCGCCAGCTGGTTATGTCGGTTACGAGGACGGCGGTAAATTGACTGACAAAGTTCGCCGCCAGCCGTATAGCGTGGTGCTTTTTGACGAAATTGAAAAGGCTCATCCAGACGTATTCAACCTGCTGCTGCAGCTACTTGAAGATGGAACGATGACTGATGCTAAGGGGCGCGAAGTTAGCTTTCGCAATACGATTATCATCTTGACTAGCAATCTCGGCGCCGACAAAATGACCAAAGAGTCGGAACTCGGCTTTCATTCTAGCCGCGACAAAAGCAGCGAAATTGACGATTTGCACCTCCGCAACGCTAAATTTGCTCGCGATGCTCTCGATAAGTTTATGCGTCCCGAGCTGATTAATCGCTTTGACGGGATTATCACTTTCCGAGCGTTGACTCGCGCCGAGGTCGGCAAGATCTTCGACCTGCTGATCGGCGAGCTGCGCCAGCGTTTGGTGCGTAAAGGCTTAGCCCTTACGATTAAACCTAGTGCCAAAAAATTCCTTATCGACAAGGGTTACAGTATTAAATACGGCGCCCGTCCGCTGCGCCGCGTCATTGAGGACGAGGTTGAGCATGCTATTGCCGAGCAAGTACTTGACGGCGCCTATGCTAAAGGTGATATCCTAGAAGTAGGGATCAAGAAAGGAGCGATAGCGATTGAACGGCGCAGCGAAACCGACAGCCAGACGTAGTATTGTCTCGAAAATCATCGCTTTGTTGGCAGTGATAAGTATTGCTGCTGGCGGTTTTTTCTACGGGCAGACAGCCTTTGATACTTATCGAGCGTCAACTTTCACGCCGCCTGCAGCTGTTGCCGCGGTTGAAGATTCAATCAAGCTGACCCCGGCAGCGCAGCGCACCTTTCGAGCAACTCAGCCAGCTATTGAAACTAGCGATCAGTTCAATGCTCATTGCAAAAGTACCGAACGTACCGCAGCAATTTTGGGCTGCTATTATGGTGATCGGATTTATCTTTTTGACGTCGAAAATGCCGAATTAGCTGGCGCCAAAGAAGTAACGGCAGCGCACGAATTGCTGCACGCCCAGTATGCACGGCTGAATATCTTCGAGCGGCCGCGAGTCGACGCTATGATCAAAAAGGCTTATCAAAAGGTCAAAAATGAACCGGAAATTGCCAAAGCTATGGAATACTACCGCGAGGCCGAGCCAGGCGCCGAGCTAGATGAACTACATTCAATTATCGGTACCACGATTGGCGAGCTTGATTCCGACCTTGAACAATATTATGCGCGTTATTTCACTGATCGAGCGTCAATTATCGCCAAAAATCAAGCTTACACGGCGGTATTTACCCGAGTCAACGCCCGGGCTGAAGCGCTGCAATCTAAGTTGCAGTCAGCCGCTAAGCAAATCAAACAAGATGTCGAAGCTTATCAGTCCGATTTATCGCAAATTAACGCTGATATTAATAGTTTTAATGAACGGGCCAGGAGCGGTGAGTTTAGTTCGCAAGCTGACTTCACAGTGGCGCGGTCGGCGCTGCAGCAGCGAATTAGCGCTATTAATGCTCGGCAGGGTTCGCTCAATTCGCGGATTAAAGCTTACAATGACGATGTGGCAACTCTCAAAAGCTTAGCCGTTAAAGCCGATCAGCTCAATCAAAGCATCAACGGCGTAGCCGCGCCAGCCGGAGTAAATAGTGGCCAAAGCGCGCAGTAATTTCGTCTGCCAAAATTGCGGCGCCAGCTATCCGAAATGGACGGGCAAGTGCGAGAATTGCGGCGAATGGAACACGCTCGTCGAACAAGTAATCGAGACCAAGGGCGCTTCGGCGGTAGCGCGCAGCCATTCGCGCGGTAAGATCCTAAAGCCGCAGTCGATGCGTTCAATCGCTGCCGAAGATTCTGTACGGCGTTTACCGACTGGCATTGCCGACCTAGATACAGTGCTAGGCGGCGGGATCCTGCCGGCAGGCGTAATGCTGTTAGCGGGGCAGCCGGGTATCGGTAAATCGACGCTATTAATGCAGGTAGCAGCGTATGTTGCTGAGCAATCATCGGTCCTATATGTCAGCGGCGAGGAAAGCGCTTCTCAGGTTAAGCTCCGCGCTACGCGTCTAGGTGCGACCTCTGGTGATGACCTGCAGTTTGTCGCTAGTACTAGCGCTGACGACATTGCTGCGACAATTCGCAGCGGCCAGTATAAACTGGTGATTATCGACAGCATCCAAACGCTTAGTCTCGAGGAAATTGCCAGCGCGCCAGGTACCGTTAGCCAGATTACTAACTCGAGCAATGTCATTATCCGGGCAGCAAAAGCTTCGGGCGCAGCAGTAATCCTAGTGGGCCACGTCACCAAGGAAGGCTCGATCGCCGGACCGAAAGTTCTCGAGCACCTAGTCGATGTGGTCTTGCAATTCGAAGGTAACCGTTACGGCGGCTTCAAAGTGGTGCGCGCCGTCAAGAATCGCTACGGCTCGACTAGCGAAGCGGCAATTTTCGAGATGAACGATAAGGGTTTGCGGGTCGTCGAAAATCCGTCAGCCGCGCTGTTAGCCGAGCGCCAAAACGCCGATGGTTCGGTGGTATTGGCGACGCTTGAAGGCAACCGTCCGATTCTCGTTGAGATCCAAGCTCTTGTCAATTCGACTAATTTCGGGTATCCTAAGAGGACAGCCAGCGGTTTCGATCTCAACCGCCTCAATCTGCTCATCGCGGTGCTAGAGAAGCGCACCAAATTGAATTTATCCGATAAAGATATTTATGTGAATGTAGTTGGCGGCTTGAAACTTGCCGACCGGGCAGCAGACTTGGCGGTGGCGATGGCGATTGCTAGCGCGGCGGCCGGGCGCAAACTCGACGACGGCCTGGTGGTATTCGGCGAAGTGGGCTTAGGCGGCGAGATTCGCTCGGCACAAGGCGCCGATAAGCGCCTGAACGAAGCTAAAAAACTCGGTTTCACTCAAGCGATCGCACCGGCAACCTCTGGCAAAAAGAATTCATTTGTAAAAGGCGTCAAAGATTTACGCCAAGCTTTGATCGGTTATCTCAAGTAGTCAATAGTCAATCAAGGCAAAAAGAAAGGAAAATATGCAAACCAAAGACTTAATATTATTGGCGGTAACGCTGCTTATTTTGGGCGAGGTGTCGTACTTATTAGCGCGCCTGCCCAAAAACTCTATCAAATCAAAAGACCGGGCTATCTTGGTAGATACCTCGGTGCTGATGGACGGGCGAATTGTACCAGTAGCGCAAACTGGCTTTATCGGCGGTACGCTAGTGATTCCACGCTCGGTTATCGGCGAACTGCAGTTTCTAGCTGACCACGCCGATGCCGACAAACGCGCCCGCGCCCGTTACGGGCTTGATGTAGTCACCGAGCTACAAGCTATGGAGCGCGTCAACGTCGAATTGCTGCAAGACGGTAGCCACGCTCGCGAAGGTGTTGACGACCGCCTGCTCAAGCTAGCCAAGCAGCACGGCGCAGTGATCATGACGCTAGATTACAATCTAAACAAGGTCGCTGCGGTCGAGGGTACCGAAGTGCTAAACCTTAACGAATTAGCGCAGAGTATCCGGATGGAGCACCTACCTGGCGAGAAAATCACGTTAGAGCTTATTCAGAAGGGGCAGGATGCGCATCAGGGCGTGGGCTACCTACCAGACGGCACAATGGTTGTCGTCGAGCAGGCGAGCGCTCAGATAGGTCAGACGCTAAATGTCGAAATTATCCGTAATTTACAGACCGCAGCCGGCCGGATGATTTTTGCTAAGAAAATAGAGACTACTAACAAACCCCTCAAATCGACCGCCAAAGCCGCGGGCAAAACTCAAAAAACAGCGAAAATCGCAGCCGCAGCAGCATCGAAAACGCCCGCAAAAAGCACTGCTAACGCTAAGCAGCGTTCTGCCGGCCGCGCCCGCAGCCAATCGTCAGTTGGCAGTGCTAGTAATCGTGATTCGGCTAAAAAGGCAGGCGAGACCAAAACTCAAGCTAAACCAGCCAGCAAAAAAGCTAATTCGTCGAAAACAAAACCGCAGCCGAAGCCAGCTGCTCCAGCGACTCGCCGCCAGAGTGCTCGCCGCCGCCCCGACCACGAGAGCGACTTGATCGATCTCGTCAATAACCAATAAAATCGCCAGCGCGATATATAGATAGCACGCTACTAGGAGCGTGCTATTTTGCTGGGTATTAGCGGCAAACTAACTGCGATACGAAGCGGATTTAATCGTCGTCATCGCTACTACTGTTTGGATTGTAGCTGGCGCTACTAGTCGCCGTATAGTAGCCAGTGTCGGTAATTTTGGCGGTTAGCGTGCCACTACTGGCTGCTGACAGGTTGCCTTTATGAATATTCCAGATGCCGCTGCTATCGACTTGCTTGCTGGCGACAACGGTACTGCCAGATAATAATTCGATGTTTTGCAGTTTGTAACGGCCGCTGGTATAGACGATGGATACGCCGCCGCTAGTCACCGTCAACGTAACGTTTGGCTTCGGATCGTCGCACTTGTGTGCATCGTCGTCTTTCTCGGCGTCGTAGCTAGAGTCGTTAGGCGTGACTATCTCTTTTCTGGTGATTGGATCAGCCATTTTCATGACATCGATTTCAATCTTGGCAGCTTCGGGCGTACAGGACGTAGCTTTCTTTTTCGAGACGCGGTCGAAAGTCATCTTGGCATTGGTGGCAGCGCTGGCCTTGTTGTAATATGACGGATAAATCTCGCCCTTGATTGTCTGGATGCCACTCGGCGCAGTATACCAGTCGCTTAATTTTAGTTTACCTTGGTCGGCATACATCTTGGAGATATCGGCCATCGTGCGGTCGAAGAACATAGCTGGAATCAGCGAGTTGCCATTGCGCAGCGGCGAGGTGTCAGAATTGCCTAGCCACACCGCCATCGATAGGTTCGGCGTGTAGCCGGCAGCCCAGATATCTTTAGCGCTAACCTTGCCGTTAATCTCGCTGTTGCTGGTACCAGTCTTGACGGCTGCCTTGACACCGGCGCGACCGAGGTTGACTAGGTAGTCGCGGCCCGCCAATCCAGCGCGCGCCTTGCCGTCGCCAAGGATGTCGCTAACGATATAGGCTGCTTGCTGGTCAATGACTTGCTTGCTAGATTCTTTGTACTGTTTGAGCGTTTGGCCGTTGCTGTTGGCAACCTTCAGGATAGTCGTCTGCGGTTTATAAGTGCCCATTCGTCCTAGTGTCGCGAAAGCGTTAACGTGGTCAACCAAGCGCGTGCCGCAGCCGCCGATAGCGCTTGATAGGCCAGCTTGCGCGTCGGCGCCTTGCGTGCAGTACTGCAAATCACCGGCGGAGCGTATCAGCGACCAGGTGCTGCCGCTGTTGTTCTTCTCGTTGATGGCCATAGCTTTAATCGCCGGGATATTGCGCGAGCGAGCTAGAGCTTGGCGCAAGGTAATGTTGCCTTGGAATTTGTTGTCGGCGTTATTCGGACTATAATTGCCCGGGAAAGTTGTCTTGGAGTCGGCTAGAATCGAGCCGCTGCCGTAATTGGCGTTATTGCCGCCTTGATTACTAAATAAGCGGGCGTAAACAAGCGGCTTAATCGACGAACCTGGTTGGATGAAAGCGGTGGCTGCATTGTCCTGCCCGAAGCCGGCATAATTGAAGTCGCGGCTGCCGACTAGAGCGATAAGCTGGCCAGTCTTGGTATCCTCAATGGCTGCTGCGCCGTTTGAGAAGCCAGCAAACTGCGAGCAGTTGCGATAACCGCAGTTGCCATCAGTAATCTCGCCGTTAAATAATTTGGCTATATTGGTTTCTAGGGTTGTTTGCGCGTCGAGGTCGAGTGTTGTTTTTACCGATAAACCGCCTTCGCCGACGATAGTCTTGCCAAGCTCTTCCTCTAGCTGTTTCTTGACCATTTGGACAAAGTGCGGCGCCTTGACGTTGGCGTATTGGTCGGCCAGCGGTTTGATAGTGTCCATGATGTCGACTTTTTTGGCTGCCGCTGCTTCTTGTTTGGATATGTAATTCATCGACACCATGTCGTCGAGTACTTTGTGCTGGCGTTCGACAAGCGCTTTACGGCCATAGGTATTGTACGGGTTGTAAAGCGACGGGTTGTTCGGGATAGCGGCTAGCAGCGAGCATTCTGGCAAGGTTAAATCTTTGGATGATTTGCCGAAATAAGTTTGCGCGGCCGATTCGACGCCGTTGCGCCGGCCGCCGTACGGCGATTCGTTGAGGTACAAGCCGAGGATTTGGTCTTTGCTGTACATTCGCTCGACCTCGATGGCTAGAATCATCTCTTTGATTTTGCGTGGAATACCCGACAAGCCCCGCTGCATAGCTTCGTCCTTAGTAAAGAACACTTTCTTGACCAGCTGCTGCGTTAGCGTCGAGCCGCCCTGCACGGCGTTGCCCTGCGAGTTGCTGATAAAGGCGCGAGCAATACCGCTAGCGCTGATGCCGCTGTGCTTATAAAAATCCTTGTCCTCGATGGCTATAGTGGCCTTGCCCATGCATGGTGAGATAGTTTTGGCGTCGACGACTAGCGTGTAGTCGCCAGTACCTTTATCCTCCCAGAGTAATTTGTCGTTACGGTCGTAGTATTTGGTGACTGTCGTTTTAACGCGCTGCGCCAATGTGTCGGGGTTGATTTTGTCGAGATCTTTGCGGAAATAGGCAAATAGCGAAGCCACGCCAATAACCATCAGCAGCAAAGCGATGCCGACAACTTTCAGCGCCATTATCGCGCCATCGCGGCTAAACCAGTATTTGGCCAGGCGTTTCGGATGCAGCCGGTAGAGCAGCCGCTTGACCGGATGCTTCGGCAAAGTTGCCAGATATTCGGCTTTTTTGCGCGCTCGCGCGTCTTTCTTGACTCGGCGTTTATTGGCTAAATTAGCATAAGCGCTGACGCCGCCAGCTACTTTTCGTTTCTTGTTTCCCACTTTCACTCTTCCCATAAGCAATATTTCCACCATTATAGCACTGTTCGCATCACGACGGCTAGTGCTTTTGCTGATAATTTGCAAATATGTTACTATCTCACTATTAAATAAAGAAAGGTTTCAGATGACGCTAGCAGAAGAACTAACGTGGCGCGGACTCATCAACCAGACGACGTTCGCTGATGTCAAAGATATAAACGAGCCGCGAACGTTCTATTTTGGCGTTGACCCTAGCGCGCCGAGCATGACTATCGGTAACTTGGCGGCGATGATGTTGTGCCGGCATTTTATCGACCACGGCTACAAACCGCTGCTGCTAGTCGGCGGCGCTACCGGCATGATTGGCGACCCTGATGGCAAAAAGCAAGAGCGCGACCTGCGCAATGCCGAAACAGTGGCGCGCAATGTTGAATGTATGGCGGCGCAATTCCGCCAAGTTTTCCGCGGTCAGGATTTTGAAATAGTCGACAATGCCGACTGGTTCTCGCAGATTAATTACATTGATTTCTTGCACAAAATCGGCAAACATATCAGCATGACGCAGCTGCTCGACCGCGAATTCGTGCAGCAGCGTATCGGCGAGGGCGGCGCTGGCATCAGCTACGGCGAATTTAGCTACGGGCTGATTCAAGGGTATGACTTTTTACACTTGTACCGCGAAAAAGGCGCCACTTTGCAGCTAGCTGGCGCCGACCAGTGGGGCAATAGCATCATTGGCGTGTCGCTGATTCGCAAGCTCGAAAGTAGCGAAGCGCACGTTTTGACCGCGCCGCTAGTTATCAACAAACAAACTGGCGTCAAATTCGGCAAGTCTGAGGGCGGTGCTATCTGGCTCGACCCCGAGATGACCAGTCCGTACAAGTTCTATCAATTCTGGCTCAACTGCGACGACGAAACCAGCGAGGACCTCATCAAAATCTACACGCTGCTCGACCGCGAAACCGTTGAGGCGCTGATTGATAATCATCGCGCTAACCCTGGCGAGCGCGCCTTGCAAAAAACCTTAGCACGCGAGGTCACCGACTTGGTGCACGGCCGCCAGCGCCGCGAAAGCGTCGAGCGGGTGACGGCGGCGCTGTTTGGCGGCGGCGAGATTGCGGCGCTTAACGGCGATGATTTGAACGCTTTGGCTAACGAAATCCCGACGGTTGATCTCGAGACGACGGTGGTGGCGGCGCTGGTCGCTGCTGGCTTGTGCGCTAGCAACGGCGAAGCGCGCCGGCTGATCCAGAATAACGCGATCAGCGTCAACGGCGCGAAGATTGCCGGCGATATGCCATTGATCGAGACTAGCTTAATCAAAAAGGGCAAGAATAACTTCTTGCTGGTAAAATAATTAGAATAGGAGGAAATTATGAAGAGAATTATTGGTTTTGACTTGGACGACACGCTGGCGGTTAGTAAATCGGCGATTTCGCCGCGCATGGCAGATTTGCTCGCTAAATTGCTAGAAAATTATCAAGTTTGCGTCATTTCCGGCGGCAAATTCGAGCAGTTCGAGAAGCAAGTGATCGACAAGATGAACGTTTCACCAGAATTGCTAGCGCGCTTCCATATGATGCCGACATGCGGCACGCGTTATTATACATTTAACGTCGATGCGAACGAGTGGCAAACGCACTATAAAGAGGATTTCACCGACGAACAAAAGCAAAAAATTACCCAAGTCTTGGAAGAATCGGCGCGCAAATTTGATCTGTGGGAAGCAAATCCCGACGGCGAGATTATCGAAGACCGCTTGAGCCAGGTGACTTATTCGGCGCTAGGCCAGCAAGCCTCGCCCGAGAAAAAATATGCTTGGGCGGAAGCCAACAAAGCCGTCCGCAAACAAATGCGCGACGATGTCGCCGCCAAATTGCCAGAGTTCGAAGTACGCCTGGGCGGCACCACCAGCGTCGACATCACCAAAATCGGCGTCGATAAAGCCTACGGCATGAAAAAGTTGATGGAAGCCACAGGCGCTAGTAAAGAAGAAATCTTGTTTTTCGGCGACAAAATAGAAGAAGGCGGCAACGACTTCCCAGTGAAAAATCTCGGCATCGATTGCATCGCGGTGGAGCGCTGGCAGGACACCGCCTACGCGCTAGAGGGCATCATCGCCGTGACCAAGTAGATTTTCGAACGAAATTCGAGCCAGCAAAACACCCGGCTAGCTAACCGGGTGTTTTTGATAAAATCAATCAAGGGAAAGTGATAAGCGAGGCGGGCCGCCCCGGCGCGAGAAATTGGGGAAAATCTCGCGCCGGGGCGGTGGTCAGTTACGCTCGTCCCTGATAACCAGGGACGAGGTCTTTGACCAGTCCACCGGCGGCGCCGGTGGGAGGCACTCCCCCTCGTACGGGGGAGGCGGTACTAGGACAACGATATCAAGTTTGTTCATGATTCACCTCCTTAGTGAACCATTCTCGCAGCAAAGGGTGGTCATCTGTGCCACCGTGCGAGATATCTGCTCGCGACTAAGTCTCGGGCAAGTATCTCGCACGGTGGGCCTCGCTTATCAAAAAACTCTTTCGGACAAGGATTCGCTCTACTTGTCAACAAAAGCTAATACATATAATATCATACTAGAACAGTAATGTCAATACTTTTTCGCAATTTCCCGCAAAATCTATAAAATTTCAAAGTAAAATAAATAACTTGACAAAAAATCTCACCAAAGAAAATAGCCCGCCGAAATTGGCTCAAACCGGAATTGGGTCTATATATCAACCCGGGAAACACTTAATACTTAAGTGTCTCAACCGGTATTGAAACCAATTCGGCGAGCTATTTTCAGCGGGCTTGTTAGCCCTCATCGGGGTGGTGGTCTCCGAAGGGGGCACCACCCTGCTCCGTGGGGAGCAGCTTACAAGCTGCCCTCCACAGAGTCCAGGCCGCCTCGGCCTTGGCCTGGGCCGCCTGGGCCTCGGCTTGAGCTAAGGCCAGGGCCTCCTTGGCCTTGGCGACCTCGGCCTGAGCCTGAGTCGAGGCCAGGTCGGCATCCCTGGCCTTGGACGCCAGAGCCTTGACCCTGGCGGTCAAGGCGTCGTCCTCCGCCTTGCGGCGGGCGACGACGATGACGGCGACGACGCCGGCGACGGCGAGGACGGCGGCGGTGATGACAATGATGATGCTCATGATTCCCTCCCTGGAAATCATTCGCTCAAGGCAAAAGGGCAACTTTCCGCCCCTTTTACTTAACCTTGAGCGAAAAGCTAGTATTAATATAGCATAGAGTGGTGAAATTGTCAATACTTTTCGCAATTTTCCTGAAAACTAGTACAATAAACTTATGAATCTCGCAACTAGCCTCTACCAAATCAAAGGTGTCGGCCCGAAAACCGCAGCCGAGCTGCGGCGGGCGGGGCTCGAAACGGTTAGCGATATTTTACTGTTTTTGCCGCGCAAGCACGAGGATTTCACTAACGTGACACCGATTACCGAGCTGCGCCCTGGCAAAGTAACAATTCGCGCTCGCTGCCAGCAAATCAGCACTCGGCCAGTCCGCCGCGGACTGCGTCTGACTACGGCGGTGCTGGCCGACGACACCAGCAAGCTCAACGCTATTTGGTTCAATCAGCCGTACCGGGTGCAGCAGCTAGGCAGCAGCGATGAGTGGTTTTATTTCAGCGGCGAGTTCGAGTATAACTACGGACGCTACCAGCTAACCAATCCGACGGCCGAGCTAGCCAAAGAATTACCAATACAAGCCGATCGACTGCTGCCGGTTTACCATGCGGTGCGCGGGCTAAAATCGCAAACAGTACGCAAAGTTATCGAGCAATTGCGCCCGCTAATGAGCGTCTTGCCCGAGACTCTGCCGCCAAGCGTTGTCAAGAGCGAGAAGCTGCTCGACCGCGCGGAGGCAATTTCGGCGATGCATTTTCCGCGCAACGAAAGGGAAATTGAACAGGCTCGTCAGCGCTTAGCCTTCGAAGAGCTATTCGAACTGGTTTTGGCTAGTCAGCTCAACAAAATTGACAACCAGAAGCTAGCTGGCTTCGCGATTCCGTTTGAAAAGTCTGTTGTGCAGGATTTTGTCAAGAAATTACCGTTCGCGCTAACCAACGCTCAGCGCCGTGCCGCCTGGGATATCTTGCAAGATTTCGAAAATGCTAGGCCGATGAATCGCTTATTACAAGGCGACGTTGGCAGCGGCAAGACAGTGGTGGCCGGATTGGCAGCGCGGCAGGCAGCGAGTGCTGGCTATCAGACAGCGTTGATGGCGCCGACCGAGATTTTGGCGCGGCAGCACGCCCAGACGCTAGCGAAGCTTCTCGAGCCGTTCGGCGTGACGGTTGGTTTGCTGATTGGCAGCGTCAAGGGTAAAGCTCGCGCTATGCTTTATCAGCAAATCGCTAACGGTGCGGTCGATGTGATTGTCGGTACGCACGCGCTCATCCAGGATAAGGTGGAGTTTCACCGCTTAGGCTTCGTGATTATCGATGAGCAGCATCGCTTCGGTGTTGAGCAGCGGCAGAGGTTGCTGATGAAGGTTAAGGACGAGGAGGTGAAGTCGGGCACGCTCGATATGCTTTCTGAACCTATGACGATTGCCGCTGGCTCGTCTCGAGAGACCGGGCGCGCAGCCCCAGGCTCGCGAGCGAGACACGGAGGTGAGGAAAGTGTATCGAGCGCCCCGCTAAACGCAAAAAAAACATCGGTAGCCGCCGCCATGCCGCACCTCTTAGCGATGACTGCCACGCCGATTCCGCGCAGCCTGGCGCTGACTGTTTACGGCGAGCTAGATATCAGCGTCCTCGACGAGCAGCCGCGCGGCCGCCGGCCGATTCTTACTAAAATTATTTCGCCACCTTCGCGCGATGCCGCTTATACTGCTATCGACCAGCAAATTGCCCAGGGCCGCCAGGTTTACGTAGTTTGCAGCTTGATTGCCGATAGCGATTCTAGCGACCGCAAAAGCGTCGAAGCCGAATACAAGCGACTCAAAAATAGTATTTTTGGCCACCGCCGCATCGCTATGCTGCACGGCAAGATGACTGCTAGCGAAAAAGATAAAATCATGCAAGCTTTCAAAGATCAACGATATGATATCTTGGTTAGCACCACTGTTGTCGAGGTTGGCGTCGACGTACCAAACGCTACGATTATGATGATTGAGGATGCTGACCAATTTGGCTTAGCGCAATTGCACCAGCTGCGCGGGCGGGTCGGCCGCGGTCAGCACCAAAGCTACTGCTACTTGATGATGGGCACGAATAACAAACCGTCGCAGCGTTTGCGGGAAATAGAAAAATCCAACGACGGCTTTCATCTAGCAGAGGTCGATATGAGCTTGCGCGGCCCCGGCGAGATTTACGGACGCATGCAGCACGGCGCGCTTAATTTGCAAATCGCTACGCTAGCCGACACGCAGCTGATTGCTCGCGCTCAGAAAGCCGCTAAACGCTTCATCGATAGCGGCGAAAGTCTGTCGAAATATCCAGCACTAGAAGCACACGTCCGCCACAACCAGCGGGTGACAACGCTTAATTAACTCTCGTGCTATAATACAATGCATGTACAGCGGGACAACATTTCGTTCGCATTCGGGCAACTTCATCGGCGTGCACCAGAAAATCGACCGGATTGCACGCCGCGATTTGCGCAAAATATCAAGGGTTGGCCGTGGTTTTCCTTCTGCCAAAGATATTTTGCATTTCGAAGGCAACAACGGCCCCGACGGCATCAAGCGCAAAAGTCCAGGCGTCGATGAGCCGTGGCATTTCATCGACCCCAGCGACCCCAGCGATACGGCGCTGGTCGAGATGATTATGGATCATTATGCCAATTTAGTGCAGGCGCTTAAGAAGCGTAATAATGTGCGGGCAGCCTTTGAGGCGGCTTGGATGGCTCATGCCATTACCGACGGTCTAACGCCAGCTCATCATTATCCGCTAGGCGAAAAGATCGAGGAGCTGTGGGGGCGGCCTCAAAACGAGCGGGCGTCGATCGCCGAAAAAGGTATCATCAGAGGCTCGACCATGCGCGAGACTCTTAGCAAAAACTGGGAGTATTGGGGTGCTAAGGGCGTATTTGCGACACATGTGCTATTTGAACTAGGTGTAGCTACCAGCATCAAGACGACTAAGTTTCCCGATTCGGCGCCAAATTCAATCTGGCTCAAGCTAGCAGACGATAAGGGTTTGCAGACGGTATTTCTCGATGCGGTGCAGCAAGTTTACGGGCTAGGCATGTACGAAGAATTCTGGAAGCGCGGCTGGACGACTCATCTAGCGCAGCAGACGCGGCAAACGCTGATCCCACTGATCGCTAATATCATTACGTATTTTTGGTACCGCGCCTACCGCGAGGCGCACCAATGAGCTCGATCCGAGTAATCGCCGGGCGTTTCGGCGGGCGACTGCTGGATACACCTAAAGATAACAACACTCGCACCAAGCCGATGGGTGAGCGGATTCGCAATGCCATGTTCAATAGCATCGGCAACGAAATTAACGGCGCGCAGGTTCTAGACGCTTTTGCTGGTACTGGCGCGGTTGGTCTCGAAGCTCTCAGCCGCGGCGCTGCCCATGCAACATTTATTGAACGCGATAAAATTGCCCAAAAAATCTTAAGCAATAATGTGTCCTCGCTAGGCGTTCAACATGAAGCGAAAATTATTAGCGCCCCTGTTAATTCATGGATTGAGTCTGGCGGCGCAGGCAAGTATGACATAATCTTCGCCGATCCGCCATACAAAAATCCGCAGTTTTCCACAGTCAGTAAACTTTTTGGGCTTCTCAAACCAGGCGGGCTTATGGTATTATCACATCCAGGAAGAGGTGAGGAACCAAATCTGGGAAACGAAATTGTTGTGGTGGACAATCGTAGTTATGGAAATGCTTATCTCACCTCTTTCCGCCGAGAGTCGTGAGTTTTCGTGGCTCTGGGAGTGTGAAGATGGCTCGCGCTTAGCGGGCTATTTTTTATGAGAGCTCATGATGGTTATGGTAAGATGGGATTAGAAAAGTGGAGTTTGTCGTAGTTTTTGACGCGATAGTATCTGGCCTGAAAACTATTAAATCACGCCTCAATAGCAACATGATATATAAAGACATCGGTACTTACATATCTGCACGCCTAGGGTTTACTAGGCTATTTTGGCGTGTGCGTTACTGGTTTGGCTGGCTTAACTTTAGGCGACTACGTATTAGCTTTCGGCTCAGAGATAAACTGAGCAATACAGCTACAGAAGCCTCGTACTGGAGAGCCTTGTCTAGAGGTGTTGTTTTGCCAATTATATTTGCGATAGTTTTCAGTCTTGTCTTATATACCTTTGAGAAAAGCCTACCACTTTTTACTAATATAAACTGGGTTGGCAATAATATTATTGGTAAAATCCTACTGCACCCCATGAATGAAGATGCTTACGTGGCAATTCTTACTACTATAGCTGGCGTTGTGGGCGTGTTCTTAGGTCTTTATTTTACTGCCGTAAGCACAGTTATACCTAATGTGTACTCGTCTGTATCTGGAGATGTGCGAGAGTTGATATTAAGAGATAGGCTCGGCAATAAGTACGTTAACCTTTTAGCGTTTCTTATAGCATTATCAGTCGTTCTGTTGGCGTTTAGTACTATGAAGATAACAACATTGCATTTAGCTATATTCGTATTAGTAGTACTGTCTTGCTTGGCTATCTTTGCCTTTGTAAACTTAGGTGTGCGTATGTTCTTTCTGTCTGACCCTACGCTCTTTTTCGAAACCCTATCAACAGAGCTAATGAAGTGGGTTCGGCATGCAACCGCTCGTGGCTACCAGTGGCAAGATGTCAGCTTTCAAACACATTATCGTAGACAGGCACTCAAGGTCGTCAAGACATTGACCACTCTAGCAAAGATATCCAGCAAAAAGCCTGAATTGCAAGGAGAATCGCACCCTCGTCTCCTCAAAAACCTACTAGCTCTAACAAGCGTGTATTACGACGAGAAGCATTCAATACCGACGAACAGTGGCTGGTATGGCAGAAAGCTACAACACAAACAATGGTACTTATCTAGAAGTACAGAGCTAGAAATGGCCACACAAACTGATACACCGCTAGTCCCAAATGAAATACCCGATACGACCTGGCTTGAAGATTCCTTGCTGGATGTGATATTTAAGGCCTTTGATACTGACATAAAGGCCGGCGATTTTCAGACACTATACCCCAAAGTGATTAGCTTACAGGACTTTTTTAATGGATTTGGAAGCAACTGGCTTGTGGACGATGGGAAGAAATGGCACGCTAGACTCTCCAAAGATATTCTTGGTAGACTGACTAACGGCAAAAGCCTAGGCGGTGCCGTGCAAGAAATACATTCAATAGCTACAACCGAGTTACTAGCCAGTCTTCCCCTCTCGATTGAGATTGGTTTCTCAAGAGCAGTTAATGACCTAAATGTCAATGAACTACGTGATAGGCTATTGCGTACAAAGTGGCGTGAAGAAGAATCTCCCTATGCGTTTTCATTACCACCCAGCACAATCAAAGAACTAGAAAAGATACGGGACGGGGCGGTTTTTGAGAAGCAAGCTCACGCACCACACAAGACCCAAAATTGGTACGTAGCAGAACTGGCTTTACACGACTTAGATATAGCACTGTACAACCAATGGCAATCGCTTATGGAACTTATCGAGACTTGGTACAAAGAAACTGGTAAAGCACTGTCCGATGCAAAAAAGTACAAACAGTCAGCGACCATATACACCAGAGCAATTGAACAAGCTTGGAAGTTAGATAGTCACATAGAACGCCTGAGAGAGGTATCCGAAGCGTTGCTAAAAGACCACAAAACCAATTTCATCAAACAGGCAAAATGGGACTGGAGTAAAGAACATAAAAGAGTTGCTAAGTTTAGAGATATGGCAATAAAAGGTCAGGCTAACCTAATACCATACCTATGGGGCACGTCCAAGCCAGACCACGATATGCCAGACTTTTTTGGCAGTGCTGTACATTATACCGGGGAAGCCTGCTATGAGGCTCTCGTCGCTGGCGATAGCGATAAGTTTAAAAGTCTGTTCCGACCTTATTTCTTGGGTATCTTGGGCATATTCCAAAGCCTAATACCTCAAGTTTCGGATTGGGAAACGTCATCAGCACTAACTTGGATGTCGGAGCCTATACTTGACTTGTATAGCATCAGTGGATATGCTTACATATTTGCTGAGTATCACGATAAGCCAGAGATATGGAACGAGTGTAGGGAAGCGTGGGACGCTATTTTGACAAGAACGCCAGAGCAACTAGAGTCGTTTGCCGTGATATCTAGTTATCATCAGACCCCTAGGGGTGTAATCACGCCCCGTGATAGTCTACGCAGTAGATGGGCAATAGATCTGATCAACCTATTAAATAATATCCCAAGGCAGCAGTCGTCGGATGTATTTTCTCATCCGCCATTAGAACACAAAAGTGAGCTTATACGCAATATCGCACCTTGGAGTGATAGTATGCCGCATATGTTCGTTGACGCTATCGACGTGTTCACAGTCAAGTATTTAATTACCGCTCAGACTAACACTCAGCTAGATTTTGGCATTGATGACAGCAAGATAACGCACATAAACGGACGAGGAGATGATAATGAGTAGGCTTTCGAGAGCATACTTCCCTAACCGTGAGCATTCAAGCCCGGAATTACTGCATTATGCCTTTATGTTCGTTAGGGATATTCATACGGGTATAATGCCCTATCGTGTAGGCGGAAAGTATCCATACGTTACAAGCTTATCTAGAAATAACCAAACCCTAAGTAGAGAGCTTGCTAAGTTTCTGAGTATAGGTCATCACGACGGGATATTATTAGACGAAACGCTTAGAGAGGCAATAGAAACGCTGTCTCGCTACATAGTTACATTTGGTGAAGTATATTTAGAAATAGTTTACGAAGACGTCAAAAATAAAACTGGGATAAAGAATAAGAAGCTTGAATTTTTACCATGGGGCAAAGTCATCAGGGTGTTTGGTCGTTACATACAAATAGTTCCCTTAAGAAACTGGAAGCGTGGAGAGAAGATATTTTATATCATACCATCCGATAGGATATGGCACATTAAACTTCCCCGTAAACTCGGTACGCCTCATGAGCATCGCAAAATGCTAAAAAAGCTCAATGCATTGTCTGAACCTACGCCAAAGTTCGTTCATGAAAATGGAGATTTAGGTCATTCTGCTAAATACGACTTTATAGCTCACCAACATGCCAAGAAAATTGCAGTCGAGCAAGCAACATTTCGCTGGGGTAGTATACCTAGCCTAGGATGGATTGACGGTACTACGGAGTATTATTACATAATTAATACGCTACGAATTGCTTACTCGCAGGCATTATTGCGTGAGCATATTATTAACGAAATAAATGGTTTACTTGGGAAGCTTGGTATAAAAAATAGCCTAAAAATAGAAGGACTGAAGCTTGCTACTGACATAAAAGACACTATAAAAAAATTAGAAAAGGGCGAGATGGGTTTTGATGAAGCTGTAAGTGCTATAAAGCACTAATTAGCAAAGTTACACCCGTTTAGTTTGCTGGTTGAGTATATCTGTATTAACAAATCCATGCCTAGCCAGCGTCTCGTTGAAAGTCTTATTCATATACAGCAAATCACCGACAAGCTCGCTAAATCGAGCAAGATTAAGCTTACTAAAGAAGAGTTTTTGAATCTAGCCAATTCTGCTTACGACAAGATGACAGCGGGTTTGCTTGTAGAAAAAGATGTGATACTACGAAAATTGTGTTTGAACCTGTATATAAATAACAAAAGAGCCCCTTCCTTTATCTGGAAAGAGCCCTTTTCTACACTTATTTAAAAAGCCGTAAAATCAATTATGGTGCGGATGAAAGGACTTGAACCTTCACGCTCGAAAGCACATGCTCCTAAGGCATGCGTGTCTACCAATTCCACCACATCCGCGAGCTTTTGCAAGCTCTAGCGATGCACTACTACCACGCAAATTGCATGCATTTTGCTTGCACAAATAATTATAGCAAACTTCTAACAAATTCGCGAAAAATTACTGCAGCTTATGCTAAAATAGATTTATATGAAGATGAGGGTGTATGAGCAAAATTGCTAATTACCTACGCGGACATTTGCTAGGAGAGATTGACTTCCGGCCCGATGTGCGGCAGGCTTATATTAACGATGCTGGAGTATTAAGTCTTGCGCCAGAGATGATCGTCGCGCCGCGCAACACCGACGACATCCGCAAAACGGCGCGTTTATCATGGCAGTTGGCTGAACGCGGGCATGTTCAGGCGATAACCGCCCGCGGTTCAGGCCGCGGAACTACGGGAGGTGCGATTGGCCGCGGAGCGATAGTCGATATGTCGCGGCATATGAATAATATTTTTGAGTATGATGCCAAGCAGCGGTTAGTTCGTCTGCAGCCCGGCACGACCATTGGAACCCTGTGTCAAGCGCTAAGCCTGCAGGGTGTTAACATCCCGCCGCTCGACGGCCTAGATACGCGTCGAACAGTTGGCGGAGCTATCGCCGACAATCTAGCTGGACTGGCTAGCGGTAAATACGGCGATTTGAGCGCCTTTGTCAGCCAGCTCGAGATCGTTTTGGCAAACGGCGATATTCTGCAGACAGGCCCGCTCGGCCGGCGCGAGCTCAGCCGCAAGAAAGGCCTGCAGAATCTAGAGGGCGATATTTACCGCGGCATTGACGCAATCATTGATGAATATCAAGACGCGATCAACGCCCTGCCAGAATATGACAAATCTGGCTATAGCGCTATAGCCTCCGTCAAGAGAGGAAATCAGTTCGACTTGACACCGCTATTCATCGGTGCGCAGGGTACGCTAGGTATTATCAGCGAGATGATTTTGCGCACCGAATTTCGTAGCCAGAGCAATGAGGTATTCGCGCTAGTATTTGCTTCAGCTAGTATGGCCAATGATGCTATGCGCATACTGCGTGATAGCGGCGCAGCTTTTGCTGAGTATTTTGACGCCCAGCTGTTTAGCGCTGCCGCTGCTGCTGGCCGGCACTTTGACTGGCTTAGCCTAGAAGGAACTGACCCGCAAGCAGTCATTATCGCCGGATTTGACGATTTTAATGCTCGCACTCGCGCTCGTAACCTCAAAAAAATCCAGAAGATATTCAGTAGTGCCGAGGGAGTCAAATTCGTTTCTAGCGAAGACACGGACGATGACGCGCTATTATCGACACTTGACATTGCTCGCTATGCCGAATTGCCCGACAAAAGCCCGGCTTTTGCACCGCATTTGTATAGCGATATTTATATTCCAGCTGCTCGTTTCGATGAATTTACTAAAGCATTAACAGTTTTGGCTGGTCGTCTGCATTGTAATATGCCTATTTCTGGACACGTACTAACCGAAACTTACACAGTTCATCCGGTACTGTCGCTGCGTCAAGTTGGAGACAAGCAAAAATTATTCAAGATTTTTGATGAATTGTCTAATTTGGCTGTTAAGTATGACGGCGCGCTCATTGGCCAAGCGGCCGAGGGTCGGATCGCAGCGCATTTCGCGTATAAACACCTTGACGTTCGCACTCGCGAGATGTACGCGGCTATCAAAAAAGTTTTTGATCCGCTCGGTATTATGAATCCAGGCGTCAAAGTCGGCGATAATCTGCGATCGCTTACCGCTAGTGTCAACGGCGATGTTTTGCCGCAGGTATAGGCAGATACTGCCAAAAATATATTTTCTGCAAATGGATTGTTAGAACTGTTAACGCCGCTAGCAAAAAGTGGCCTCTTAATCAATTAACAGACCAAATATACGCACGCTATCGCTTACACTTATTTAAAACCAGCGTAGAAGAAGAGAAGAGTAATCGTATTTTGAGCAGAACAGCTAGGCTGCTTGGCTAGATGCTAAATCAGGAAACTTTGCCTCTACTCGGCGCAAGCGCTTATCAAGCGAGTTATAAAGCGTGTCGTCTACCATCTCGCGGCTGCCAGACTCATGGTACAGTTCGCGGCGAACGACAGCAAGGTCGGCTCGCAGGCTCTCTTGGTTAGCCGCTAGCTCGGCTTGCCCAGCCTTCAATTCCTGGAACCGTTCATCTGCCGCCAGATCCATATCTTTCACGATATCAACCAGAGTCTTGTGGTCTTTGCGGATATCAGCAAGCTGCTCATCGATTTGCTCAAAACGCTCATCGATTTGCTTAAACCTTTGGTCAATCTGCTTAAACCGTTCGTCCATCGTTTTTGCTAGATTAGCAACGATATCGCTTAGGTTATCGATCTTGATCGCTAGTTCTTCGTTCGTCATGCTTCTATTTAAACACAAACTTTAGCTGCGAGGCAACTATTTGCTCAACAAAAAAGCCCGCTTTGCCTGAGCGGGCAGCATTAACGTTGTTCCACTAAATACAAGTTATGGTACAGATGAGAGGACTTGAACCTCCACGCCCCGAAGGGCACTAGCACCTGAAGCTAGCGCGTCTACCAATTCCGCCACATCTGCGTGTTATCGTAAAGTACTATATCGCGACATCTACCGATTCTTAGCAACGCACAGCGCGTCTACGCATACTTGCGTTGCCCACGCAGTCGCCACATCTGAGTGTGATTGTAAAGTACTATACCGCGATTATCTATATTAATCTCTAGAGACCTGACGCGCTACGCGTCTACATGCACTTCGCTACCCACGTAGTCGCCGAGCATTATCACATCTAGCACGCAGACTCATTCTAGCTGATTTAGGTGCGCCTGTAAAGAGTTTGTAGACAGACAGTTGCAAAAATTTTACAATTTAGATCATACACAATTCGATTCAATTCGTCCGCGAAATATCGGCGCGACATCTGATATTGCCGCGTATGAGTGAGCATGTCGCCATAAGCTTGATAATACTCTTGCAAAATAATTCTATTTATGCTATAATAGGGGTATATGATGGCACCAGCATCCAATGTAACCGCCGATACAGACGTGCACTATCCGAATACCGTGCGCGCTTGCCAGCTAGTCGAGCAATCGTGGCGTAACACGGCAACACTGTACGGCTATGAAGAATATGATATTGACACTGAGTCAAAATTACAGAATCGTCGCCGTTACGACATCGTAGCGGGCGCTTTCGGCGTGTCGGCCTACCCGAGCGCATCTTATCTGCTGCGCTACGAACATGCCGGCTGCGAGTCGCCGCGAGCTGATGTCGAAGCAATCGCTATCGCCAAGCGCGGTCTCGACGCTATGGGCATCAAGCGTTCGGCTTATAATTTGCGCATTAATGACTCAGAGATGCTCGATTTGCTACTGAGCGAATATCTTGACCTTGACGCCGTACAAACTAGCCTAATGGCGCGCCTACTGGCGCAGAAGCGAACATTAGCCCCAGATAAGTTTCGCGACCGCGCGATTGATATCGTCGGGTTGTCGCACTCTAGCGAAGTTCTACAAAAATTATCTAAACTTTTGACCGCCAGGTCGGCCGAAGATCTACCAGAAGTTATCCGCCACAGTGAATGTTATGTGAATTTAGTGGCATTGTATGAACGGTTAGAGCGACTGGGAATTGATAACGTTATCCTCGATATCACGCTGGCGCATCCAGAATACACTGGTGGCATTATTTTCGATTTCACGGAAGCTGATGCTATGCATAGTGCCTTGCTGTATAAGGGTGGGCGCTATGTCAATAACGACTTGCAAAGTTCGGTCGGCGGCCAATCAGATATGTCGAATATTATCGAGCTGCTGGCGCGCCATACTGGTATGCGTCATCTCGAGAGCGCTACTCAAGCTTACATCGTGACTGTAGGCAATGTGCTTGACGACGCTGAACGAATCGCCGAAAAGCTGCGCAGCGAGCGGGTTTCAGTCGAGGTTGATTATACCGGCCGGCCAATTGACCGCCAGATCAAAGAAGCTATCAAAAAGCGCGTCCGCTACGTGATGACCGTCGACGAACAGTCTGTCGCCAAGGGTTTGTATAATCTGCAAAATATTCGCGAAAACAGCGAACAGCAAGTCAGTTTCGAGCGGGTAGTGACCGCTGTCAGCGATCGCCGTCATCATCAGCAGTACGACGAAGACGACGATGTTTTCGACTTGTCAGATATCTTGTAACTTATCCAAAATAGCCAGCCCGAGTATAATCTGTTATAATACGTCGTTATGAAGACGACTGTGAAGAAATTATCGGCAACGCGCGTCATAGTGACGGTAGCGGCAGGCCAGCCGGAGCTCGAGACAGCAGAACAAGTTGCGCTCAAGCGAATGGCTAAAAAAATCAAAGTTAACGGCTTTCGCCAGGGCCACGTGCCGATCGCGGTAGTCAAAAAGCACGCCGACCCGCACACGCTTAGCCAAGAGACATTAGAGGCAGCAATTAATCGCGCTGTCGCCGAGGCATTCCTGAGCAACAAACTGCAAGTACTTGATCGCCCAGAAGTCGAGCTGAAGAAGTTCGTACCTGGCGAGACGCTGGAATTTACGGCCGAGGCTGATATCATGCCAGAGGTTAAGCTTGGCGATTACAAGAAACTCAAAGCAACCAAAAAGGCAATCAAAGTTGACAAAAAAGACGTCGAAGAAGTAATTGAACGCATTCGTAAAGGTTTGGCTGAAAAGACTGAGACCACCGAAGGAGCGCGAGACGGCGACGAGGTGATTATTGATTTCGTCGGTAAGCGCGGCGGCGAAGCTTTCCAGGGCGGCACTGGCAAAGATTATCCGCTGACCATCGGTAGCGGCACTTTTATCCCGGGTTTTGAAGAAGCGCTAGTTGGCCTCAAAGCGGGCGATAAAAAGGACGTCGCCCTGCAATTCCCGAAAGATTATCATGCTAAAGACCTGGCGGGCGCCGACGTAGTGTTTGAAACAACTGTCAAGAAGGTTAATAAGGTGGAGCTGCCCGAGCTGAATGATGAGTTTGCTGCCAAGGCTGGCCCTTATACCTCGATGGACGATTTGCGCCAGGATATCGAAGCCGAAATCACTGCGCAGCAAGAGCGCCAGTCGCTAGACGAATTAAAAGACGATTTGGTTAAGCAATTAGTGGCAGCCAGCGATGTGGCTGTACCAGATGTACTGCGCCAAGACCAGATCCGCTCGTTAGAGCAAGATTTGGTGCAAAATTTGCGGTACCGCGGCATGACACTGGATCAATACTACGAATCGCGCGGGTTCGCTAACCGCGACGCTTGGGTCGAAGCAGAAGCTAACGATACAGCCGAAGCGCGTATCAAAGCTGGCCTGGTACTAGCCGAACTGAGCAAAGAACTAGCAATTGAAGCGACTGCCGACGAGCTGGCGGCGCACATTGACGCTTACAAGCAGCAATATGCCAACAACGCCGAAATGGCCAAGCGCTTTGACCAGCCAGAAGCTCAGCGCGAAATCGCCAACCGTTTGATCACCGAAAAGACCGTTGATAAATTGGTTGAGCTAAACACTCCAGATGTTAAGAAAGCAAAAATTGCGAAAGCCGACAAAAGCAAGGCGGATAAAACCGCTAAGGCTGGCAAAAATAACAAAGACGGCAAACCAGCCGCCAAGAAACCAGCTGGCAAGAAATCTAGCGCCAAAGCAAAGAAATCAGAAGCGGCAAGCAAGTAGTAGATAGCCTGCCAAAAAAATACCTCGCTAGTGTAAGCGGGGTATTTTGAATATGATATAAAATACTGCCGAAAAAACGGGACTAGACAGCGCGGGATTGCGCCGTCCATCTTTTTATTATACTACATTTCGCGTTAGATAGCAAATTATTAGCACTCTGCCTTGACGAGTGCTAATTAGTACGCTACAATTAGACTATGAAACCATCGAATTACTTAGTGCCCAACGTGATCGTCCGTACGCGCGACGGCGAGCGCGGTTACGACATTTATTCGCGCCTATTAGAGGATCGCATCATTTTCTTGGGCGAGGAAGTCAACGAAGCTACAGCCAATGTCATCGTGGCTCAGCTGCTGCATTTAGCCAATGAAGATCCCGAAAAGGACATTCAGCTTTACATTAACAGCCCGGGTGGCGTAGTGTACGATGGCTTGGCAATTTATGATACTATGCAATATATCAAGCCTGACGTCCAGACGATTGGCATCGGGCTGCAGGCCAGTATGGGCGCTTTCTTGCTCAGCAGCGGCGCCAAGGGCAAGCGCTATTTGCTGCCGAACGCCCGGGTGATGATTCACCAGCCGTCGAGCGGTACTCACGGCAAGGTGACCGACCAAGAAATCAGCCTGCGCGAGGCGATAGAGTTAAAAGAGCGGTTAGCAAAAATTATTGCTGGTAATACTGGCCAGAAACTTGACAAGGTCAAAGCTGACATGGAGCGCGACTATTGGATGAGCGCCGACGAAGCGCTGCAATACGGCGTAGTCGACGAAGTAATCGGCCGCAAAAAGTCTTGACTTAGCGGCTTCGCGTGATTATAATTGGAGTTAATGAAGATTGTGTAATGTGGGTTGGTTGTGTACTGCGCCTGTGGCGCGGCGTTTTTGGTATGCGGTATCTACATTTAGTAAAGCTTCGGCGCCAATCGCAAGCGGGAATCATCACCCTAGTGCGGTTTCATCAAACTTAACCATCAAGCAGGAGTACTATGCCACAAGCAACAACGGCGCAGCACACCCCGGTCAAACGTGTCTTCTTCACCAATGATGACACAGCGGTCGAGGTGCCGAACCTCTTGGCTCATCAAAAGGAATCATGGAGAGATTTCGTCGAGACGGGCCTAAGCGAGATCTTCGCAGAACTCAACCCAATCGAGGATTACACCGGCCAAAAACTTGAATTACGATTCAAGGATTACAAATTTGAGGATCCAAAAAACGATGAGAAATTCGCCAAAGAGAATAATCTGACGTTTGAAGCGCCGCTGTCGGTAACTGTCGAACTGACCAACAAGGTGACTGGCGAGGTCAAAGAGCAAGAAATCTATCTGGGCGATTACCCATGGATGACTGACCGGGCAACGTTTATTATCAACGGCACCGAACGCGTAGTTGTTAGCCAGCTGATTCGTTCGGCGGGCGTCTTCTACACGGCTGAAAAAGGCGCTGGGCGCAGTCTATACAGCGCTAAGTTGATTCCAGGCCGCGGTGCTTGGTTGGAGTTCGAGACCAGCGCTAGCGGCGCTATCTACGTCAAGATCGATCGCCGCCGCAAAATTGCCGTAACGACATTTCTGCGAGCACTCGGCTACAGTAAAGTATCTGAGATCAAAGAACTATTCGAAGACATTGATACTGGTGATGTCAAATATATCGACGCTACGCTCGAGAAAGATCCGGCTCATGGCGTCAACGAGGCCTTGATTGAAGTCTACCGCCGCTTGCGCCCGGGCGACTTAGCGACGACCGATAACGCACGCCAGATGATTGAACGGATGTTCTTTGATTTCAAACGCTTTGACTACAGTCGTGTCGGCCGTTACAAGATGAACAAGCGTTTGGGGCTAGATGTGCCAAATATTGCTGAGAATCGTACTTTGCAAAAGAGCGACTTGGTGGCTATTATCCGCGAATTGATCCGCATGAATAACACCCAAGAGCCAGGCGATGATATCGACGCGCTCGACAATCGGCGCATTAAGCTGGTAGGCGAACTAGTAGCGCGCCAGTTCCGCGTCGGTATGCTGCGCATGCAGCGCAACGCTATGGACCGCATGTCAATGTCTGATCTCGAAAATGTCACGCCAAGCCAGTTGATAAACGCCCGCCCGGTCGTGGCAGCGGTACGCGAATTCTTTGCTTCTAGCCAGCTCAGCCAGCTGCTTGATGAAGTCAACCCGATTTCAGAGCTTAGCCACAAGCGCCGATTGAGCTCGATGGGGCCAGGCGGCTTGAGCCGCGAGCGTGCCGGCTTCGAGGTGCGCGATGCTCACCCGACACATTACGGACGAATCTGCTCGGTCGAGACGCCAGAGGGTGCTAATATCGGTTTAGTGTTGAACCTGGCGACTTATGCGCGGATTAACGAATATGGCTTCATCGAGACACCATACCTCAAGGTTGTTGGCGGCCATGTTACCGACGAAGTTGTTTATCTCGATGCTTCTCAAGAAGTTAACGAAGTGATTGCCGATGCTGGCGTCAAGCTCGACGAGAATAACAACCTGAAAAGCCCGCGTGTTTCGGCCCGCAAGTTCTTGCAGCCGGCCCGCGTCGATGCTTCGGAAGTGACGTTGATTGACGCTTCGCACAAGCAAATCCTCGGCTCGACTGCTAGCCTGGTGCCATTCATCGAGAAAAACCGCGTCGACCGCGCTTTGACTGGCTCGAACATGCAACGCCAGGCAGTGCCGCTATTGCAGCCGCAGTCGCCAACTGTCGGCACTGGCATCGAAGCTAATATTGCTCGTGATTCCAGCCAACTGGTTGTCGCTGAAGCTGATGGCGAAGTTATCCGTGCTGATGGCGATAGCATTGAAGTCAAGTACGCTGACGGCGTCAAAAAATACGATTTAATTCATTTCACCAAGAGCAATGACGATCGCTGTATCAACCAGAAAGTTCGAGTTCAGCGCGGCGAGCAGGTCGCTAAGGGCGATATCTTGATCGAGGGCATGTCAATCGCTGACGGCGAATTGGCGCTCGGCAAAGATTTACTGGTAGCCTTCATGCCGTGGGGCGGCTACAATATGGAGGACGCTATCGTTATCAGCCGCCGCTTGGTCGAAGACGACACACTGACCTCAGTTAATATCAAGGATTACTCAGTTGAAGTTCGCGAAACTAAGCTCGGCCCAGAGATTGTCACTCGCGATATCCCGAATGTGTCGGAAGACAGTTTGCGTCACCTCGACGAAGACGGCATCGTACAGGTTGGTTCTGAAGTACGCGCCGGTGATGTCTTGGTTGGTAAGATTACGCCAAAGGGCGAGCAAGAGCTGAGTTCTGAGGAGCGCTTACTACGGGCTATATTCGGCGAAAAAGCTAAGGACGTACGCGATACTTCGCAGCGCATGAATAATGCTGGCGGCGGCAAAGTTGTCGGCGTCAAGGTCTTCAGCCGCGAAAACGGCCACGAATTAAAGGCTGGCGTGCTAATGCAGATCCAGATTTACGTCGCGCAACTACGCAAAATCAGCGTCGGCGACAAGATGGCTGGCCGCCACGGCAACAAGGGCGTAGTAGCCCGCATTTTGCCAGTCGAGGATATGCCATATTTAGCCGACGGTACGCCGGTAGATGTAGTACTTAACCCGCTAGGTGTGCCAAGCCGTATGAACTTAGGCCAGCTGTTCGAGACACACTTGGGCATGGCTGCCCGCGCTCTCGGCTACAAAGTCGCTACGCCGCCATTTAACGGTGTCAGCAACGAAACGATTGAAGAACAACTCGAGAAAGCCGGTTTCGCCAAAGATGGCAAGAGCCAACTCTTCGACGGCCGCAGCGGCGAAGCTTTTGAGGAGCGCACTACTGTCGGTGTGATGCACATGATTAAGCTGCACCACATGGTTAGCGACAAGATTCACGCCCGCTCGACCGGCCCGTACACCATGGTCACTCAGCAGCCGCTCGGCGGTAAAGCGCAAAATGGCGGCCAGCGCTTCGGTGAGATGGAGGTTTGGGCGCTAGAAGCTTACGGTGCAGCGACTACTTTGCAGGAAATGCTGACTATCAAGTCCGACGACGTTTACGGCCGCGCTAAAGCTTACGAATCAATTATCAAGCACGACGTCATCACCGGCCCGAAGCTGCCAGAAAGCTTTAATGTTTTGGTGAAAGAACTGCAAGGTTTGGGGCTGCGCGTCGATCTGGTTGACGAACACACCAATAATATCGATGCCGAAAATCTCATCGCTACTAGCGGCCCAGCTGACAAAACTGTACCAGCGAACGATGGAGGCAATGCTAAAGATTCCGACGACGATGACGACGAAGAAACCTACCTTGACGAATCTGACGGCATCGGCAATATCGACGACGGCATGAGCGTGCGTGATATTGACGATGACGGCCAAATCTCGGAAGAGGAAAACGATTACGATAATTACGACGATACAAACGATAATGAAGAGGAGGAGGCGTAAGATGGCACGAGTAGTCTCGACATCTGGTATCGCAGATTTTGACGCAGTGCGCTTGGTGGTTGCCAGCCCGGAAGATATCCTAAAATGGAGCCACGGCGAAGTCACTAAGCCGGAAACGATTAACTATCGCACTCAAAAGCCAGAGCGCGACGGCTTGTTCTGCGAGCGAATCTTTGGCCCGGTCAAGGACATCAATCCGCATGATTCCAAGCTCAAGGGTGTACGCTCGCGCGAAGCTGCCGTCGATAAAAACGGCGAGTTGGTCACCAAATCCATTGTTCGCCGCGAGCGCATGGGTCACATTCAACTGGCCGCACCGGTGGCGCATATCTGGTTTATGCGCGGCACGCCGAGCGCTATGAGCTTGCTGCTGGGCATCACGGTACGTAATCTCGAACGGATTGCTTACTTTGCTACGTACGTAATTCTGAAGGTTGACGAAGAGAAACGCGACCAATTGCTGGCCGACCTCGAAGCCGAGACCGAAGCTGCTCGCGCCGCTATCAAAATTCGTTACGAACGCGAAGCTGGCGCCGACGGCGCTGACGTCAAGGCCTTAGCCGAAGAACAGAGCAAAGAGCTCGAAGAGCTAGAAGACCAATTTACCACCAAGAAATCGCAACTGGAAAGCTTGCAAAAGCACGCGCTAATGAGCGAAACTGATTATCGCAACTTGCCAGAGGCCTACGAAGAATTAGTCGAAATAGCTATGGGCGGCACCGCGCTCAAGGCAATGCTCGACGAGATTGACCTTGATAAACTAATCACCGATTTGCAACAAGAATCCGAGGACGCCAGGGGCCAGCGCGAGAAAAAATTACTAAAAAGACTTAAGGTTCTAGAAGGTATGCAAGCAGCTGGCATCAAGCCGTCGAGCCTGTGCATGACGGTTCTACCGGTGATTCCACCAGACCTGCGGCCGATGGTGTCGCTGGCAGGCGGCCGTTTCGCGACGAGCGACTTAAACGATCTTTATCGCCGCGTCATTAACCGTAACAATCGCCTCAAGAAACTGATCGAATTGAATGCACCAGAAGTCATTCAGCGCAACGAAAAACGCATGCTGCAAGAAGCTGTCGATAGCTTGATCGACAATTCTTCAGCGCGCGGTGGCCGAGCTGTCAATGCCACTGGCAACCGCCGACGCTTGAAGAGTCTTAGCGACATGCTCAAAGGTAAACAAGGCCGCTTCCGTCAGAACCTGCTCGGTAAGCGCGTCGATTACTCTGGCCGTTCAGTGATTGTCGTTGGTCCAAAGCTTAAAATCAATCAGTGCGGCTTGCCAAAGCAAATGGCGATCGAGCTATTCAAGCCATTCGTCATCAGCTGGTTGATTGAGCATGATTACGCGCATAATATCCGCAGCGCTACTCGTCTGATCGAGTCGAGCGAAGCAGTGGTTTGGGACGCACTCGACGAGGTCATCAAGGGTAAGTACGTCTTGCTTAACCGCGCACCAAGCCTGCACCGTTTGAGTATCCAAGCTTTCCAGCCGAAATTAGTCGAGGGCAAGGCAATTCAGCTGCATCCGCTAGTTTGCGCCGGCTTCAATGCCGACTTTGACGGCGACCAGATGGCTGTCCACTTGCCGCTGTCCGACGACGCTCAGGCTGAAGCTCGCGAGCTGATGAGCGCTGTTAACAACTTGCTTAAGCCAGCCGATGGCAGTCCAGTGCTTAGTATCAGCCAGGACATCGTGCTCGGTAACTACTACCTGACCTACGAAAAGCCGAGCGTTCAGACAGAGCATCGCGCTGTCTTTGCTAATAGCCGCGACGCTGAGCTGGCTTACGACATGGGCCGGCTTCACTTGCAAAGCCCAATTCGGGTTCGCGCCAAGGGCGAGATTCACAACACCACGCTGGGCCGCGTCTTCTTCAACGAAATCTTGCCGGACGATTTTCCTTACAACAATAACGTCCAGACCAAGAAAGAGCTGAAGAAAGTTCTGGCGCAAATCTTTGACCGTTACGGCGCCGAAGAAACCGCCAAGACGGCTGACCGCATGAAGGGCTTGGCATTCCGCTTCGCCACCGTGGCCGCAGTATCGACTGGTAAGGACGACTATGTCCACCTTGATCAAACCGAGGAGATAATCCAGGAAGGCGACAAGCATGCCGCGTTGATTGCCGATCAATACGACCAGGGTTTGATCACCGACGACGAGCGTTACAATTTGACGGTAGCAGCTTGGCGCAAGGTTGACAATCAAGTTACTAAGTTACTCCAAGACAACTTGCACCACATCGACACTAGTATTTCGATCATGGTTAACTCGGGTGCCCGCGGTGATATTAGTAACGTCAAGCTAGCTAGCGCCATGATTGGTATCCAGGTCGACGCCGCCAACCGCGAAATCGAGCTGCCAATTCGCTCGTACTACACCCGTGGTTTGTCGAGTTTGGAATCGTTCGTCGCTACCCGCGGTTCGCGTAAAGGTTTGATCGATACCGCGCTAAAGACGGCCGACTCAGGCTACCTAACGCGCCGCTTGGTCGACGTCTCGCAAGATGTCTTCACTGTCGAGGACGAAGAAGGCGACGACGAAGGCTACATGATCTACCGTTCAGAAACTGAAGAAACGATGATTAGCTTCGGTAATCGCTTGTACGGGCGCTATACGCGTGATGCTGTGCCAGGCTATATCGGCGCTAACGAGTTGATTACCCGCGAAATCGCCAACAAAATCGAAGCCGACACTAATATCAACGAGGTCAAGATTCAGTCGATTCTCTCGACCAACAATCTCGAGGGTATTCCACGCCGCAGCTACGGTATTGACATGGCAACCAACGAGCTAGTTGGCGCTGCTCAACCAGTTGGCGTTATCGCTGCTCAGTCGGTCGGCGAGCCAGGTACTCAGCTGACACTCCGTACCTTCCACAACTCTGGTGTGGCCGGTAGCGACATCACCCAGGGTCTGCCGCGCGTCGAGGAGCTCTTCGAAGCGCGCAATCCGAAGGGTCAAGCTTACATCACTGAGGTGGCTGGTACTGTCGATGTTTGGGAGGACGGCAAGAAGTACATCGTCCAGGTCGCGCCAGAGGCTGGCCGCGTTGAGCGCTTGCCGCTCGAAGGCCGCAAACCGCTATTGCAAGATGGCTCTAGCGTCAAGGCTGGCGATATCCTTGCCGAAGGTCTCGATAATAGTCGTTCGCTAGTGGCGCCATTCGACGGTGTTGTCGAAGCCGCCGAAGACACTATCGTCATTGCCGCTAACGCTGCCGCGCCAGTCCGCTATGAGATTCCAGGTACTGCGCAGCTAGTGGTATCAGCTAATGACCACGTTGAGGCAGGCGACCGCTTGACAATCGGCTCGCTCAACTTGCATGACCTGATGCGTTTGAAGGGCACCGAGGCAACTCAGCGCTATATCATCAACGAAGTGTTGCGCATCTACGCCGCGCAAGGCCAAGACGTAGCTGACAAGCACCTCGAGATCATCGTTCGCCAGATGTTTAGCCGCGTCCAGATCGAGGACCCAGGCGACAGCGACTTTGTTATGGGCGATATCGTTTCGAAAGCGCGCGTCGTTGCCGAGAATAAAGCATTGGTCGCTAACGGCAAAGAGCCAGCGCAATACGCGCAAATGCTCTTGGGTATCACCAAGGTGAGCATCTGGAGCGATTCGTGGCTGAGCGCCGCGTCCTTCCAGGATACTACCCGCGTGTTAATCAGTGCTGCCACTAGCGGCCGCGCCGACCACTTGCACGGCCTGAAGGAAAACGTCATCATCGGCCGCAAGATTCCGGTGGGTACTGGCGTCCGTTCGCTCGACACTGGCGATGACGATTCGCCAGCCGACGAGTACGCTGAAAGCGTTGATGAGGAGGCCGACGACATCACGCCAGATGTCGATGCTGAGTCATAGGCAAAAACGCCTAAGTTAAAATAATTACCGCTCATATAGACGAGCGGTAATTATTTTTGCAGCTAAATTTTTGGCACGCTGTATCTTTGCATATTCCAACAGCCAGAATAAGGCGAGATCTAATCTCGTTTGCCAGAATATGTCACCGTATCTCTAGTACTGCCGCCAATCGACTGGCACTTTTGATCAGCGTAGGCCATCCGCAATTCCCGGTTATTGTAAAGCGTGCAGGCAACCAGTATATTGCGATTACGATCTTGAAAATAATGCCACAAGCCGTCTGGCGTCTGGTAGAATAATCCTAGATTGTCAGGCGCAGTCATTCGCTGATACAACACCGTGCTGACTGGAATTTCTAGCAGCTGGTAACCTTTCAGCGCGCCCTTGAACGGAGCTGGCTTACCGATGAAACCGTACTGTCCAGCAGCACTCACGGCTGGGGTATAGACCGAAACCACCGGCTGCTGCGCCTCAGCGTATTCAGCGTAAACTTTAGTGTCGAGACAGCGAATCTCCATCCAATCGCCGAACTTGTCGCGCTGCGAAATATCGGTGCTCAGCTGGCAAGTGACATCGTCGCGCGTGAAATCAGCTAAATAATTTGCTCTGTTGCCCTCCGAGAAGACCTTGCGGGTAAAACCATCGTAATCCATATTTTTCTCGATTGATTCGCGCTGCGAAGTTGATTTATCCTTAGGAACGTAACCAGCCAAACTCTGAACTTGATCAAGGTCGGGTACTACAGTGTAGAATTTCCTTCCTTTGACTCTTACCGGAGTAGTGATTGACGATTTGGCTTTTTCCTTGCCTTTGAAATAAACGTTGACATGTTTGATCGTTTCGGCAGCAGTCAAGTGAGCTACCTTGGTCTCGTCGGTTTTTTTCTTTTCATCTGTCTTGACCGTTGACGAGCGAGCGAGCGTCATCACCACGATTGCAACAACAATCACTAAAACGGCGGCGACACCAGCGCCAATCATAATCAGGCGAAATTTACGGAAAGGGTCACGCGGCGGCCGGCGCTGCGGTTCTGGCACTAACGGATCAGGCCGCGGCGCCTGTTCAGGGTGGCCAGCGTATTGGATATCATTGTCATTTAGCGGATTCATACGTTCATTATACTATATTGCTTGCGTTTTTAACTTTTATATACGATAAGAGTTCAGACTTAGTGCAAAACTGCCATTTTCAACGCTTAATTTAGTTATAAGGTTATAAGCGTAAAACTGAACATGCCTTAGCTGCAAACATCGCAAACAGGTGAAAATGCTTGTTTTTTGTTATTTTTGCGCTTTTTTGCATAAAATTCAATAAAATTGCCTAAATCTATTGACATACGCGTCCATATGTGATATATATATCAGCTTTCATTGACAAGTCGAGCAAATCCTTGTCTGAAAGCGCACTTTGACAAGCAGGCAAACACGAGATGAGATCTTGGCGGGCGAAGAGAATATTTTCACTTGGCAGCCGAGACCTCGTCTCGTGTGTATCAGAAATGCACCGTACTCGCTTAGCTCGCGAGCAGCAACTCCGCTGGGATGAGGAGAAAGGGCCAGAAATGACCACTACCATCACCACCATCACCGCCATCGTCGCCATCACTGTCATCACCGCCATCGTCGCCATCGTGTGGGGCAAGAAGCCCCCCGAGATCACGGTGACGTACCTCATCCTCGGGGGGTTGTTCCCCCGGGAGGTTGAGATGAGATTCCGGGACGCCCCGGATAAGTTGATCGCTAGCAAGGCCCCGGAGCGGGCCTTTGCGTTCAAGAGAAGCGATTCGTTCAAGAACATGGTATATATCGACGGCGAGGTTCTCGCCGTTGAGGACCTCGTGGAAGAGGGCCTGGGTGACATCGCCCGGGCCACCATCGCGGACGGCGCCCGGAGCGCCGTCCGCCTGAAGGGCACCAATATGTGGTGCCCGTTCTTCCGGACCGATAGCGTCGTCATGACCGATCGCTGACCATTGCGAGTGCGACGAGCGGGTCATCCCGCCGCCATTTCTGACCTGCTTGTCGCATTCGCTCCATAGATGCGTGTCTATGCTGATGAGTCGGAAACGACGAAAGCGAACTTTTGCCAAACATCACCAGTTGAGTTCATTCCTGGCTCCAGCGATCAGAAGACAAACAAACCTTGCTTTTTGATAGGTTTTTTGCTATAATAGAATATAGAGTTTCTCTCGGGTGAAGCGGGGTTATCGGTGTGATAAAGCCGCAGCTCTCGAGATGCAGGCGGATGTTTGCTGCATTGCCGCTTGCGCCATGAGCCTTTAGCAAGCTCAAATTTATCATTATAATTAGGAGAAGTTGAATGCCAACTATCAATCAGCTGGTACGCAAACCTCGCCAGACGGCTAGCAAAAAATCGAAGTCGCCGGCGCTAGGCCGTATCCACAATGCCCTCAAGGTGCGCTATTACAACCAAAACGCACCGCTCAAACGCGGCGTTTGCGTCAAAGTTACCACCAAAACGCCAAAGAAGCCGAACTCGGCGCTGCGCAAAGTCGCCCGCGTTCGCCTGACTAACGGCCACGAGGTTTGGGCTTATATCGGCGGCGAAGGCCACAACTTGCAAGAACACGCCGTGGTGCTAGTTCGCGGCGGCCGCGTGCCAGACTTGCCAGGTGTGCGCTATCATGTCGTCCGCGGTGCGCTTGACCTGCAAGGCGTGTCCAAACGCAAACAAGGCCGCAGTAAATACGGTACCAAGAAGGAGGATAAGTAATCATGCCTCGCAAAGTTACTAAGAAGCTTCAGCGCCAATTGCAGCCAGATCGCAAATACCAGTCGATTCTGGTGCAGCGCCTCATTAACAAATCAATGCTCAACGGCAAGAAACTAGCGGCCGAGCGAGCTGTCTATGACGCTCTAGCGCAAGCTGCTAAAACCCTCAAGAGCGAGGAACCGCTAGAGGTTTTCGAAAAGGCAATTAACAATATTAGCCCGGCTTTCGAGGTTAAGTCTCGCCGCGTTGGCGGTGCTAACTACCAAATTCCGTTTCCGATTCAGGGCCATCGCCAGCAGCACTTTGCCTTTACCTGGCTAGTACAAGCTGCCCGCAGTAAAAGCGGCATGCCGTACAGCAAGCGCTTAGCGACAGAGATCGTCGACGCCTGCAACGAAACTGGTATTGCCTTCAAGAAGAAAGAAGACACTCACAAAATGGCCGAAGCCAACCGCGCTTTTGCTCATTTTGCTCGCAGCTAATCGCTTCTTTTCACGCAACCATAGAACCGCTCCTACGCTATACATAGGAGCGGTTTTGCGAAAGTTAAACTTAGCTATCATTTTTGTAAATTATCTGATATAATTGTCGTTAAGAGTAGTTTTTTGGTGCCAAAAAATAACCAAGAATCTCGACAAATCAACTTAATAGAGGAAAAACAATGGCAGCAACCGTTCCATTACAAAACTTTAGAAATATCGGCATTATTGCCCACATCGACGCCGGTAAAACAACCACCACTGAGGGTATTCTGTACCGTACTGGCTTGACGCACAAAATCGGTACCGTCAAGGGTGATGACGGCGGCGCCACCACCGACTGGATGGCGCAGGAAAAGGAGCGGGGTATCACTATTACCTCGGCGGCGGTGACTTGCTTCTGGAAAGGCCACAAGATTAATATTATCGATACGCCAGGGCACATTGACTTTACAGCCGAGGTGGAGCGTTCGCTACGCGTGCTCGACGGCGCTGTTACCGTCTTCGACGGCAAAATGGGCGTCGAGGCGCAAAGCGAAACTGTCTGGCGCCAGGCCAACAAATACAACGTACCGCGCATCTGCTTCATCAACAAAATCAACCAGACTGGCGGTGACTTCTACAAATCTGTCGAGTCAATCCACAACCGCCTCAGCAAACAAGCGTTTCCGATCCACTTGCCGATTGGCTTTGAAAAAGATGTTTGCGGTGTGGTCGATCTGATCGATATGAAGGCTTATACTTATGATGATTACACAGACCACGAGCTGAAAGTCGGCGAGATTCCGGCTGACATGCTCGAAAAAGCCAAGCATGCGCGCAGCCTGCTGGTCGAGAACGCTGTTGAAGCCGACGACGGCCTGATGATGAAGTTCTTCGACGAGGGCGAGGAAGCAATTACCATCGACGAACTCAAGAGTGCGCTGCGCAAACGCGTGCTGGCTGGCGACTTCTATTTGGTAACTGGCGGCGACGGCCGCGGCGTGATTGTCGAAAAACTACTTGATTTGATGGCAGATTACTTACCAAGTCCGCTCGACGTCGACGAAATTTGGGGCAAAAATCCAAAAACCGGCGACGAAGTCGGCCGCAAACCAAGCGACAAGGAACCAATGGCTGCGCTGGCCTTCAAGATTGCCGCTGATCCGTTCGTCGGCAAGCTAATCTTCATCCGCGTCTACTCTGGCGTACTGAAAGCTGGCAGCTACGTCCTTAACACCACCACTGGCGAGAAAGAGCGCATTGGCCGCATCGTCCGAATGCACGCCGACAAACGCGAAGAGATCGATAGCGTTGGCGCCGGCGATATCGCAGCGGTGGTCGGATTGAAGAATACTTTCACAGGCAATACTTTAGCTGACTTGAGCCATCCAATCGCTCTGGAATCTATCGAGTTCCCAGAGCCGCCGGTATCAATTGCTGTCGAGCCAAAGACCAAAGCCGACCAAGAGAAGATGGGCATTGCTTTGCAGCGCCTCGCCGAGGAAGACCCAACCTTCCGCATTCACACCGATGAAGAGACCGGGCAGACGATTATGTCGGGCATGGGCGAGTTGCATCTGGAGATTCTAATTGACCGCATGAAGCGCGAATTCAATGTTGAAGCTAATGTCGGCGAACCGCAGGTTGCCTTCCGCGAAACCATCAAAGGTACCGCCGAAGTCCAAGGCAAGCACGCCAAACAGTCCGGTGGCCGCGGCCAATACGGCGATGTTTGGGTACGCTTTGAGCCGAACGAGCCAGGCAAAGGCTTTGAATTCATCGACGAAATCAAAGGCGGCGTGGTGCCGCAAGAGTATCGCCCGGCCGTACAAAAAGGTATTCGCGAGACTCTAGACGGCGGCGTTATTGCCGGCTACCCAGTAGTCGATGTCAAGGCAACACTCTACGATGGTTCGTACCACGACGTTGACTCTAGCGAGCTGGCATTTAGCTTGGCAGCGCATATCGCGACCCGCGCTGGTATCAAACAGGCCAATCCAGTCTTGCTCGAGCCAGTCATGAAAGTAGAAGTCACTACTCCCGAAGAGTTCATGGGCGACATCATCGGCGACCTCAACAGCCGCCGCGGCCGCATCGAAAGTATGGATGATCTAATGGGCGGCGCTAAACTAATCAAAGCAATCGTGCCGCTAGCCAACATGTTCGGCTATACATCAGACATCCGCTCGATGAGCCAAGGTCGTGCCGCATCAACGATGGAGCTAGCTCACTACGAGGAAGTTCCACCAAACGTTGCTGCCGAGATTATCGAAAAACGCAACAAGTAGTTTGATAATTAACTCTAGCGAGAACTTCGCTAAATATGTAAACGCGCCTCTCACCAAGGCGCGTTTGCTGCTATAATAGATACATGAGCTACCAGCTAGCTGTTCAATTTTACAGGCGTAATCGCTTGCAGGTACTCTGCGCGCTATACGTAGTGATTTTAGCTTTTGGCGTGATTACCTCAATTGTGCTGTCTGATGATTCGCACTGGACAAGCTGGAGTCTCAGCCGGTTGGGCGAGACTAGTACCAACCGCCAGTCGGCTTTGGCTTTTAATACTGGTGTTTTTGCCTCAGGATTGATACTTACTGCTATCGGTATTTGCATGACCCGAAGCTATGCTAAGCTTCAGCAATCGCGCACCGCCAAATTGTCAGCTTGGCTGATGATTACTTTGTCTGTATGTATGATTGGCGTAGCGCTTTGTCCGAATGACACTATGCACGCAGCGCATTTTGTTTTTTCGCGCGGGATAATTGTCGCTATGGTGTTAATGATGCTGACTTTACCGTCGAGCCTTAATTATTTGACACAGCGCGAGCGGCTGTTGTCATTCGGCTTTCCGATTTTTGCAGCAATTCTGGCAGCTCAGGGCTACATCTTGCGAAGCTTTTGGTTTGTGATTATCGAAGCTATATTGGGACTGCTGGCTGCTATTTGGTTGTTTATCGTTTGCCGGCATATTGATAAGCGTTTACGACAGTAGCCACTTTACACCCGCAGAGCTTTCAACTATAATAAGAAATAACGCGCGACGCGTTTTGTCGAGGTGGCAACACTTTCGATAATTGCTCGCGTCGTGAATAACATAATACTAACGTTAGGAGAACTACTTCTATGGCAGACTTTGACCGTTCAAAGCCTCACATCAACGTCGGTACCATGGGTCACGTCGACCACGGTAAGACGACTTTGACCGCCGCCATTACCCACGTTTTGGCTAAGCGGCTCCCAAGCGACGTGAACAAAGCGCGCGACTACGCGGACATCGATAACGCACCAGAGGAAAAGGCACGTGGTATCACTATCGCTACCTCTCATCAGGAATACGAGTCAGAGAATCGCCACTACGCGCATGTCGATATGCCAGGCCACGCCGACTACGTCAAGAACATGATCACCGGCGCTGCTCAAATCGATGGTGCTATTCTCGTGGTGGCTGCCAACGACGGCCCATTACCGCAAACTCGCGAGCACGTATTGTTGGCTCACCAGGTTGGCGTGCCGAAGATTATCGTCTTCCTCAACAAGATGGACTTGGCCGACCCAGAGCTGGTCGAATTGGTCGAGATGGATGTTCGCGAACTGCTCACCAAGAACGGCTACGACGGCGACAATACGCCAATCATCAAGGGCTCAGCCACCAAAGCTCTCGAAGGCGACAAAGAGTCTGAAGACGCTATCATGGAATTGGTCAAGGCGATGGACGACTACTTCGAGCTGCCAAAGCGCGACCTCGACAAGCCATTCTTGATGCCAATCGAAGATGTCTTCTCGATCAAAGGCCGCGGTACAGTCGCAACTGGCCGTATTGAGCAAGGTGTCATCAAACTGAACGACCCAGTCGAAATCGTTGGCCTAAAACCAACTCAGAGCTCGGTCGTAACTGGTATCGAAGCCTTCAAGAAAACTCTCGACCAGGGCCAAGCTGGCGACAACGCTGGTTTGCTGCTGCGCGGTATCGAGCGCGAGCAGATCGAGCGCGGTCAGGTCATCGTTGCTCCAGGCACGCTGACGCCGCACACCGAGTTCGAGGCTGAAGTCTACATCCTCAAGAAAGAAGAGGGTGGACGCCACACGCCGTTCAGCAAGGGCTACAAGCCGCAGTTCTACTTCCGCACCACTGACGTGACCGGTGAAGTTGAATTGCCAGCCGACAAGGAAATGGTTATGCCAGGCGACCAAGTAACCTTCAAGGTTAAATTGCTCGCCCCAATCGCTATGGACAAAGGTCAAGACTTCGCTATCCGCGAAGGCGGCCGTACTGTCGGCGCCGGCGTGGTGACCAACATCATCAAGTAATTTACACTCTGTAAGTTACTGCCGAAAGCACCTCCGAACTATCGGGGGTGCTTTTTATTGTCTGCAACCAGCGGTCACCGACAAGATTAAATCTTGACATATCTTATCGCTCGCCCAGTTCTTGCAATTCACGCTAATTATTGCTATAGTAGTGTTCGTATTAATTAATCGCCTCGAGAACTCTGCCAGACGCTAACGAAACCGATTCGAGCAGAGGTTACGAGGTAAAAGGAGCAATAAAATGGCCGAAGATAAAGGTCTCACTATCCGCATCCGCCTCAAGGCGTATGACCACACAGTTATTGATGAATCTGCTAAACGAATCGTCGACACCGCTGTTCGTACTGGCGCAACAGTCGCCGGACCAGTGCCGCTGCCAACTCGCCGCAGCACTTATACGGTAACTAAAAGCCCGCACGTCTACAAAATGGGCGGCGAAACATTTGAAATGCGCGTGCACAAGCGCTTGATTGACATTTCTAACGCTACGCCAAAAACCATCGAGAACTTGCAAAATCTATCATTGCCAGCTGGCGTTGACGCCGAAATTAAAATGTAAATAGCATCTCGCTCTTTGCGCAAGAAAAGACCCTACGGGCACTGAGAGGGTCTTTTCTTTTTCTATGAGAGCAACAATGGTCCAGAATAGCGGCTAGAGAGTCGCGAAAAACAGGGAAGTATAACGCTTATGATATACTTGAATTATGGTTTCACGGCAACACAAACAACGCACATACGCCCGCAATCGTGTATTTAGCCGGCGCGGCAACGAAAAGTTCGAACCTGACGGTGTCTATTTGCTAAAACTAGTCACGGTAACGATTGCTGGCACATTGTGGCTAAAATTCAAAGTGCCGCTAAGCATCGGCAACTTAGCACTATCAGCCTTTCCGCTGGGGCTAATTGGCGGAGCACTGGCCGTTTACCTCTGGGAAAAGCGCCCAGGCAACCGGCACATATGGTACGCGATTTTGCTGATCGTAGCTATTGTGTCATATTTCTTGCCAGCGGGAATCTTGCTTTGATAGCCGATAAAAGTTTGTACTTAAATAACTCTAAATTTTTAGCGCTCCGTCTGTACATGAATACGGCATGGTATAATGAATTAAGGAGGGCGCATGGCACTAACTAATGACGACAAGCAATGGATTAAAGAAGCAATTGTTGAAGGCGTCAATGGAGCGTTGGAGACAATTGTACTACCGCGATTTGACGCAGTTGAAGCAGATATATCGGAATTGAAAAGAGACGTCTCTGGGCTGAAAGAAGATGTATCTGTATTGAAAGAAGATGTCTCCGGACTGAAAAAGGACGTCTCTGGACTGAAAGAGGATGTATCTAGTTTGAAAAGCGACATGCGCGAGGTCAAAAGCCGGCTCGACAGTGTTGAGAGTGATATTCGCGAAGTCAAGGATCGACTTAACGGTGTTGAAAGCGAGATGCGCGAGGTCAAAAATCGACTCGGGCGAGTTGAAGGCGAGCTGCAGGCACTTACTAACGATATTGAAGAAATATACGACGTTATTTATGGCAAGCCAAACAAAACCCTGATGAGCGCTAGCTTCGCCAAGATGTCGTCAAAAGAAAAGCTGCTAGTCATTAACGAAGAATTGTTAAAGATAGCGAAAGATACGGGCGTTGTTTTGCCGCGCTAAAAAGCGATTGCATAGAACGCTAAATATTACTTATAATCTAATACATCAATCTACAAAGACAGTATTAAAACCTTAATTTAAAATGATTCGATTTTATTTACAAAAACTAGTTCGCGATAAAGTCGTGAAAAAATGTCTGGACGACGAGGAGGTTTTACATACGGAGTACCGCATATTAGACAAACAAGAGTTTCGCCGCGAGTTGCTCCGCAAAGTTCACGAGGAGGCAGACGAAATTCCGCTGGACGATAATCAGCGCGACGAATCGCTCAAAGAGTTGGCTGATTTACAGGAAGTTTTTGACGCGCTGCGCCAAGATTTTGGCTTTTCTATAGAGCAAGTTCAAGAGGAAATGGCGCGTAAAAAGCAAGATAAGGGCGGCTTTGACAAACGACATTACATTAAATATCATGATTTGGCTGATGATAGTAAATGGGTGAATATCTTCCGCGCTCAGCCAGAGAAGTACCGCGAAGAAGCTGCGGATAGCAAAGAACGGAGCCGTTACGCGAAAATCAGCAAGGGCACGTACAAGCATAGCAAGTCAAGCAAGCTATACGAAGTGATTGGCCTCGCCTTAGAAACTGAGACGGAAGAACTCCTGGTGATTTACCGGCCTCTCTATGAGAATGAATATGAATTATTCGCCCGTCCTGCCAGTATGTTTACGGAAACAATAGTACTGGACGGGAAATCTGTGCCACGATTTCAGAAAATAAACTCTGAAATTAAGATGTAAGTGTGATGAAAACAATCACTTTTATCACCGGCAATCCGTATAAACTTGAAGAAGCCAAGTCGGTTCTGAAAGGCTATGGGATTTTTGTCGAGCCGCTACAAATTAACATTGATGAAATCCAGCATCATGATCCGCTGAAAATTACCGAAGCGAAAGTTAAGTCGGCGCATGAAAAAGCGGGCCGGCCGGTTGTTGTTAATGATAGCAGCTGGGAAATTCCAGCACTCGGCGGCTTTCCGGGCGGTTATATGAAAGATATCGCTAATTGGTTTACGGCTGAAGATTTTTTGGCTTTGATGAAAGATAAAAATGATCGGAGAATTATATTGCATGACGTCGTGACGTATTTTGATGGCGAGCAACTAAAGTTGTTTATATATGATCAAACTGGCGTGTTTATAAACGAGCCGCGCGGCGAAGGAACATCAATGAATCAGGTTGTGTCGATGGAGGATAGCGGCGGATTAACAATTGCTGAAGAGTTTGCGCTCCGTCATGACGGCGCGGAGATTAACCCTGCTCATTTTCAGCATTGGCAGAAATTTGGCGAATGGTTTACTGCTCGCGACAACGATTAGCCGCCATAATGGTGTATAATTCATCGTATGAATAAGTTTAAGAAGCTGAAACTTTACTGCTTTTCGCCGCCAGTGATGCTGGCAACGCTAGCGATTGAGCTTGTTTTGGCGCTATATACGTTTTGGCGCTATAAGCTAAACGCTGTGACAAGGATTGCTATGGCGCTGCTCATCTGTTTGGCGCTGTTTCAGTGGGCTGAGTATAATGTTTGCGAAGGTACGATTTTTCTTGATAGCCTAGGCTGGGCGAAGCTTGGTTATGTGGCGATTACTATGCTGCCGCCTCTGGGTATTCATCTGATTTATCAACTTTCTGGCGACAAAAGGCGCTGGATTCCGGTTCTAGGTTATATTTTGGCAGCACTATTCGTCGGTTATTTCTTATTGGAAGCTGACGGCGTAAAAGCTGGCGCCTGCTTAGGTAATTACGTAATCTTTGAGAATCGCGATGAATTTTATCCGATTTACGCGGGATACTATTATGGTTTGCTGATTATTGCTATTATATACGCTTACGCCCAAAGTAAAGCTGCGGTAAAAAATATTCGCCAATCTCTGTACTCGCTAATGATTGGCTATGTCTTGTTTATGGTGCCGACAACGTTTGTCAATATCGTAGATCCGTCGACAATTTCCGGCATTCCGTCGATTATGTGCGGTTTCGCAGTGCTGTTAGCGGCAACTTTAGCGGGCAAGGTCTTGCCAGAATACTTTGATAAATAAGACTACGTGATATTGACGAGTTGTAGCTAGACGTGCTATAATAGTAGATGTAATTCTATTACGCGTAATATTAACTATAGAGACTCGCGCGAATTGGCAAGTCCGGGCAACGGATACTACCAGCCGCCGAGGCTTTTAAATGGGAGCAAGAGGGCAATGAAAGCACTTTTCGGTACCAAAATTGGTATGACCCAAATCATTGGCGAGGACGGCACCACTATTCCGGTGACGCTGATCCAAGCCGGCCCGATGACTGTGACTCAGGTCAAGTCTGTCGAAACCGACGGCTACAACGCAGTCCAGGTGGCGTATGGTACGGGTAAGAACCTGAGCAAGGCCGTGGCTGGACATGTCAAACCAGCCGGTGTGACCCCGAAAAAAATCGGGGAAATTCGCGTTGACGAACTTGGCGAAGTCAAGGTCGGCGACACATGGAACGTCTCGGAGTTTGAGCTCGGCGACGTTATTGATGCTACCGGCATCAGCAAGGGTAAAGGTTGGGCTGGCACTATCAAGCGGCACAACTTCAAACGCCACCGCAAAACCCACGGCGGCAAGGGTAACACTCGCAAAGTCGGTTCAATCGGCAGCATGTACCCGCAAAAAATATTCAAAGGCAAGCGTATGGCCGGACACATGGGCGCCGAACAGGTCACTGTCAAGAATCTGAAAGTGGCGTACATTTCGGTCGAGAACAACTTGATTGGTGTCAAGGGCGCAGTGCCAGGTCCTAAGAAGGGCTTAATCAAACTAGGAGGTGCTAAGTAATGGCTGAATCAACCAAGCCAGCAAAAGCAGCCTTGCCAAAGAGTGTGTTTGAGGTTGACGTACCAAACCACGAGCTGCTAAAACTTGCGTACGACGCATTTTTGGCCAACAGCCGCCAGGCAAGCGCTACCACCAAAACCCGCGGCGAAGTTCGCGGCGGCGGCAAGAAACCGTGGAAACAAAAAGGAACCGGCCGAGCACGTTTTGGCTCGACCCGCAACCCAATCTGGCGCCACGGTGGTATCGTTTTCGGGCCGCGCGGCAATGAAAACTACAGCAAGAAACTGTCCAAGACTAGCAAGCACGTCGCTTTGCGCCAAGCTTTGACACTCGCCAACCAAGACAAAAAAATCTTGGTCAGCGATATCAAAACTACCGGCAAAACCGCTGAAGTCGCTAAATTCCTCGCCGCCAAGAAATGCAGCGAGAAAGACCGCGTTCTACTCGTCGTCGACGAAAAGACTCCAGAACTGATGCGCGCTACAAATAACTTAGCCAATGCCCTCTTGGTGCGCGCGCAATACCTCAGCGTTTACTACATCTTGAACGCCGACAAAATCGTTATCACGCCAGCCGCTGTCAAGGCAGTTGAGGCGTGGCTAGCAAAGGAGGCGAAGTAATGAAACTCGTGTTAGTTACTCCACGCGTTAGCGAGAAAGCTTACCGGCTAGTCACCAACGAAAATACTTATATTTTCGATGTGCCGATGAGCGCTAACAAAAACGAAATCAAAGCGGCCGTTGAAGCGCAATTCGAAGGCGTCAAAGTCGCCAAAGTAACGACACTCGTTCAAAGCGGCAAAGCTGTTCGCTTCTCACGCGGCAAGAACCGCTACCCGGGCATCACGCACCGCCAGGATAGCAAAAAGGCTTACGTTCGCCTGAGTGAAGGTAAAATCAAAGTCTTCGAGCAAGAAGAAGTCAAGGAGGATAAGAAGTAATGGCTGTCAAGCAATACAACCCAACCACTCCTGCCCGTCGCGGTATGACTTCGCAGGATCTCAGCGAGGTAACTACTCGTAAACCGCTGAAAAGCTTGGTTAAAGCTGGCAAACAAAAAGCTGGCCGCAACAATACCGGTAAAATCACCGTGCGCCATCGCGGTGGCGGTGTGAAGCGGCATTATCGTTTAGTTAATCACGCTATGCCAGCCAACATGACTTTGACCGTCGAAGAAATTGAGTACGACCCAGGTCGCAGCGCTCGTATCGCCCGCGTCAAAGATCAGCACGGCTTGTACCACTACATTTTGGCAGATACCGCCATGACTAAAGGCGCAGTCATCAAAACTGGCGCTGACGCTCCTGTCGAGGCTAGCAACCGTATGCCGCTAGCTAGTATTCCAGTTGGTACGCAGATTTACGCTATCGAGATTAATCCAGGCCGCGGCGCCCAAATGGTTCGCTCGGCTGGCACCAAGGCTCAATTGATGGCCAAAGAAGGCAACTATGCTATGGTGCGTATGCCATCAGGCGAAGTTCGCAGATTCCGCTTGGAATGCGAAGCTAGCCTCGGCGTAGTCGGTAATGTTCAGCACCAGAATGTCAAGCTCGGCTCGGCTGGCCGCCGCCGCCGCATGGGTTGGCGCCCAAGCGTACATGGTAAAGCCATGAACCCAGCTGATCACCCAATGGGTGGCGGTGAAGGCAAGACCGGTCCGGGCCGTATCCCGAAGACGCCGTGGGGCAAGCCAGCAATTGGCTTCAAGACCCGCCGCCGCAAATCAACTAATAAGATGATTGTCCGCAGTCGTCACGAAGCTAAGAGGAAGAGGTAGTCTATGAGTCGTTCACTCAAAAAAGGCCCATTCGTCGACGCCAAGCTTGCCAAAAAAGTGGCAGCGCTGAAAGTTGGCGACCGCACCGTGATAAAGACCTGGGCACGCAGTAGCACGATCACGCCAGAGATGGTCGGGTTCACTTTTGCAGTGCACAACGGTCGCGTACACGTACCGGTGCTTATTACTGAAAACATGGTTGGCCATAAACTTGGCGAGTTTAGCCCGACCCGCAAGTTCCGCAAGCACGGTGGAAAGGATAAGAAATAATGGCCGAAGCAACTATTCATACAGTTCGCGCGATGATCAAAGGCGTTGACCAGACACCGCGCAAAGTCAGTCTAGTCGCCGCCTTGGTGCGCGGCCGCAGCGTTGCCGACGCCGAAGTTATCCTTGACCACACGCCGAAGCGCGCCGCTCTGGCTGTCAAGAAAGCCATCAAAAGCGCCGCTGCTAACGCCGTTGAGAATCACGGCCTAGACGCTCGCAGCCTGCAAATCACTACGCTTAGTGTTACCGCTGGTTCGCGCATGCGCCGCTACAAGCCAGCTTCGCGCGGACGTGCCTTGCCGTTCGAGAAAAAATCGAGCCACATTCTAGTCGAGGTCTCGGGCGTCGAGAAAGTTATCAAGAAACCTGCCAAGAAGACTGAAACAAAAGCTGTTAAGCCAGCAGAAAAAGAGGAGAAGAAATAAATGGGACAGAAAGTTAACCCGTTGAGCTTCCGCCTCCAGACCAGCAAAGCTTGGAACTCGCGCTGGTTCGCCAGCAAGAAAGACTTTGCGGTTTGGCTAGCCGAAGACGGCAAGATTCGCAGCTTGATCGAGAAGAAATTCTCGTCGCGCCCGACAATCGCTAAAGTCGAAATCGAGCGTAGCGCCAATCTTGTTACTATCACCATTTACACCGCCAAAGCTGGTGTAGTGATCGGCCGCGGCGGTGCCGGTATCGCCGAGCTCAAGAAAGAAATCGAGAAAATCGTCAGCTTGCCGATTCGTATCAATGTCGAAGAGGTACGCCGGCCAGAATTAAACGCCAAGCTTGTCGCCGAAAACATTGCGCATCAGCTAGAACGCCGCGCCAACTTCCGACGTGCTGTTAAGATGGCGATTCAAAGCAGCCGCAACGCTGGCGCCAAAGGTATCCGTATCGAGGTCGCAGGACGGCTTAACGGTGCCGAGATGAGCCGCCGCGAAAAGTTTATCGAAGGTTCAGTGCCACTGCATACGCTGCGCGCCGACGTTGATTTTCACGTCGCTCGCGCTCAAGGCCCGAACGGTACTGGTATCGTTGGTGTCAAAGTATGGATTTACAAAGGTGAAAGGAGCTTGAAGTAATGTTATTACCAAAAAAAGTTGCTCACCGCAAAGTCCGCATCGGCAAAAACCGCGGTAACGCTACGCGCTGCAACTATGTCGCGTTTGGCGATTATGGTCTGCAAAGTCTCGACAACGAGCGTATTACCAGCCGCCAGATCGAGGCGGCCCGCCAGGCGATGACTCGCTACATCAAGCGCGGCGGTAAGATTTGGATTCGTATTTTTCCGCACACGCCAGTCACCAAAAAAGCTTTAGGCTTGAAAATGGGCGGCGGTAAAGGCAACCCTGAATACTACGTCGCCAAGGTCAAAACTGGCACGGTTATGTTCGAGATGAAAGGCGTTAGCGAAGAAACCGCCCGCGAAGCTATGCGCCTCGCCGGCCACAAATTGCCAGTCCGCGTCCGATTTGTTAAGAAGGAGGAAGCATAATGGCTGAAACCAAGAAAGCCGCCAAGACCGCCAGCGTCGTCAAATCAATCGACGAACTGCGCGCCGAATTAGCCGCCAAGCGCCAGCAATTACTCGACGGCCGCCGCAGCCACAAAGCCGGCGAACTCGTCAATCCGCGCGCCCTCGGCCAAATTCGCAAAGAAATCGCGCGCCTACTCACCGCGATCCGTGCGCAAGAGTTAGCAGCAGAACAGGAGAATAAGTAATGGCAAAGACATTGACAGGCGTCGTGACGTCAGACGCCGCCGACAAGACAATTACCGTTACCGTGACATCTCGCGAAACGCACCCGATTTACAAGAAGCAGTACACTGTGACTCGTAAATATGCTGCGCACGACGAGAAGAATGACGCTCGCAAGGGCGATACGGTACGCATTGTCGAGACTCGTCCGATTAGCCGCCGCAAGAGCTTCCAGCTCGACAAAATCGTCAAGCGCTCGGTCGGCTCAGTTGAGCTCAAAAGCGACGTCAACAGCGAAGTTAACGACAAGGTCGACTACGATCACGACACCGAGGAGGAAAAATAATGATTCAGCAAGAATCCCGCCTCAAAGTCGCTGATAACAGCGGCGCCAAAGAAGTATTGTGTATCCGCGTTCTCGGCGGTACCCGCCGCCGCTACGCTCGCGTTGGCGACGTGATTGTCTGTTCAGTCAAAGACGCCAGCCCAACCGGTAACGTCAAGAAGAAATCTGTCGTCAAGGCTGTGGTGGTTCGTACCCGCGACCAAATCCGCCGCAAAGATGGCTCGACCATTTGCTTTGATGACAACGCCGTAGTGATTATCAACGATGACAAGCAGCCAAAGGCCACCCGTGTCTTCGGCCCAGTACCGCGCGAACTACGCGACATGGGCTACATGAAGATCATCAGCCTGGCTCCGGAGGTACTCTAATGACTCAGCGTATTCATAAAGATGATACTGTCAAAATCATCGCTGGCGCCAACAAAGGCACCACCGGTAAAGTATTAGCCGTCTTGCCGCAGCAAAATGCAGCGCTAGTTGAAGGTGTCGGCGTCAAGACTCGCCACATCCGCCCGAACCAGCTCAATCCGCACGGCGGTAAAAAGGATATTCAAGTACCGGTTGATTTGAGTAAACTGGCGCTCGTCGTCGACGAAAAATCTGGGCAAACCAGCCGTATCGGCTACGCAGCCAAAGACGGCGCCAAGGTCCGCGTCGCCCGCCAACTTAATAATAAGGAGATTAAATAATGGCAGAAGCTAAACAATCAGCCGTTTACACTCCTCGCCTGAAAGCCTTGTACAACGAAACGTACCTCAAGGAACTACAGGCCGAATTGAATCTCGACAATGTGAACCAGGTTCCTAGCCTCGAGAAAATCGTCGTGAGTGTCGGTACCGGCAAAAGTAAAGACGACAAGCGCATGCTTGCCGCCGTCAAAAATACCTTAACGCGTATCACCGGCCAAGCGCCAGTCGAACGCCTAGCCAAAAAGTCAATTGCTACGTTCAAGATTCGCAAAGGCATGGGCTCGCCAATCGGCGTGATGGTAACTTTGCGCGGTGTTCGCATGTACGAGTTTCTTGACCGCCTAGTCAACGTTAGCTTGCCGCGTGTTCGCGACTTTCACGGCGTTGGCAGTAAATTTGACAAAAGTGGCAACTACAACCTCGGTATCACCGACCAGTCAATCTTCCCAGAACTAACATTCGAGGAAACTCAGCTAGTACACGGTTTGCAAGTAACGTTCGTAATCAAAAACGGTGGCAAGGAAAATTCGCGCGCATTGCTCGAGAAATTTGGCCTACCATTTGAAAAGGAGGACAAATAATGGCGAAAAAATCTATGATCGCTCGCGACAAAAAACGCTTGAAACTGATCAAGAAGTTTGCCGCTAAACGCGCCGCTCTGAAAGCTACCGACCCTGATGCTTTACAGAAATTACCGCGCAACTCTAGCCCAACTCGGCGCAAATTTCGCGATATGTCTGATGGCCGTCCGCGCGGCTATATGCGCCGCTTCGGCATGAGCCGCATTCGCTTCCGCGAAGAAGCCAGCAAAGGTAATATCCCAGGCGTCACAAAGAGTAGTTGGTAAAGGAAAGGAGAAAAAGATATGAGTTTACAATCTACTGACCCAATCGCGGATCTCCTGACCCGCATCCGCAATGCCGCACTAGTCGGTAAGACTGAAGTGCGCGTACCTACTAGCAAGCTCAAGAAAATCGTCGCCGAGCAATTGGTCAAGAACCACTACTTGGCCGACGTCAAGCTCGAGGACGGCAAGCCGCGCGGTACGCTTGTTATCACCATCAATAATAATGGCGAGAACGCAGCTTTTACCGAGCTAGCGCGCGTCTCTAAACCAGGCCGCCGCATCTACGTTTCTAGCGCTGACATTCCGAAGGTCAAGCAAGGCCGCGGCATCGTCCTAGTTAGCACTAGCAAGGGCGTCATGACTGGCGCTGAAGCTGTCAAGAATAAGCTTGGCGGCGAAGTATTGCTGAAGGTTTACTAAACCAAAGTTCTCTCAGCAGCAACAATAAAAACGCCCCCTGCACGAAGGGGTGTTTTTATTTATTAACTTCTATCTATTCTGATAGATTTTGCCAGCGCGACGGGCCAGATGCCACTGCAACAGGGCGGCAATTACCACCACGCCAGCCACCGGGCCAATCATTGCTAAAGTCGGTATCGTGAAGTCAAAGAATCGGCGTAACAGCGGTACAGCAAAGCTAGTCGACGCTACCAGCAACGCTGCCGCTATATACAGCATTCGCGCTGTCTTGGCGCGCCGATCCAGCACCACGCCCAACATCGGCCCCACCAAAAATACCAAATATACGCCAAAAAACGTTGCTACTAGCACCGTCATTGTCGATACCGTATCCTGGTCGTGCGGCTGCATAGCGCGCAGCATCAAGTACGTTATCGATACCGCCGCACCCGACACGAGCGCAATTGGCGTCACCGCGCCCAGCGTATCGCGCCAAAAATTGTGCGGGTTAATTCGATGATGCGACCGCGGCGGGAAGAGAGTCCACATAATCGTCGGCATCGTCACCAAGAAAATATTCAAAAAAGTAATGTGGCGCGGCGCATACGGGTGTATCACGCCCAGCACTAGCGTTACCGCCAGCAGCACCAAACCGTAAATAATTTTGTGGAAGAACAGCGTTGCAATTACCTCGATCGCTTGCATGATTTGATTCCCCAAACGCATACCCAGCGGCAATGAATTAAACGAATTATTAAGCAAAATAATATCCGCTACCCGCCGGCTAGCTGGCGCCCCGGCATACATGGCTACGCCAAGGTCGGCTTTCTTGAGCGCTAGAGCGTCATTGACACCATCGCCAACCATGCCAGTAAATTGATGGTTTTGCTGCGAGAAGTGGGCGATTAGATGTTCCTTTTGTTCTGGTAAAACGCGCGCAAAAATCGTATGCTGGTCGGCAGCTGTAGCAAATGTCGGCTCGTCGAGCTCGGCTAGCTCAGCACCAGTAATTGCCGTGTCAGGATTATTGATACCAGCAGCTCGCGCCACATACTGAACCGTCCGCGGATTATCACCGCTGATAACGCGAATGTTTACGCCCTGGCGCTGCAAAAACGCTACCGTATCGACGACGCCATCGCGCAGCAAATTACGCAGCAAAACTACCGCTAACGGCCGGCCGCTGCCTGGCTTTAAAGATTTCAATGGTGTGTTATTATCATCAAACTCCGCCAGCAACAATACACGCAGACCATCGTCTGTCCACTTCTCAATCTGTTGCTGTTCAGTCGTCGATAGCGGCGCCATCCGCGCCACATATTCCGGCGCACCCATGATAAGCGTCCGAACCCGGCCATCGACTCGTGCTCTAACGCCAGCAAATTTACGGGCCGAAGAAAATGCTAATATATCATCTACGGTATATTCATAAGGTAAATCAAGCGCAGTGATAATTGCTTGTCCGGTAGCATTACCACCGCTAGTCTCGTGCGCCACCATTGCCGCTAGCTGCTTGACTGGCTCATTACCACTGCCAAAGGGTTCGACGCGCTCCAAAGTAATCTCATCGCTAGTCAGCGTGCCCGTTTTGTCAGTACATAATATATTAAGCAGCGCCATCGCTTCAATTGCCGACAATTTCTGCGGCAGAACCTTGGCCTGAGCCAATTTTAGCGAGCCAAACGCCAACAGCAGCGAGCTAGCCAGCAGCAACCCCTCTGGCACGATGGTAATAGCACTAGTAATAATCGTTTTGAGAATCCGCACCGACTCGAAGCCAGCAATACGGTAGCGCGCGAAAACTAGAAGCGACAACACAATTGCGCAATATGTCAAGAAAGTAATCGCGTTCTGAATTGCTTGCTGTAGCGGCGTCAAGCGCGGCGTATATTGCTTGAGCGTAGCACTGATTGCACCCACCTTGGTGGCATCGCCGACTGCCGTTACTCGCACTCGCGCACTGCCCGCTATCACCGTGGTTGCTGCGTAAACTTCATCATGTTTCTTCTTGTCAATTGAGGCTGATTCGCCAGTCAGCATGCTCTCGTTGACCTCTAATCCGCGAGCTGATAGAACTACGCCGTCCGCTGGCAGTTCATCGCCAGCCTCGAGCAGAATCTCGTCTCCAACCTGCAAGACATCGTACATCACTTCTACAACTTCATCGCCGCGGACTAATCGTGCTCGCGGCGCGCTCATTAACTCCAGCTGTTTGAGAGCATACTTGGCGCGAACTTCCTGAACAATACCAATTATTGTATTGACAGCAATCACTACCGATATAAACCAAGCATCGCGCCGCTCGCCAGCGTACAATAGCGCTAGCGCCAACAAAAAAATCGCAATGACAATTGGCGACATCAAATTACGGCGAATAATATCTAAATAATCCCGCATTTAACTCGTTCGGAGCCTCCGATAAACAAACTTCGCTGCCGGCCGCCAGCCAGAACTTGCATCATGATCAGCGCAATAAATGGTGCCATTTTTGACTTCCTCGACCAAGAAAAGCGCCGGACAATACGGCACCAGCGTTCGATAGAAACGCAAATCGTCCTGGCTGATATCGCGCCGGCCCGGATATACTTTAACGAACATATCACGGGCAATTTCCTCGAAATATTGCGGCTGGCCTTTCGGCGGAAAAAATATCTCGGGCCGCACACCCATACGCACCGCCATCTTGCGAATATCGCCCAGCGTCAGCTGCGACGAACCTTCGATGTAGCAGTATAACTGCTTCTTGGCCGAGAGAAAAAAAGTTGCCGAAGCAGCTTGTCCGCAATCAATCCGCCGCGCCACCACCGTGCTCACCTCTAAGGACACACCAAAGCGGTCTTTGGCTATTTGCTCGATTGCAGCATCGTCAAAGAAATCATTATTCACAATCAAATTATACCATAAAACATTAGGGCATTTACCGAGCTTTGCGCTACAATGAGATAGATGGAAAAGTTCAAAACTCGCTACAATAAGCTTAATTCTGCTCAAAAAGAGGCCGTTGATACTATCGACGGGCCGCTGCTAGTCGTCGCTGGCCCGGGTACTGGCAAGACCGAGCTACTCAGCATGCGCGCTGCCAATATTCTGCGTGCCACCGACACGCTGCCCGAGAATATCCTCTGCCTGACTTTTACCGATAGCGGCGCTAACGCCATGCGGGCGCGTCTAGCGTCAATCATTGGTACCGATGCCTACAAAGTAGCAATCCAAACTTTTCACAGTTTCGGCACCGAAATAATCAATCATCATAGTGAGTATTTTTATCGCGGCGCTGATTTTTCGCCAGCCGACGAAGTAGCCACTTACTCGATTCTAACTGATATTTTCGAGGAGCTCGACTACAATAATCCGCTAGCCAGCAAAATGAACGGCGATTTCACGCATCTGCGCGACACAGCGCAAGTAATCAGCGAGTTAAAGCAGGCCGGCCTATCTAGCAGCGAGCTGCTGCAAATCATTGACAGTAACGAAAAGCTACTTGACGCTGTTGAGCCGGAGCTCGCAGCTATTTTTGCTAATCGCATCAGCAAAACCACTATCGCTCTACTACCGCCAATTGCCAACAAAATTGCCGAATTGCCAGCGCCGCAATTGCCGCCAGCTATCGCGCCGCTAGCCGACGCGTTGGCGCTGAGCTTAGCGCGCGCCTTTGATGAAGCGGTCGCTAGCGGCAAGACAACGCCGATTACCGCTTGGCGCAACACCTGGCTCGAAAAGGACGCTCGCGGTGAGTTCGTCTTCAAAGACCGCAAACGCCACGCGAAATTACGCGCTGTCGCGCCGATCTACGACCGTTATCTCGCCGAAATGCGCCAAGCCGAGCTATTCGACTACGATGACATGATTCTGAACGTCGTGCAAGCGATTGAGCAGTATCCAGACCTGCGCTCCAATCTGCAAGAACGCTACCAATACATCATGGTCGACGAATTTCAAGACACCAACCTAGCACAGCTGCGTATTCTCTTCAATCTGACAGACACGCCGCACGGCGATGCGCCTAACATCATGGCAGTTGGCGACGACGATCAGGCGATTTATAGCTTCCAGGGCGCCGACGTCGGCAATATTCACCGCTTTCGCAAACAATATCCGAATCACGCCAGCGTCGTTTTGACCGACAACTACCGCTCGTCGCAAGAGATTCTTGACCGCGCCCGTGAAATTATCGTTCAGGCTAGCGGCCGCTTAGAAACCTCTATGGATATAAATAAGCAGTTACAGGCGCACACCAACGACGCTAACAGCCAAGTTACACTATCCGCGCTGCCAAGCCGCCAGGAGGAATTCGCCTGGATCGCCGAATCAATCCAAGAAAATATCACAAAAGGTATAAAACCATCAGAAATCGCCGTCATTGCTCGGCGCCACAGCGATTTAATAGCGTTACTACCATATCTAAACCGCGCCAATATTGCCGTTAATTATGAGCGTCGCGACAATGTCCTTGACGATGAGCGCGTCCAGCTGCTAGAGCTAATGACCCGTATCTGCGTTGACATCGCAGCAGGCGAGCACGACGAGGCCAACAGCCTACTACCCGAACTGATAGCTCAACCAATGTTCGACTTTGACAGCGAAGCTATCTGGCGGCTAAGTTTGCAAGCCTACCGCAACCGCACCAACTGGCTTGAAGCGATGCTGGCGTCGCCGACTTTTCAACCGCTAGCCAAGTGGCTGCTCGACCGCGCCAAAGCTAGCCTGACCGAGCCGCTCGAAACTTTCCTAGACACGCTCATCGGCGTACCGCAAAACTACACAGCCAACGACGACACCGACGACGATAATGATGATAACGACGCCGCGCGCAAACCAATCAAGCCGCACCGCAACACCTTCACCTCGCCGTTCTACCAATATTATTTTAACAGCGATATTCTTGGCAGCTCACCCGATGCTTATCTAACTGCCTTGGAAGCGCTGCAAACCTTGCGCAGTAAATTGCGCGAGGGCGCGCCAGACGGCACACTGCTAGCCAGCGACTTCTTGACGCTAATCGACACCTACCGCCAGCTTAATATCCCCGTCGTTAGCATTCGGCGCGCCAGCGAGGCCGCTCAGCATGCCGTCAACCTAATGAGCGCTCACAAATCCAAAGGTCTAGAGTTCGACACCGTCTACGTCATCAACTCAATCGACTCGATGTGGGGCGAACGCGTGCGCAGTCGCAGCCGCTTGATTGGCTATCCAGAGAACTTGGCTATCTCGCCAAACGCCGACAGCTACGACGAGCGCATCCGTTTGTACTTCGTAGCTATGACGCGTGCCAAACGCCAGCTTTACCTGAGCTATGCTCGCAGCGACGATACTGCCAAAGACACGCTCAAAGCTAGCTTTTTGGCTGGCACCAACTTGCAAGAAATCGACCGCCAGCCGAATAGCACCGCCGCGCTCGCCGAGCAAAGCGAAATCGTCTGGCACGACCGCTTGACTACGCCAATCAGCCGCACCATGAAAGAACTGCTAGCGCCAACGCTCGAAAATTACAAGCTATCTGTCACACACCTCAATAACTTTATCGACGTTACGCGCGGCGGGCCGCAGAACTTTTTGCTAAATAATTTGCTGCGCTTCCCGCAGGCCAAAAGCGCTAATGCCATTTACGGCACTCTGATTCACGCCGTTCTGCAGCACGCGCACAGCCATTTGGCGGCCAGCGGCACTCGCAAACCAATCGAGGATATTACCGGCGAATTTATCCGCCTACTACACCAGCAAAATTTAAGCGACGCTGATCTGGCATTCTATAGCAAGCGCGGCATCGAAGCGCTCGAAGCCTTCCTGAGCGCCAAATACGGTACTTTCACACCGTCGCAAAAACCCGAGCTTAGTTTTGCCGGGCAGGGCGTCGTTCTCGGCCAAGCCCGCCTGACTGGCTCGCTCGACCTAGTTGATATCGACAATCAGACCATCACCGTCACCGATTACAAAACCGGCAAACCGTCAACTTCATGGACTGGCAAATCCGATTACGAAAAAATCAAGCTCCACAAATACCGCCAGCAGCTGATGTTCTACGAGCTGCTCTGCGCCAATTCGCGCGATTACGCGAAATATGATTTCGGCGGCGCTGTACTGCAGTTTGTCGAGCCAGACTCCCGCGGCGACATCTGCCAGCTTGACGACCGCTTTAGTCGCGACGAGCTCGCCGACTTCCAGCGCTTAATTGCCGCTGTTTGGCGTTGTATCACTACGCTAGAGCTGCCGCCAATCGACAATTTTGAACAAAATTACAAAGGTATTTTAGTGTTTGAACAAATGTTGCGCAATAGCTATAGCTAGCAGAATTATTTAAATATTGTATATTTTATTGACAATCATAGTAGGTTATTGCTATTATATATTTACTTTTGTTCGCAGAGTGAAGTTTATTTAATGATGCTTCTTCTGCACAGAAGCATCATTAAATAAATTCACCTCTTTTTCACCCTTAGAAGGAGGTGAAGCGTGTTTTTTAGACCTATGGCGGAGAAATCCGCCTGGGGGCCTTACCAGACCGAAATGGTCTGTAACGGCCCCTTGCGCCACGTCGGCTACCGTAAGGCGGCCGACGCGGGCACCGAGTTTCGGTGCCCGTTCTGTGGGTGGTCTATGAGATAACCGCCCGCAGAACGAGCAAGTGACGGCTCGGGGCGTGCACCCCGAGAACCGCTGGCACTAGGCCAGCAAAGGGCGTCCGCCAGCCCCTGGGTCAGATTCCCCGGCCGGTAGTCCGGAAAAAAGAATCATGGGCGTGAGCTCTGGGAACGGTCGGGCCTCCAAAGCCCAATGGCCTACGGGTTCGATTCCCGTCACGCTCGCTAGGGGTATGTATCGCGCTGTGAGAGAGCGGATACATAGACGGAGCTACACTGGGGAACGTCAAACGTGTAGCGCGTCCGGGAGCACAATGGAGTGCTCCTTGCCCCCTCATCTTCCCGAGACCCTCGAGAAGGAGGGAGAGAGAACCCGCCCGTACATCCCTCTCTCCCTCAGCCCCGCGACCTCGACTTTCCCCCCTTTCGACGAGGTCGCGGGGCACAAACTTTTGGGTTCGCGAGTTTTACTCGTAGTAGCAGCCCCTCCGGGCCGCTCCGAGCAGAACCGCTAGAGTCCCCAGCCGCCCCTATCTCAATGGCGAGATAGGGGCTTTTTCTTTTTTGTGCTAAAATAACAGGGATGACATCATTTTGGGACAACCTACCGCAGCCATTTTTCATCTTGGCGCCGATGGAAGCCGTCACTGACGTGGTGTTTCGCCATGTCGTCAAGCAGGCGGGCGCACCCGACGTGTTTTTCACCGAGTTTGCCAATGCCACCGGCTGGGTGCATGCTGGCGACAAGGCTATCGCTGGGCGGCTCATCAAGACCGACGACGAGCATCCGCTGGTCGCCCAAATCTGGGGCGGTGAGCCAGGCGACATGGAACAATTTGCCGCTCACTGCATGGAGCTCGGCTTTGACGGCATCGACATCAACATGGGATGCCCCGCCAAGTCCGCTATCAAATCTGGGGGAGCAGCGCTGATCCGCCAACCCGACGTAGCGGTCACTGCCATCGCCGCCGCCAAAACTGCAGGACTGCCAGTCAGCGTCAAAACACGGCTCGGCTATACTTATATCGACGAGTGGCACGAATGGCTTAGTATCTTACTCGCACAAAACCTCGCCAATCTGACCATCCATCTGCGCACCAAAAAAGAGATGAGTAAAGTCCCAGCGCACTACGAGCTCATCGACGACATCGTCAAACTACGCGATGAAATCGCTCCGCAAACGCTCTTGACCATCAACGGCGACATCCGCAACCGCGTCCATGGCGAGGAACTATTTAGAGCCCACCCAGGCCTCAACGGCATCATGATCGGACGGGGAGTTTTTAGCGATCCGTTTTGCTTTCGAGCGTCTCGAGTGGTACCTCAGAAAAAATTTGGGCAACTTTACGTGGGCCCCGAATTCTTTTCTGACGGTACCCGAGAGACAAACAGAAAGAGTGCTCCAACCGAGGAAACGAAAATCCCCGTCACCAATCATAAACAAGAACTAATTAAACTCCTCAACTACCACCTTGACCTCTTTGACCGCTACCAGCCAACCCTCGGCCGCCCTTTCGAAACCCTCAAACGCTTCTTCAAAATCTACATCCGCGACTTCGACGGTGCCAAGGAACTGCGCGAACAATTAATGAACACCAAAAACACCGACGAAGTCCGCCAGCTCATCAATTCTAATTAACTAACAACTCTTATAGCACATCGCAAAGAATTGCAGATCGCTTACCGAGCATTCGCGACAGTCCAACAGCGGCAATTATATATTGCAAAAGTTGACTCGATTGAAAAGTTATTTTACAATACTAAAATGGCTAGTTTAAGGAGACCAGAGATTGGGCGACAGGCGCAAAGAATAGGGCGAAACGCCGAGCGTAGAGTTATTGCAGAATTAGAAGAAGCTGGATGGGGAACAGAAAGCAACGCCGAGCTTGACTATGCAGGAAAAACAGACGCAAGAGCAACTTGCCCAGCAGGAAGAGAAATTTCTATGCAGGTGTCAGCAAAGCAAAAATCTTCAGGGACGCGAAGACGTCTAAAAAAGAGGGGCGTGATCCCAGTATCAATTGCCGACCTTGATACAACAAAACAAACTGCCCCCGAATTTCTATGCAGCCAGTGTCCAATCGAAACTTGCAGTTTCAGAAGAATATCAACGGACTTAGGATCGACGGCCATTACGCTAATGCAAGCACACAAAGCTTAGAGCCAACTGAATATAGCGTTCCCATACCGGTAGACTTATTCGTAGCTGCGCCAGAAATTTCCGACTGGCGAAGAGGTCGCAGATCTCCAAAAAACGGTAGACGCAGCTCTAGTATTATTAGCGAGTATTCGCGTCTTTCTGCAAAAACTGCTCCGCCAATTCACGGCGTCACGGTATATACGCGCGAAGACGGGTCGATTTTCGCTGTTCTATACGGCGATGGCGCACACCGTCTATGCGCAGCCAAACGCCGCGGCGACAATGACATTCTGTGTACTAAACTTAACATCATACAGATAGACTAATATAAGCCGCCATCTATAAGCTGCCATCGCGATAATACCGCCGATCACATTTACTTAGCGGAAAACGACAGCCAAAACAAACCGTGCTCAATAATATGATTTTGCATTAGCTATAATCATCGCCGGCGATGGCGACGGCGCAAGCCAGCCACGTGCAAACGTACGCGGTGGCGATCGACCAGCTGGTGAGCCTTTTCGAGCTCAACCTGATCCTGAGCCTCATCGCGCATTTTGAGAGCGCGCTCGAGAGCGGCCTGAGTCTCGGCTTCAACAATATCGTCGCCGTGTTCGGCTTCGTCGACTAAAATCCGCACGCGCTGCTGGTTAATTTCAACCACGCCGCCGCTAATCGCGAAGTATTCCAGTTGGTCATCGCTGTCGGTTTTCTGGCGGCGGACCGCTACCGCGCCAGGCTGCGCCACTGCTACTAGCGGTTCGTGACTCGGGAAGACTGCGATTTGCCCTTCGGTAGTTGGTATCATTACCTCGTAGACTGGCTCGTCGAGCTTAACGCCAGCTAGCGTGATTAGCTGAAACTGCATCATCTCGAGCTTAGTCCTTCTTCTCGCTGAGCGGCACTGGCGACATATAGAACCAGCTTTCTGGCTTGTCGTCGTATTTGCCGTCGAGAATGTCTTTAGCGTCCTTGATGGTATCTTCTAACTTGAAGTAGCTACCAGGATTGCCAGTGAATTGTTCGGCAACATGGAACGGCTGCGCCAAGAAGCGCTGCAAGCGGCGAGCCCGCGCCACAGTTTGCTTTTGATCGTCTGATAACTCCTCCATACCGAGAATAGCGATGATATCCTGCAATTCTTTGTATTGCTGCAATACTCGCTGGACTTCACGAGCCACCGCATAATGCTCCTCGCCAACAATCTCTGGATCAAGCGAGTTAGAGCTGGAATCCAACACATCCACGGCCGGATAAATACCAATTTCCGTCAGAGCGCGATTCATCACGATAGTGGCATCCAGGTGAGCAAAAGTGGTCGCTGGCGCCGGGTCGGTAAGATCGTCGGCCGGTACGTAGACAGCTTGAACAGAGGTGATTGAGCCTTTTTTGGTGCTAGTGATACGCTCTTGTAAGGCGCCCATTTCTTGCTGCAAATTTGGCTGGTAGCCAACCGCGCTCGGCAAGCGGCCCAATAGTGCTGAAACTTCAGCACCTGCTTGAGTAAAGCGAAAGATGTTATCAATAAATAGCAGCACGTCTTTACCTTCATCGCGGAAGGATTCGGCAATCGCTAGGCCCGATAACGCCACGCGTAGACGTGCTCCAGGCGGTTCGTTCATTTGTCCAAACACTAGCGAGGTTTTGTCCAGCACACCAGCGTCTTTCATCTCGTAATAGAGGTCGTTGCCTTCGCGGGTTCGCTCACCAACACCCGCAAAAACCGAGTTGCCTGAGTGAAACTTAGCAATATTGTTAATCAGCTCTTGGATAAGGACTGTCTTGCCGACGCCAGCGCCAGCGAACAAGCCAGCTTTACCGCCCTTGGTCAACGGTGCAATCAAATCGATAACCTTGATACCGGTTTCGAGGATTTCAGTTTTGTTGGACTGTTCGGTCAACGTCGGCGGTTGGCGGTGAATCGGCGCCCGCTTGGCGCTTTTGGCAATCTCGCGGCCATCGATTGGTTCGCCAACTACGTTGAACATGCGGCCTTGCGTGTCTTCGCCAACAGGTACGCTGATTGGCGCGCCAGTCGCCGTAACAACTTGGCCGCGGCGCAATCCGTCGGTGTTTTGCAAACTAATCGTTCGTACTGTCTGTTGGTCGAGATGCTGTGCCACCTCGAGCGTAATTGTCTGCTGGCCGCGCTTGACCGTCAACGCTTCGTATATTTCTGGCAACGAATTATCATCAAACTCAACATCGACCACCACGCCCATGATTTGGATGATTTTTCCTTGGTTTTTACTCATAGTAACTCCTTTTTTTATCATTTCATCGCCTCCACGCCAGCGCTGATCTCGGTCAGTTCTTGAGTGATTGCGCTCTGGCGTTCCTTATTCATTTCTAGCGTCAAGTCGGCTACTAAGTCGCTAGCGTTATCAGTGGCGTTCTTCATCGCCAGCATTCGCATGCTATGTTCGCTAGCACGCGAGTCAAGCAGAGCTTGGTACAAACGAGCGCTAATCAGCCGGTAAGCTATATCATCTATGATATATTTAGGACTTGGCTCAAACTTAGCTTCGCGGATATCATCGCTAATTTCATCGTCGGGCACAAAACCGGCAGGGAACAAGCGAACAATATCAGCTTTCTGCGTCATACTACTAACAAAGCGTGTGAAAATCACGTCGACAGCATCGACAGTACCAGCCTCGAACATGTCTTTGGCAGTGTTGAGAATAGCATGAAACTGCGCACCTGGCACGCGGTCAGGCAAATCTTCGTAGGTACCGACGATTTCAGTATCTTTGATGCGCGTTGCTGCTTGAGCGATTTTGCGGCCGATAGCGATAGTTTTGTTAGCGATACCCGATTGGTCATCTTGATGCAGCTCGTGCAGATAAGTCTTGATGATATTAGCGTTATAAGCACCAGCCAACCCTTTGTCGCTTGCTACCACAATCAGCAGGCGCGCTTTGACCGGCCGCTGCACAAACCAACGGTGATTATCAGTCGCACCTTGCTGCGCTAGATATGCTAGTAATTCGCGTGCTGCTACCGTATAGGCTTGAGAACTTTTGGTCGCCTCTTGAGCGCGGCGCATCTTACTAGCTGCCACCATCTGCATGGCTTTGGTAATTTGCTTGGTGTTCTTGACCGAACGAATACGCGATTTAAGCTGCTGAGTCGACGGCATCTAGTTAGTCCTCAAATCCTTTAGCAACCGCTAACGCCGCGTCCTTGACAATCTTGGCGGTAGATTTGTCCTCGCCAAATTTTTTATCGCCTCGGTTTAGCGCTTTCATTTCAGCTTTGTGGTTCGTCCACAAGCGAGCCAGCAAGTCAGCCTGCGCGTCTTTAATCTTGGCGGCTGGAACTTCATCAAAATAGCCCTCGCTAACCGCAACAATGCTAACAACTTGCTCCCAGACGCTCATCGGCTGATACTGCGGCTGTTTAAGCAATTCAGTTAGGCGCTGGCCGCGTTCAATTTGCGCCTTGGTCTCGGCGTCGAGATCGCTGCCAAACTGTGCGAAACTAGCTAATTCGCGAAATTGGCTGAGGCCAAGTTTAAGGTTGCCACTGACACTCTTCAGCGTTTTAGTCTGAGCCGCACCGCCGACGCGCGACACCGACAAGCCTGCACTAATCGCCGGGCGAATACCTTGGTAGAACAGGTCAGTCTCCATAAATATCTGGCCGTCGGTGATAGAAATAACATTAGTCGGAATATAAGCGGAAATATCACCAGCTTGCGTCTCGATAATCGGCAAAGCAGTCAAGCTGCCAGCACCTAGTTCGTCCGACAACTTAGCCGATCGCTCCAACAGGCGAGAATGCAAGTAAAACACGTCGCCCGGAAACGCCTCGCGGCCCGGCGGGCGGCGCAACAGCAGCGACATCTGGCGGTAAGCGACTGCGTGCTTAGTTAGATCATCATAAATCATCAAGGCGTGCTTGCTATTATCTCGGAAATATTCGCCCATGGCGGTACCGGCATATGGCGCCAGATAGAGTAGGGAAGCCGGGTCGCTCGGACTAGTCGCCACCACGATAGTCTGATCCATCACGCCTTCGGACTTCAGGCGTTCAACTAGGCGAGCAATCTTGCTGAGCTTCTGGCCAACCGCTACGTAGATATTGACCACGCCGGTTTTCTGGCGGGCTTGGTTAATCATCGTGTCAAGCGCAATGGCGGTTTTACCAGTCTGGCGGTCGCCAATAATTAGCTCGCGCTGGCCGCGGCCAATCGGAAACATAGCATCGACACTCATAATACCCGTCATCAACGGCTCATGAACTGACTTGCGGCCCATTACGCCGATAGCTTCGCGCTCGACCAGACCGCGCTGCTTTGATTTGATTGCCGGACCGCCGTCAAGCGGTTCGCCCAGCGGATTAACTACGCGCCCCAGCAGTTCTTCGCCGACTGGCACGCTCAGCACTTCGCCTTTTAGTTTGACTTTATCGCCAGCCGAAACACCTTGGTCGCTACCTAACAGCACCGCGCCGATTTCGTCTTCCATCAAGTTCAAAGCAAAGGCTTCAACCACGCCCTCGGCTGTTTGGATCTCCAAAACTTCGCTATAACCAGCCTCGCGCAAGCCATGCACCCACGCCACGCCGTCGCCCACGCGAGTCACAATACCAACTTTTTCTAAACCTTCAGACACCTCGAGCTGGGCAATCGCCTGGCGCAGTTCGTCCGACAACTCTGTCACTGTAATATCAGCCATTCTTTTCCTTTACTTTATACCCTTGAGGGTTGTTAGTTTATGTATCACTGTGCCGTCAAACTGGCTGCCAGGCAGTTCAATCTTGAAGCCGCCGATAACGCTCGGGTCAATCTGTTCGCGAATATATAGTTTGGCGCCAGTCGGCGTAAATTGCTTAACAATTGCTTGCTTATTTTCTGGCGAGAGCGGGCGAGCAGTCGTAACCGTCGCTACAACAGCGCCGCGCGACGCTAGCGCCTCTTCAATAGCCGCCACCACTTGATTGAGATCGCACACACGGCCAGTTTCGATCAAATAGGCTGCTAACTCTTTGATAAGACGCTTCTTATCGCCGCTTGCAAGCAATTGGCCAGCCACATACGCTGCTAATCTTCGCTGCGATATAGTACTGGCCGCCACGCTATTTGATCTCCTCTAGCTGTTTTTTGATCAAGCTAGTGTCTTTGCTTGGATCGACCGTATCCAGCGTAACTTTCCTGGTTGTATCGACCACTAGGTCTACCATCTGGTCGCGCAAATCTTTCTTGGCCTGGGCAACTTCTGCCCTGACGTCGTTGCGAGCCGATTCGAGAATGGAATCGGCTTGGTTCTTGGCCTTTTGTTCGGCTTCAGCAACCATTTCAGCCGCTTCATTCTTGGCAGTAGCAACAATAGTTCGCGACTCTTGCTGGGCCTTTTTCAGCATAGCGGCCGTGCGCTTTTCGCTTTCGCTTGCCGCTTTTTTAGCTTGCTCGGCAGCCTCTAAACCTTCTTTGATAGACTCGTCGCGCTTATCAAGCATGGCTAGAATAGGCGGATAAACCCATTTTTTCAGCACTAGCAGCAAGACCGCAAAAGCAACCGTTTGCAGCACGAACAACCGCCAATCAATTCCTAGTGGCCCCAATAGGCTATCGCTTCCAGCTCCAGCCGATGCAAAGTAGTGCAAGTTATTCACGCGCGCGAATCCTTACATCACTTTGCCGACAATAGCTGCCACGAAACCGATAATCGCCAGAGCGTCGATAAACGAGATACCGAGAATCATCATCGTGCGCAAATCGTTGATTTTTTCTGGGTTGCGGCCAGCAGCTTTCATCGCCGAAGCGCCAATCCAGCTACAGCCGATAGCTGCAAACGATGCAGGGACGATATAAGCTAGCGTAAATGCTATAGTTTCCATAATATTTTTTCTCCTTATGGTTTAGTTATTACCTAAATTTATTTTACTCCCTCGGCCGTTAATTTCATGCCGGAAGAAGTCGAAGAATCATCATGCGTTTGTTTTTCCTCATCACCGCCGTGATGCGCCAAACCGAGCGATATGAACACTGTCGAAAGCATAAAGAAAATATAAGCCTGAATACCGCCGATAAACAGCTCAAAAATATAAAATGGCTGCAGAACCGCAGGCATCGCAACTTGTGCTAGATAAGCAATCATAGCAATCAATATTTCGCCCGCCAGCACGTTGCCAAACAAGCGGAACGACAAACTAAGCAAGCGCGAAAACTCCGCTACAAGCTCCAGAATACCAACAAACGACATAATCGGGTCGCGCAACGGATTAACGAAGTAACGCTTCAGATTACCAACAAAACCCAGCTCGCGCGCAGCATACACCTGCGCCATCACGATAGTTACCGTCGCCAGCGCAAACGTCATATTCAAATCGGCATCCTGACCGCGGAACAGCGGCGTATGGCCGACAGTTATCGGCCCAACAATCGGTAGCAAACCGAGCCAATATTGTCCGGCTATAAAGAAAAACATCGTCATCACCAGCGGCGCCACTCGGCGAGCCCACTTTTGGTTAGGAATCACTTGCCCAACCGTCTTATACAATCCTTCTATACACCAAAGAGTTAAGCGCGTTGCGAAGTTCGATTTTTTGCGGCCAAGCACCGCTGCCCGCGTACGAAACATTAACCACACCAGAAGCACTAATCCTAGGATGCCAACCAGATTGGCATTAGTTATTGGCAAACCGGCGATTGAAAACACTTCGTCGGCCTTGACCGATATATGAGGTAGCGCCGCGAACATCATTTCTTATTAACCTTTTTTATCTGTTGCCGCACCAAAATCGCTGCGGCGGCCGCGCCTACCGCAAACCCGATGAACATCAACCACGGCTTACTATTAAATAAACTATCCAGCCACAAGCCAGCAAAAAACAAGCCAAGCATTGGTACATACATCCTCCACGTCACGCCGACCATAGCCAGCCCTAACGATGTAAAAGTTTCTCGAGATACAGTATTATCAGAAGTCCGCGTCTCGGCGGTATTGTCAGCCCCACTGGTCATAGCGCTATTGTAGCAGTATGAGCCGCTATATGTAAAGTGTATAATTTAAGACATTATGCCTAGACGAAACCGCACCCCTAAACATACACCGTACCAAAACAAAAGCGCTCGCGCGCCGCAAAAGAAACGTTTCGCTAGCCGGCAAGCCGCCCTAAACGCCATCAAAGAACTGCAAAAATACCACCTCGACCTCGAGCTTGACATTTATCAATCGCCAGCCGACGGTGGGTGGTATTTGACTAGCCGTACATCTAGCGCCGATAAATAGCTTGCATACGCTAGATGTTGTGTATATAATGATTGTAATTAATGAAGGGGGATAATTATGGACGACCAGACGAGCCATCGAGACGACCAAAACGATCAAGACAACCAAGACAATCAAGTAATCATCTACAGCGCCACGTGGTGCGCGTACTGTAAAACCGAAAAAGAATACTTAGACAAATTGGGCGTCAAGTACACCGTTCGCGACATCGATGAAGATGAGGGTGCAATGGATGAACTTCTCGCTAAAGTTGGCGACAAATCTAGCAGCATACCTGTCACCGACATCGATGGCGTAATCATTCGCGGCTTCAACCGAACCAAAATTGACGCTGCACTCAAGGAGAAAGGACTTATTGGTTAGATAGATAATCTACTGCGTCTGTATAGTACGGGTCGGCGTCTGAGAATTTAGGCAGGGACTTCAACTCCTCCGGTGTTATCCATCGGTAGCTTTTATGTTCCCAACTTAAAGCGACTTTCGCGTCCGGTTCGGCGAGCTTTGCCTCAAACAACATATGCGTCGTTTGTCGGTATTGTTTGGCAAATAGCTTTTTCATTTTTTTTGGATCAACGAGTAGTCCCGTTTCTTCCTGTATTTCGCGCATTACTGCTGCCTCTGGCGTTTCTTTTGGCTCAACCTCTCCGCCGGGAAAATCAATATGCCCGGGAAATAGCGGATGCGTATTGCTTCTATACAGTACCAAATATAATCCTTTAGAATTCCGCACCAGCGCCTTTGCGACTACCTTAGCCATATTATTACCTTATTTTTATGATAAAATTTTATCATACAATGACTGAAATATTGAAGAATATAAAATCGGCATATCGAGTAGTAGTCAAGGGATTGGTACGTGATTCTTCAGGCAAACTACTGTTTGTTCAAGAGAGGAGTGACTCATGGGATCTTCCTGGCGGCGGTCTGGAACATGGTGAGGATGTTACGGAAGCGTTGAAACGAGAGTTCCTGGAAGAATTAGAAGCGGATGTCGAAGTCTCTACAGAAAATCCCTTGATTATTCCAACTTGGAATACAAAGTTCGACGACCCTGTTTTGATTATTGCTTACAAAGTTACTCTATTAACGACACCTCGTAAAACAGATGAAGTTTCAAACTTTAACTATTTCGATATTCATGAGATCAAACAAGAAAAGTTGGATTCTACGCTGGTTGACAACCTTTCAAAGATATACCAAGCTAGCCGCCAACCCTCTCAACTTACACATCCACTATAGTAAATTATTCTCTGTAGACCGCGCATCCATACAAATATCACGATACGGCCCAGTAATGAGTTCAAACTCCTGAACTCCTATCCGCGCTTCAATATCCTCAATTCGCCGCAAGGCAGACTCTTTATCTCCACTAATGATTTCCGTTTCTATGAAAATACCTGCATCGCTAATCTCATCAATAGTAATTGTCAGTCCCGGCTCATCATCACGCTTAAATATCCATCGAAACTTATTGACTTCAGCTAATTACGTTGAATTCAATTCTCGGCGGCTGTGTTATTGGTGGTAAAGGGTGGCTAAAGATGGCAGACAATACGCTAATCGGGCAGATACTTAAGGCGATCGAGATAGACGTTTACGATATTTAAGAGTTATATTTTGCTATACTGTAATCATATGCGTAGCTTCCTCCATATGACAAAGACGTCAAACCAAGCAGAAATAACTGTTAAAGATGTCTTCACCGTTGATTTTTTGCCCTTATTGTTATCTATTGTCGTTATGGTACCACTGTTATACGGAATAGGCTGGCTTATCGGCAGTGCTGGCCCCAGGCAGGGAGTTCCCAGTTATTATATTCAGGTGCTATTTATGCAAAATCCTCTCGTTGAGTTAATCATGGTCGCCGCTGCCTGCTTTATTGCTGTCGGACGAGAACCCCAGATACGCTTTTGGTCGACAATGGGGACGGCTACACTCATTGCCCTAGTTGATGCATCAAACTTTCTTTGGCATATCGATGTCAGCGGCTATTTAAGTATCTTCGCTGGTATTCTTTTAATGATCTCTGGTTGGCGGCTATGGGATTATTACGAAGTGAGTAAAATCTACGATATGAAAGAGCCGTATTTGACCAAAGCTGCGCTAGCAACATATATTGCTCTCGGCATTTTGGCGATTGTTCTGCTCATTCCGTACGGTAACTAAGCAGAACGATCAAAGACCTTGCATTTCACCCCTAATCCATGCTAAAATACCAGAGTTAATATCAAATCACACGAAAGGTGAGTAATGAGTCTGAGTCGAATCGGAAAACTGCCGGTGGTTATTCCGGCCGGTGTGACAATCACGGTTGACTCTGGTGATGTGGTCGTAAAGGGCCCGAAAGGTGAATTGACGCAATTCATCACGCCAGCAGTTGAGGTGAAAGTCGAAGACGGACAAGTCACGGTTCATCCAAAGGATGAGTCCAAAACTGCTCGCGCCCAGCACGGTCTGATGCGCGCGCTAATCAACAACATGGTAATCGGCGTCACCAAGGGCTACGAGAAGCGTCTCGAAGTTAAGGGTGTCGGCTTTCGCGTGTCGTCAAGCAACAACGAGCTGACGATGAGCTTAGGTTTCAGCCATGAAGTCAAGTACAAAGCGCCCGAAGGCGTCAACGTGAGCAATGAGAAGATGATCATCGTCGTCTCTGGTATAGACAAGCAAAAAGTCGGCCAAGCAGCCGCCGAAATCCGCGCGCTCAAGAAGCCGGAGCCATACAAGGGCAAGGGTATCGCTTACGTCGATGAACAAATTTTGCGTAAAGCAGGAAAGGCAGGTAAGAAATAATGTCTAATTCACTTTCGCACAAGCTATTGAACCGCAACTTGCGCAAGAACCGCGTTCGCGCCAAAGTTAACGGTACGCCAGAGCGCCCGCGCCTCAGCGTCGTTATCAGCAATATGCACGTTAGCGCTCAGCTAATCGACGATACCGCTGGCAACACCCTAGCAGCGGCTACCACTGTCGGCAGCAAGGCTAAGGGCACGATGACTGAAAAGTGTTCCTTAATCGGTACTGAAATCGCCAAGAAAGCAAAGAAAGCAAAGATTAACGCAGTTGTATTCGACCGCAACGGCCGCCAGTATGCTGGCCGCCTGAAAGCTCTGGCCGACGCAGCTCGCAAGGAAGGATTGGAGTTCTAAAATGGCCGAAGCCAAAGAACAAACCACGCCCCGAGACGACAAACGCGCCCCGCGCAGCCGCCGTCAAGGTCGAGGCGGTCGCCGCGATGACCGGCGCAACCAGCGCGATGACGCGCCTAAAGAATTCGAAGAAGTAGTAATCAATATCGACCGCGTGGCGCGTGTCGTCAAGGGCGGCCGCCGCTTCCGTTTCAAAGCGCTAGTCGTCGTCGGTAATCGCAAGAACAAGGTCGGCGTCGGCGTAGCCAAAGGAGCTGATGTCCAGGCAGCCATCGCCAAGGCTACAGCCATCGCCAAGAAACACCTGGTTACTATCCCGGTAGTCAACGAAACCATTCCGCACGATATGGAAGTCAAGCTTAGCGGCGCCCGCGTCCTCATCAAGCCAGCAGCGCCAGGTACCGGTATTATTGCTGGCGGCGTGGTGCGCGCAGTTATCGGCGTGACTGATATCCGCAACCTGCTGTCTAAGAGCTTGGGTAGTACCAACAAAGTCAATATTGCTTACGCAACTGTCGAAGCGCTGGCTGGCCTAGTTCCGCGCGAAAAGTGGGTTGGCGCTGAGAAAAAAGCCGAAAAAGCAAAGGTAGCCGCCAAGGAGGAGAATTAATATGAAGTACAATCAGCTCCAAGTTTCGGCTAACAAAGACCGCAAGCGTGTTGGTCGCGGTATCGCTGCTGGCGGCGGCAAAACCGCTGGCCGCGGTACCAAAGGTCAAAATGCTCGCACTGGCAAAAAGCTTCGCAGCACATTCCAGGGCGGACAGAATGGCATTGTTACCGCTATTCCAAAGGCGCGCGGCTTCAAAAGCTTGCGCATACCAGCTCAGGTGGTGTATAGCGACCGCTTGAATGATTTGAAAGGCAACGTCGACAACTTTACGCTATACGAAGCCGGCCTAATAACTACGCCGTTTCACAACGTCAAGGTGATTGCTCGCGGCGACTTGACCGCTAAGATTACTCTGCAAACGCAGGGCGCATCGCAAAGCGTGGTCGCTATGCTAGAGAAAGCCGGCGGCGCTTTCGAAAAAGCTGCCGTACCACCGCTGTCAAAATCTGCCAAGCAAGCCGAAGCAGACGACGAAGCTGCCTAGCCCAGCCGAATAAGATAGCTCGCGGCAGCTTGCAATCTCACAGCAAAACGCTCTCTCTAGAGGGCGTTTTGCTATTATTAGCTCAATACTGTATACTGTAATAAGTTAATGAATTGTTAGTAGCTAGAGGGGCTAGATAATGAATTGGAGAATAATTTTCCGCTCACTGAAAAATAAAGATATGCAAAAGCGCTTGCTAATCGTCTTCGGGCTAATTGTAGCGTTTCGCTTCATGGCGCACGTACCGGTGCCGCTGGCTAATCCAACCGAGCTGCGCACCGTCATCCAAAGCGTTATTGGCAGCAGCGACTTTGGCGGATTTCTTAATCTCATGAGCGGCGGCGCGCTCAGCCAGATTAGTATTGTTCTGGTCGGCATGAGTCCATTCATCACTGCCAGCATCATCACGCAGCTACTCACCAAAGCAATCCCGAAGCTAGAAGAGCTGCACAATGACGGCGAATCAGGCCGCCGCAAGATCAACCAGTGGACACGCGTCGTTACTGTGCCGCTAGCTATCGTTCAATCTATCGCTTTTGTTTACATCCTACAGCAATCCGTCCTGGCGAATTCGTCAACCGGCACCACTGGCACTTCGATTTGGCAGTGGGCAATTTCGGTAACCGCTATGACCGCTGGCTCAATCTTGCTGATGTGGATCGGCGAGCTGATCACCGAACAAGGAATCGGCAATGGCATTTCGCTTATCATCTTCGCTGGTATTGTCAGCCAGCTGCCAAATACTTTTGGCACGCTAATTAACTCGCTATTAAGCACCACCAAGGGCAAACTTAGCATCTTTGGCTGGTTTGATGTACCAGTCGATCCAACAACGTTCTGGCTACTGCTAATTCTCGGTACAGTCGGCTTGGTATTGCTATACTTCTTGGTCAAGATCAACGAAGCGCAGCGAGTCATTACTATCAATTACGCTAAGCGCGTCGCTGGCAACACTAGCTATGGCGGCGTCAAAAGCATTTTGCCGATCAAGTTGATCGCCGCTGGCGTTATCCCGGTGATTTTCGCGGTGGCCTTTCTCAGCCTACCGGCATTTGTCGGCCAAGTTATGCGCGCTATGCCTGGCGCCAACCACACTATCGCCAACAACCTAATCAAGTGGTTCCAAACGCCGACGGCAGCTAGCTTCAGCAACGGCGACTGGACGGTAGCGATTTATCCAATTTTGTACTTTGTGCTGGTTATCGCCTTCACTTATTTCTACACAGGTATCGTCTTTAACGCTAACGAAATTTCCGAAAATCTGCAAAAGCAAGGCGGCTTCATCGCCGGCATTCGGCCAGGCGCTCAAACCGAAGAATATTTAACGCGCACCGTTAACCGCTTGATTTTGTTTGGATCAATCGCTCTTGGCATTATTGCTATCATGCCGTTCGCCATTGACTATATCTTTGCGCAACTCGGACTTAACGTTTCGAACTTGTCGATTGGCGGTACCGGACTGCTGATTGTAGTGACTGTCGGCCTCGAGACGCTGCGGCAAATCAATTCGCGCGCTCTGATGGTAACCTACGACGACTTCAGTATTGATGACCTCGACGACGGCCAAACAAAGAAAAATCGGCGCAAACTCCTGCGCCTGCGCCGAGCAGCATAGTCTGCAATTTGCATTTTGAAGACACCTGCATCATAATATATCCGTATAATCCTCTCTTTCCTGAAAATAGAGAGGATTTAAAGCCCCGGTCCCGATCGGTTGAACTATAGTTCCCGGTCGGGACTGGGCCACCACCTCTTAATTATATTTAACAAAATCGCCAAAATGCATTTACAAATGATGTAAAATCCGCTATAATGGTTAGCTGTATATCTATGGCGAGTCAAAAGGAAGTCATCAAATTGCGCGGCAAGGTAGTGGAAGCACTGCCTAATACTCAATTTGTTGTCGAACTAGAGAACAGCCTAACAATTATCGCTTATATCAGCGGCAAGATGCGCAAGCACTACATCCGCTTGGTCCCAGGCGATAACGTAGAAGTCGAGTTGAGCCCTTACGATCTCACGAAGGGCAGAATCGTCTTCCGCGCACGCGATTAATAACGCAGAGTTGCTCCTGATATCAAGCATCTCTCATTAAAAACAGGTTTTTCCTGTAGAAAGTTGTACGCTCATGAAAGTTAAACCGAGTGTCAAGAAGAGAGGTCCGGGTGATCAATTTGTTCGCCGCAGAGGCCGTCTCTACGTCATCAACAAGAAAAACCCTAAGCATAAGCAAAGGCAGGGTTAAGCATGGCTCGAATTGCTGGGGTAGTTATCCCAAGTGACAAGCAGGTACAAATCGCCCTTACCTATATCTATGGTATTGGGCCGAAGTACTCTCGAGACATCCTTGCGGCGGCTAAAATCAAGCCGACCACTCGGGTGAAAGATCTCACCGAGGCTGAGGAGCAGAAGCTTCGCGACATTATCGACAAGGATTATGTCACCGAAGGCGATCTGCAGCGCCTGGTGACCAACAATATCAAACGCTTAAAGGACATCGGTTCTTACCGCGGCCTAAGGCACAAAAACGGTTTGCCGACACGCGGCCAGCGGACTCGCACCAATGCGCGAACCCGCAAAGGCAAAGCAATCGCCGTCGGCGGCACGCAGCCAAAAGCAGCAAGCAAGACTTGATAAGGAAGGACTTTTAAATAATGGCAGAAGCTAAATCAAAAAAGAAGCAGCGCCGATCAGTCCCGACCGGTCAGCTGCATGTCCAAGCGACATTTAACAACACGATTATCACCTTTGCCGACAGCAAAGGCAACGCGCTGACCGCCGCCAGTGCTGGCGCTTGCGGTTTCCGCGGCAGCAAAAAAGGCACCGCCTATGCAGCGCAAATTGCTGCTGAAAAGGCCGCCGAGGCTGCTAAATCAACCTATGGTTTGCGCACAGTTGACGTCTTTGTCAAAGGCGTCGGCCTAGGCCGCGACGCGGCAATCCGCGCCATAAGCAGCTTTGACATTTCAATCAACAGTATTAAAGACGTAACGGGCGTGCCGCACGGCGGTGTTCGTCCGCGAAAGGCAAGGAGAGCGTAATGGCACGAGACACTAGCCCAATCGTCAAACAGAGCCGCCGCGAAGGAGTTGCGCTGCATCCTAAAGCGCACAAAATCCTCGCGCGCAAAAGTGGTATCCCAGGCGAACACGCTCACGGCCGCCAGGGCAAGCAGAGTATGTATTCTCAGCAGCTGCGCGAAAAGCAGAAAGTCCGTCGCATGTATGGCCTGCTTGAAAAGCAATTTGCTAAGCTAATGAACGAAGCAACTCGCAAACCGGGCCTAAGCGGCGAAAACTTGCTGCGCTTCCTAGAGTTGCGTCTCGACAACGCCGTTTACCGCGCTGGTTTTGCTACTAGCCGCCGCCAGGCTCGCCAGCTGGTTAGCCACGGGCATTTCGAGCTCAATGGCCGCCGCGTCGACATTCCGTCGATTCGCGTCAAGGCTGGCGACGTAATTACCGTTCGCCCGAAGAGCACCAAGTCTGGCTACTTTACGGCGATCAACGATATCTTTGGCAATACCACTCAGGCGCCGCTTAGCTGGCTAAAGGGAGATATCAAAAAGCTAAAAATCGAAATTACTAGTGAACCAAAGCGCGAAGAGGCCGAAGCGGGCATCAACGAGCAGCTAATTGTTGAGTACTACTCACGTTAAAAAGGGAGGAAAGATTAAAATGTCTAAAGTTATTCACAACCCAGCGCTCGCCAAGATTATCGATAACAGCGAGAACTCAAGCACGTTTGTTATTGAGCCGCTGCACTTTAATTACGGCAACACGCTCGGCAACAGCCTGCGCCGCGTATTGCTCTCCAGCATCCGCGGCGGCGCGATTGTCGCTTTCCGAATCGAAGGTGCCACGCACGAATTCACAACTGTTCCTGGCATTCAAGAGGACGTCGTCGATATTACTTTGAATCTCAAAGGCGTCAACTTCCGTATTGCCACCGATGAGCCAGTCGAGCTGCGCCTCGAGAAAACTGGCGCCGACGTCATTACTGCTGGCGATATCGCAACCAATGCTGATGTCGAGGTGATGAATCCTGACCACGTGATTTGCCACGTTGACGACCCAAACAAGACGGTTATCATCGATCTAGTAGTTGAATCAGGTCGCGGCTACCAGCCTATCGAAGAATCTAGCGAAAAACGCCTGCATAGCGACATGATTGCGATCGACGCTATGTTCAGCCCGGTTACTCGTGTTCGCTTCAAGGTCGACCCGACTCGCATCGGTCAAGAGACTAACCTCGATAAGCTCGAGATGACCATCGAAACCGACGGCAGTCTGACGCCGCGCGAAGCTTTCGAAGAAGCTGCCGCTATTCTCGTCAATCAGTACACAGCTCTGGCTGGCAGCACTACTGTCGAATCTGCACCAGCACTTGGTACAGAGGTCGAGGACGATAATGACGGCTTGAACGCCTCAATCGAAGACTTAGGCCTGAGTGCTCGCACCGCCAATGCCTTAGTCAATAACGAAATTCGCACCGTTCACGATTTAGTCACGCTCAACGAGCAAGACTTGCGCGAACTTAAGGGTTTCGGTAGCAAGGCGCTTGACGAAGTAAAAGATAAACTAGCAGAATTGGAGCTCTAAATGCATCGACATGGATACAAAGGGCGTAAGTTAGGCCGCCAACGCGACCAACGGCGAGCGCTCCTGAAAGGTCTAGCGACGAGCTTGGTGATGGAAGAAAGCATTGAGACGACTTTTCCCAAAGCCAAAGAGCTCGTACGTTATATCGAAAAACTAATCACCAAAGCCAAAAAAGGCAATCTGGCCAACCGCCGAGCGGTCATCGCTGGACTCAGTACGCAAGTTGCTGCCGTCAAGCTCGTCGACCAAATCGCGCCGCAGCTAACTGGCCGCACTAGCGGGCACGTTCGCGTCGAGCGCACTCGGCTGCGCGTTGGCGATGGCGCTCAAATGGCAATCGTTGAATTCGTCGACGAACTCAAACCAATGCCAAAAGCAGCAAAGGAGGCTAAGTAATGGCTGGAAAAACCTTTTCACAGAAGCCTGCCGACATTGCTCGCCGCTGGATACTGATTGACGCCCGCGACGCTAGCCTGGGCCGATTATCGACCGCGATCGCTAGCTACCTCACTGGTAAATACAAGCCAACTTACACGCCGCACGTTGACAACGGCGATTACGTCATCGTCATTAACGCTAGCGAACTTGTCGTGACTGGTGATAAAGAAACTGACAAAATATACTACAGCTACAGCGGTTTCCCAGGCGGTTTGAAAGAAGCTCAGCTCAAAGATCTCCGCGCCAAAAGCCCGGCAAGTATCATTGAGCACGCCGTCAAAGGTATGCTGCCCAAGAATAAACTCGCAGCCGGCCGCATGGCTCGCCTGCGTGTCTTCCCGGGTGCTGAGCACGACCACGCAGCCCAGAAACCAGAGAAAGTAGAGGTTAAGTAAATGGCTACCGACAAATACGATTACGGCTTGGGCCGGCGCAAAAGCGCTACTGCCCGCGCTCGCCTGACCGCCGGTAAAGGCGCGATCACCATCAACGGCAAGACTGCTGATGAGTACTTATCAGGCAACAAGACCTTGCTGGCTGAGATTACCGACCCGCTAGCAACCGTCAACAAGCAAAAAGAGTTTGACGTCAGCGTACTAGTGCGCGGCGGCGGGCTTAGCGGCCAAGTTGATGCCATCAAGCAAGCCATTGCCAAAGCGATTACTGCTGGTGCCGCCGACTTGCGTGCTCCACTCAAGAAGGCCGGCTTCATGAAGCGCGACCCGCGCGAGAAAGAGCGCAAAAAATACGGTCTGCGCAGCGCCCGCAAACGCGAGCAATACTCAAAGCGCTAACTCTTCGTAGTTTAGAGCAGACTCAGATACTCCGCTTGTCATGGCGGAGTATTTGTTTTGTCTGAGTAGCTTGATTATTTCGCTATAAAAAAAAAGAACTTATCAGAGTAGTGGATTCTGAAGAGTTACGAAAACACCCTCTGCGATACAGCACCCATCCAGAGGATTGCGAGAAAGACGGAGGGCCAAAAAACGTCGATCCGCTAATGCCAGCAGCGTCGGCCTCGCCTACAGGCACATCGCCCACTAGCAAATAGCCACCTATGATTAAAGCTTCCGCCTCTGTATAGCGAAGTACTCAGCACAATAACGCTAGCCGATCCGTGCTATACTTATACATAAGGATTATAGTATGGAAACAACTTTAACAGGGGTCAAAATATCAGAAAGCGCAATCGCAGCCAATTCCAACAAAACAGCGATTCTCCTCGACAACGTCTCGAAAGATTACAAACTCGGCAAACAAACCGTTAAGGCGCTTCGTGGAATAAACCTAGCGATCGAGCGAGGCGAACTGGTCGCCATTACTGGCGCTAGCGGTAGCGGCAAAAGTACGCTACTTCAAATTATCGGCTGCCTTGATCAGCCAACCTCAGGATCTGTTGTCATCGAATCCAAGGAGACGACTAACTTGCGCGACAGCCAGCTCAGCCAGCTTCGTCAAAATACTATCGGCTTTGTTTTTCAATCGTTTTATCTACAGCCTTTTTTGCAGCTTAGCGACAATATTGCTGTACCAGCCATGTTTACTGCTAAAAAGAAAAATCTTATCGACGCCAAAGTAACTTGGCTACTCCAAAAAGTCGGTCTAGAAGAGTACGCAAACCGCCTACCCAAAGAACTTTCAGGCGGGCAAATTCAACGTGCCGCAATTGCTCGAGCGCTAATAAACAATCCGCGTATCATTCTGGCCGACGAGCCAACTGGCAACTTGGATTCGACCAACAGTCAATCAATTATCGATCTGTTCCGCGAAATCCGCTCAACTCTCGGTTCGACAATTGTTATAGTTACTCACGATGCGAGCATTGCCCGCCAAGCCGACCGCGTCATAGAATTAAAAGACGGAGCTATCACATGATTCGCCCATCGTACGCTGTAAAACTAGCCCGCACCAAGCTTCATTCAAAATGCGGCATGCTTTTCGCTTCCACTATCGTGGCAAGCTTGTTATTCGCGGCGTTAATCGCCATAATTATTGTCTTTACTGGCGCCGAAAAGAGCGCAGAAATGTTTATAAAGAAAGTTGGCAACGACCGCTACCTTGTCAAAGCATCACCAAATATACCAAACAAAGCTTTAGGAATCACCAACAACCTATCCTTAGAAGAGATTAGAGAACTCAAAGCGTTCGAGAAAAAATACTATCAGAATTTGCAAGACAAATATAAATCGCTGGGATTAGCTTACGACAAGAGCACCGAAGCTCCAGCCCTGCTACCAGCTTCTTGGATGCCCGACTCACTTCCAGAAGAACAACGAGTGACCGTTAATTTTTCTTCGCCAGTCATAAGTGATTTCAATGACCAGCAATTTGAAAAATACGCTAAAACTGCCAACAACAAGCTAACCAATCTCAAAGAAATCGGCAGCAAATACGACGCCGCTGGCTATTATATCGTTGACAAAATAAGCGGTTTACCCCAAATCCCCGCGCTACGCCTAATCCAAAATGACAAAGAAGACTTCGGCAACTCTAATCCCAAAGCAGACGATATGACAACTTACGGCTATTACACTAACGCCATATATAATAGCAACTATACTTTCACCGACCAGCAGCTTCTACGCCGTTATATGCTAGCAACCGATGCGTCACGCCTAAACGGCATACCAGTGGTGGTCTCCGTTCAAGAAGCCGTCTCATTATTTGGTAAGAAGCTTAATCTTGAAGCCGAGCCAGCCGACACTAACCAAAAATCTACATGGCTTAAAAACATCCAAGAAAAATTAAACGGCCATACTTATCAGGTTTGCTACCGTAATTCAGCCGAACAAACGCTACTCAAGAAAATACAGCAAGACTACATCGAAGCAAAAGCCAACGAAGCCAACAAAAACTACCAAAAGCCCAGCTTGATTTATGATTACCCGAAGCAAGTCTGCGGCGATATCGCAGTCAAATCCGACACGCGGACCACCGCCGAAAAGAAGAGCGACGATTCTAACGAAGCCAATCAGAAAAAACTCGGAACATATATAGAGCCTAAGCACAAATTGCTCACTTTTCAAATTGTCGGTATTAAGTACGCGCAACCGCAAACTGATTACAAGAAAAACGCCAGCGAATATATCAAGAATCTACTAGCTTCGCAAGATTCTTCATCGGCGCTAGACATTCCTATCCAACTATACGATTCTCTGCCAGAAAAACTAAAGTTCAGCGACGTCCAGCAACAAGAAGCAAGCTCTACGGCTGTACGGCTAATGAGAGATGAATTCACTCCCCGCGTTTTAGAATTTTCTAGCGTTGCAAAAGCGCGAGCGTTTCTCGACAACGAGGCTTGTCCAGAGCTTAATGATAAATGCAATAAGCAGTTTGCCGCCAACCCATACGGGTCAAACTACCTGATTCTGGATGAAATAGGGAAGTTGTTTAATCAAATCGCTAGCGTCGCTCTACCTGCAGTACTAGGATTAGCGATAATTATAATTTGGTTCACTATTTCGCGTATCATCGCAGAGAACCGCAAAGAAACCGCCATTTACCGCGCGATGGGCGCGAAACGGCGCGATATCGCTTGCATTTATATCATATATGTTGCAATCGTAGCGTTAAGAATCGCCATTGTCTCGCTAATTTTAGGAATTGCAGCCGCATTCGCCGTAGCAAATACCTACGGCAAAAATCTAACCGGCACTGCCGCAACAGCTTTCGGGGTGATTGGCAGCGCGCCGCAATTTAGCATTTTTAGCCTAGAATCGCCTACGCTTATAATTGTTATTGGCTCGATATTCATAGTCAGCTTAATTGCCAGCATTCAACCGCTGCTACGCAACGTACGTCGCAATCCAGTCCAGGATATACGCGATTAAAAGCTATTTCTTAGCATCATCACGATAAGCCTTATACTGAAAATACAACGCCGCGCACACCAGCGCGATAGCCAGCGCGAATTCAAATAGATGAAGCGGTATGTTTGGCGACTGCTTAGCACTCATCGTATCCATAGATGTCTCAATTGAAATATACGAAACTAGCGCCGACGCAAACAAGAAAACGTAATATGCAATCCGACACTGAGTTTTATTCATAACGCTATTGTATACGCAGTCACCACCAGCGTCAAACAGCAATTATCTCAATCGTCGTGCTCAATATGACAGCACAAGCGTACTCTGTTATAATTATACTATGTCTAAAGAAACAATTCTCACTGGCGTGCGCGCCAACGAAGAGCCAACGCTCGGTAATTATCTCGGTGCGTTCGTGCCAATGGTGCAAATGCAGAAAAAGTACGCAGGAGAGTATCAAATCAACATGTTTGTACCAGATTTGCACAGTTTTACGACACCAATCGACCATTCTGCGTTGTACGCCAACACCCTCAAAAACCTTAAGTATTTCATCGCCGCTGGGCTCGACGCTAGAGACGAAAATACTTTTATTTACCGCCAGAGTTTTATCCCAGCGCACAGCGAATTAACTTGGATCTTAGACTGCTTTACTAGTTTCGGCGAGATGAGCCGCATGACGCAGTTCAAAGAAAAGTCCGCCGAACACAGCGGCAACGTCAGTGTCGGGTTGTTTAACTATCCGGTGTTGATGGCTGCCGATATCTTACTCTACAATGCCCGCTATGTGCCCGTTGGCGAGGACCAATTCCAGCATCTAGAAATCACTCGCGACATCGCCATTCGCATGAATAATAAGTTCGGCGAATTGTTCACTGTGCCTGACTCTACAGCCAAGCAAACTGAGTTTATCAAGCGCGACAAAGGTTTACGTATTCGCGGCTTAACCAATCCGCACAAGAAAATGAGCAAGAGCTCGGACGATCAAAAATCAAAAATTAATTTGAACGATACGCCAGAACAAGCTTGCAAGAAAATCATGTCGGCAACAACCGATTCACTTGGCGTTATCAATTTTGACTGGGAAAATCAGCCGGGTATCACCAACTTATTGCAGCTTTTGGCGATTTTAACTGATCGGCCGCAAGAAGAAGTCAATGCCGAGTGGATTGGCCAAACACAATACGGGCCGCTGAAAAAAGCCGTAGCCGAAGCAGTAGCCAGCTTTTTGAGCAACTTCCAAGCGCGCCTCAACGCCATCACCGACGATGATTTATTGAAAGTCCTCGAGCGGTCCGAACACGCCATGAGCGTCATCGCCAACGAAACCTTGCTCCGCGTCCAAAAAGCCGTGGGACTTAGGAGATAGCGCCAACATGCACCAATCCTCGAACAACCAACCGTCTGAACAGGGAAACAGCGTAATCATATGAAAATCACCGCCAATGACTTACTGGCGATTTTACGCCGCTTCAACGTAGCAAACGCAGATAACCTGCCGCGCCAAATCGACCAGATCAAAAACAGCAATCCTAGCCCAATTAATCAGCTAGTGCGCTTTCGCTTCAACCACCAGCATTATTTCGTGCTGATTGACGACACCGCCGAAGATCGAGAAGATTATATCATGGCACAAATATTCACCGCCAAAAGCGACGCTTGCGGCGTGATTTTCGAGAACCCAACCAGCGAGCTAGCTACCTACGGCTTACCATTCAAAGGCAAAGATATCTATCTGTTTCAACAGGTGAGCGACAACCAGCGGCTGGATAGTTTGCTAGCCAAACGCTACCCAGAGACCAGCCGTTCAACCTGGCAAAAATATATCAAATCTGGCAATGTATCTGTCAACGGCACGCCAGCCAAAAGCGCCAGCCAACTAGTCACCGAAGCCGACGAAATCGCCGTCAATCTGCCCGAAGCTACCGATTACAGCGACAAGGAGCTACCGTTACTTTATCTAGACGATAACGTCATCGTTGTCAACAAACCAGCCGGCGTTCTAACTCATAGCAAAGGGGCGCTGAATGACGAATTCACGGTCGCCGATTTTTTCCGCCGTTATACCACCGTCGGACTGGAGACTAATCGCCCAGGCATCGTCCATCGGCTAGACCGCGACACCAGCGGCGTGATCATCGGGGCGCGTACTCCCGAAGCTTTTGAATTGCTCAAAAAACAATTCTCGCAACATCTCGCCAAGAAAACATATCTAGCCATCGTCGACGGTACACCGCAACCGCCAACCGCCAAAATTGATATCCCGATTGGTCGCAATCCGTCGGCACCCAGCACCTTTCGCCCCGACCCAAATGGCAAGCCAGCGCAAACTATTTACCAAACGCTCGCCACGCACCATAATCTCAGCGCCATTAAACTCTGCCCGCAAACTGGGCGCACTCATCAGCTGCGCGTTCATCTGCGTCATTTGCACACGCCGATTCACGGCGACCGCGTCTATGGCAAATCTGCCGATCGCCTCTATCTGCATGCTTACAAATTAGAAATTACTACACAGCCCGGTAAGCGCCAGACATTCATCGCGCCGCTGCCTGGCGAATTTACCAAACTTTTCCCGGAGCTAGATGATGAGCCTAATCTTTGAGCCGTCAACCGAGCGACAAATTCAAGCGCTAGCCCGTAGTCTACCGCAAGCTTTACTTTTGACAGGCGCTGATGGTGCCGGTTTGCTAACTACAGCCAAATACTTAGCCGGCCCAGCACTCGCTGGAATTATTCAGCCCACCAACAAAGACGGACAAGCCGATGCAAGCGGCGTCATTCGCATCGACCAAATCCGCGATCTGCGCCAATACACCCGCGGCATCACGAACAATCAGGCTGTTTATATCATTGATGACGCCGACAAAATGAATCATCAAACACAAAATGCTTTCTTGAAATTATTAGAGGAACCAGCCCGCAACATTCATTTTATATTAACATCGCACCAGCCGAATTTGCTGCTACCGACTATCATGTCGCGCGTCGAGCGGCTTACTATCCGTCCGATTTCTGAGGAGGCTAGCCGGCTGCTCCTCGCTAAATATCGGCAGCTTGACACTACAGCGATTACTCAAATTATGTTTCTAGCAAACGGCCGGCCAGCATTAATTTCGCGCTTGGCTGGCAAACCTAGCGGACTCGCCGATATCGGCGCCGTCATCAAAGACTCGCAAGCATTAATTGCTGGTCCGATGAATGATAAACTAACTGTTGCTGCTCGATACACCGACCGCAAAGACACCTTAGAGTTGCTACGCTATAGCATTCTACTCGTTCAAAATGCCGCTGCCAAAAACAGCACGCCAGCTATCATCGATAAGCTAGCTCGTCTCAGCGAGACCTACAAGCGCATCGCCGCCAACGGCAATATCAAGCTTCAGCTTGCCGCTTTGATCGCGTGATTATGTGCTATAATAATGCATAGTATGTTTGGATTTTTACTGGTTCTGGGACTAGGCGCCGCAGCAGTCGCGTACCGCCAGTCGCCCGAAGACATCGCAGGCGACTTACCAGCGAAATTATCATCAAAGCTTGATAAGCTCTGGGAAATCGCTCAAGAATCGCTCAAAGCGCAAAAATATCTGCGCGCCGAAAAGGCGCTGCTGACTATTTTGCGAATTGATGCCAAAAATGCCAATGCTTACAACCGGTTAGGTATTCTCTACGCTAAGCAGCATGCTTACGACGACGCCATTGAATGCTTCGAAATCGCCCAAAGCTTAGAGCCGAGCGCCTCTAGCCTGCATAATGTCGGCTTGATTTACTACGAAACCGAAAGCTACGAAAAGGCCGCCCTGGCATTCGAGCAAGCCCTAGAGATGGAAGAAGAAGTCGCTTCGCGCCACATCGCCTACGCCAAAGTACAAGAAAAACTCGGCAACGCCAAGCTTGTCTTGCAACACTTGGAGCGCGCCGTCACCCTAGAGCCAAGTATTCAGAGCATCAACATTTTAGCCGATTCGTACGATCGCAACGGCCAGAAAGAGAAAGCCGCTGCTATTCGCGACAAAATCAATCGCGCCATGTCGCGCGGACAGCATGTCGACCGCCGCGTCAAGCAGCCAGCTGGCGCCATCTCTCCGCAATAAAACACTTGCCAAGGTTATGCAAATACGCTACACTGTTAGGTGTGCTTTCGGGTCGTACCTTTCAATTTATGCCGACTTAGCTCAGCTGGCTAGAGCAGCTGTTTTGTAAACAGCAGGTCCTCGGTTCGAGTCCGAGAGTCGGCTCCATAATTTATGCCGGAGTCGTCTAGTGGCAATGACAGGAGACTGTAAATCTCCCGCTTTTTAGCTTCGTAGGTTCGAGTCCTACCTCCGGTACCATGCGTAGAATTTTAGGCCGTCCGCTACTCGCGGGCGGTTTTTTATTGACTTTATACAGTGTATATGCTATAATATATAGTATGTACGAGTTTATTAAGCAGTCGCTGGGCGATTGGAATCGCCAAAGAGACCAACGCCGCAAATTACAGCAAGCTTATCTAACAGTAGTTTTCATTGGGCTGGTTCTAGCTGGATTGCTGACGCTCCTAAATGTACCACAAAGCCGCTTGGCCGCGATGATTGCTGCCGGATTCGCAGTAGTTTACTTGGTAAACGGCATCGCCTGGGCACTATTGGAAGCGTTCGTAGCGCCGAACCTGCCAAAACCCAAATCGACGACCAACAAGAAGACCCGCCGCCAGAAGTAGCTTGCCTCGACCGCGGCAAATATGTTAGAATTAGTAGGCTTTGCAAAGGAATATTTGCTAAGCACAAGCATAAGCGACGTTCGTGTAGCAGCGCCGTAGTAGCCCCGTATGAAGCATAAGTATGCATAGAATGCGTGCGCAACGATAATATGCCGCGATAGCTCAGTTGGTAGAGCGCATCCATGGTAAGGATGAGGTCTCGGGTTCAAGCCCCGATCGTGGCTCCAAATTAGACCCCAAAATTTGACGGTGTTGCCGTCTTTTTTGTTTATTTGTCATTGTTTATCGTCGGCAAAATCACCGTGATTAGTTCGTCGGTTTGTTGTTCTTTCTTTTTCTGCTCGTCCTGGTCGCTTATACTGCGTGCAGATTCCACCGGCTTACGTCTGCCGGCGATTACGAGCAGCGTTATTATCACTAACACAATTGCTGCTATTTCCATTGGTGCTAGTATTATATCATTTTCATAACTGTGAAGTTATCGTAAATGCATAGCGTTATCTGTGTACTCAATAATTCCGCCTAAGAGCAGTTTAATTGGTTTTATTTTGGAGGTTTGTTAGAATAGACTTTAGAAGGTTCGAAAGAGTCGCTCTGTTTTGATATTTTTCAATTGCGCAATGATTATTAGGACTCCAGTTTCATCCAATCAAGACTTGATCCCAGATATTTTTCTAGCGGGAGAGGTGATGTATAGTCCAGACTGATAGAAAGAAGCGCTTAAAATCGAGGAATTGTAAATATGTACGATCGTATTAAAGCTCAACTGATAGACCTCGCCCAAGGCAACGAATCCTACGCCGCCTTTAACCGGCGCATCGTCAACACTAAGATGCCGGTCATCGGCGTGCGCGTGCCGGATTTGCGGCGGCTAGCGAAGGAGCTGGCTGGCGAGATGTCGGCAGCGGATATCAGCCGGCTGCTGGCGGCACCGAGCAATCTCTACGAGTATGTTTTGTTGTGCGGTTTGTTGATTAACCGCGCTAAAATCAGCGACGAGGAGGCGATTAGGCTGACTCGGCAATACTTACCATGCGTTGATTCGTGGGCGCACATTGATGTGTTTGTCGAGAAAAAGCGACGCTTTGCTGGCGAAGTGTGGTGGGATTTTGCACTAGAATGCTTACAGAATGAAGACGAGTTCACGGTGCGCTACGGCGTGATTTCGCTGATGACTAATTTCCTAGACGAAGCACACATCGATCAGGTTTTCGCAGTGCTGCTAAACGTTAAACACGACGGTTATTACGTCAAAATGGCATTGGCCTGGCTGTACGCGACGGCGGCAGTACACTTTTTTGAGCTAACGCTGGCGGAATTAGAAAACGAGCATATCGACACTTGGACGCGCAACAAAGCTTACCAAAAAATGCGCGAATCGCGACGCTTTACACCCGAGCAGCAAGCGGTTATTTCAAAGAAGAAAGGACGCAACCTTGAGTAAAAAACAGACGACAACAGCAAAACGTATTCTAATCTACGGCGATTCAAACGTCTGGGGCGCTAACTTTGCTAGCAAACGTATCCGCTACAGTGATCGTTGGGTTAACCGCCTCGGCCGAGCTTTGCGCGGTAGAGCACAGGTCACTGCCGACGGCGTCCGCGGCAGAGTTGCTGGCGATTTCCGCACCGATAAGCCGCATAAGAATGGCTTGTCAACATTTACGACAGCTCTACAAAAGGCCGATAACTTCGACTTAATCATTATCGCCCTCGGCACCAACGACCTGCAACAGCGTTTCGCGCGAACACCTGAGGACATTGTTCGTGACTTATTAGAATATCGCAATCTTGCTGGCAAGACTCCAATTATCTACATTTTGCCGCCGTGTTTTGACACTAGCGACAATTCGGGGTATGAGTTTACCGACGCGTCCGAACAGCTTCGCCAAAAACTGCTGCAGCGCAAAAAAGAACTTGGCAATTATATTGAGCTGCCTAAATTACCGCTATCAGACGGCTTGCATTTTTCACCATTAGGACACTATCAAGTTTTCAAGATAGTTAGGGAAGTGCTAAAATCGTATATATAAGCTAATCTGCGCCAACAAGATTTTGGCGGCTAAAGAGGAGACGATGAAATGAATAAGCCAATCATATCGATAGACGACATCAAGCAAGCGCTCGAATTCCGCTATGCCACCAAAGCTTTCGACTCTAGCAAGAAAATCTCGCAAGAGAACATCGAACTGCTCCTAGAAGCCGCCCGCCTAGCGCCAAGTTCGTACGGTTTTGAGCCGTGGAATATTATCGTCGTGCAGGAAGACGAACAGCTACGCGCCGATATCAAACGCTGCGCAGGCGCCAATGCTGCTCGTTTTGATGCCAGCCACATCTTGATATTTACTGCCAAAACCAGCGAAGGCTTGTTGCAAAAAGGCGGACATATCGACCATATGCTGCACGATATCAAGAAGCAAAGTTCCATCAAGGCCGCCGGCTTCAAGACTTTTTGGCGATATTGGGCTAAAAAGGATTTTGAGATACTCAATCAACCAGCAATGATTCATCAGTGGGCGGCGCGGCAGGCTTACATTGCGCTAGGCTTTGTACTGCTGGCCGCCGCTGGACGCAGGATTGACTCGTGCCCGATTGAAGGCTTTTCGATTAGCAAGCTCAGCCAAGTCTTGTCGCAGCACCAGCTGATAGATCCAAATCTAGAAAAGCCAGTAGTAATGCTGGCACTAGGTTATCGCAGCCAGCGCGAGGTGCCAGCCAAAACTCGCCGCCAGCTCGACGAAATTGTGCGTTGGCGATAATGCCGCGCTTCCTTTTTCAGGTATTATTAAACCAACGACGAACAGACTTATGCCAGCCGGTCCCGCTAGCTTAATATTTGCTAAAATAACATACATGGAAGACACGCGGAATGTAATCGATAAATTCAAAAGCCGGAGCGAGGCAGAAATTGTGAAAGAGTTGGACGCTGCGGATCATGGCTTGGTGATTGCTCTGGAGAACACCGAGCGGGATTTTAACATGGGGACGATCGTCCGGAGCGCTAATGCGTTTGGCGTGCGGCAGATTTATGTGATTGGCAGGCGGCAATGGAATAAGCGTGGCGCCATGATGACGGATAAATATTTACACGTGCATTATGTCGGTTCGACGGTGGAGTTTATCGAGTTAATGCGGGCTGAAGACAGGGCAATCATCGCGATTGACAATATCCCGGGCAGCGTCAATATGTCAGAGACGACTTTGCCAAAGCGAGCGGTGTTGGTGTTTGGTCAAGAGGGCCCAGGAATTTCCGAGGAGATGGCGCAAACGGCGGACAAAATTGTCGCCATCGAGCAATTCGGCTCAACCCGCTCCATCAATGTCGGTGCGGCAGCAACTGTGGCGATGTACTGCTGGCTGCAACAACATGTTTTGAGATGAGTGGCACAGTACCAAGCCGCACTAAAACAATTCTTTCTGCAAATTTACGCTAGAAAATTATGCGTCAGCGATAATAACATATCTAGCTTGAAATTGCTGCACCAATCTGTTATACTTGATTACTGAAGTTTTATAACAACATTAAAGGGAAGTTATGGCAAAGAAGAATAATACTAAGCGCAAGACTATTGCACTCGTCAGCCAACTAAGCAACCACCGCACTTATGTTACGAGCAAAAACACGGCAAATACGCCAAATAAAATAACTCTGAGTAAATACGACCCAAAACTGCGTAAGCATGTCAAATACGTCGAGAATACCAAAAAATCACTCGGCCGTAACGAAGTTAAACCGCGCAAAGGCTAAAATTAGCAGCCTTTCTAGGCAAGCCAGCGGCCCTCTAGCGAGGGCTGTTTTGCTGTACGGCGGTATCAATTACCTCGGCTAGCCACAATGCGTTCGAGACTAGCTTTTCGATTTGCGCCTCGGTTGGACGCTCGTTTTCGGTGTATAGATATACGGTGTTGTGCTCGATTTCGATATTAATTTTGTCGAAATGCGAAACTATCACTTCGGCAGCCTGCGGCGATATAATTGATTCAATCTCTATAGCCCGAGTAGCAGCACCATAAATATTATATTTATTAAGAAAAGCCTGCAGGTAGCGCGCTGTAGCCCCCAAAATTAGCGGCTGTAGAGCACTGTACGACGCTTGATAAATCGGATCTGTCCGTTTCATGCCAATATAAATGTGTGGCAGCGGACGTTCAGTGTGTAAATCGACAGTAGCGATTAGCCAATGGCAACGTTGATTCTTATACTTGTGCGACTGACCCTGGCGGACGCGAATAGTGTCGCGCCGCTGCAGAACTGTCGTATCGTAGCCGCGAATTGTACCTATGCAAAGATAATCATCGATATGCGTGTGCGAAACCGTATGGCCGCGCACCAAGCGATGGTCGTCGTCATGCTGATTAGCGTAACCAAAATATACCAAGCCGGCGCGATCTGCGAAGCGGCGCATTGCTTGGCGCGTAGCGCGAGTCTTAGCAATATGCCGCGGCGTAAGCCGGCGAAGAGCTCTAGATGCTTTCAATTTTGTTCTCGAACTGACTCCCACCCTGTTATCCTCATCTTTTTATTGTGTCAAGAATCGTCGATATAAATTCAGCCTGGCTCCAACAAAGCGGCGCGACTGAGCGCTCGCTCCCCGAGACCGGGTCAATCTGCTCGGATAAAACACCAGTCGGCCAAGCTTGACTAGATACCCACGATATTATCCGCTGCGCCGAATTTTCGTCGCCGCACTCCAAATAATACTGAGCTAGCCACAACGAAACAATAAACCACCAGTTACTCGGAGCATCTGGAGCGCTGCGGTAATAGGCGTCATCCTCGTAGCGCGGCAGACCTGGCGCTTCCAGCTTGAAATGAAAGCGGTCGAGAGCTGTTTGTATGGCTTGATGCAAATCTTCTTGATTATCGTATAGGCCATAAATAAAAGCACCATAAACAGCCGACATATCAAGCGTATCATCGGGCGTGTAAGTGCCGTTTTTGTTGCGGCGCAAACCTTTGCGGAAAGCTTTCTGATGGGGATCGTACAAGCGTTTTTGCGCGGACTGCTTGATGTCCTCGGCAACCGTCCGCCAAGCGACAGCTCCAACCTCGTCTCGACGCTGATCAGCCAGATTAGCCGCCGCGAACAGTGCCGCCTGAACGATCGCTGTCGTGTACGTCGTCACCATGAAATGTTCTTCCCAGAGATCATAACTTGGTTTTGGCAAGTGCGTCCGATTATCAACATAGCTAGCCAGAAAATTCGCCATCGGTACTACCATCGACGTATAGAACCGCTGCAGCAGCGTGTCGTCGCCAGTCTTATTATAAAATTGACAGAATAAGAACAGCACCGAAGCCGTCTCGTCCTCTTGAATTGGCGCCGAGACAGTGCCATCTGGGTGTACGTACGAATGCCAGCTACTACCCAGAGCTCCGTCGGCACGGTATTTATGTGATAGATAACCTTTCGGACTTAACGCCCGGCGGCAAAAATCAAAGAAATTGTAGGCTTCCTCGGTATAGCCCATGCGAATTAACGGCCAGAGAACATACACGCTATCACGCGGCCAACAGTACGCGTAAGCATCGCGCTGATAATTAAGCGCCTCGCCATCGCTGCTAGCAATAACAGCACCGCGCTTATCAATATGCGCCTTGAGAAGCATCGTACTATTGATAAACGCCTGGCGATACTCTGGTTTGACACGCTGCGCTACTTTCTTCGCCGGACGCAGCCACAGCCGCCACCATTTAGCAGTAGCTTCAAAGCGCTTATGGATTGTTTGCGAAATAATATTTTTGTGTATGTAAAGTACTTCGCGCAAGGAAGTACCAGTGGCCAGCCAATAGTTTACCCGCGCCGAACCGTGGCCGGACAACTCTAATTTGAAGCGGATCGTCGAGTCGACGCGACCATGCTCGGCAGTCGAATTCGATAGCTCGCCATCATCAGCATCGCGATAAGTACCTTCGCGGCCCTCGCGGCCAAATACACCAACTGCATACTGGTCAAAGAACTTACCGCCGTCAACTTGGCCCGACGCTGCAAAGACTCGGCGTCCACGGTAATGAATGACAGCGTTATCGTCTGGCAACACTTGAACGGTATCAGTGCTGCTACCAGAATCGCCAATGATGAAAGCTTGATGCATAAATAACCGAACATCGCGCGTTTCAGGCCGCAAATTAACCACATGAATCGTCCGCAGAAGCACGTTAAAATCTGTATCGACCGCGTCGTCGAACTCTAACATAATGCCAATTTGTTCATTCACAGCCACGATATGGCCGATCAGCGCCTCGTGGTGATAACTAAATTTGCATGACCAGCCATCGTCGCTCAGCCACGATACGCGGCCATCCGCCCAAACACCGACACGATGCCGAGTATTACCGCCAATCGTATGGTTTTCTAAACCAACGTAAGGGAAATAAACATCGCTAACCTCGCCATGACGACTCAGCCCAACTTGCAATTCGTTATTGCTAAGAATTATCGGTCGCGCCATCAATACCCCGCAATATTATGTTCATGCAATCGATAGCGCACATCGCGCAGCGCATTCATGAAATACAAGAACGCGTCGTACGGCGAATCATACGGACTAAAATACGCATGTACGTCGCCGTCATTAAAGTACTTAGTACACATGTAGTACGGATGGTCGCTGGTCGTCAACTGCCGCCAGTCAGCAATCAAGCCAAGATCACCCGAACCAAGCACATCCTTTTCCATAGCGTAGAGATCGCGCATTGCTTCGTGCTGCATACTATTGCCTAGCCACGCTGACAAGTCGCGCTCGGTATCAGCCCAAGTAGTCGTCTGCGGGCAGTCAATCTCGTCGTGCGCTTCTAGCGCTTGACAGGCGCCGCTAATCGTGTAGAAAGTATGGTTGTAACGCCCCAGCCAACGCTCAACAAAGTCAGCAAAGAACTCGAAAATGCCTGTGTCCGCCCAAATATTTTCACCAAAAGTCTCGAAATCCATAAACAAGTTAATTATTTCGCCGTCGTGGCCCATGCTTGCGTCAACCCAATCGACATAGGTCGGGGAAGTCAGCGGATACGATTCCCAGTCGCGATTGCTAAAGCGAAAAGCGATATCATCGCTCAAACGGTAATTTTTCAACAATAGTTTGACATTTTTCGTGCCAGCTGGCCGGTACATATAATTAGCGTTGCGCCAACCGAGAACCTTATCCCAGCCCTCGGCGATGATACCTTTATAGCCTTGCTGGTCGGCCCATTCGGCTAGCTCGTTATTGTAACTCAGCTCGGTGTTGCGAAAAGCGGTGATTTCGACGCCAAACAAGTCGCGAATCTTCTGGCGATGAATATCAACTTGCCGCTGAAATTCATCGCGGCTATAGAAAAACGCCAAGCTATGGTAATAAGTTTCGCCGACGATCTCGACGCGGCCAGTTGCGATAATATCGCGCAGCAAATCGATCACGTCTGGCGCCCAGCGCTCGGCCTGGTCTAGCAATGTGCCAGTCACCGATAGCGACACGCAAAAATCTGGATACGCAGCCAGTAATTTGCGCAGCAATGCCAGCATCGGTCGGTACGACTTATCAGCAACCTTCTCAAAAATAAAGCGATTACTGCGATACTTATCAGCGAAATTGTCAAAATAATCATGCTTGAGTGCAATATCGAACACCGAATATTCGCGAACCCGCCACGGCTGATGCATGTGCAGATACAAAACCACTCCGCGTTTTTTGCTCATCATTTGGCTCCTTTCTGAGTGCGGCTATAAATTGATAAGCACTTGCTAGCGACGTCGTCCCAGCTGATACGAGCATATTCCGATTTGATGCCGCGCTTCATATCGTTTAGCAATTGCGGCGATTTAGCCAAGGCCACTAGCTGATCAGCCAACTTATGCGTATCCCAAAAATCATAACGAAAAACTGTATCAAGAACTTCGCCAACACCAGATTGATTGGTCACGATTAGCGCTGTATCATAATGTGCCGCCTCGAGCGCAGCCAAGCCAAACGGCTCGCTAACCGAACTCATCACGAATACATCCGACACGCGATAAGCGTCGCGCCACTGCTTGCCGCGGACAAAACCTGTGAAATATACTTTATCAGCAATCCCATGGTCAGCAGCAATCCGAATCAGCTCGTCGCGCTGCTCGCCGTCGCCAGCCAGCAAAAAGGCAAAGCAGTCGTGCTGCTGGCAAGCCTTGGCAAAACCGCGCATCAGCTGCACCAGGCCCTTCTGCGCCGTAAAGCGCGTCACCGTAGATACCACCGTATGGCCTTCGTCCTTAAGTAATTCTAAGTACTTGTAAGTCCGCCGGTCATAGTCGTAGTTAATCAGCGAGCTGGCATCAATTGCGTTGTGTACGACCTCAATTTTGTCAGCTGGAATATGGTATTTATGAACGATAATTCCCTTAGTAATATTGCTAACAGCAATGATTCGGTCAGCCATCATTAGACCGTTATATTCAATCTCGTGAATGACAGGGTTGCCAAATTCGCTAGCACCAGCGCGGTCAAATTCCGTAGCGTGAACATGAACGATTAGCGGCGCGTCGGTTAATTGTTTGGCGCGCATGCCAGCTTCCATCGTTAGCCAATCGTGGACATGGATAGCATCCGGCTTGTCAATCCGATCGACTAGCTGCTCGACATAGCCGACATATTGCTTTTGCACGCCCCGCATGGTCGTCAAATCACCAGCCGGGACGTCATCGAGATTACGTGCCGTCACTGCGCCGCCGCCATAAGAATTCAACGCCTTATCGCCATGAAATGGCGGCAGCTCGGTCGCCGAGTAAATATTCAAGAAATCAATATCATCGTACTTTGCAGTGTAGGGGAGCACGAAATCAATTGACGCGCCCCGCTGAGCAAGCGCCTTAGACAAGTGATAACACGCAACACCGAGACCTCCGCTGTTGTGCGGCGGGAGTTCCCACCCTAACATTAATATCTTCATAAAAATTCTACTCGGTCATGCTCGGTCATGCCGTAGCCTAACCATTCCCTTATGTTGTTCATTTAACAGTATAGCGCTTTTTTGCTTATGATTGCAACAAAAATAAGCATTTTGTAAAATTTTGTGAAAAATTATCGTGAAAACATATAGATTTTTTGCAGCAAACGGTGCATGATAGTAAGCATGGATAGCGCAATATCAACTTCGGTAATTAACGATCTAAAGAGCTTGCTAGTATCGCCGAATGCTTTTCGCTCGCTGCTAGTACTTGTTTTGTCGATGATTGCTGCTTATTGGTTAAGTAAGTTCCTAGCGCGCGGCTTGATTTTTATAGCACAACGTATCGGCCGCCGCAGCGACAATGAATCAGACGAAGCGCGCGTCACTCGGTTGCGGCAAACCGAAACATACCTGAGCGTGTCTATTGCCATCATTCGCGCATTAGTGGTAGTGTCTGTCGGCTATATCGCTTGGCGAGTTCTCAGCCCAACCGCCGCCAAATCTAGTACTTCCGGCGGGCTGGCTGCTATCGGTGCTGGTGCTATGTTTGCTTTGGTGGCTGGACAAACCATCGGTATTGTACTGCGCGACCTGACTGCCGGCGCGATTATGATTTCAGAAAACTGGTACAAGATAGGCGATTTCGTCAAGCTCGATCCATTCACGGACTTGAGCGGCGTTGTCGAGCGCTTCACGCTGACCTCGACGCGTATTCGCGCTCTCAATGGCGAAGTCATCACCGTTCACAACCAAAACATCACTGGCGCCCGCGTCACGCCGCATGGTGTACGCACCATCGCTGTTGATATTTTCGTTCGCGACAAGCGAGCCGGCGTCGCTGCTATCCGCCGAATTATCGCTGCCATTCCAAAGGGTACGATGATGCTAGCGCACCCATTGCGAATTACCAATATCGATAAATGGGGCGACGAGCGCTGGCGTATTACTGTCACCGGGCAAACTCCGCCGGGGCGGGAATGGCTAATTGATAAATTTTTCGTCGAAGCTGTTGCTAGCCTCGACGACGACAAAGAAAAATCCGAACGCTTACTGTCGCTGCCGCCGATTCCGCATGCTGCTGATGAAACCGCTAACCGCCGCTTCAAGCGTGCCGTCCGCGTCAAAAAAGATCAGCCTAAAGATATCGCCATTGATGATATCTAAAAAGCATTTCGCTATGCTATAATAGGAAAGCGTAAAGGGGCATAGTACAACGGCTAGTATAACGGTCTCCAAAACCGTAGATTGAGGTTCGATTCCTCATGCCCCTGCCACAAACCACATAAGTGCATAATTGCAGTTTTAAGTTCCATTACCTATAATAATTTTATGAATCCTAGTTCTATCTCTCATCCGCACGCTATCATGATGGTTGGCTTGCCAGGCAGCGGCAAAACATTTTTCGCGCAGCAATTTTCTGAGATGTTTAATGCACCGTTTGTTGATTCGCAATTTATTAGCGAGCACAGCCTAGATAGCAATGCCAGCGAGGAGGTTTGCCAGCGATTTTTGGCCGAGATAGCACGCACCAAGCAAACTTTTATTTATGAAGACAGCAATTTAAGCCGCGTCCGCCGCGCCGAATTTGCGCGCTGGGCCAAGGGACATGGTTATAAGCCGCTTATTATTTGGGTGCAGACCGATGAAGCAACTTGCCGGCGCCGTATTCAAAAAGGCCACTCGCTAGATACTATAAACTTTGATGCCGCCGTCAAGAGTTTCACCGAACCAAACGCCATCGAGAAACCAGTCGTTATCAGCGGCAAACACACATACAAAACCCAAGCGCGCACCGTATTAGCCCGTCTCGGCGATAGCAATCGTCCTAGCCGGCCAATGACTAGCTTAGCCAGGCAGCGACCAGAAGTTCGCCGCCGCGGCATCAGTATCCAATAATAATATGCCTGCCAAATTTCAAACTATCGACGATCCGGAGTTCGGCGAGATTGTTATCATGCGCCGCGCTACTCGCTACACCCGCATCAAGCTCGGCACCGACGGGCGCTTTGTCGTTACTAGCGGCCGGCTGGTACCGCTGGCGTTTATTCGCTCGTTTATTGAACGGTCGCGCGAAGACTTGCGCAAAATAGCCAAAGATTCGTCCATCGCCCAGCCGTATCGCGACGGGCAGCTCATCGGCAAAACCCATCAATTAGCTATCGTACCGACACAGATGATCAAACAGCCGGAAATTCGTACCATGCGCGGCAAGCTTCTAGTCAAGCTGCCGCCCGAATTTTCACTCGAAGATCAAGATGTTCAGCAGCAAATCCGCGACGAAGCAATCAAGATCCTGCGCCGCGATGCCAAAAAATACTTACCGCCGCTACTAGAAGAATTAGCTGGCACTCATGGTTTCGCTTACCAGCGCGTTCGCTTCAGCCACGCTGGCAGCCGATGGGGCAGCTGCAGCTCCAACGGAACTATTAGCCTCAATATTGCTTTGATGAAACTACCCGATGAATTGATTCGGTATGTATTGATTCACGAGCTCTGCCACACTCGCCATATGAATCACTCCGCAGCCTTTTGGCGCGAAGTTGAACGCTACGATCCGCACTACCGCCTCCACCGGCAGCAGCTCAAGCGCCAAACTCCAATCGTCTAAGTCTTTTCATAAATTGCCTTTACGGTTATACTAATAATAGCTATGGGTGGCCAAGTCAAAGACTATATAAACATCGATCCATCGACGCATCGCATGAAAATTATTCGCTGGATAGCGCTTTTGATTCCGCTGCTATTAGTGGCGTACAGCGTCTTCATGCAATTCTCGCCGCTCGGCAAGCCAACGGCAGTGAATATGTACGCTTTTTATACGGTTAATATCTGTTGGGTCATCATCGGCTTTTGGCAATTTTTCACGGTGCGGCAGCATACTGGCTACATTATCGGACTCATTAGTTATCATATTCTAGCGTTAGTCTATGTGCTGACAGTTTCAGGTTTTGATATGCCGCTGATTTACACCTGGTCTGCGCTGTTGCTAGCCAGCTCTGTTTACCTGGGCCAGTCTGGCATTAATATTAGTATTGCGACATTGTTTGCGGCTGCCTCGGGCAGTGTTATTATTCATGCTAGCGACGACAAACAAGTTGTGTCTATCGTCATCCACTTTTTGGGTACGCTCATCATCAGCTACATGGTCAAGATGGTCATTTCAGCCCAGGCGATTGATCAAGCCGAACTCTTGCGCAGCCAAACCGCCGAGCGTCTGCAGCGCGATCGCATAGTTACTATCGTCAACAACCTCTCTGACGCTATTATTAGCACCGATAGAAACGGCATCATTTCGCTATACAACGCCTCGGCGCTAAACCTATTTGATACTAATACCGATCTCGCTGGCAAATGTATTGACGATTTTATTTCGATCATTGACAAGAATAAACAGCCATTCAAGTTCGCTGACAAGCTGCATTCCGCCAAAACTACGCAATACCGCGACGATCTAACTGCCAGAATATCCAACGAAAGCATTCGCCTCGGCGCAACATACTCGCCAATTCGTAGCACCAACAGTGTCAGTGACGATGGCTATGTGATCATCTTGCGCGATATCACCAAGCAAAAATCTCTCGACGACGAGCGCGACGAGTTTATTTCGGTTGTCAGCCACGAGCTACGCACCCCGATTACTATCGCCGAAGGATCACTAAGTAATGTCTCACTGATGATCAAGCGTCCCGACATTCCAAAAGAAAGATTAATCAATAGCATCAGCACTGCCCACGAGCAAATTATATTTCTAGCTAGAATGGTCAACGATCTCTCAACCTTGAGCCGTGCTGAACGCGGTGTAGCCGATGAGCCAGAGAATATCGACGTTCAGGCATTAATCAATGAGCTATACGCTGAATATGCGCCACAAGCTGCCGACAAATCACTAACCTTTGACATTGACATTGCGCCGCAAGTCGGCCAGGTTAATCAAAGCCGCCTTTACCTAAAAGAGGTCTTGCAAAACTTCATCAACAATGCCATACGCTACACCGAAAAGGGCGGTGTCACTATCATCGTCAAGCCCGGCGAAAACGACACCATCAATTTTGCAATCAAAGATACTGGCATTGGCATCAGCCGCAGCGACCAGGCACACTTATACCAGAAATTCTGGCGCAGCGAAGACTATCGCACCCGTGAAACCAGCGGCACTGGGCTTGGTCTTTACGTTGTCGCCAAACTAGCCCTCAAACTCAAAACCGAGATCAAACTCAAAAGCCGCCTCAATCACGGATCGACATTTAGCTTTTCGCTGCCCGCCGTGAAAAAGAATAAATCTTAACGCTTTAGAAAAGACGCGAAATCGCTTGCTATTTTCGCTCGGCAGTCGTATAATTAACTTGACAGTCTGGGACATACCAGACTATTTAATTTGGGAGGAAACACTATCGTGGTAAAATCCGCAAAAGGTAAGTCAAAGCAAAAGTCACAAAACCGCATCACTCGCATTACTGCTGGCGACAAAGCTGCAAAGCCAAAGAAGCCGAGCATCCTGGCGACCGCCAAAGAATTAGCTGGCCGCGCGCAAACCGAAAAATCTAGCACCAAAACTGCTAAGACTAGCGTCAAAACTAAAACTGCCGCCAGCAAGCCGAAGAACTCAAAAAGCCTCCGCAATCCGCTCAGCGCCATCACTGGTTATTTCCGCGGCGCCTGGCAAGAAATCAAGCAAGTCCGCTGGCCAGACCGCCGTTCGACCTGGGGTATGGTCGGCGCGCTGATCGTTTTTACCGCAGCGCTGTTTCTGGTCATTATCTTGCTAGATTACGGCTTCGCTTGGCTATTCAAACTAATCATGGGAACAAAGTAGAAAGGATCTTATGGCAAAATCAAATCGTTATGACAGCTCGCGGCAATGGTATGCCATCCATACTTACAGCGGCTACGAGGAAAAAGTCGCTGAAAGCATCCGCCAGCGCGCTCAAACTATCGACATGGCTGATAAAATTTTTGACGCCATTGTGCCGAAAGAAAAGCAAGTTCAAATCAAAAATGGCAAGCGCAAAATCATCAACGCCATCATTTTTCAGGGTTACGTCTTGGTCGAGATGAAATTAACCGACGAAACTTGGTATATCGTCCGCAACACGCCAGGCGTTACCGGCTTTGTCGGCAGCGGCACCTCGCCAACTCCAGTTTCCGAAGCAGAAATTACCAAAATTAAAAAGCGCATGAACGTTGAGGATCCAAAACACCAAATCGACTTCACAGAAGGAGAAGTAGTTAATATCATCGACGGGCCCTTCAAAGGTTTTGACGGCGCCGTTAGCGAGATTGACGCTGCCAAAGGCACTCTTAAAGTCATGGTCAGCATGTTCGGCCGCGACACGCCAGTCGAGCTCGATGCTTTGCAGGTCAAAAAAGTCTAGGCCGCCAAGCAAAATTCTTATCACAGCAAGAGAGTTTGACGTCCTGAAAAACCGTACAACTCGCAGAGCTTTAGCTTGCGTAATCTCGTAAAACACGCTATACTATAGCAGTTACGCACTAAATATCAGCTTCTCAATATATTTAGTAAAGGAAAATTATGGCAAAGAAAATTATTGGTAACTTGAAGTTACGTATTCCGGCCGGCCGAGCAACTGCCGGACCTCCGGTCGGTTCAACACTTGGCCAGTGGGGCTTGAATATGATGGACTTTATCAATCCATTCAACGAAGCCACCAAAGGCATGATGGGCAAAGATGTCATCGTGCATATTCAAGTCTACGAAGACCGCACTTTCACCTGGAACTGCTTGGGTCAGCCAGTCGACGACATGATCCGCAGTGCTATCGGCATCCAAAAGGGCAGCGGCAAGCCGCACGTCGATAAAGTCGGCAAAATCACTCGCGCTCAGCTAGAAGAAATCGCCAAAACCAAGATAGATCAACTCAACGCTATTGACTTAGATGGCGCCGTCAAGGTAGTTGCTGGTACCGCTCGCAGCATGGGCGTAGAAGTTGTTGACTAACTAAATAGTTTACACACTCCGGCGCCTAGGATATAATAGGCTAAGTGTCGGGGTGTGGCGCAGCTTGGTAGCGCGCACCGTTCGGGACGGTGAGGTCGCTGGTTCAAATCCAGTCACCCCGACCATTGAGCCCGTACTCAAACCCGTGTCATGGTGAACCCGTGGCGCGGGTTTTGTTTGCCTCATACTTGCTTTGCATCACTTAGCAATGCTATAGTTGGAGGCGAGATGTATAATTGTTTTCGTTTCTTTGCCCACTCGCCGGAATGGAACACTATCCATCAAGCTGGTTTTTTAGGCTGGCTATTAACCCCAGTTAAACAAGACCCGGCAGTTGTCCAAGAGTTTCCTATATATATCCAAATCGGTCTTAAATCGTCCGATATGTATCTTGACCTGCCTGTCTGCGCAATAAATGCCATTTTGTTTCTTATGCTTTTTGGGCTGGGGTCTTACTTGGTTTCATTTGGTATGAAATACCGTTCATGGCGCACAACAGGAGCGATTCTCATCCTTGCTGGATTAGGATGGTATTTTACGCTACGCAACTACTGTGGCAACTACTATAGCGCCACGTTTATCATCAAAGTCGTATATACGCTCGTCGCTTTAGCTTTTGCTGGCGGCGGTGTTGCTATAGGAAAATATAGACGCAGCATCATTGATACTACTCGACCATCATCACGGCTTTAACCAATCAACTCACAAAGATTTCTATACCGCTGGCGCTTAGTTGTGGTAGAATAGAATTATAAATTATGAAGGGTGAATTTTTGAATAAGCATAAGTTTAGCGTGCTTGTGATTACGCTAGCTTTTTCAGCGATATTAGGTCTAGCTACCTTCACTGGGCTAGATTATTACAAAACTGCTAAAGACATCAGAGCCAAAGAGCAGGAAACCGCCGACAAGCTCGCTGCCGCCCAGCAAAAAGCCTGGGCCGAAAAAGCCGCCCTCCGCAAGAAAGTCTTAAAAGACTACAACAGCACGATCATTGTTATTAATAAAAAGCACTGCTTCGAGCCAAAAACTTGGCAGCCGAATGATTTGGCGCCTATCGAAAAGGGGATATCCTTGCGCAAAGAGGCCGCTGCCCAATACAACGCCATGAAAGCCGCTGCCACGCAAGCAAAAATGCCGTTAGCCTCGACTAGCGGCTACCGATCTTACAACGACCAAGTCGAAACTTATGACTATTGGGTCAAACATAGCAACCAGAAAGAAGCTGACTCCGCTAGCGCCCGGCCAGGCTGCAGCGAGCATCAAACTGGCTTAGCCGTCGACCTCAAGGCTGACAATTGCGTCCTGCAATGCTTCGCCACTACGCCAACATACAAGTGGCTGGCCGAGCACGCCGCCGAGTACGGTTTCATCCAGCGCTATCCTGACAACGCCAAAAATATCACCGGCTATGTCGTCGAAACTTGGCACTGGCGTTACGTCGGCCGCGAAACCGCTCAAGACATGAAAAAGCGCGAGATCAAAACTCTCGAAGAATACTTCAATGTTACAGGCGGCGATTATTCAAATTAATTTTACGTAAACACACCCTAGCCCTGATATACACCAAAACAAGAGCGCGTTCAGAAAAAGTAGTCCGCTAACTGCCAATCTGAACAACCGAACCGCCAATTTTGCGCCGAAAATAATCGTCGTGGCTAACATACAAAATTGCGCCAGCGTAGCGCTCGAGCGCCGCTTCCAGCTCCTCAACTGAAGGCAAATCCAGGTGGTTGGTCGGCTCGTCCAGAATGAGCAATTGCGGCTCATTTGCTAGCATACTAATGAGCTGAAACCGAGCTTTTTGCCCGCCGCTCAAGCTAGCCAAGGGCACCGCGCCGTCGCTCTCAACAAAAAGGTAATCGCCCATCAGCTGGCGGATTTTGGTATCATTAATTTTCAGCCCGCGATCGAGATACATCTGCTCAATCGCTCGCGCCAGCGGCAAGTTCAGATAAGTCGCCGCTATCTCTTGCTCGTAAATGCCAACGCGAATTTGCGGATCGAGATAGAGAGAGCCCGCGTAAACGATTGGGGCAAATTGAACAGTATTTTGAATCAAAGCCTGAGCTAGCTGGGGCGGGACTTGAGCCGTTTTACGAAGCCGGCCAGAGGAAGCAGCGCTAGAGAACGCATTTGCCATCAACGCCCGAATCAGCGTCGTCTTGCCAGCACCATTACGTCCGCGCAATTCAATAGCTTCGCCTTCGCGCAAATTGATATTAACACCTTCAAACAAAATCCGCTCATCGAAGCCTAGCGCTAAATCGCGAGCCTCGACAAGCTTGCGCTGCGAACGCATAGCGCTGTCTCGCATATTCAAACGAATGTTGCGAGCTTTGAATTTTTGATAACGGTCCGCTACTTTATAATCCAGTTGCGCCACATTCTCTCTGTCAATCCAAAAAGTCGGCTTGTCAATTTTCTCCAGTTTCTCTAGCTCGGCCGCCGCTTGGTTCTCGCGCCGCTTGAATTGCGCAATCGTGCCGGGATCGCGGGCTTTTTCTTTCAGGCGGCGAAATTGCAGAACTTTGTCGCGCAAATTAGCAATCCGCCGTTCGGTTTGCTCATAATCCTGCATGGCATTGCCTGTCGCTGAAGCATTTTGGCGCAAATAATCATCATAATTGCCGCGATAACTCGCTGATGCGCCATCGCGCAGCTCGACAATTCGATCAACCTCGGCCAGCACATCGCGGTCATGGGTGATGATCAACATTGCTTGGCGGGCGTTTTTCATCCAATCGATAAACTGCTTCTTGGCAATATAATCCATATGATTAGTCGGCTCGTCAATCAATGCTAGATCCGCTTGCGCATGCATGATTTTCACCACCTCGACCAGGCGTTTCTGTCCGCCGCTCAAAGCCGCCAATTGGCGCTCGCCAAAACCTTCCATCTGGAAATTTTTCAGTTCCTCGGCCACCAGCTCTTCAATTCGATAAAAATCCTTCTGTCCAAAGCGCTCCAACGCCTGGCTGTACTCCTCAATCTTGCGCATATCGCTACCCATCGCTGCTGGATAAGTCGTCAAAATGTGCCGCAGCCGCGCATATTCCGGTAGCCCGCGCAAGATATATTCCAATACCGTGATATCACCCAGACCATGGTGTTCTTGCGCCGTCGCTACAATCGTGCTGCCACGCCGAAAAACAACCGATCCTCTGTAGTCGCTATCCGTCCCCGCCAACATGCCAAATAGCGTTGATTTGCCGACGCCGTTGCGGCCAACCAGCCCAACTTTCTCACCGTCATCTACACCGAACGCGACATTACTCATTAGCAACTTACTACCAAAGCTTTTCTCGGTAATGCGGATATCAGCTATCATTGAGTTATTGTATCATAAATATAGCGATAAAGCATTGAAATTATGCGTATTTTGTGATATAATTAAAAGATGGATAAAGATCCTTCCGGGAGCGAGGGAGCTGAAGTTATTGATATTGCTCCTTACATTAAAGATAGAACTCCACGAAATATAGGAGAGGTGGTTTATGCGTCGTTTTCGAGAGGAGGAGGCGAGCAGAAAGAAGAACCAGGCTCGTCTGAAAAAGCTCCAGTTTATGATATATTTAGCGGCACTACGCAAAAAGACCGCCTTAGAGAACAGCTAGACGACGCCATACAGCAAATCAAAGCTTTGCCAGAACAGCAAAAAGACGTAAATGCATATTTAGAACAGATCGATAAATTACTCGACAATATTTACCAAGATCTTGATGACGACCAAAAACTAGAATTAGCTGCGCAATTAACATACGCACTGAGCAGGTGTCACGAGAACGTTTCCCGCGTAGCGATACCTTATCCAAACCTGCTCAAAATAATCGGTGTCGCTGCAAAATTAAGGACAAACCGTCACCCTGCAGCTCAAGCTAGTCAATCAAGAGCCTTGTATATACTTAGTCTCATGCCAGGTGCACACGATTTGGAGAACGGTACCTACACACCGCCAGAACAATAAACCTGTTATAATTAACATATGTCTAAGAAATCTAGCGCTAAGACAAAAAGGTTAGCTACTCAAACGATTGTTAACCGGCGAGCGCGGTTTGATTATGAGCTTGGCGATGAAATCGTAGCAGGCCTAAGTTTAACCGGACTCGAAGTGCGAGCAGCCAGGGAAGGCCACGTCCAGCTCAAAGGCGCTTACGTCACTATTCGCGGCGGCGAGCTGTGGCTTAATAACGCCAGTTTTAGCTTGCGGCAGAACGAACGCGGCCAACCAAATGCGCGCACTGTCGATACTAGTCCGCGCAAACTGCTGGCCAGCCGGCGCCAAATCGATCAATTAGCTGCTCGCAAAAAAGAAGGCTTCACTATCGTTCCAACCAAACTGCTTACTAGCGGACGCTACATCAAATTAGTCATCGCTCTAGGCAAGGGTAAAAAACGCTACGACAAACGCCAAGCTATCAAACAGCGCGATCTAGAACGCGAACACAGCCGCATTTTGCGCAAATTTTAGCTGCGCCGAATACACCAAGTCTCGCGCCCTGAACCGCCACTATTCTTCTTCAAGTACTTGATGTGATGAAATTAAACTTTCGTATAATTCAACCATCTTTTTAGCCATCGCCGTCGAATCAAACTTCTTGGCAACGCTCAACGCGCCGCGCGACAACTCCTCGATTTTCTCTGGGTGCGCGAATAAATCATTAAATACTTTTGCGAAATCTTCGCCCTCAATACCTTTAGTCAAGACAGCGTTATTCTTAGTCAAAGCCTCGGTCATCCGTTCGTCGCAGTAAACAATCGGCAAACCGCTAGCCGCCGCCTCCAAGAAAGTCATTGGCTGGTTATCAAAATGATACGACGCCAGCGAGAACACGTCAGCTTGCTTGAGCATCGCCGCTACCTCGTCGCCCGAACGCATACCAGCGAAAATTACTCGATCGCCGACGCCCAACTCCTCAACGCGCTGCCGCAATTCCTCCTCGTACGGACCGCCGCCAACCAAGACCAGCTTGACTTTTTTATCGCGGATATGCGGCATAGCCTCAATCAAAGTTCGCTGGCGCTTCTCTGGGCTTAGCCGCGCCACCGAAATAATGAACTTTTCACCCGGACGCTTTTCAATTGGCGAATCAGCCGCCGACGCTTTTTTATAGCGCTTGGTGTCGATACCGTTCGGGAAAACGTAGCATGGCACCGTCAAGCCGCCATCTTCGATCAGCATCCGCTCAAGGTGTTTCGACGGCGCAATACAAGCATCGCACTTATTAGCAAACGCCGCCATCAGCCGCCAGCCCTGGCGCGACATGATATCTTTGATAGTACTTTTGCTCATTGAGCGCAACTGCTCGCGTGAGGCTTTCGGCAAAATCGGCCTTGTTCTCAGCACTACCGGAAACGCCGCTGTCGCCGCAATCAAGCCGGAAGTCACCATAAACGGATAATCATTAACTAATTCAACATAAAGCGTGTGAATGGTCGTCACATGCGGTATGTTCTGCCGCTTAGCCACGCTGTGCGCCAGTACGCCCATATAAAATTGCATTTGGCTATGCACGATATCGAACTGGTATTCATCTAGTTTCCTGGCTAGGCCAGGGTAAATAACCGCCATTTCACGCTTATCAAAAACATAATTCTTGGCTGATGGCAAGCGAATGACGTGATCGTCGTGGTCTTCGTAGCCTTCGCATTTTGGCGCTACCACGAAAACCTCATGCCCAAGCGATTCCAAGGCCTGTTTATAGTTCAAAGTCGATGTTGCCACGCCATGGACTGAGGGCAGGTAATCGTCAATAAAAAAAGCGATTCTCATAACTCTCCTTATTATACCACACGCGCCAACCCCAGAGACAAGAGGTAGAGCACAGCTCTTTAGCTATCCGGATAGGATTCAACTGCTTCGAACTGCAAAATATGGCCAGCTGACGGGGCGCTAATAATCTGCGTTTCAGGCAATAACTGGCGGATAATTCCAGGTGTTTTCGAAGTAATGATATTGTCTTTACCGCCCAGAATCACCGTTACGCGCCGCTGGCTATCAAGCGGCACACCTTCGACGAAAGGATTTTGCTCGTACAGCATAGTAGTCAAAATTTCAGAATCACGCAAAGTCAAATAATCCTTCTTGTAGCTCTCTGACTCACGCAGCCACTGCCAAGCTTCCTGCCGGCGGGTTTTCAACGCAAGCACAGTACGAATATTTTGGATAGGCTTGCTGTTGTAGATGTACCAACCAGGCTTTTCAGGAAAATTATTAGACAACCTTTGCAACATATTTGCAAGATGAGTAGTGTCTGGCGTCGGACAAGCCATAACAATTTTCGCCGCCGCCGGAACTCTGCCAGTGCGCAGCGCATGATAAATTATCGATGACGAAAACGAATTACTGACAATCAAATCTGGCGTTCGGCCGATTTGCGCCAGAACTTTAGTAAACCAATCGCCCAGATCTTCATAGCTTTCCAGGGACGGGCGCACCGAGCCGCCATGTCCTGGTAAATCTATCGCGTACACGGCATAGCCAAAATTAACGTACCGCTTGGCTAGCGGCATCATGTCTATTTTGCCACCAGTCACGCCGTGGAGCAGAATCGCAGTTTTATCGGCGCCAGTATTACACTCAAGCCAGCAAACTCCGTCGACTGTCTGGTCCCGGCAGCCTAATTCATCGTATAATTCTCTCAAAGTTGGAATTTCAGACATAATACCATTATACTAGTTTTATGAAAATTAGCATTATTATTCCTTGCAAGAACGAATCTGGCGTCGTCGAGAATCTCTTGGACTCGCTAGTCCGACAAACGCGCCCGGCAGACGAGGTGATCGTAGTAGACTCGAATTGCACCGACGACACCATAGCTCGAGCCAAGACATACACCAAAAAACTCCCGTTAAAAACCGCTGCCGCAACCCAAGTAGGCCCTGCGCACGCTCGCAACCGCGGTGCCAGCAAGGCAACAGGCGACATGCTCATCTTTGCGGATGCTGACTTAATCCTTCCGGAATATTTTTTGCAAAAATTTGAAAAACAAATTAACAAAAAGCACCTTCAAGTAGGCAGTTTCCTTCAGCGGATGCAGTCAAACAAATTCGGTATTCGAGCTGGAGCCTACTTAATGAATGCCTATGCGCGTCTAATGCAACATACGCCGTGGCCGATCGGCTTTGGCTGCTTGTATGCCACGCGCGAAGTTTTTGATGCATTAAATGGTTTTGACACATCCCTTTACATCATGGAGGATTATGATTTGATACTCAAAGCAAAACGAGCGAAATATAGAACTGGCATTATCAATATAGCCTACAGCACATCAGATCGCCGCTACCAAAATGACTCGTTCCAGGTGTTCAAGGGAATTTATGGCGAACTCTACCGCTACACGCACGGACTGCGCGTCACGAAGCGCATTTACGAATACGAAATGGGCGGCAAACAGAAAAAGGCAACAAAATAAGCTCGTCTAACTGTCTATTCTATCCACGATTTACAAGCCTACGAGCAAGTTTTCACGATATCGGCATACAGTTCGCGGTATTGATCAACGGTGCGTTCATAAGTATGGTTATCAATAATCCACTGGCGAGCAGCGCGGCCCATCTGGCGCCGGCGCGGCTCATCATTCAGCAATTCATCGATTTTATGCGCTAGATCGTTGACGTCTGGATAATGGAAGCTGACTCCATTCTTGCCGCCGTCCAATAGCTCGGGCAGAGCAACCTGATCAGACACCACCACTGGCGTACCGCAAGCCAGCGCTTCTAGCGCCGCAATACATTGCAGCTCGGCAGGACTAGCCATCGCGAGTATATCTGCTCGCCGCAATAAAGCGCGCTTTTCCTCGTCGCTAACAAAACCGGTAAAAATACAGCGATCGCCCAGACTGGCTGCTTGACTTCGCAGTTGCTTTTCTATTAAGCCTTTACCAATAATCACCAACTGCGCATCAGTTTTCAAGCGTTCCATCGCGGCAATCAGCAAGTCAATCCGCTTCTCGCCGTCAAGCCGCCCAACATAGGTCACCACCGGCCGCAACGCATCAATCGCAAAACGCTGCAAGAGTTTCTCGTCAGCCTTATCTGGTGTATAGAATACCGCATTGACACCGTTAGAAACTGCTTTCATTGGTATATGAATCGCTGGCGTAGTCGCTAATGCCGCGCGTGTCGGCGCCGTCATATAGGCGGTTTGATTGACTAGCTTGCACATTTTACCTTCGACTACTCGAACAAACCAGTGGGCAATAGTTTTGTTTTTGGCATTCATCACGAGATTCAGCGCCATGGTGTGATTAGTCGTGACGATCGGAATCTGCCGCCGGTTAGCTTGCTGGACGACCGCTTTGTGCAGCCATGAAATCGGCGTCATCAGATGAATAATGTCGGGCTGGTTCTGTCGAAAGTATCGCCGCACGAATCTTTTTGGTAAGAATGCCACCCGGTTGTTGTCGCGATTAGCAATCCATTTTACTGCTGGCAACCGCAATACTTTCGCACCGTTTATTTCATCTACCTCTGTGAAATAGCTAAATAAACCGTCCGGCGAGCCAGTTAACACCGTCACCTCATCACCAGCTGCCTTCAAGCCAGCAATCAGCGTATCTAGCGCTGTCTGCACACCGCCGACACCAGGCCGATATACTTCGCTTACTACCAGGACCTTCATACCTATAAATATTAACACATCCACTAGTTGACTGCACATTTCCAGATCTAACATTCTACAAAATGAGTGAGCGGTGCTAGCAGCGAGACGGGATATCTCGCCGCTAGCACCATGTGTTACTCTCGTCGGCCTCCTCTCTTTATTCTTATCAAGAAATGTACTATGAAGTCAATAATGCCAAATAGTACAGTGATGCACACCAAAGTGGCGGCAGCAACACACCATGCCAAAGCAGGGAGTAGGCCGATAAACACAAGGATTGTTCCCACAATCCCTAGGGACTCAAAAGGACACACCTCAGTCCTCCTCTGCCCGGGCATGCGCATCCCGGAGCAGGCAATTGCGCAATGAACTATACACATAGCACAACAGCCCGCCCCGAGATGTTTTCGACGAGAGCGAGGGCCTATCAAGCCCTACTTAGACATATACCCAAAACCAGGCAGTTTTGTCAATAGCTCCGCGACGATTTTACGCTATAATAAACTATATGAAGCTATTTTCCTGGAACGTCAATGGCATCCGCGCCGTCATCAATAAGGGCGAGTTTGCCCGCTTCCTGCAAACCTACGACCCGGACATTCTATGCCTGCAAGAAACCAAGGCTGCCCGCGACCAGGTAGAAATTGATCTGCCAGAGTACCACGAGCATTTCTATTCAGCCGCCAAAAAAGGCTATTCCGGCACGGCGATTTTCTCAAAAATCCGACCATTACACTGGCGCGACGGGCTACTGCCGGCTATCATCGAGCGGTTCAATTTGACTGGCGATCAGTATGGCAACCCGGCGGACGAGGGGCGTATCATCACTGCCGAATTCGACGATTTTTGGGTGGTGACCTGCTACACGCCAAATTCGAAAGGGGATTTGAGCCGGCTGAGTCTGCGTCATGAACAATGGGATCCGGCAGTGCTGGCCTATCTGGAGGAACTGGAGCTAGTCAAGCCAGTACTATACTGCGGCGACATGAACGTGGCGCATCAAGAAATTGACCTGGCAAATCCTAAGTCTAATGTCGGCAAGCACGGCTTTACCGACGAGGAGCGAGAAGGCTTTCAGAATTACCTAGACGCTGGATTTGTCGATACCTTCCGGGCGGCTTTTCCTGAAAAGACCGAGGCTTACACCTGGTGGACGCATTGGGCCAACGCCCGGGCGCGCAATGTCGGCTGGCGGATTGACTATTGGCTGGCGTCGCGCGAAATCGCTGGGCGCGTCATCAACCCTGAGATCCATCCCGAACAAATGGGCAGCGACCACTGCCCAGTGAGCATTGAAATAATATAAATAGTAAGGTAGTCTTATGTCTCCAGAAAATAACTCGCAGCAACCACTTCAACAAACGCAATATCCGCAGCAACCGCAATATCAGCAATACCCACAGCAGTATCCGCCGCAAAACCAACCTCAATACGCTTCACCACAGCCGCAATATCAGCAGTATTCTTCGCAGAAACCAAACAAGATACTCCTAACGATTGCTCTGATCGTTTCGCCAATCGCAATACTATTCGTAATACTAATATCTATTGGCGTCATTTACGGGCTATCCGAAACATTTTCGCAAAATCCAGCAAGCTCTTTCGGACAGCTGAACTATTGCGCCGAACAAATACGCCAAATACCGGGCGTAGAGAAAGTCGACCTCAAATTATCAGACATCGTAGAGGACTTTTTTGGCAACAAAAAAGGTACTTACAAAATAACGCTTCAGCCGGATTACCCTAAAGATCAAACTGTCATCGCAGTAAAGAAAATCGCCGACGTTATCTCGCCGATCCGAGAATGGCCGCAACAAAACTTCATTGCAATAACTCAGAAGCAGGGCGACGGCGCAATCAACACCGACTCGGAAGCTAACGTGTTTTACAAAATTCCCGAAAAACTCCCGGCGCTATTCGATAAGCTTAAAGAGTCTAATTTCAAAGCCAAAATTTCAGCTAGAGTACTAGAGAAATCAGAGAAAAACAAAACAGCGAACGGACAGCGTACTCTATATTATCATTACCTTGACTGCAAAGTTGAGATGAATGCCGCCAATCTTAACAAAATCAAATCATCGTTGCCAAGCAACACGTCTATCGGCTCGTACGACAAACTTGTCTATACTTGGAATATAACCAGAAGCGGCGGAGATACAACTAAAGTCTATGCCGATGGCAGAATACTCAGCAATAACCGCTACTTGATGGAAAACATCGACATATTCGAACCTATCTTATTCGAGATTGGAGAATTAGGGTTCGGCATTGATAAAGAATCAGACGAAATCCTAGGCGAAGTTAAATTCAACAACTTGTTCAGCAGATTCGAGCCGTCGCACATCGATATTTTCGCTCAAGCCGTTAAACTAATAGCCGCAAAGAATAATCAAGGCACATTTAGAATCGATCAAGATAAAGTCCGCGGCTATCCAGAGGGGCGCGTTACGCTGCCAGATATCGCTATCAAAAACGGCATTGCAACCGTAAAAGAATACGATTTCGAGCCAAGAGATAGGTATATTATCGAAAAAATCGTCCGGCAAGCAAATGCAACTGACTCGCCAGCTTGATTAAGCCCAGTCTTTGGCAAAACGTTTTTCTTCGATCGCTACCGTTAACTCGTACAGCCGCTGCACGCCGTTCTCTAGTTGGTAATAATGTCGAATGTAAGCCAATTCTAGCACAAACAAAATTAGTGCCAGCAATCCCAGCAAACAGTTCATTGCCGGCCCCATCGCTGTGGTCGCCAAAAATGCCGCCAGGGACGCTAAAAACAGCCCAGCGAAGAAAAATGTCACCAGCAAGTGAACTAGCCGCTCGTGCTGAAATTCTTGCACGCGCGTGCGGTGATAGCGCGCCAATTCTGCCAGATCAGTTTGCGACTTGGCTGCCGCTAGGCGCTGCGATATAGTTTGATAGTGCTCGGCGATGTGTTTTTCCATAGCCTAAATTGTACGCTAGCCCGACGGCTGCGGCAAGCGCTTGAGCTGGTATATCCGCACTTTTCGCGCTACAATACATTCATGGAATTAGCATATTGGCAGCGCCAAACACCCGAACAGCCGCTCTTTCCCGATATCGAGTGGAGTAAGCCCGAACAGCGCTCGCGAGCGGGAAAACTTGGCATCATTGGCGGCAACAAGCTAGGTTTTGCTGGTGTCGCCGAGGCCTACTCGACAGTGCTGGCTAGCGGAGTAGGGGAAGCTCGCGCCTTGCTGCCGGATGTCCTCAAAAACACCTTACCACGCACCATGACTGGCGTTGCTTACGCGCCTAGCAATCCTAGCGGCGGTTTAGCTCAAGAATCTATCAGTGAGCTACGAGCGCTTAGTGCGTGGAGCGACGGCTTACTGCTAATAGGCGATGCCGGGCGCAACAGCCAAACAGCGATTGTCTACAGCCAGCTGCTGCGCGACTATCAAGGCCCAGCAGTTATCACCCGAGACGCCGTAGATCTAGTACGCAACGACTCCGCTACACTAGCAGCACGCCCAAACACCGTGTTAATTTTGAGTTTCGCGCAATTGCAAAAACTCTTTCGCACGCTTTATTATCCCAAAATTTTGACTTTCAGCATGCAGCTGCTGCAGTTAGTCGAAGCTTTGCACAAATTCACCGTGACATATCCAATTACCATTACCACCTTGCACCAAGACACGCTCGTTACTGCTAGCAGCGGGAAAGTTGCGACCATGCCATGGAACGACCCGATGCGCATCTGGCGCGGCACGGTAGCGGCGCGTGCTAGCGTTTATTATATTTGGAATCCGTCGCGGCCACTTGAGGCCATCACTGCTAGTCTTCTATCCAAATAATCCAACAAAACAAATCCGCCCTGATATCTCAGAGCGGATTGTTTCTAGCTGGGGGGATTAACTAGAGGCGTTTGCGGCTAGCGATGTAAGCGCTGGCTGCTGCGGTTAGACCGCCGAGGCCGACCACCGAGGCGACTACTTCGCCGGTACCAGTCTTTGGCAATTCAACTGGATTTGATGGGGTTGGCGTTTTTGGAGTTTCCGGTGGAGTCGCTGGAGTTTCTTCACACTTGCTCATGTCAGTGGTGTACTGGCTGTCGCTTGACTCTTTGCGGGTAACTTCGACGATTTTCTTGTCAGCGATGCGGCAAACTTTCACCTTGTCGCAGTCTGCTTCATTCTTGGAATGCTTCTTGCTGTCAAACTCGGTCTCTTTGATGGTGATGATGTTACCAGTCTCGAGTTCGCAAACCTTTACCTTATTACAGTCAGCGAAATTCTTAGAGTGCTTCTTGCTGTCAAATTCTTTCTCTTTGATAGTAATGATAGTATCGGTTGAAAGGTCGCAGACTTGGATTTCCTTACAGTCGTTAATGTCTTTCGAGTGCTTCTTACTGTTGAACTCTTTTTCCTTGATAGTTACGATTTGCTTGCTAGTCAGGTCACAGACCTTGATTTCTTTACAATCGTTAATATCTTTGGAATGTTTGCTGCTGTTGAACTCAGTCTCTTTGATGGTGATGATTTTCTTGCTGGTAAGATCACAGACTTGGATATCTTTCGGTTTCCAGGTTGCATCACCCCAGACTGGGTTACCGCAATCCTTGATAATGGCTGCGATAAACTTGCCGTTTTCATCAAACCAGACGAAAGCATCAAACTGATTGTAGACAAAGCTATTCTGAGTCGTAAACTTGTAGAACGAATGTCCGCCAACCGTCTCGCGACCGTATGACGAGCCTGGGTAGCGCGTATTACGCTGAACGGTCTTGGCGTTAGTTGCTACGACTTGGCCGTCGACAACGATCCGGCCGTCCTTGTAAACGGTACCGTTTTTCATGCCTTTGCCTTCAATCATGGCATCATTTATGTTGTTCCACTGATACAGCGCTTTGATGTCGTTGCGTCCGTAGTAAACATTTTTAAGGTCTTGATGACTTGGCGTACCGCAAGTAATCACGTTAATCCATCCGTCACAGACAGATGCTTCTGATGGCTTAGCCAACCAGATTCCACCAGCGATAGCAGCTATAACCGCGCCGACAATCGCCAGATTCTTAATTGATAGTTTCATTGATTTCCTCCCTGCGTGCATTATTCCACGCTTATGATGTCATTGTAGCATAAACTTTTAATTATGTCAACACTTTTGCATAATATTGTTACTTATGCTTTACGCCGCTACCATAACAGGGGTAAGCGCATCAAAAAAAGACGCCCACATACGTCTATCTTATGGTACCGCGGGCCGGACTTGAACCGGCACGAGCTAATGCTCAAGAGATTTTGAGTCTCTCATGTCTACCAATTCCATCACCGCGGCAGAAAAGGTACATTTTCATTGTAACAGACCAGCGCTAACTAGTAAATAACCGCTAATTACGCTATAATTAGCATAGAAAGTATGAAGCCAGACGATCGTTCATCATTAACCGTTCCGCCCAGAGACGGAGCGCCTCATCACAGCGCACTAACCGACCAGCACCGGTCGGCAGCGGCTGATATTGTCCGCCAACAGATCAATTCGATTATTCAAAACGATCCGCATGCCACTGCTGCAACTGGCCAGCAGCCAAATTCTTCTAACGCGAAAAAGCCCAAACAGGCCGAGGAGCCCCAAAAGAACTCGCACTCGCCGCAAACAAACGCCTACCCGCAGCCATCTGGCACCATCGCTGATAGTGCGCAGTCTAACAGCGTTACGGCCGGCCCTGGCGCCGTCGACCCAGACAAAAACCCGTATACCCGCACCATGAACCAGAGCTCCACGCCTGCTGCACATGATGCTTCTTGGCAAAAATACCACACCGCCTGGCAAACATATTATCAGCAGTATTACGAGCGCTACTATGTCTCGCAGATTGACGCCACTCGCAAGTCGCTCAAAAAGCAAGCCGCTCAGCAAGCGCAAAAAAACCAAAACTCAACGCCAAACAACGGCACCGTATCGCAAGAGGAAGCCGTCAACGACCTGCGCAGTTCCATTCGCCGCAAAATCAACGATAAAGCCAAGAAGGTCCGCGGCAGCCGCCATTTTATGCCGATTATGGCAGCTTGCGCGGTGATGATTATTTTTCTATTTTTGCAGTATAACCGCGTTTTGTTCGCCTACGTCGAAGCATATGTCTCGCCAGGCGCCGCTGACCCCGAATCAATTATCGTCTCGCCAAATACCACCAAAGTCGCCACCAACGAGTCGCGGCTGCTTATCCCGAAGATTGCCGTCGATGTGCCGATTATTTGGGATGCTAATGCCGCCGACACCAACTCGCTCAATAAGGCCATGGACAAAGGCATCGTTTGGTTCAACATCCAAGGCGCCAACGCTAAGCCTGGCGAAAAAGGCAATTTCGTCGTTTCTGGCCATTCTTCTAACGACTGGACTGACAGCGGCAATTATAAATTTATTTTTGCTCGGCTAGAGAAGATGGCCGCTGGCGATGTGGTTTACGCCAACTACAACGGCACGCGCTATACTTACAAAATTACCGGCACCAAGGTGGTTAAGCCAACCGACGTCGCGTCACTGCAAATCGGCAACGATAAGCCGTACATTACGCTAATCACTTGTACGCCGCTAGGCACAGCGCAGAACCGCCTACTAGTTTTTGGCGAGCAAATCAGCCCGAATCCAAACGAAGCCAAAACTGCCGAGCAAAACAGCAATACCGCCACCTCGACCAAGAAAATGCCAGCCAACTCGCCGACATTCTTGCAACGAATATTTGGCATCGGTAATTAGCGAACTTAGCTTAGTCGTACATCTTAATGTAAGAAGCAGTAATTTTGCCCGAAGCGTGTTTGCGGAAATAATACAGAAAACGGTTATTCGACGATTGCATTGCCGCCGAGCCAACTGCATCGGTCGCCATGGTGTGCATATTAGTACCGTCATAATCGCCGAACTCAAAAGTGCCGCCAGACACCCGCATAATATGCGAATTATCCAGCCAAGCGATTTCACTCGTAGCGGTAGTCTTCATCGAGATGTTAGCAATCGACCGCAGCTCTAAATTATAAGTCACCAAGCTAGCCCCAGCCTGCGCATAAACATACAGATGCTCGTTGGGCGAGAAGCCTGCATACGAAACGTCGGTGGCTAACGGCAGCGTCGCTAGCAACTCTTGCTGCAGTTCGTCTGTCGAATCGCTTGCTGGTAATTTTACCTTCTTGACAGCAACCATTTTGCCGTGAGTAATGAGCGCAAAATTATCATAATAATACTCCTCAATCGCTAGATTAAGACTGCGCCCGGACATATCCTTGAAAGTTTGCAAGGCCCGCGGCTTTGATGCGCCTTTCGACAAATAGCCAATCGTCCGCTCGCCGCTATTATTCGGCTTGGTAGTGTAGCTAATCCAACCGTTTCTAGAAACATGAAAATCACTAGCATCGCTAATTAGCGGACCCGACAACGTTTTATCCGACAGTCTAATCCGGCGAACATCGCTGTCGGCCGTCAACACATACACATTCTGCGAATCGCTTTTATCGAAAGCTAATTTACTGATTTGCACACCGATATCGCGGGTGATGTTTTGCGCCTTGCCATCGAGGTCAACGATAAGATATTCTTTTGAATCATCAAAAGAGTGGCTGATTAACACTCGTTTGCTGTCCTTGCTCCACGATTCAATTGCAAAACTGTGATTAGCGCCGTCGGCCGTGTAACTATCAGCAGGTAGAACACGCTGCTTATGTTCGATCCGGTCGTTATCAACTTTGAGAAAATCAACCGCTGGCTGCTGCTTGTTTTGGATGACCGCAAAACGCGATTTATCAGGCGCTGCCGCTGCGCTGTCGAGGCTAGCGAGTTCCATCGCGTCTTTAGCCTCAATGCTCGTCGGCACTAGCTTGACGTAATTTAACCAAAGGATTGAGCCAGCCTTGACGTTAACTTGTTTTTGCCAGGGCACAAAGCCGTCTTTCGATACCGTTACCGTGTGCTGCCCGGCAGTCGCTACAATACGCGTCGCCGTCCGGTTGGCAAGGGTGGCGGCATCTATCTGAATCGTTGCGCCATCAGGCCGCGAGTCAAACTGCATCATGCCGCCTTGTCTAACCGTGCCTTGATCAAAGTCTAAACGATAGCCTTGTACTAGCATCAAACAAACCACTGCCAACGCTAGAACTGCCAGGGTCATCACAGCATAAGTAAAGGTTAATTTAATACGCTGCTTGCGCCGATTTTTTTGCTGATTCATAGTACGTATTATACCACTTGCTATTGTGTGTAATAGCAAATTAGGCTATGATAATAGTTAAGCACGAGTAGTATCGCAAACATAGGTAAGGGAAATGACAAACAACAACATAACCATCAAGGGTAATGTCTACGACGCCGAAACTGGCAATATTCTCGACGCCCAGCGATCGGCACGCACGCCGGCAGCCGCGGCTAGCAATTTTCATAGCGGCACCCAAAAATCCCACACCTTGCAGCGCAAATATATCAAGAAACAACCGCGCACCATTGATTCAGTAGCGCCAGTGCGAGCAACCACCCCAGCGGGTATTAAAGAAAATTCTGCCTCTCGCAGTCCGCAGCTCTTAGCGGCCGAGCGCAGTACGCTGCCGCAAATTATTCGCCGCAGCAAGAGAACTCGCCACGTCCAAGACATCCGCCGATCGTCTAACATTGCGCATTTTGCCAAAGTTACAACTGCTACCAAGCCGCCCGTCAAGCGTCCAGCCACCCCAGAAACACCAGACATAGCGCCTACCGCCAATCAGCTTGAGCAGACTGCTCGCCAGCGGCAGGCAATCATCAAGCAGCAGCAAACGCGCAGCGTCTTGCCATCGCAAGTTATCAAGCAGCAAGTCATTCAGGAAGCTACCGACAAGATGTTGACGCGCCAACAGCGCAAAGAAGTCAAGCCAGCAAAAAATACTTCGCTTTGGCGCCGCCTGGTTAGCGTTGGCAGCACAGCTATAGCTGTCCTACTGCTAGGCGCCTACTTCACATATATCAATATGCCCGCTTTGAGCACCCGTATAGCCGCCTCGCAGGCTGGTATTAACGCTTCTTATCCGAATTACCAGCCGTCTGGCTATAGCCTCAACGGTCCAGTTGCTTACCAGCAGGGCAGCGTAATCATGAAGTTTGCCGCTAACGGCAGCAACGAGAATTTCACCTTAGCGCAAACTCGCTCCGAATGGGATTCATCGGCCGTGCTCGAAAATTACATCAAGCCGAAATCTCATGATAAGTACACCACGACCGCCGCCAATGGCCTAACCATCTATTCATATGGTACTCATGCCGCTTGGGTTAATGCTGGTATTCTTTACACTGTCGACGGCAACGCCGAGCTAGCACCAGAACAAATCCAAAAGATAGCCGCCAGTTTGTAATTTATGCATATTTGTGGTATAATATAAGGATAGTCCTTGTTTTTGGCGATATGGGTATAATTATTGACTTTTGCACCTGCCGGGTGCTTTTTGCTATAATTAGGCCATGGGCGACGACAAAAATTACACCAACGTCATTCTTGAAGAAATCCGTTCGCAGATGAGCGCGGTATTAGAGATTGTATCAAACCAACCAACACGCGAGGAATTCAATAATTTACGCGAGGAGTTCGATAGCCTCAAGACCGACGTCAGAACCATCAAACGAGCTGTCGTTGATAACGACAAAACCACTCGGCACGAGCTAGAATTACTTGACCGGCGCGTCACCAAACTAGAAGAGAGCGCCTCATGACCACGCGTACTCGCTTCGCGCCTAGCCCAACCGGCTACATGCACGTCGGCGGTATGCGTACCGCGCTATTCGCTTGGCTTATTGCTCGGCAGTCAAATGGAAAATTCATCCTGCGCATAGAAGATACCGACCAAAAAAGGGAAGTATCTGGCAGCGTAGCGCATATTTATGAATGCCTAGAATGGCTCGACCTTATACCAGACGAAGGTCCCAGCAATTTTGGCGGTGAATTTGGACCGTACAAGCAGTCAGAACGGCTTGACATTTACCAGAAATATGCGCAAAAACTCATTGACGCTGGCCGCGCTTATGCCGATCCGTATACGCCGGAGCAGCTAGACGCTTTTCGCGAAGAGGCCAAAGCCCATAAAAAGCCCTTTTTGTACCGTGATTACCGCCCAGAAAACCCGCCTATTTGGGATGGCAGCCAGCCGCTGCGCTTTCGTTCAGAACCGAAAGCTTACACCTGGCACGACGAAGTTATGGGCGAAATGCACGCTGGACCAGAGGTAATTGACGATTTTATATTAGTCAAATCCGACGGCTTTCCGACGTACAACTTTGCGCACATCGTCGATGACGCCGAAATGGAAATCACCTACGTTATCCGCGGGCAAGAGTTCCTTGCCAGCACGCCCAAATACCTTAATCTCTACGATGCGCTGGATATACCTTGGCCGATATTCGCCTCAGTACCGCCGATCATGAACGAGCAGGGCAATAAGAAATTGTCCAAACGCGACGGCGCCAAAGACATCCTAGCCTACAGAGAAGAGGGCTATCTGCCAGACGCCATGCTCAATTTCCTCGCTAGCCTGGGATGGAATGACGGCACCGAGCAAGAAGTTTTCACCAGAGACGAATTGATTAAAAAATTCAGCCTGAAACGCGTCCAAAAATCAGGCGCGCGATTTGACGAAAAACGCTTGTTATGGCTTAATGGCGCTCATATACGCAATATCCCTGTCGATAGGCTCTACGAGTACATGTCGCCATGGGACGATAACCCGCAGAAAGACGGGGGACATACTGGTTTCTGGCCTAAATCCGCCTACGCTCCAAACATAACCAAGGAATACCGCATGAAAGTGCTGGCTTTGGCGCAAGACCGCCTGAAAATGTTTGAAGATTTACGCGGATTTGGCTACTTTTTCACGGAGCCTGAGATTAACCTGGAACTTATTGACGGCAACAAACAGCTAAAGAAGTTATCTGACAGCGAACGGCGCGAACTACTAGAAACCGCCCGCCACGAACTCGCCAAAATCACCGACTGGACGCCAGAATCAATCCAAAACTGCCTAAATAAGCTACTGGAAACAACCGGCCAAAAACCAGGCATCCTCTTCAGCCTGATCCGCATCGCCGTCACCTGGGCACCATTCAGCCCGCAGCTGAACGACACGCTGGCGTTGATTGATCGCGAACACACGCTGGCGCGCCTACGTAATTATCTAGATATAAAATAATAGTTACAGGTAGGCAACAACAAAATTTTATTCTTTACACAACTCATGAAGTTGATAGGTAGGTGTCAATGTTCTTCTATTTATCTTATGGTCACTAGTATCTTGAGTTACGTCCTCCTGAAAAACATTGTACAGACAGTACCGCTCAAGCATAAGCTTTAGGCTTCTAATAGCTTTATTAACTGACCACCAAATAGCTTGCCTCTTGTCGTTTCCGACGGGGAGCGAATCGTATTCTAGTTCCATTTTCTCAGCAAATGCTTTGCATAAACTTTCAATTGTCATCGGATCTTTACTTTGCCCCAAAATCCCAACCACCAACGGATATAAAGCTTGCTCGCTACAGTTATCCGAACCTGACTCATCTGACTCGATTGAAAACTTAGCCGTACCATCCGGGTATTCAGTGATTTGCAAACCCCACTTTGTTAACTTTGTTGTTACCACTTCATGAGGCCGTTCGACAGATCGTAAATTTTCTAGCAATGCCGCTTCTTTTTCTAAGTGAGGAGGTTGTTCGCGCTGAACAGCCGAAGTTGGCACATCCGTAGACACGGTAATGCGGTTTGAAACGTCACCGTGCGATGGGCTGCCGTTAGCCACTGGTCTGCGCGGTAATGAAACAGACTTTTCCGACTTTTTGGGCGATTCTAGCTTCACCTCTTCGGCGACCCCAACTGGATCGACCGATGGCGTTTCTGATATAGCAGACCCTGCTACTCCATCGCTAGTCGTGTCGTTTTCGCTAGCTGGCAACCATGCCCACGATTCAACTTGCGTGTCAGGATCGCAATAATAAACAATGTTTGGATCATTCTCTGCCTGTTCAACCCACCTGTTGAATCCTGCTCTATAACGCCGATCAAAAATTTCTGGGTTACGTTCCATATAACTATCGATTACCTGCCAAATTACAGGGCTGCCTTTATAAGCTTTCAAAAAAGCAACGACCGCATTGCCAAATTCGTCATATATTTCTCCAGATTTCTGGCATTCTATTTTGGCATTAGCCGCTTCTTGCTCACGCGTTAGTTTATACGCTCTGTTCGCAAGACTTCCTAGTTCCCCCGTAAGGTCAGCATTATTCAGCCCCTCTTGTGTCGTTGCTAGCTTGCTAAGTTCATTTCGTACATGGTAGAAATTATCAACTTTTTCAGCAGGAACTCCATCTCTTATTGACATAGTACACTCCGGCGCCTCTTTGGATGCTTTTTAGACACTGGTCTTCCGGTCGTTGTCATAAATCCCTCCTCAATTATTTATCAATCATACTATAAAATTGGTATGTCTCAAACCATAACCAATTCATGCCAATTATGCTATAATTTTACCAAGATGCGAAAGCAAAAAATACACATACGAAACAGACAACCAAGCCCGCTCGTAGCACAGCACTACGCGGCTAACAAAAAGCAGTCGCGCCTGCAACGACTGCGCGATTTTATTAATCGTCATCGTATTGCAACAATGTGCATTTGCGGCGTAATCTTGATCGCTATCGGCGGGGCAGTAGCTTTCGTGTTGACATATCGCGCGCCAGTTGCTAGCAACAACTACACTACACCAGTTCAGAAAAAACCAGTAGAAAAATACTATTCCCATCTCAATGGCATTGAGGTTATCTCTAAAGCTGATTTATCCAAACCGGTCACTGCCATCATGATTGAAAACTCGCCTGATGCCCGGCCGCATTCCGGACTCAAGCAGGCCGAAGTCGTCTACGAAGCCATCGCCGAAGGTGGCATCACGCGCTTTCTGACACTATTTCAACAGCACAAGCCTCAGCTCGTCGGCCCAGTCCGCAGCCTGCGCATGTACTACGTTGATTGGCTAGCACCATATCAGGCTAGCGTCGCCCACGTCGGCGGCAGCCATGCTTCACTGCAAGAAATTCGTAATGGTAAATATCGCGATATTGATCAGTTCTTCAATGGCAGTTCGTACTGGCGCGCCAACGATCGGCGACCGCCGCATAATGTCTATACTAGCTTCGAGAAGTTAGACGCGCTCAACGCTGGCAAAGGTTATAAATCATCGCAATTCACCAGCTTCGCTCGCGCTGACGGCAAGGCCAGCGACAAACCAAACGTCGTCAGTATCGACATCAATTTCTCTAGCAGCTGGTACAACACCCATTACGACTATGACAAGGCTAGCAACACCTATCTGCGCAGCATCGGCGGGCAAGCCAGCAACGACCGCGAAGAGGGCAGATTAGCACCGAGCGTCGTCATCGCGCTGCATGTCAACGAGACTACCGTCATGGAAGACGGCTGGCGGCAAAGCATCGTTACTAATGGTACAGGTACTGCAACAGTGTTTCAGAACAGCACGGCCGCTGAATGTACTTGGCGCAAGAATGACCGCTTTAGCCCGCTCGAGCTCATCGACGCTGCCGGCAAACCAGTCGCGCTAAATCGCGGACAAACCTGGATCGCTGCCGTACCAAACAGCGGCGGAGGAGGTGTTTCGTGGCAGTAAGCGACGCCAAGCCAGTAGTCAAACGTACACCAGAAATGCGTGATTTTTGGCGCATTCATCGCAACAAAGTTGCAATAATATCTGTTCTCGTTCAATTATTGGTCGCTTTATCGGTTATTGCAATAATGATCATTTTGCAGGTTCGTTTGGATGTCTTTCTTATTGCAACAATTGTCATTTCGCTGCTAATTATTTCTACTGCAACAAATTTCGCAGTGTTGTCTTTTGCGATGATTCCGCTGCGCGATCTCTCGACTGCACTAGTTAATGCTGCCGGACAAAAAATTGACCAAAAGTTACCAAACCCTAGCAATAAAGAGTACAAAGCTACCGGCTTCAGCGATATGCTGCTGTCTATCTACAAAGAACATACCGAAACCAGCCCAGACAAAACTAGCACAACTGACGAACTAGCCAGCGCCCTCAATCTGACAAGCACTGGCATAATTATCCTTGACAAGAACAATGGCGTAATTTTTGCTAACCGCGCCGCGCCAATCTCGCTCGACGCCAAAGGCGCTTATCATTTTGACTTGCTATTTGACGACGGCACCGACCTGATTGAATGGCTCAATCAACACCGTACCGACAATGTTCGCGCCCGCAAAATTTGGCTGCGAGTTCCCAACAAGGTCATCGGACAGGAAGACCGCCGTATCTTCAATATCACAGTTGATTTTGAGCAAGGCAATGCCGCAGACGCCATCATTACCGCCTACGACGAGACTGAAATCTACCAACCAGAGGACGACGACCTTGACTTTATTTCGTTCGCTGCCCACGAGCTGCGCGGTCCAATCACTGTTATCCGCGGTTACCTCGATGTGCTAGCGCTCGAACTCGATAGTAAACTCGAGCCCGATCAAAAAGAGCTTTTCCAGAGATTAATCGTTAGCGGCAATCGCTTATCTGGTTACATCAACAATATCCTCAACACTAGCCGCTACGACCGCCGCCACCTCAAACTCCAACTACACGAAGATTCATTGGCGACAATATACGAGACTATCCGCGACGATATGGAGTTACGCGCCCGCTCGCAGCATCGTTCACTGTCCGTTGATATTCCGAGCGATTTGCCAACCGTTGCCGCCGACCGCTCTAGCATTTCCGAAGTGCTATCCAACCTTATCGACAATGCTATCAAATACTCCGACGAGGGCGGCGCTGTGCGCGTCACTGCTAAAGTCAAGGATAAACATGTTGAAGTTTCGGTCGCCGACAATGGCATCGGCATTCCAGCCAGCGTCATCAACAATCTCTTCCATAAATTCTACCGCAGCCACCGCAGCCGCGAGACAGTCGCTGGCACTGGCATCGGCTTATATCTCAGCAAAGCTATCATCGAAAGTCACGGCGGCACTATCGGCGTATCAAGCGCCGAAGGGCAGGGGGCAACTTTCACCTTCACGCTACCAATCTACGCCGCTGTTTCTGACAAACTGCATGACGCCGACAATTCCAACACCGAAATCATCTCGGCGGGCAACAGCTGGATTAAAAATCACACTAAATACACAGGGTAATCAGGAGAGTACTATGGCAATTTCCACAATCTTAGTCATCGAAGACGACCGTTTCATCGGCGAGATGTACGTTCGCAGCCTCAAAATGGCTGGCTATAACGTCGAGTGGGCGGTGGACGGCCACGATGGTTTGGTTATGGCCACCAATCAGCATTACGATTTAATTTTGCTCGACATCATGCTACCAGAGATGCGCGGCACCGAAATCATGACCGCTATCCGCAAATTCGAAGAAAACAGCGCCGAGAAGTCGCGTATCGTCGTCATGACAAATTTCGATCAAGACGAAAAAAGCCGCGCCGCCTTAGAGAACGACGCCGACGCCTACTTAATCAAAGCTGAAATCACGCCGCGCCGCCTAATCGAAATCATTCAGCAGCTCGGCAGCTAGACAGCGCCCAGCTCTGCTGCTATAATATTCAACAGTTCGGCTCTATCGTCTAGCGGTTAGGACACCGGGTTCTCATCCCGGCAACCCGGGTTCGATTCCCGGTAGAGTCACCATAAAGGGATTTATATTCCGTTCGGATTTGAAACAGCTCGTTTATCTCTGGTGGCGGGCTATTTTTGTGGGTTCCAAAGTTTATTTGTTCGTAGGTTGGAAGTTTGTTGAATATAGCACCGAAAAAGACAGCCTCTTGCACTATATAAACATTTTATCGTTCTCGGTTTTTTCCATCTTATAACAAACAATACCGCTATACTCGTTGCCAGACAAGAACGGATAAAACGATTCGCCGCCTTTTTCTGTTAGCACAAAATCTCTAAGAGCTGGATCATGTTCGCCGTACAATTTGCCATAGACATTGTAAAACTCAACATTTTTATCGCCGCAAACTTCCTGACCGTTCCGATTCGCCTCTATAAATCGACGCACTGCAGCGTATGTTAGATCAAATGCCCTTTTAGTACCTTTCGGCCCGCATTCAAATTCTATAGCCGGCACAGGCATGTGCTGAGCTAATGGTCCGGCAATTTTTGACTTTTCCGAATACCACACAACATTACGGTTCAATCCCGCCGATTTTGCTAATCTAATATTTTCTTCTGTAGGGTAAGGTATGATTGTGACTATACCGCTGTCTGTTTTTGTCCCGTGAAGATCAATGATAACATCGAAATTTTTGCCGTATTCAATTAGCTCTGCTGCGCGGCGGACTTCATATATGGAGCTATTGATATCGCCTGGAGCACTGCGATTAAGATCTTGTTCGGTGAAACGCGTGTTAGCTGAAAAAGCTTTTTCGTTTCCTATAATCCAATCATAGCCGTATTTTTCCTTAGGTAATTCTTTCTCAAGCTGCCGCATCACCTTAACGCTATCTCGTTCATTACCATGAGTAGCAGTGATAAATAGAATCTTACGCATATCGCCTCCTGTACTCAACAGCTGCCGCAAAGGCTTTTTTGACTGCTTCTTCTGGCGACGCCGCACCGATTGTCAATATTCGATTACGAGTGTCAAGATATTCATCGGCGAGTTTATCAGCCCAGCCCCCGTAACCAGTTAGTGCTACCATCGGGATATCGGCCTGATAGGCGATAGCTAATTCGGTGAGCGTCCCCGAGCCTCCGCTTATCGCAATCACCGCATCGCAACCAGTTACTAGTACAGTTTCTCGACCGCCGCCGCGTTCCAGTCCGCAGGGAATGATAATGTCAGCATCTTTCTCCCAAACGTCTTTTCCTTTGCCATATGTGATGCCGACCGTTAATCCGCCAGCATCTTTTGCACCGCGACATGCCGCCGTCGACAGAGAATCGCTATCTTTTTCGGCTCCAAAAAACAAGACCCCATCTTCTTCGGCTATTAACCTGCCGACCTCGTACGCTGCTCTTTCAACTTCTTTGCTATATTTTAGATCGGCCGCTGAACCCATTACGCCGATTTGAAATTTTCTTGCCATATTTTCTTATCTCATTTACTTTATTAACTTATTATCGTTATCGTGACGTTCGTGAAGACACCGCTCTATATCGGTAATCTTAATATCTTTTGCAACCAACAAAACTAGGAGGTGATAAACCAAATCTGCGACCTCGCCAATAAATTCATCGTTTTCATCATTCTTTGCAGCGATTACAACTTCAACTGATTCTTCGCCAACTTTTTGGATAATCCTATCTAAGCCTCTGTCGAATAATTGTCTTGTGTAGGACATGTCTTTATCGCTGTTGCGTCTGCCCTCTATGATTTCGTATAATTCTCTAATTGTCATACAGTCTCCCTATGCTATGATTTTTTCAATCGGTGACACGAGAATCCCGCGCGCGCCAAGACTTTTCAGCTCGTTAGCTACCCTCCAAAACTCATCTTCATTCATGACGGCATGTACAGCCAGCCAACCAGGCTTTGTTAATTCCACTACAGTTGGAGCATCAAGTCCAGGGGCGATATTTTTAATTTTATCGATATTCTCTTTGGGTGCGTTCATCATAATATACTTCAAATTCTTTGCAGCAAGTGCCGACTCAAGACGAACTAGCATCTGAGCAATTAGATCTTCCTTGTCTTTTGAAAGCTTCTTTTCATTTCTAATAAGAACGGCTTCGGTTTCTAGAATTGTTTCTATGGGTCGTAGGTCATTTAATAAAAGAGTGCTGCCGCTAGCCATTATATCAACAATCGCATCTGCCACCCCAAGTGCAGGTGTAATTTCAACCGATCCAGCTATCACAGTAGTTTTAATGTCAATACCGCGTTTCGCAAAATATTTTCTAGTCGTGTTTGGGAAAGTCGTAGCAATTATTTTTCCTTGCAAATCTTTAATCGTAGTAATATTTGATTCTTTAGGAACAGCGACAACAAGCTTACAATAGCCAAATCCCGGACGCAGAACTTCACGCGTAGCAGTAACTCTAGTTTCACGTAAAACGTTTTGGCCAACAATGCCAATATCTACAACACCGCGCTCTATATAGCCAGGTATATCATCGTCGCGGCAAAACAAGATTTCAACTGGATAATTGCGGCATGCGGCAAAAAGTCTACGGCCATACACCTCGAACTCAAGACCCATCATCCTTAGCGTTCTCAGAGAATCTTCGGTAAGCCGTCCATCTTTTTGGATAGCAATTTTTAAGTTTTCTTTGTTTAATTTCTTATCCACGATAAAACCTCCTTAGGCACAATAAATTATTATTTACCCAAGGAACGAGAGATCAAAAAAGAGACCTCCCGCGGTCCCATCCTTGTTCTATAGTTCATTGCTGAATTATAGCGCTCAGTACCGGCTCTACGATGGATCGCGATTTCGGTTGTGTGACTTTACGGCTTCACTCCCGTGGTGTATTTTGACACCCAGCTCGTTCCGGCGTGACTGGAACTCTGACGCTTTATAGTACATTATGAATGGTAGCAGAGTGGCTAAAATAAGTCAATAAT